>Ga0326597_10013289_pt1 | contig 10830 bp, 11 predicted proteins | sample RVTome_12_FD_203789 | JGI IMG/M metagenome (GOLD analysis project Ga0326597, IMG submission 203789) | Soil microbial communities from uranium-contaminated site in the Upper Colorado River Basin, Wyoming, United States - RVT100D185 | ecosystem: Environmental > Terrestrial > Soil > Contaminated >... | reverse complement strand
GCGAGATCGCACGGCGCGAGGACGAGCTCGGCGGCAAGACCCTGCTGATCGTCGGCCTGGGCCGCATCGGTTCCCGCCTGGCGCGGCTCGCCAGGGCCTTCGACATGAAGATTGTTGGTATACGTCGCGACGTGTCCAGGGGCGCCGGGGCGGCCGACCGCGTGGTCGGCGAGGAGGGCCTGCTCGCGGTGCTGGGGGAAGCCGACTTCGTCGCGCTCACCTGCCCGCTCACGCCCGCGACCGAGAACCTGATCGACGCGCGGGCGTTCGCGGCGATGAAGCCCTCGGCCTACCTCGTCAACGTCGCGCGCGGCAGGGTGGTGAACGAGCCGGCGCTTGTCGCGGCGCTTGGGCGGGGCGGCATCGCCGGCGCGGCGCTGGACTGCGTGTGGCAGGAGCCGCTGCCGGCGGATTCTAAGCTGTGGAGCTTGCCCAACGTGCTGATCACGCCGCACACCGCCGGCGAAACGCGCCGCTACGAGGACAACGTGATCGACCTGCTGCTGGAGAATCTGGCGCGGTTGTGGCGCGGGGAAGAGGAGTTGAAGAACCAGTTCGTGTGAGCGCGGTATCTAAATCGACTGTGGCTGGCGCGACCAGTATCACATCCAGTACGGCTCGCGCATCCTGTCGCGGCGGCTCGCGGAAGCCGGCATCCGGCATCGCTACGAGGAGTTCGACGACGACCGCTCGGACATAGACTACCGCATGGATGCGAGTCTACCGTTCCTGTACAGATCACTTGCGCGCTGAGAGCAGATCGCGGATGCGCCGAGTCGGCGCGGCGGCTTTCTCCGAAGGGATCATGGCGTTCCTCCCGCTTTGTCGCGCTGCGCCGTAATCATGCGCTTACCGGCGCCTTCCGCATACTCTTTCGACATGACGCAGGCAAGGCGAGGCTGCTACAATGCGCCCTCGCAGTTAGTCCCAACCCAAAGCTGGCCGCGGCCGGCTTTCTTGTTTCTGGAACCAACCAAGTGATCGTCGCCTCCGGCATCGCCATGCAGTTCGGGGCCAAGCCCCTCTTCTCCAACGTCTCCGTGAAGTTCGGCGGCGGGAACCGCTATGGCCTGATCGGCGCCAACGGCTGCGGCAAGTCGACGTTCATGAAGATCCTGGGCGGCGAGCTCGAGCCTGCCGCCGGCACCGTCGCCATCGACGCCAACGAACGCGTGGGCAGACTCCGCCAGGACCAGTTCGCCTTCGAGGCCGAGCGCGTGCTGGACGTGGTGATGATGGGTCACGCCGAGATGTGGAACGCGATGAAGGAACGCGACGCGATCTACGCCAATCCGGACGCGGACGAAAAGGAGTTCCTGCGCGCGGCGGATCTGGAGCACAAGTACGCGGAGTACGGCGGCTACACGGCCGAGGCGCGCGCGGGCGAGCTGCTGCTAGGCCTCGGGGTGCCTACGGAGCAGCACCACGGGCCGATGAGCGCCGTGGCGCCGGGATGGAAGCTGCGCGTGCTCCTCGCGCAGGCGCTCTTCGGCGACCCGGACATCCTGCTCCTCGACGAGCCGACCAACAACCTCGACATCCACAGCATCCGCTGGCTGGAAGACGTGCTCAACCGCCGCACGAGCACCATGGTCATCATCTCGCACGACCGGCACTTCCTTTCCAGCGTGTGCACGCACATGGCGGACGTCGACTACGGCGGCATCCGCGTGTACCCGGGCAGCTACGACGACTACATGGAAGCGTCGACGCTCGCGAAGCAGCAGCTCGAGAAGGACAACGCCAAAGCCAGGGACCGCATCGCCGACCTGGAAGACTTCGTGCGGCGCTTCCGCGCGCACAAGGCAAAAGCGCGCCAGGCGACCTCGCGCAGGAAGATGATCGAGAAGCTGAAGGTCGAAGACGTGAAGCCCTCCAGCCGGCAGTACCCGTTCATCAGGTTCCTCGTGGACCCGAAGGAGAAGCTGCACCGCCTCGCGCTCGAAGCGAAGGGCCTCGCGAAGGGCTACGAGAAGGGCAAGCCGTTATTCAAAAGCCTCAACCTCACCATCGAGGCCGGCGAGAAGGTGGCGATCATCGGCCCGAACGGCATCGGCAAGACCACGCTCCTCCGATGCCTCGCACAAAACCTCGAAGCCGACGCCGGCACGCTGAAGTGGGCCGAGAAGGCACGAACCGGCTACTGGCCCCAGGACCCGGCGGACGAATTCAAGGGCGACGAGACGCTCGCCGACTGGCTGGGCCGCTGGCGCCGCAAGGACAAAGAGCAGGACGAGCAGATCGTGCGCGCAACGCTCGGGCAGCTCCTCTTTTCGGGCGACGACCAGAAGAAATCCCTCCAGGTCATCTCCGGCGGCGAGCAGCAGCGCATGATCATCGGGAAGCTCGTGCTCGCGATGCCGAACGTCATGCTGCTCGACGAGCCCACCAATCACCTCGACATGGAATCCATCGAGTCGCTCAACACGGCGCTCGACAAGTACCCCGGGACGCTCGTCTTCGTGTCGCACGACCGCGAGTTCGTGTCCTCGCTCGCCACGCGCGTCCTCGAGCTCAAGCCCGGCGGCGAAGTGATCGACTTCCGCGGCAGCTACGAGGACTACCTCGCGGGCACGAGCGCGGAGTTGGAAGCCGCCTAGGGTCTGCCTCCGGACACGATTGGCAGCTTCCTCACCCGATAGCGCGCGTCCTCCACGAGCACGAGCGCGCCACCCTCCAGATTGACGTGGGAGGCGTCATGCCCGGGAGCTACGCAGGAATTCGACTGTGTTGGGCGAGATCCCCGCGTCGGCGAGGAACCGCATTACCGCCCCGCGGGTATCGGGTGGACCTGGTCCTCGGCGATTGCGGCGGCGTAGGCGAGCGCCTGGCGGACGTCCTCTTCCTCGAGATCCGGGTGCTCCGCGAGAATCTGCGCGTTCGTCATCCCCATTGTAGCGGCCTACCTGCCACCCTGCGCAAATCGCGCCGCCGCTGACCCCTGCGGCCGGGAATACCGTGCTACATTCGCGGCCGCAGGATCTCAAGTAGTGGATACCCGTCCCTTCCACCGCCAAAAGCGGCTCCCTAGTGGCAGTCGACTCCCTCTCTTGATCATCGTGCCCGAAGCGGGGCTCGGACAGCCTCGCGCTTGCGTTGCATCTTCAGGAATGGAGTAGACATGGCTACCGGTACCGTGAAGTGGTTCAACGACGCCAAGGGCTTCGGATTCATCACGCCGGATGACGGCGGCAAGGATCTGTTCGCCCATCACAGCGCGATCCAGGCGGCGGGCTTCAAGTCGCTGAAAGAGGGCCAGAAGGTCTCTTTCGACGTGACGCAGGGACAGAAGGGTCCGGCCGCGGCCAACATCAAGCCGCTGTAATCGCCAGAGCGTCCGCCGTGCCGGACGCCTCCGACCTCGAAGCGGTGATGCGCTACCACGAGCGCACCAAGCACCGCTTCAACCGCTTCGCCGCCGGGCCCGGCGAGCTCGACTGGGCGAACCAGCCCGATCCGTTCCGGCGCTACGCGGGCGCGGCGCTCACGCGGCTGCCGGTCCTCGGGCCCGGCGAGGAGCCGCTCTCGCCCGCGTACGAGAGCCTGTATGTCCGCGGCGCCGTGCCGGCCGCGCCGCTGACGCTGCGCACGCTTTCGCGCCTGCTCGAATACGCGCTCGCGCTCTCGGCGTGGAAGCAGGCGGGCGGCACGCGCTGGGCGCTGCGCGCGAACCCCTCGAGCGGCAATCTCCATCCCACCGAAGGCTACGTCCTCATCGGCGGCATCGCCGGGCTCGGCGCATCGCCGGGGCTGTTCCATTACGCGCCGCGCGAGCACGGCCTCGAGCGGCGCGCCGACTGCCCGCCGGAGCTGTACGCGCGGCTGCTGCGCGGCTTCCCGCCACAGGCGTTTCTCCTGGGCCTGTCGTCGGTCCACTGGCGCGAGGCCTGGAAATATGGCGAGCGCGCCTTCCGCTACTGCCAGCACGACGTCGGCCACGCGATCGGCACGGTGCGCATCGCCGCGGCGGCGCTCGGCTGGTCGGCGCGGGTACTGGACGGCGTGGCGGACGAGACGCTCGAGGCGCTCCTCGGCCTCGAGCGCGGCGCGGACTTCGAAGGCGCCGAGCGCGAAAGCGCCGAGCTCGCGATGGCGCTATGGCCGGGAGGTGTCGAAACAAGAACCGCGAGTCTTGAGGTAGAAGCAGTGCGGGAGCTGATAAATCAGCGCTGGTACGGCAAGGCGAACCGCCTCAGCGCCGCCGATCCGGTGCCCTGGGAGGCGATCGACCGCGTGGCCGCGGCGTCGCGCAAGGCATGAATTCTGCCGGACAGATCATCCGCCAGCGGCGAAGCCTCCTCGCCTGCGACGGGAAGACTTCGATCCCCGCGGAGCGCTTCTACCGCATGCTCGCGCGCGTGATGCCGCGCGTGGAGCTGGAGGTTCCCCGCCGGCCCATGCCCTGGGACGCGATCCCCTGGGCGCCGGCGATCCACTTCGGCCTGTTCGTGCATCGCGTGCAGGGCATCGAGCCGGGGCTGTACGCGCTCGCGCGCGATCCCGGCAAGCTGGAAAAGCTCAAGGCATGCATGCACGCGCAATTCGCCTGGGGAGCGCCGCCGGGCTGTCCCGTGGATTTGCCGCTCTCCCTCCTCGAGCGCGGCGACGCGAGGCAGGTGGCGACGCAGGTGAGCTGCCGCCAGGACATCGCGGGCGAAGGCGCGTTCTCGCTCGGCATGATCGCCGAGTACCAGGCGAGCCTCCTCGCGCACGGCCCGTCGTTCTACCGGCGCCTGTTCCGGGAGGCGGGCGCGATCGGGCAGGTGCTGTACCTGGAAGCGGAAGCGGCCGGCGTGCGCGCGACCGGCATCGGCTGCTTCTTCGACGACCCGGTGCACGAGGTGTTCGGCTTGCGGAGCCTTGAGTTCCAGTCGCTTTACCACTTCACCGTAGGCGGCGCGGTGGACGATCCGCGCCTCACCACGCTGCCCGCCTACGGCGCTCGGGTGAAGGCGCGGCCGCGCGGGATGGATTTGCCGTAGGTCATCCGAATCGCGGGTCGCGCGTTGGTTCCAGGGAGAGGTCGTCCTGTCGGAGGACAACCAGGCGCTGCTGCAGGCGATCCGCGAACACAACCCCGAGTCGATCTCGGAACTGGAGAAAATCACGGGCCGGGCGGCGAGCAACCTGACTCGAACCCTGCACATGCTGGAGCGCTACGGGTTGGTGGAGTTGCAGGCGGTTCCGGTCGAGGGCAAGGGCGGCAGGGCGCCGGTGAAACCGGTCGTGCTCGCGGACGGGGTCGATTTCGAGCTGAGCTTCTAGGAGGGCGGTATGCGATATGTCAGCGGGTATGGAATCGTCAGGACGCGCCGCCCTACGCCTTCGCAGGCCCGTCGTCGTAATTCAGCAGCCGGTCGCACTCGCGCTTCACCACGGCGTAGCACTCGCACACCCGCTGCTCCAGCCGCGGCCGGTCGAGCACGCTGATCCGCCCGCGCTGGTAGCGGATCAGTCCCGCTTCCTGCAGCCAGCCCGCCGCCTCGGTGACGCCTTCGCGGCGCACGCCGAGCACGTTCGCGATCAACTCCTGGGTCATGTGCACCTCGTTGGAGGCGAGCCGGTCGAGGCTGAGCAGCAGCCAGCGGCACAGCTGCTGCTCGACCGTGTGGTGGCGGTTGCACACCGCGGTCTGCGACATCTGCGTGATCAGCGCCTGGGTGTAGCGCAGCAGCAGGTGCTGCAGACGCCCGCCGCCGTCGAACTCCCGCTCCAGGACATCCGCCGCCAGCCGGTAGGCATGGCCCGCGCTCTGCACGATGGCGCGGCTCGGCGTGCTCCCCCCGCCCATGAACAGGGAAACCCCGATCACGCCCTCGTTGCCGGTGACCGCGATCTCTGCCGAGGCGCCGTTCTCCATCACGTAGAGCAGCGAGACGATCCCCTCGGTGGGAAAGAACACGTGCGCGAGGCGGTCGCCGGATTCGTACACCGCCCAGCCGAGCGGCAGGGCGACGGGCTCGAAGTGCGGCTGCAGCCGCCGGTAATCTTCGTCGGGCAGCGCGCCGAGAAGCAGGTTCTTCGTCGGCGGATGTGGTGCTGCGGCAACGGTCGCAGTCGTGGGCGCCTCCGATCGACGACAAAATTATAGGCACTCGGTGCGCTACCGAACAGAATGGCGGGGTCGATCGCGGGACAGTAGACGGGCAATCGGCGTGCGGAAATTCACGCTGCTTTTCTCTTTTTGTCCCGTGCGTACGCGCATCCCCTTCCCCCTGACGCGCGTACGGGTACCCGGCCCTGCCCTCCCGAGCGGGGCCATTTTTTGATCAGGTCCGCGGCGCCTGCAACCTGAATAGCGGCGGCAGCGGCGCCTTCGGCGCCGCGCGCCGCGCTTTCGGCTTCGCGAGGCACGGCCGCGCCGCGCGCCAGAACGCCTTGCCGTCCCACGCGCGCCCCGCGTAGAGGGCGGCGTCCAGCGCCGAAGCCTGTGCCCGGTCGAGCGCCGCCGGCGCGCCCGCGGCCTTGCCCCATTCGATGAGCGCATCGCGCGCGCCGCGCGCGTCGTTCCTGCGGCACGCCGCGCGCAGCTTCTTCCCCGCCTCGCGCCGCGCGCGCGTGCGCTCGTGCCACCAGAACCCGAGCGCACCGAGCACGAAGATCGCCAGCAGGCTCCAGCGCAGCATGACCTGCCAGGACCCGCTTGCCTCGGGCTCCGGCACCACCGCCGCCGGCGCGACAGCCACCTGAAGGAGCAGCGTGCGCCCCGGCAGCGAAGCCACCCGCGCCGCATCGGCCTCGACATCCCACCAGCGCACGCGCAACTCGGGCACGACGACTTCGCCCACGCCGATCGGCATGAGCACGATGCGCTGCACGCGCCGCCCGATCATCCCGCTCGCCAGGTACTCGGTCTGCAGGCCCGGCTGGTCGTGGTGCACGGCGAGGGCAGGATGCGCGCTCATCTCCAGCCGCGGCAGCCGGTCCGCCGCCAGGCCCTCGGCGTGCAGCACCAGGGTGCGCGTGACCGGCGTCCCGGTGGCGAGCGCATCCGGGTCGCGCGACCAGGATTCTTCCAGCGTCACCGAGCGCGCCGGCAGGAACGGCTCGCCGGCCCCGGCCGGCGCCGGCCGGACCTCGAGCACGGTTTCGGGGCCGCGCGCCGTGCGCGGCACGGTGCCGGTGGCGCGGTTGTAGACCTCGTAGCTCAACGCACCCTCGAACGAGGCGCCCGGCACGACGAGCCGCCCGGCGCGGTGGGGAACGACGACGTTCGAGCGCTCGAACACGTCGTACACGGCGCCGGAACGCTCCTCCGAATAGGTGCGCACGCGAAGCAGCGACAGCTCGCCCGCGTCGCCCAGCGCGGGCGGGCGCAGCGTCCCGTGGGCGACGCCCGGCGCGCGATACAGGCGCAGCACGAGCCGCGCCTCGGCGCCGACGTAAACCTTCGCCGGCACGAGCTCGGCCTCGATGAACAGGTCCGAGGCGCGCGCCGGGAGCGCGCAGCACAGGAAAACGATGAGCGCCGCCCTCACCAGCGCCCCCCGATGTCGTGGTGCCACGAGCCGCGCATGCGCAGCTGGCGCGCGAACCGGTTCGCGAGCAAGGACCCCGGATCGTCCGGCACGCCGGCGAGCAGATCCTCGAGCCGCTTCAATTCCGCCGGGTCGGGCGCTTGCTGCGGCTGCGCCGCGCCCTCCCGCCGACCCTGCATCAGCGCGAGGTCGCCGCTGCCCTGGGCCTGCCCCGGCGCGGATCCCGGATCCGCCTGCTGCTCCCCCGGCGCCGGCTGCGGCTCCCCGCCGCGCCGGGCGAGCGTGCTTTCGCGGCGAGCGCCGGCCGCGCCCGCCGGCGTGCGCCGCCCGGCCGCGCCGCCGCGCTGCGCCTCGGCGCGGCGCCTGGCGAGCGCCTCGCGCACCAGCGCGCGGTTGAAGAGCGCATCGCGCATCGAGGGACTCCGCTCGAGCGCGGCGCCGTAGGCGGCGAGCGCCGCCTCGAGCCGCCCGTCGAGCGCGAGCGCGTTGCCGCGGTTGTAGTGCGCGTCGGCGGTGTCGAGCGCGGCGAACAGGGCCGCGGCTTGCGCGAAGCGCCCGCTGCGATAGAGCAACAGCGCGCGCCAGGGCGATTGCGGGCCGAGCTTGGAAAGCAGCTGCTCGTGCTCGCCGAGCCGCCCGGTGGCGAATTCCGCGGCCGCCTGCTGGTCCGCGCGCCACCAGAGGTCTTGCCACTCGAACGCCTGCGCCTGCTCGGCGGGCAGCGCGATCGCGAGCGCCGCGAGCCCCGCGAGCCAGCCGCGCCGGAACAGAGCCGCCGCGAACGGCAGCGCGAGCAGCACGAACCAGATGCCGTCGTCCCGGCGCACCCGCGATTCCGCCGCCGGCGCCGCGGGCGAGGCGGCCCAGGCTTGCGCGCCGCGCGCGAAGCGCGGCGTCTCCTCGCCGAGCAGGTGAAAGCGCCCGCCGCCCGCGCGCGCCACGCGCTCGAGCGCGGCGAGCGCGGACTGCGCGACCAGGATGTCGCCGCCCTCGGTCTTCGCAAAGGCGCCGCTCGCCAGGCGCACCGGCCCGCCGTGCGGCGCGCCCACGCCGAGCACCGAGAGCGGGAAGCCCGCGCCGAGCAGCCGGCGCGCGGCCTGCAGCGTCCGCTCGTCGCCCGCGCTGTCGCCCACCAGGATCACCTCGCCCGCCACCACGCGCGCGCGCTCGAGGAGCTGGCGCGCCATCTCGAGGCCCAGATCCGGGCGGCTGCCGGCGCGCGGCAGCGTCCCCGTGTGCAGGCTCGCGAGCAGGTGCACGAGCGCCGACGGATCGTTCATCAGCGGCGCCACGGTGAAGGCGTCGGCGCCGAACACCACGATGCCGAGCTGCGCGTCGGCGGATTCCCGGAGCAGCGTCACGATCGCCGATCGCGCGCGCTCGAGCCGGCTCGGCACCACGTCCACCGCGTCCATCGACGGCGAGAGATCGAGCACCACGATGCGCGCGCTGAGATCGCGGTAGAGCGGCGCCGGCTGCGCGCGCCAGCTCGGCCCGGCGAGCGCCACGCAGGCGAGGACGAGCGTCACGGCCGCAAGACCGAGCGCGAGCCGCGCGCTCCAGGCGCCCGCGCGCCCGGCGAGGTGGGCCAGCAATTCCGGATCGACCTGCCGTCGCCACAGCCCCGCGCCGGCGCGCACGCGCCACCCCCACGCGAGGAGCGCGAGCCCGAGGGGCAGCGCGAGGAGCCAACCGGGGCGCAGCCACTCGATCATGCGCGCGCCTCGCGCAAGCCGGCGGCGAGCGCCGCCAGCGCAAGCAGCAGCGCCAGGCCGAGCGGCCAGGCGTAGAGCTCGCTCGTGGGGCGGAAATGGCGCTCGTCGAGCGCCGCCGGCTCGAGCGCTTCGAGCGCCTCGTAGATGCGCTCGAGCGCCGCGCGGTCGCCGGCGCGGAAGTAGCGCCCGCCCGAGGCGGCGGCGACGAGCTTCAGCGCGTCCTCGTCCAGGCCTTCGCCCGGGCGCAGGCCGGCGCCGGTGCGCGGCGTGCCGATGCCGATGGCGTGCACGCGCACGCCGTGCAGGCGCGCAAGCCGCGCGGCGTCGGCCACCGTCACCGTGCCGTCGGTGCTCGAGCCGTCGGTGAGCAGGATCAGCACGCGCTCGTCGCGCTGCATGGCGCGCAGCCGCGCCACGCCGAGCGCGATGGCGTCGCCGAGCGCGGTGCCTTCGCCCGCGAGGCCGATGAAGGTCTCGTCCACCATCTCGGCCACCGCGCGCAGGTCGAACGTGAGCGGCGCCTGCACGTAGGCCTTGGAGCCGAAGACGATGAGGCCGATGCGGTCGCCCGCGCGCGCCGCGACGAACTCGCGCGCGGTGCGCCGCATGACCTCCAGCCCCAGCTCGGGGCCGAGCGCGGCCATGCGCATGCTCGCCGAGACGTCCAGCGCGAGCAGCATGCTGCGCCCGCTCGCGGGCACGCCCACCGGCTCGCCGATCCACTGCGGGCGGCACGCGGCGGCGACCAGCAGCGCCCACGCGGCGAGCGCCATGAGCAGTCGCGCGCGCGGGCGCGCGCGCGCGCCGGCCTGCGCCCACGCGCGCGCTTGCCCGAGGAAGGGCACGCGCAGCGGCGTCGCGATCGGCGCCGCGCGCGGCACGAAGCCGAGGACGAGCCACGGCAGCACGAGGGCGAGGGCGGCGAGCGGCCAGGCGAACTCGAGCATCAGAGCACCGCGCGCAGCCAGCCGCGCGCCGCCGCGCGCAGCCGCGCGATCTCGTCGTCCGCGCCGCCCGCGCGGTAGGGCATCTCGGTGAGCGCCGCGGCGAGCGCCGCGAAGCGCCGCGGCGCGCGCTCGCAGCTCTCGAGGAACGCGACCCAGTCGGCGCCGGTGAGGCCGGCGGGCTTGCGCTCCGGGAAGCGCTCGAGCGCCGCGAGCCGCAGGAGCCGCGACACTTCGGCCGCGCTCGCGGCGGCGGCGAGCGCCGCCATCAGGCGGCGGCGCAGCCGCAGGCGCCGCCACCAGCCGGGCGCGTAACGGATCGCGATCACCGCCAGCGCCACGGCGAGCACGAGCGCCAGCCACCAGCCAGGCGCCGGCGGCCACCACGACGGCGCGGCGCTCGGGTGCACGTCGCGCAGGCGCGCGAGCAGCTCGAGCTCGGGGATCACGGCAGCGCGCGCTCGGCGAACGGGCGCTCGAGCGCGCCGAACAGCTCCTCGCCCGTTCTCACGGCCTGGCAGCGCATGCCCGGCCGCGCGGCGAGGCGGGCGAGGCGCTCGCGGCGCGCCGCGACATCGCGCGCGTGCGCCGCGCGCACGGCGGCGGGCGCGGTGTCGAGCACCAGGTGCTCGCGGCCGTCGGTGAGCGGATAGCGCGCGGGCGGCGGCAGGCGCACCTCCAGGGGATCGAACA
>Ga0326597_10013288_pt1 | contig 10832 bp, 9 predicted proteins | sample RVTome_12_FD_203789 | JGI IMG/M metagenome (GOLD analysis project Ga0326597, IMG submission 203789) | Soil microbial communities from uranium-contaminated site in the Upper Colorado River Basin, Wyoming, United States - RVT100D185 | ecosystem: Environmental > Terrestrial > Soil > Contaminated >... | reverse complement strand
GCTGCTCAGGGCGTTGGAAGAGCGCCAGTTTTATCCCGTCGGGAGCGAAAAACCGGTGCAGGTGGATGTCAGGGTTATAGTCGCCACGAAGAAAGATTTGGCTGATGAAGTGAAAAAGGGCCTCTTTCGTGAGGACCTCTTTTACAGGATTCATGTCATCCCGGTTCGTCTCCCCCCTCTGAGGGAAAGGAAAGAAGATATCCCATACTTGGTAGATCATCTGTTGAAGAAAATCTGCCAGCAAATGAAAAAAGAGGTAAAGGGTCTCACACCGGCGGCAATTCAAAAGCTGGCGCTGCATGACTGGCCGGGAAACGTTCGGGAGCTGGAGAACATATTGGAATACGCGGTGACCATGACCGAGCAAGACGTCATCACAGAGGATCTTGTTCTTCAGGCAAAAGTAGAAACGAATCTTGCGACCGAGGACTCTGGGATCCAGACGCGGCTCCTGCCAACACCGGAATCGTTAAAAACTCTGAAAGAGGCGAGAGCCGATTTCGAAAAGGCCTATCTTGTCCGTCTCATGGAACTTTGCGAGGGCAAGGCTGCTAAGGCAGCGGAGGTAGCGGGCAAATACCGGGCGGATTTTTACGACCTGCTCAAGAAACACAGTATAAAATTGGATGATTTCAAGAAAGCCGATTAAGTGTTGGAGGGAAAAACCGTCCAAGTCAGTCGAAAAAAGCCTGCAAACAGACCTTGCCACATCAACTCCGAGCGAAAAATCCAATAAGATCAAGCGAATAACTTATTCGGTAAAGTTGGTATAAGGCTTGCGCGTCACTCGGTGCGTAAAGATTTATTCCATCACTTTGATGTTGCCAACTACGCTCGGTGTTGGGTTGGAGCTGAGCTGGAAAAGGAGGCAGGTGCAATACGATGTTAGTGGATCATGAGGAGTATTTGAGCTCGGAGCAAACGGAGAGAGTCCCAGACATCCTAACGAAGGTTCTCATTGCTTTGGTCGACCCGATCCGCGCTATTCCTTATTTGGAGCTAGCGGCAGCACTGCTTCCTTGCGAGGGAAAAATCCTGGCGCTGAAAGTCGTTGAAGTTCAGGAGGGGGAGTCGCTCAGCGTTGGCGCAGAAAAGGCTCCCGTTTATCGAGCTTCTCTGGAACCGCTTGAATCAATTTTTCCAGGCGGAAGAGTGGAATTGAAAACGATCGTGCGAGTCTCGCGTGAAATTCCGGCGGGGGTTGCAGAAACCTCCAGAGAGGAGGACTGCGATCTGCTGATATTGCCTTGGAAGGGTTACAGCAGTTCTGAGGAACGTTTTTTTAGTGGGACCATCGACCGGCTCTTGGAGCGGCCACCTTGCAATACGATTGTGGTGCGTGCGGAGGAGTTCTCCGATTGTAAGCGTATTTTGCTTCCGGTTCGAGGTGGGCCTTATGCGGAGTTTGCTTTGGAGGTAGCGAGCCGTTTGGCTTTGTCTCTCGATGCGGAAGTGACCGTGCTCCACTGTGAACAACGGTTCCGGGCCCCTGGGTTCGGCTCCCGTGCCTACCGATCGTTCTTAGATAGGCTAAGGTTTCATCCCCACGTCAGGCGTCTGATCACGATCCCTGGAGATCCCAGAGCGGCGATCATCGAGGAGGCTGAGACCCACGATCTGATCATCACGGGGGCGGGCTTTAGCCCGCCCGAACCGCACGATCATTTCTTGGGCCCCGTCGTACAGCATGTGGCGCTGAAAACCGATAAGCCCTTGATCGTCGTCAAAACCACCGCCTCGTCGCTATCGGATTTCGGCGTCGTGCCGGACGAAGAAAAACCTCGACCTCTTTCTGAAAAGGTCGATAAGTGGTTTGCCGAGAACACATTTCACGTAAAAGAATTCGCTGATCTCGGCAAGCTCGTCGAACTCAAGGAGAAGCAGGGGGTAACAATAAGCCTCGGTCTACCCGCGTTGAACGAAGCCGAGACCATCGGAGAGGTCATCCGCACCGTTAAGACGAGACTCCTTGATAACCTACCGTTGCTCGACGAAATCGTGGTCATCGATTCTGAGTCAACGGACGACACTGTGACAATCGCTCAAGACCTTGGCGTGCCTGTGTATGTACATCAGAAGGTTCTGCCGTCTCACGGTTTTTTCCGGGGAAAGGGAGAGGCGTTGTGGAAGAGCCTCTTTGTGCTTAGGGGCGACATCATCGTGTGGATTGATACCGACATCAAAAACATTCATCCAGGTTTTGTTTACGGAGTGCTGGGCCCGCTGCTTCGTGAAAAGGACCTCCAGTATGTGAAAGGGTTTTATCGCCGCCCTCTCAGGGTCGAAGGGGAAACGTTCACCGAGGGAGGGGGGAGAGTCACGGAGCTTACGGCTCGACCTTTCTTCAATCTTTTTTTCCCGGAGCTTTCCGGGATCGTCCAACCGCTGGCGGGTGAGTATGCGGGCCGTCGGAAAATTTTAGAAAGCGTGCCCTTTTTTACCGGCTACGGCGTCGAAACCGGTCTTCTCATTGATATCTTCAGTAAGTTCGGTTTGCGGGCCATTGCTCAGGTCGATCTCGGAGAACGCATTCATCGCAACCAATCCCTGCCGGCCTTGAGCCAGATGTCGTTCGCCATCATGCAAGTCTTCATGCAGCGCTTGGAGGAGAAGAACGCGATCAAATTGTTAGAAGATGTAAACCGAAGCATGAAGCTGATCAAGCATCGCGGTGAGACCTATTCGTTGGACGTCAAGACGATTGGTGATGGCGAACGGCCGCCGATGAATACCATTTTGGAATATCGGGCCAACCGACAGCAGGTCTTGTCTAGTGGCGAAGCGGTGATCCACTGAACATGCCTCAGCTCATTATCATTACGGATCTCGACGGAACGCTTCTGGATACGCGCGATTACAGTTGCAAGGCCTGCCTGCCAGTTATTCGGCGGCTTAAGTCCCAGAACATCCCCCTGATTTTATGTTCCAGCAAGACCCGCGCTGAGATCATCCCGCTGTGGCGGGATCTGAGTTTATTCGCTCCCTTCATAGCGGAAAATGGCGCGTTGATATGTTTCCCGCCGCACTATTTTCCTGGTGCGATCTGGGGAGTCACGCACGAGAGAGATTTTGACGTGCTTGAATTGGGTACGCCAATCACGAGATTGCGTCGGGTTCTCGACCAGGCCGCCCGCGCGTGCCACGTAACCGTCGCATCCTTCGGCACTATGGATGTCACCGAGATATCGGGCCTCACGGGCCTAACCCTCGAACAAGCGGCGCTTTCCAAGGAGCGCGAATACGATGAACCCTTTCTCTTGACGGAGGGCGATCATGGACAATTCTTAAAGTTGTTGAGGGACAAGGGCTTCAAAATCACCCGAGGCGATTGGTTCTTTCACATTACCGGCAACCACAACAAGGGGACAGCCGTCGAAATGCTACTTGATCTTTATCGGCAGATCAATTCTATGATAATAAGCGTCGGCCTTGGGAACTCGACCAATGACTTGGAATTTCTAAGTCAAGTTGATAGACGATTCTTGGTTAGGAACGTTGACGGATCTTATAACCCTGAGGTGACGAGAAAGGTCTCGGCGATTCGGTGCACACGGAGTGCCGGACCCGAGGGATGGCGAGAGGCCATTGAAAAGGTCTTAATGGAAATGGGACTCTAATCTGGCATGCCGGAACGGCAGCTATACCCACGGAGAGATTCATTGTTATCGAGGACGGACTTCTGGCGTGCCCACCTTCGTCGACGCTGGAGTGCTCTACTACCGTAAGGACCTTCTAGAGAAGTACGATTTCTCAGCGCCGCGCAGATGGCGTTTTAGCCGTCATGACGTGCTCGAGTTGGTTTCCAGTAAATCAATGGGCATCTCCGATAGCCCAGAGGGTGGCTCAAAAGGCGCAATCCCGACAGGGAAATAACCTCGTGCCGTTCTTTTTAGTTCCTCGTAGGCGATGGAGCAGGAACCGATAGAGCAGCTACGCGGGCTACTGCATGAGCAGGGAAAAGTGGCTGAAAAATCACCAGTATAGAATCCGCGCTCACTTCAATCAGGGACGATCTTTCGGTAGCGTCGTCGCCGCCGGGCACGAACAACGGAGGACCGCAGGCCGGCATGAAAGAGAATTTGATTAAGGAAGAGCAAACCTACGTGAGGATGTTGCGGGCGCTGGAGGATAGGAAGGCGCAAATCGAAGAGCGCGTGTGGCCGGTCGCCGAGCAGGTCGTGCAGGCGGAGGTAGAACGGCTGCGAGATCTGTCGGAGCGGCACAAAAACGCGTTGGAAGAGTGCCTGACGCAGGTCGACGAGAGCATTCTCGGCTGCCGTGCTCATGTGAACGCGTACCGCCAAAGGCGCTCCGATCTCGCGGTCGTCAATCAACGGCTAGTCAAACTGGGCGCCGAACCCGTGCCGTTTCCGGAAGAGATCACGGCGGCCGATCTTAAAGATATCATCAGGGCGCGCGTCGAGGGGTTGTATTCTGAAGGTAAGATCTGAGCGGCGGATATGAAACTCACTTATTTGAGCCCGCGGACGTTGGTCATCGTCTTATCTTAGCGCCCCCTCACCAGTTAAGCGTCTACTGACTCGAAATTTTCAATCGCCTAGGGGAAGATGAGTTAACTCTCATCTTCCTTTTTTCATTGCTGCAAAATTCTCTCGGCGTTTGAGATCCGGATCTGCATTACGCCCGGATGGCGCATGGTCCAGGTTTCGGTTAGAAGCTGCAACGCTCGGTTGCGTCTTGGTACTTGACTGAACGCGGATGCGAGTGGCTGGCGTGCCCGACAGGAATCGAACTCGGACTTGGAGTTCCGGAGATCCTTTAAGAAGAGATCACTTTGGACCCTTTTCTTTCGGGGCTAGATCAAAAGGTGCACGACAGTCTTCTTAGATCGTAGGCTTCGGCTCGATCAGCCTTTTTCAGCATGGAAACCCTGCTTGGTCAATCTCACTGAACACCACTTTCACCTCGCGTGGTGGTATGATACATAGAGTTCGATATTCGTTCACGAAGCGGAGTCTTCTCATCCAAGCAATAGTTTTTCGTAAGCGTCAGGAGGTCGAACGATGGCATCAGCGAAACAGGTCGTAGGCAATCCAACCCCTCGGGTCGAAGGTGAGCTGAAGGTGAGCGGCAAAGCCGTTTATGCGGCTGACGTCACGCTTCCAGGAATGCTTTGGGGAAAGTTAGTGCGCAGCCCGATCGCGTCGGGAAAAATCAAACGCATCGACGCGAGCAAAGCTCTGGCCCTGCGGGGCGTTCACGCGGTGGTCACCGGCGAAGATTGCACCGGCCTAAAGATCGGCCGCCGGCTTTACGATATGCCGATCCTCGCCGACGGCGAAGTGAGGTTCATCGGTGAAAAAGTCGCGGCGGTGGCCGCGGACACCGAGTTGATCGCCGAGGAGGCAGTGAGTCTCATCGACGTGGAATACGAAGAGACCGAGCCGATCCTCGACCCCGTCGAGACGACGAAGCCGGGTGCGCGGCTCATTCATCCCGACGTGGTGAATTACAAGGGCCTGCCCAAGCCGCTCAAAGAGCCGAGCAACGATTTTATCTACATCACCTGGGGCAGGGGCGACATCGAGACCGGGTTTCGCCAGGCGGATATCATCGTCGAGAACAGCTTTACGACCTCGTCGGTGCATCAAAGCTATATCGAGCCTCACTCCTGCGTCGTCAAGGCGGCTGTGGATGGCTCGGCGGAGTTCTGGTCTTGCAGCAAAGTGCCCTACGGCGTGCGCGAGCAGGTGGCCAACGCGCTGAAAATTCCCCAGGAGAAATTCGTTTTTAATCCGGTGTACATCGGCGGCGATTTCGGCGGTAAGGGAGACTTCATGGATCTCGCCGTCGTGTATCTCCTGTCCAAGAAAGCGCGCCGGCCGGTCAAGCTGGTGATGGGTTACGACGAAGAGTTTATCGCTGGCAATCCGCGACATGCCTCGATCATTCACGTGAAAACGGGCGTCAAGAAGGACGGCACCATCGTCGCGCACCATATGAACTTCATCTTCGACAGCGGCGCCTATGGGGCGTTTAAGCCCAATGCGTTTCTCAACGGCCCGCACCTCTCGGCCGGGCCGTACAATATCCCTCACGCCTTCATCGAAGAGCATATGGTCTACACCAACAAGATTCCCTGCGGCCATATGCGCTCGCCGGGCGATCCCCAGGGCTTCTTCGCCAACGAAAGTCAGATCGACCTGGTGGCGAAAAGGCTCGGAATGGACCCGATCAAGTTCCGGCAAAAAAATTTCATGCACGACGGCGACATCGATCCCACCGGCGAAGAGATCCATTACATCAAGACCGACGAGACGCTAAAACGGGCGATGGAAGATTCCGGCTATCGCAGGCCGAAGCCGAAAAACGTCGGCCGCGGCCTCGGAGTAGTCCAGTGGACGGCGACAGGTGGCATAGGAACCGTCGCGATTACGCTCGATGAAAAAGGCGTGGCGACGATCTCTTCCGCCATGGCCGATCAAGGCGCCGGGACTTATACGGTGTTGAGCGAAATCGTCGCGGAAGAGCTCAAGATTCCTCTGAGCCAGATCAAGGTTCGGCAGCTCGATACCGCTCAAGGGACGAAAGACACCGGCGTGGGCGGCAGCCGGGCGACCCGGGTGTATGGCAACGCAGGCTACGAAGCGGCGCTCAGGGCCGTGGAAGCGATCAAGCGGACGGCGGGGGAACAGATGGGAGTTGCGCCGGATCAAATCACGCTGGCCAAGGGGGCGGCGCTGCACCCGCGCATGGAACGGCGGCTCACCTACGGCGAGATCGTCAAGGCCAAAGGTTCGCCGATCACAGCCGAGGGGACGTTTAACAACACATCCAAGATTCACGCGGCGTCCATGTGCGTGCAAGTCGCGGAAGTCGAAGTCGATCCTCAGACCGGGCAAGTCGAGCTAAAGAAATTCACCTCCACACACAACACCGGCACCGTGCTCAATCCGCTGATGCATCAGGGACAGATCGAAGGCGGGTCGATGACCGGAATCGGCTACGCGCTCATGGAACAGCTCATCATCGCCGAAGGCAAAGTTGCCACGACAAATTTCGGCGAATACAAGATTCCGACGATCAAAGACGTCCCGGCGTTCAAGAGTTCGGTCAGCGAGCAGCCCAAGGGCGCCGGCCCTTACAACAGCATGCCGATCGGCGAGACCGCCAATATCCCCACCGCGGCGGCCATCGCCAACGCGGTGGAGGACGCCTGCGGCGTGAGAATCAAGAGCCTGCCGATCACGGCGGAAAAGGTTTACGAAGCGCTGCACGGCGGAAAATAAAAAATTCAGATTTCACCACGAAGGACCCAGCGCGGCAGAGCCGCAACCGAAAGCCGGAAGATCTCCCGCAAAGACGCCAAGGCGCAAAGGTCGGATAAGCGGAAGTGAATTCGTTTGAGGAATGTTATCTTTTTCTTCCGAACTTGGCGTCTTTGCGTCTTGGCGCGAGGAATATTCGAATCCGAGAGTCTTCAACTTCCGGAAAATTTGCGCGAGCCGCGCAAAATTTGAATTGTAGTAATACGAAGTGCACGAAGATAGGAAGTAGGGGCGGGTTTTAAACCGGCCCCTCGGACGAAAAAGTCATGGCGAAGCTAAGAGTCGGCGACCAATTTCCAACGGCGAAGCTGCAAGACCTCGACGGCGCGACCGTGGAATTTCCCGCGATTTTCTCCCAGGCTCCCGCCACGGTGGTTTTTTTCTACCGCGGCCGCTGGTGACCCTGGTGCCGGGCCCAGGTGACGGCCTTCGTCTATGAATCCGAAAGATATGCCGGGGGAAAAGTGCAAATCCTCGGCGTCAGCGTCGAGCCTCCTGAAGAAGGAAAAAAGCTCCTCGACCGCGTGACGCACGACTGCCAGGAAGACCGCCCGCATATCGCGCTTGATCCCTATCCCCTCCGTCTGCTCACCGATCCAGACGCCAAACTGATCCGCGCCGTCGGCGCGGAAAACGAGGGCCATTGGGCGGGACTCATCGCCGCCCCGATCACTTACATTGTTGACCGCGATGGAAAAATTCGCTGGGCTTATGTCAGCGCTAGTGCGGCCGACCGCCCGAGCCCGGTGGCGCTGGCCAAGGCCGCGTGCTCTGTCGCCGCCGGCAAAGAGCCGCCGGCGGATTATCCAGGGAAAACGTAATCCGGTGGAGCCCCACGGGCAAGCCCGTGGTACCTTCCAGTACACCCGTGGGGCGGAATCCTGAGCAAGAGCCCCCGGCCAAGAACGGGGATCGAGTCGAAGGGTCGAGCCAACGGTTGATTCGACGGCTGCAAAGTCCTCTGTTGTTGCTGCGGATGCGGTGTCGCTGTGCTGAGTGGAAAAAAACTAGACATCGAGGGCTCGTTTTTGGTACATTGTACCTGCTGGTTGGATTTGGTTCTTCTCCACCTGAACGCATGGCGGACGAATATAGCTTCCTACCGAATCAGACACCTACAGCGGTATTGATTGCGCCGCCGCTCAGGAATTCCAAACATTATACGACCGAAGGTTTGAGCACCTGCGGGCCGAATACGGCCTTGTACGCCCGCTCGTTCTGTGAATTTAGGCGAGCGGTCAAATGGCGTTATCTCGCTACGGATGGAATTGGCTAAATTCCAGCGACTGACCAACTTGCGTTTTTTAAGGCCGACGGTTTCCACCGCTCCCAGACAATTCTCCGGCATTTCTTTTTTTTCTTTACCGGCTCTCAGTTTCTTGATCCTCCTGCCTCTCTCCGACTCAATGGGTCCAAATCTTGGGCGGCTTTGTGCGAAACCTTTGTGGACGCGTGCCGATTTTTTGCCGGGACGAGGTTTCTTTTGGTGAAAATATTGACGAGTGGATCGACGGTTTCTGAACTCTGTGGCGCATAAACGACGACTTTGGCGCCTGCTTTTTCAGCAGCGCCGATCAAAGAAGTGTCTTGGGTGGTTTCCGGCCGCGTCGAGAAAACAACGGTATGTCAGGCTGAACAAGGGCGAAAATATATGTTTTTTCACGAGATTTTTGTTTTGCGGATGGGGTGAGTAAGAGCATTTACAGAGGGCTTCAACCGGTGGCAAGGAAATTTATCGACTCTGGTCTTAGGTTTGCATGATTTTGTTGGCGCCATGCGTCTAAGGACTAGGAGGGAGTATTTAGGGAAGTTAAGCAGCTGCCGATAACTGATTCAGACGGAGACAGCTAATAAGGTCGCAACGGGAGGTTGGTGTTATGAAACCTGGAGAACCGTTGAAAACCAGCAAGCCGATTCGGTCGCAAAAGACCGGAGTTGTTCTGCCGCGGGAAGGAACTTTCGTGCGGGCGATCGAAAACATGGGTCGCCAACTGATTCTGGTGAATTTCGGCGCGGCAGGGGAGGAATACATTTTCCCCGACGAGATCCTCCCGGAACCGAACAAGGCGTAGCCTGGAAAGAGATTCCCCGTTATTGCGTCGCACGCGGTCTTCCGCTGCACCTTTGCGAAGATAGTCCGCATCCCACCGTTCAGAATCCTCGCGTCGTTCGATTTGGCTTTCCCCCGGGCGATTTGATAAGAGACAAGTAAAACTCTTGGAGGATGGGTGCGCCATGAGCGAGCGGGTCATCAAAGGCTACCACGCCCATATCTATTACGATCCAAAAACGACGCGGGATGCCGCGGCGCGGGTGCGCGCCGGCCTGGCCGCGGGCGGGTTCAACGTGCAGCTTGGCAGTTGGCATGATGAGCCGGTGGGCCCTCATCTCGACGCGATGTACCAGGCGGTCTTCGCGCCTGAAGAATTCGGCAGGATTGTGCCCTGGCTCATGCTCCACAGCGAGGGGCTGTCAGTGCTCGTCCATCCGTCCACCGGAGACAGCTACGGCGATCATGTCGAACGCGCGCTTTGGCTCGGCGAGAAGTTGAAGTTGAACGCAGAAGCCCTACGGCGCGGCTAGCGGCGGCCGGTGCAGCGATGAAAAAAGTATACAGCGCCAAGGATCCTCTGATGGTCGGTCATCTAAAGAATGTGCTCACCACATTCGAGATTCGTTGTGTCACCCGCAACCTCGACCTGTCGAGCGCGGCGGGCGAGCTTCCACCCATCGATTGCTGGCCCGAGCTTTGGGTCGTTAACGATGAGGAGCTGGCTGAGGCGAAAGCGATCCTGAAGAAAACCCTGGCTCCCTTGGAATCGGTCAAAAAACCGTGGCGCTGCCGTGATTGCGGCGAAATCATAGAGGGGCAGTTCTCCGAGTGTTGGAAATGCGGGCGAAGCCGCGAACAGAAAACGGCGCTTCGCGTCGTGGGCGGGCGGGCGACAAATTTCCTGCGCGACCGATAAATTTTCGCCGATCCATCGACTCGAGCCCCGGCCTTGGCCGAGGGCTCTCGCTCAGGATTTCGCCCCACCGGCGTCGTGGAAGGTGCCCCTGGTTGCCCAGCGGGCTCCACCATCGTGACATCCTATTAGGGCCGCATTATTCATATTAGACAAAGGCCGAGGGGTAAACCCCTCCGGGAGAAGGCCTTATATTAGGTCTGTTGCAAATTATAATATTGGAGATCATGTTTATGTGACACCGATTTCAAGAGCTTTCTGGAATGAGGACCATCGAGGCCTAATCCCTCTCACGAGGATCAAGGGCAGACAGTCCCGTCCAGTCAGAGAACGGATCTGAGGTTCAATAGAAAGTTGTCCCTTTGTAGAGGACTTATATAAGGCGAACTTTCCGTTCAAAGCTATTGGAATTGGAAGAACACAACCAAGGAGGAAGAGAGAGTGAAGCGATACTATGTGGGAGTGGATTGGGCTGATGAATTTCACCAGGTATGGGTCAGCGATGCCGAGGGCAAGAAAGTAGCCGAGATGAAGGTTGAGCAGAGTCCCAAGGGCATGGGGGAGTTTGGCCGTTGGC
>Ga0326597_10013287_pt1 | contig 10832 bp, 2 predicted proteins | sample RVTome_12_FD_203789 | JGI IMG/M metagenome (GOLD analysis project Ga0326597, IMG submission 203789) | Soil microbial communities from uranium-contaminated site in the Upper Colorado River Basin, Wyoming, United States - RVT100D185 | ecosystem: Environmental > Terrestrial > Soil > Contaminated >... | reverse complement strand
CTGGGCCGTGTTCTCGATCCTCGAAGAAGCCGGCATGCCTCCCGGGGTCGTGAACTTTCTCCCCGGCGGCGGCGCCACGGCCGGGCAGGCGCTCGTGGACAACGCGCGCACGCGCTTCATCGCCTTTACGGGATCGAAGGAAGTCGGCCTCGGCATCAACGAATCCGCCGCGAAGCACCGCGACGGGCAGATCTGGATCAAGCGCGTCATCGCCGAGATGGGCGGCAAGGACTTCATCCTCGTGGACGCCGACGCCGATCTCGAGTCGGCCGCGCAGGGAATCGTCGCGGCGGCGTTCGATTTCCAGGGACAGAAGTGCTCGGCGTGCTCGCGAGCAATCATCCACGAGAAGGTCTACGACCGCGTCCTCGAGATGATCGCCGAGCGCACGCGGAAGATCACCGTCGGGCCCACGCGCTCGTACGAGCATTACATGGGCCCGGTCATCAACGCGGGGGCCGAGAAGTCGATCCTCGGGTACATCGAGATCGGCAAGAAGGAAGGCCGGCTCGTGACGGGCGGCGGCAAGGCCCGCGACGACGGCTACTTCATCCAGCCGACCGTCATCGCCGACGTTCCACCGCGCGCGCGCCTCTCGCTGGAAGAGATCTTCGGCCCGGTCCTCGCGGTCACGCGCTGCAAGAATCTCGAGGAAGGAATCGAGTTCGCGAACGCGACCGAGTTCGGGCTCACCGGCGCCGTGTACTCGCGGAACCGGAAGCACCTGCGCGCCGCGAAGCGCCTGTGCCACGTGGGGAACCTGTATCTGAACCGGAAGTGCACGGGCGCGCTCGTCGGCGGGCATCCGTTCGGCGGCTTCAACATGTCGGGCACCGACTCCAAGGCCGGCGGACGCGACTACCTCGGCCTGTTCATGCAGGCGAAGCTCATCTCGGAGGCATTCTGACGCGTGGCGGGGACCGTGAGCGCGAGGCGGTGACCCGGAGCGAAGCGCTGTCCGAGATCGACCGTCTCTCGGTCACGACGCTCCGCATGCTCGCGGTCGATGCGGTGGAGGCGGCGCGCTCCGGCCATCCCGGGCTTCCGCTCGGGATGGCCGAGGCCGCCTTCGTGCTGTGGGACCGCCATCTTCGATTCGATCCGCGTGAACCCCGCTGGCCCGGCCGCGACCGATTCGTTCTCTCCGCCGGCCACGGTTCGATGCTCCTCTACGGGCTGCTCCACCTGTGGGGCTTCGATCTGCCGCTCGACGAGATCCGGCGGTTCCGCCAGCTCGGAAGCCGCACGCCGGGACATCCCGAGTTCGGCCTGACGCCCGGCGTGGAAGCGACGACCGGCCCGCTCGGGCAAGGGTTCGGGAACGCGGTCGGCATGGCGCTCGCCGCGCGCATGCTCGGCGCGCGGATGAACCGCGAAGACTTCTCACCCGTCTCGCATCGCGTCTTCGTGCTCGCCAGCGACGGCGATCTCATGGAAGGGGTGCAGTCGGAGGCCTCGTCGCTGGCCGGCTACTGGAAGCTCGGTAATCTCGTCGTGCTCTACGACGACAACCGCATCACGATCGAGGGGAGCACCTCGCTCGCGTTCGCGGAGGATCCCGCCGGCCGGTTCGAGGCGTACGGCTGGCATGTCACGCGCGCGGACGCACACGACGCGGCCTCGATGGACGGCGCGCTCCGCGAATCGATCGCACGGGACGATGCGCCGTCGCTCATCGTCTGCCGCTCGCACATCGGCTTCGGCGCGCCGCACAAGCAGGACACGCGAGACGCCCACGGCGAGCCTCTCGGGCCCGACGAGGTGCGCGCGACGAAGCAAGCGTTCGGATGGCCGCTCGAGCCGGAGTTCCACGTGCCCGAGGAAGTGCGGGCGCATCTGGCGCGTCGCGCGACCGCGAAGACCGAAGAGCGCACCGTGTGGAACCGCGCGCTCGCCGCGTGGCGCGAACGACATCCCGAACTGGCTTCGGAATGGGATCGGCATTGGACCCAGCAGGCGCCTCCCGGCCTGGCGGCGAGGCTACTCGCCACGCTCCCCTCCCCTGCAGATGAGGCGACGCGCGTTCTCTCCGGGAAGGTGCTGCAGGCCGCGGCGGCGGAGATGCCGTCTCTGGCCGGCGGCTCCGCCGATCTCGAGCCCTCGACGAAGACCGCGATCGCGGGCGCGTCCGCGGTCGTGCGCGGCGAGAGCGGCCGCGTGAACTACGGCGGGCGCAACCTCCACTTCGGCGTGCGCGAGCATGCGATGGGCGCCATCCTCAACGGCTTCGCGTACGACGGAGCCTTCCGGCCGTACGGCTCGACGTTCCTCGTCTTCTCCGATTACATGCGCCCGTCGATCCGGCTGGCCGCATTGACGGGCCTCAAGCCGATCTACGTCTTCACCCATGACTCGATCTTCCTCGGTGAGGACGGACCGACGCACCAACCGGTCGAGCATCTGTTCGCGCTCCGCGCGATCCCGGGGCTTTCCGTGTGGCGCCCATGCGACGGCGTCGAGACGGCGATGGCGTGGGCGTGGATTCTCGAGAAGGCGCGCGGCCCCTCCGCGCTCGTTCTGACGCGCCAGAAGCTGCCGCCCGTCGCGCGCGATCCGGGATTCCTGCCCGAGCACGTCGGGCGCGGCGGCTACGTTGTTTCGCAGACGCCGGGACGCGCGCCGGACTGGGTCATCCTGGCGACCGGCTCGGAGGTTGCGGTTGCCCTCGCGGCGAAGACGCTCCTCGAAGAGCGGGCACTCGCCGTGTGCGTCGTCTCGGTGCCGAGCCTCGACGTCTTCATGGATCAGCCCGCCGCGTATCGCGAGTCGATCCTGCCTCGCGGCGCGCGCCTCGCGGCCGTCGAGGCGGGGCGCGGGTTCGGCTGGCGCGAGATCGTCGGGACGGAAGGCATCGTCATCGGCCAGGAGACGTTCGGGCAGTCGGCGCCGTACAAGGCGCTCGCCGGGCACTACGGATTCACGGGCGCGGCGGTGGCGCAGCGGCTCATGGAAGCGCGCTAGCGCGCTGGAACGAGATAGCCAGGAGCGTCCCCCGAAGCGCCCGGACCGCTCCGCGAGTCCGTGCCCCGCAATGGCCTGGCCGACCGGCGCTCGCGCGCCAAGGCTAAAAGCTCTCCCTTCGGATCCACCACCGCCGGCCGCATCGAGGGCAGAACGTCTCGACCTGCTCCTCCCCGCGGAACAGATCGTCGGGATTCGAGGCGAAGATGCCGCGGAGCGCTTCGAGGATCTTCTGCGGATTGCATCCGCAGTGGAAGCGGAAGCGCCGCTCGTCGAGCGCGAGCCCATCGCCGTTCGTCAGGCCCGACGCCTGTTCGCAGTCGAGCGCGCGGACCCACTCCCGATCGACCCCGGGCAGCCCCTGCACCATGAGAAAGCGGTCGTCCCCCAGTTCGTAGAACCTGGCCGGGTACTGCAGGGACTGCTCGTAGTACTGCTCGAAGATCCCGAGCACGTCGAGCCCGCGCACTTCGATCGCGCTCAGAGTCGGCTGCGTCCCGGGGCGAACGCTCTGCAGAAAGAAACGGCTCGCGTCCGCCGTCTTGACGTTCTCCGTGAACACGCGCCCGATGACGCTCCCGTCCGCGGCTCCGGCGAGGAACACATTGATAGGGGGCGTGCGGATGTTCATCGTGATCCCGACCGATTCGTCGCGGGGGCGGCCGGTGAGGTGGAGCGCCGTCGCGGCGAGCCCCTGCCGGGCCATCGTGTCGGTCAGTCCGTCCGGCTCGGGCCCCCAGATGCGGACGTGCTCGCGGTAGGACTGGACAAGGTCGCTGAAGTTCCCCGAAGCGACGACGACGGAGCGGTCGGCATGCAGGCGGCGGGCGATGACGACATCGCCGAGCCGCGGAATGTCGGGCATGAAGGGGACCTCGGGATCTCACGTTGCGATCTGAGCGCGCGACAGCACCGCCCCTCGACCTCATCAGCCTAATCCTGTCGAGACCGTCCCCTCAACCGCGAGGCTCCGGCGCCGCACGGCCGAGAGCCGCCGCGCTCTCACGACCGCGAGCTTCACGTCCTGCCCGTCGCGCCGCCGCCGGAGCCCTCGCCGTTGCCCGCTCCCCCCGAAGGAACACATTGAAGACCCGCGAATGCAGCGGTCAAAAAGCGCAACGGATCAAAATACGGGATTTCTCTTGCGTTCGAAATCCCAACATGTTATGGTATTTGGGCTGATGAAAATCCTCTTACTCTTCTGGTCCGCAGGGACGCAACATGTCCGCTCCGTGGGCCCTATTCGAGTCGCGCCGAGGCCGCACGCGGTGAGACCCGACGAACGAAGGAGGTGATCGCTCCGCTACCTCTGCAGCACCCGCGTCGTGGCTTGACCCCCATTCTTTCTACGACTGACGGAGGTGCAACCATGGGTTGGAAGTGGAGGTCAACCCAGGGGATCACGCTCGTGAGCGTGATGATCCTGGCGCTCCTCGCAACTCTCACCATCGCCCCTCCAGCGCTAGCCAAGATGGCGCCGGAGGGCGCAGCAAAGATCCGACCCGCGATCGAGCCGGCCGCGCCCGGCACCACACCTCTCGCCACCATGCGCAACAGCGCGGGCCAAGTGACCCGCATGTATGACATCCAGGCCCCGAACTATCAGGGGACTCCGGATGTGGTGGCGAAGTCCTTCTTGCGTGACAACTCGGCGCTCTTCGGTCTCGCGGTCGACGATCTCGACCTCGCTGCAACGAAGACGACTCCGAGCGGCACGCACGTGCGGTTCCAGCAGACCATCGGCGGCATTCCGGTGTATCGCGCCGATGTCATGGTCAACCTCAATCGCAGCGGCGCCGTCCGTTCCGTCGCCAACGACTTCGTCAAGGACCTCGCGGCCCCGACGCAGCCGGTGCTCTCGGCGGATCAGGCGTATCAGGCGGCGTACGAGGCGGCGGGCATCAAGGGCGCCCTCATGGGCGACCCGACGAACAGCCTCGTGATCCTTCCGAAGGACGGCACCGGCTACCTCACGTATCGCGTCACGATCCCGGCCCAGGATCCTCTCGGTGACTGGGAAGTGTTCGTCGATGCGTTGAGCGGCCAGGTCATCCAGATCCAGGATCAGATCGTCCACGTCGACGGTGTGGGCCAGGTGTTCGACCCGGACCCCGAATCGACGATGAACAACCCGAACCTGCCGGACGGCGGCGATTCCGATGCCGGCATCCCGGCGGGCGCGTACTTCACCCGGACTCTCTACGATCTGAACGCGGCGCAGGGCGGCCTGTACTACCTTCAGGGCCCCTGGGCACGCATGATCGACTTCGAGAGCCCGACGATCGCTCCTCCGGGCGTGGCGGATCCGAACACGTTCATCTGGACCCGCTCACCCGACCAGTTCGAGAACGTGACCTGCTACTACTGGATCGACACCGAGCAGAGGTGGATCCAGAGCCTCGGGTTCACGAACGCGAACGCGCTCTCCCAGGAGATGGACGCGCACGGCCTCTCGGGCGCCGACAACTCGCACTTCATCCCCTCCACGCACCGGATCGCTTACGGCGACGGCGGTGTGGACGATGCTGAAGACGCGGACGTCGTCGTCCACGAGTACGGCCATGCGATCACATATGACATCCTCCCCTCGTGGGGCGGCGGTCAAGAAGGCGCGATGGGCGAAGGCGTCGGTGACTACTTCGCCGGCACTTACTCCGCCGCGCTCTATCCGGACTACCAGCCGACGTTCGTCTACAACTGGGACGGCCACAACGAATTCTGGCCGGGCCGGTTGCTGATCGATCCGTCGCTTCACTATCCCGAAGACGCGAGCGGCGAAGTTCATGATTCCGGCACCCTGTGGTGCTCGGCGATCTATTCGAACTACCTCGCCCTCGGCCGGACGACGATGGACGCTCTCGTCATCGACGGCATGTTCGGGATCACGTCCACCGCCACGATGGCGGACGCGGCGAACGCGATCATCCAGTCCGACATGGACATGTTCGCGGGCGTGCATATCGGAACGCTCGTTCAGATCTTCGATGAGTGGGGCATGGTGAATGCCGAGGACTTCATCCCGAGCATCTCCCACGCTCCGCTGGGCGACACCGAAGACACGATCGGGCCGTACGTCGTGACGGCTGTCATCACCTCGGTTCAGCCCCTGAATCTGAGCTCGCTCTATGTGTATTGGGGAACGGGCGCCGGATTCCCGAACGCGGTGTCGATGATGGCCACGGGCAATCCGAACGAGTATTCGGCCTCCATCCCCGGCCAGCCGAGCGGGGTGGTGAACTACTACATCACGGCCTCCGACACGCAGGGCGGCACTGCCACCCATCCGACCGGAGCGCCCGGGAACTACCACTCGTTCAACGTCGGTCCCGACGCCATTCCGCCGGTCATCGCGCACAGCGAGCTGGGCAACCAGACGCTGATGCGGTGGCCTGCGACGGTGCGCGCCGTGGTGACGGACAACCTCGGCGTGGCAAGCGTCGTGGTCGAGTGGCAGAAGAACGGCTCCCCGATGTCGAACTTCGCGCTCACGCGCGTGGGCGCGACGGACAACTTCGAGGGTGACTTCAACGAGCCCGCCGGCAACATGGTGGTCGGCGACCTGGTCGAGTACCGGATCCTCGCCACCGACGGCTCGTCGCAGTCGAACCAGACGTACAGCCCGGTTTCGGGCTTCTACGACTTCAACATGATCGATGCCCTCGGTGTCGTCCTCGTCATCCAGGACGACGACGGCCTCAAGACCGAGGACGACCGCAAGCCGGCGGAGCCGGAGCGGGATCTGTCGAAGGTCGGCGAGTCGGCTCAGGCGATCGCAGCCTACCTGACGACTCTCGGCTATCTGGTCGATACGACGACGTCCACGAGCTACGACGCGGGCACGTGGAGCAGCTACGACTTCCTCGTCTCGTCCTCGGGCCTCGATACTTCGCCTGTCACCAACGCCACGTACCGCGCCGACCTCGAGGCGTTCGCTCTCGCGGGCGGAAAGGTCCTCGTGGAGGGCGGTGAGGTCGGTTACGACGCGGGGTCGTATCCCGGCTATCCCTCGTTCGCGGCGAACGTGCTTCACGTCGGAGCGTGGCATAGCGACAATGCCGGCCCGCTGAACATCGCGGCCGAACACACGAACCATCCGATCTACACGTCGCCGAACCAGCTTCCGGCGTCGATGACGATCGCTTACACCGGCTACGGAAGCGAAGATGCCAACACCCCGGTGGCCCCGGCGTTCCGTGTCTACGGAACGCAGAGCTATCCCGCGGATGCGGGCGTCCTCGTCTACGACAACAATCCGAACCCGGTCAGCGCCCAGATCGTTTTCTGGGAGTTCAACTTCGTGCAGCTCGCCGACGAGGCGACCCGGAACGCGCTCCTCGAGAACACCGCGGCTTACCTGACGGCTCCCGAATCGGCGCCGACAGGCGGTGTCTCCGGGCACGTGGATCTCACGGACACCGCGGACGACAGCGGCGTGACGGTGAACTTGACCGGCCTCGCCAATGATTCCGTCGTCACGGGTCCGGACGGGAACTACTCGTTCACGGGTCTCTATGCCGGCAACTACACCGTCACGGCGAGCAAGGCGGGCTACTTCCCGTACTCGCAGAGCACGCCGGTGGCCGTGGGCACGACCGTCGTCACGGGCATCGACTTCACCTTCGATCCGATCATGCCGGGCAGCGTCTCGGGGACTGCGTCCCTGAGCGACAACGCCGACTGGTCGGGGATCACGGTGAGCATCGACGCCCAGGGCCTGTCGGTCATCACGGGACCGGACGGCCAGTACACGCTGACGAACGTCCAGCCGGGCAGCATCATCGTCACCGCCCGGAAGGACAGTTACATCAACGAGAGCTCGCCGCAGACGCTTCCGAACGGCGGCACCCTCACGGGCGTGGACTTCCTTCTTTATCCGGGCGCCAACGAGTTCTTCACGAACTTCGAGGCGGATAACGGCGGGTTCGTCGATACCGACAGCCCGGCTCCCGGCTGGGAGTGGGGTCAGTCGACGGTCGCCCCGGTGGGCGCGTACTCAGGCGTGAACGTCTGGGGGACGGTGCTCGCGGGCAACTACCCGAACAGCTGTAACTTCAAGCTCGACTCACCGGAAATCGACATGTCCGGGTGGACGTACGGCGTTCTCGAGTTCCAGTCTTGGTGGGACACCGAAGCGTTCTACGACGGTGGCAACATCAAGGTCTCGACGGACGGCGGCTCCACGTGGACGATCGTGACGCCGATCGGCGGGTATCCCGAAGACGCGGCGACCACGTCGAACTCCGGTATCCCGGGCGAGCCATGCTTCTCCGGACATAACGGCGGCCAGTGGGCGCTGGTCCAGGTCGACTTGACGCCGTTTGTCGGGAACATGGTCAAGATCCGGTTCCATTTCGGGTCCGACAGTTCCGTCATCTACTCCGGCTGGTCCATCGATGACGTCCGTGTGAAGGAAGACGTCATCAAGATCCCGCCGACGGGTCTGGTCGCGACCGGCGGTCTCGAGAACCATGTCCCGCTGAACTGGAACGACTCTCCGCTCCAGCGGAAGGTCATTTACGGCCAGCAGGACCGGATGTCGCCGGATCAGCTCGCGGAAGAGATGGCGAAGAACGAGTTCATCCCGCCGTACCAGGATCCGTATTACCCGGCGACGCCGATGGTGAACGGATACTGGGCGTACCGCGGGGCGGCTCCGGGCGGTCCGTATGCGCGGATCAGCCCGCTCCTCGCCACGAGCGAGTACGACGACACCGACGTCACCAACGGCACGACGTACTACTACGTCGTGACGGGTGACTACGGTCCCCAGGGTGAGAGCAGCTATTCGAACGAGGCTCAGGCGACGCCGGTGAACAATCCTCCGGCGGCTCCGACGAACCTCGTCGTGAGCAACGTGGCCGGGAATGCCGCCCTCGACTGGGACGACAACACCGACTACGACTTCGCGTCGTACAACGTCTACAAGAGCTACAACTACGAGCCGTTCTACCTGCTGGCGAACACCACGGCGTCCACGTACAGCGATCCGCTGGGCGCGGACGGCGTGTACCGCTACCGGGTGACGGCGCTCGATCTGGGCGGCGCGGAGAGCGGCGCGAGCAACATGGCGTCACTGCTCTTCGGCTTCCTGCCTCCGGAGAACCTCGGGGCCGAGAGCGGCTTCGACGGACATGTGCCGCTCAACTGGCAGCATCCGGGATCGGGCACGGGAACCCAGCAGCTCAACGTGCTCCTCGTCTCCGACCAGACGGACGGGTCGGTGGCGCCGGAGTACTACGAATCGGTCTACACGACGGCCTTCACCGAGTACGGCGTTTCGTACACGGTGTGGGACCACGACGTGCAGGGCGAGCCTGGACTGACCGACCTCGAGCCGTTCAACGCGATCTTCTGGATCACGGGCGTCTCGGGCGGGACCGCGAACACGCACGCCACGCTGTCGCTGAACGAGGAAGCGACTCTCGTCCAGTGGCTGCAGGTCGGCGGGAAGAACCTGGTGCTCTCGGGCATCTGGATCGGCTGGGACTGCATCGCCGACGCCACGAACCAGGTCCAGCTCCCGAGCGTGCTGTTCGACGACTACATGCAGGTGATCTATCCGCCGGCGAACTTCTCCGGCTGGATCATCCCGACGAACAGCTGGGTCCTCTCGGGCCAGGGCGGCCCCATCGGCGGCACCGTCGATTGGCCGATTAACTGGGTCAGCGCCGAGAGCTATCCCGACATGTACGAGCCCGCGACGGCCAACGCCCAGGGCATCTTCGCCTGGAACGACGGCGCCGCGACGCATCACATGGCGGGGATCCAGACGGACGGCGGCTCGTTCAAGACGGTCATGCTGGGTTGCCCGGTCGAGCAGATCGGCACGCAGGATGACAAGAACCTGCTCGTCGCCAACGTCTTGAACTGGTTCTCGGGTCTGTCGCAGATCGTGGAGTGGAAGCTGCCGAGCGGCGAAGGCGGAGGCCAGGGCCTCGTTGCCGACGGCGGACGTGCCGCTTCCATGGATCGCAGCACGAGCCTCGGAAAGAACGACAGCTCGAATCGTTGGGAAGGCAGGAACAAGCCTGTCGTCACCTACGATCGCGTGCTGCCGGGCTACTACTATCTTGGCCACTTCGTGGCGGTCTCGACGTATGACCGCCTCTACTACAACCTCTATCGTTCCGAGACCAGCCCCGTCGACATCACGCTCGCGAACCGGATCGCTGTGCTCTATCCGGACGTGCTCGCGTACGACGACTGGGGTCCGGGCGGCAACGGTCTCGAGAACGGCACGACCTATTACTACGCGGGCGTCGCTGGATACGAGGGCGGAACGAGCCCCGGCTCCAACCAGGCGTCCGGCACTCCGGTCAACCTGCCTCCGGCCGTTCCGGCGAACTTCGTCGTGAACGTCGTGGGCGACGAAGTGCAGCTCGACTGGGACGACAACACCGATTACGACATCGCGTCGTACTCGGTCGACCGCCAGCCGAACGGCGGTGCGTGGTCCGAGATCGCTTCGGGTCTGACCTCCTCGTCGTACGCGGACACGCCGGGCGACGGTATCTGGAAGTACCGCGTCCGCGCCGTGGACGACGGAGGCCTCTCGAGCGATCCGACCGCGGGCCTCTTCGCGCTGGTCGGCTCACTGCCTCCGAACAATCTCAATGCTCGGTCGGACTTCGACGGGAACGTGCCTTTGAGCTGGCTCCCGCCGGGACAGCTGCCCGAGTACGAGATCAGCTACGACGATGATTCCGCGGAGAACGCTCTCGCGCTCAACGCAGCCGGCAACGGGCTCGCGGTCCGTGTGACGCCGCTCGGATATCCGGCCCAGTTGGGCAGGGCGCGTGTCTTCATCTATGACTACAGCGCTCCGACCACTGCGTACTACGTCCGCATCTACGACGACGACGGCCCCGGCG
>Ga0326597_10013286_pt1 | contig 10832 bp, 7 predicted proteins | sample RVTome_12_FD_203789 | JGI IMG/M metagenome (GOLD analysis project Ga0326597, IMG submission 203789) | Soil microbial communities from uranium-contaminated site in the Upper Colorado River Basin, Wyoming, United States - RVT100D185 | ecosystem: Environmental > Terrestrial > Soil > Contaminated >... | reverse complement strand
AGCGCTTCCAGCGCCACCTTCGCCTTGAACTCCGCCGTGAACCGCCGTCGCGTCCTCATCGCGCATCCCTCCGTTAGCCGGCGGAATACACCTTAACCTCCTGTCCGATTTTCCGGGACCACCTCAAACAGAAGAATTGCTCAAGCAGCCATAATAAACGAAAGCACGCAGGAGTGCGCGGGAGGTAGCGTTTCGTTGTTCAGGAAACGGGCGGCCCGCGCGTAGCGATTCTGTTTCGAACGCGGATAGAACATCAGCGCCTTTACCGACGTACAAGAGGCGCCGCTGTATCTCCGCCGCGTCGACCCCACGCCTCTCGGTCGGCTATGGCAGCGCCGGCGCCCACCGGACCCGGTTGACGGAGGTGGTGACTCACGCCCAAGCCAGATACTCCGCGCGCACCTCCGCAATCCGCGGCCTGATCCGCGCGCCGGCGGTCTGCATTTCCGCCACCTCGTCGTCGGTCAGCGCGCCGGGCACTTCGGCGCGGTAGGACGGGCGGGCCTGCACGCGCTGCCACCAGGCGGCTGTGGCGGGGCGGCCGGCGAGCCAGAGGTCGAGCAGGGTCATGTAGTCGAGCCGGGCGACGAAGGGGGCGAGGTTGATCTCCGCCAGGGTGAACCTGCCGCCCGCCAGCCAGTCGTCGCCGCCGGCGAGCGCGTCCTCCAGCGCCCGGAAGGCGATCTCGTAGGCGCCGACGGCGCGGAAGACCCAGGGCGAGTCGAGCCCGTCCTCGAACAGCGAGCGGTAGCGGTCGCGGCGCTCCGGGTCGCCCACGTTGCGGTAGCGGCGCTCGCGGTCCTCCGGCGACTGGGTCTTCATGCGGTCGCGGAACATGGCGGCGAAGCTGAACACGGTGACGCCGGCGAACAGGCCCTCGTCGACCATCTTGCTCCACAGCCGCGCCTGCACGCGGCCGTAAGCATCCGGCGGCATCAGCGGCGGCGCGGGGAAGCTCTCGTCGAGATACTCGCAGATCAGGGTGGATTCGCGGATGGCGCGGCCGTCGTGGATCAGGGTCGGCACGTAGCCCTTGGGGTTGAGACGGAGATAGTCCGGGTCGTACTGCTCGCTGGCGAACAGGTTGACCTCGCGGCTCCGCCAGTCGAGGCCCTTCTCGGCGAGGGTCATGCGCACCTTCTGCGCACAGACCGAGTTGCGGAAATGATAGAGCTCCAGCATCGCGTCCCCCCCGGGGCGGCATCCTGGCGGTCAGGGTATGGACCGGTGCCGCCGCCGTCCACGCATTTCGACCATCCGCATGTCGCCGGCCGTGCGGCGCTTCCGCGCCCCCCTTTGCGCCGTTCCGCCCCGCGCGGTAGAACCGTTGCCGCCATCGGCACTTGACGTCGGCACTTAACAGGGGCGAGCGGGAGGCGTTTTCATGGCCCGTGGGGGAGCGGTCTGACCATGGCGGCGGAAGGCGGCCGGCACGTCGGCGTCGATACCGGCGGCACCTTCACCGACATGGTGGAGATCGCGGCCGACGGGCGCATTTCCTTCGACAAGACCTTCTCCACCCCGGCCGCGCCCGAGGACGGCATTCTCGACGTGCTGGCGCGCATGGCCGGGGCGAGCGGCGGCGGCGGGCTGGCGGCGTACATGGCCGCCATCGACCGCTTCACCCACGGCACCACCGTCTCCACCAACGCGCTGATCCAGCGCCGCGGCGCGCGCGTCGGCCTCATCGCCACGCGCGGGTTCGAGGACACGCTGGAGATCGCGCGCGGCCCGGTGGGGCGCGCCGGCGGCATCCCCCAGTCGAGGGCGATGGACTTCCTCCACACCGAGCCGCCGCCGCCGCTGGTGCCGCGCCCGATGATCCGCGGGCTCGGCGAGCGCGTCACCGTCTCGGGCGAGGCGATCGCGCCGCTCGACGAGGACGAGGCCGCCGCCGCCATCCGCGCGCTGGTCGCCGCCGGGGCGGAGAGCCTCGCCGTCTGCCTGCTGTGGTCGTTCCGCAACCCGGCGCACGAGCAGGCGGTCCGCGCCGTCGCCGGCCGGGTGGCGCAGGGGCTGCCGGTGAGCCTCTCCAGCGACATCGCCCCGCGCATGGGCGAGTTCGAGCGCATGGTGACCACGGTGGTCAACGCCTTCATCGGCCCGGTCACCGAACGCTATATCGGCCGGCTGCAGCGGCGGCTGGCGGAGGAGGGGCTGCGCCGCCCGATCCAGGTGATGAAATCGTCGGGCGGGGTGACGCTCCCCGATACGGTGGCGAGCCAGGCGGTCGGCATCGTCAACTCGGGCCCCGTCGGCGGGCTGGTGGCGGCGCGCCATGTGGGCGGGCTGCTCGGGTTCGATCGCATCATCACCGCCGACATGGGCGGCACCAGCTTCGATGTCGGGCTGATCGCCGACGGCGCGTTCGAGGAGCAGTCGTCGCCCTTCCTCGACCAGGGGCTGCCGGTGCACATCCCCTCGATCAAGCTGGTGACCATCGGCGCCGGCGGCGGCTCCATCGCCTGGACCGACGGGTTCCGCCTGCAGGTGGGGCCGCACAGCGCCGGGGCCGATCCGGGACCGGCCGCCTACGGCCGCGGCGGCGCCGAGCCGACCGTCACCGACGCGCTGGTGACGCTCGGCGTCATCGACCCGGAGCATTTCTTCGGCGGGCGCTATGCGCTGGACGGGGCGAAGGCGCGCGCCGCCATCGCCGGGCGCATCGCGACGCCGCTGGGGCTGGACGTGATGGACGCCGCCGCCGGCATCTACGAGGTCATTACCGCGCGCATGGGCGACCTGATCCGCAAGGTGACGGTGGAAAGCGGCCACGACCCGCGCGATTTCTGCCTGCTCGCCTATGGCGGGGCGACCGGCGCGCACTGCGCCTCCTTCGCGGCGCAGATGGGGGTGCGGCGCGTGGTGCTGCCCTACGCCGCGCCGGTGTTCTCGGCCCTGGGCTGCGCCCTTTCCGACATCGTCTACGGCCACGTGAAGTCGGAGCCGGTGCCGGTGGACGAGGCGCCCGAAACGCTCGCCGCCATCAACGCCACGCTGGCGGAGCTGGAGCGCCGCGCCCGCGCCGACATGGCGGCGAGCGGCATCGGCGACGACGACGGGATCGGGATGCGCTACCGCATCGACCTGCGCTACCAGGGCCAGATGAACGAGGTGTCGCTGCCGTGGGACAAGGGCCGCTTCGCCGCCGGCGACATGGCGCGCCTGCGCGCCGGTTTCGAGGCCCATTACCGGCAGCGCTTCGGCGCCGGCACCACCAAGACCGGCATGGCGCTGGAGCTGATCAGCTTCCGCGCCGAGGCGGTGCGCGCGGTGCAGAAGCCCCCCATCGCGCAGCTTTTCGACCGCGAGACGCCGAACGCGACGGTAACGCCGGTACGGCGGCGCCGCGTCTGGCAGCACGGCACCGGCTGGCTCGATGCCGCCGTCTACGATTTCGCCGCGCTGGTGGCCGGGCCGCGGATCCCCGGCCCGGCGGTGATCGAGCGCGACAACACCACCGTCTGGCTGCCCCCCGGCGCGGTGGCCCGCCTCGACCTCTACGGCAACCTGCTGATCGATCCGGGGAGCGGGGGATGAGGACGATGTCTGCGACGGCACCAGTGGAAACCCTCTCCGCCCTTCAGGGGGAAGAGGGTGCGAGCGCAGGCGAGCGGGTGAGGGGGGCGGTCGGGCGAGAGCGGTGTTTCGCCACCTCACCCTCCCCGTCGCTGCGCGACGGGTCCCTTCCCTCTCCCCCAGGGGCGGAGAGGGACATCATTGCGGCGACCGGGGGGCAGAGGCCATGACCGTCGCCGCCGCCGATGCCGCCATCGACCCGGTCACCTTCGAGGTGATCAAGCACCGGCTGTGGCAGATCAACGACGAGCAGGCCATCGCCATCCGCACCATCTCGTCGTCGCCCATCGTGGTGGAGGGCAACGACTTCAACGTCGGGCTGTTCACCGCCGACGGCCAGCTCACCACCGCCGGCATCGGATCGCTGGTGCATGTGGGCACCATGGGCGACGCGCTGCGCTCGGTCATGCGGCTCGCCAGCAGGGTGCGCGACGGCGACGTGTTCCTGACCAACGATCCGTTTCTCGGCGCGCTGCACCAGAACGACGTGGTGCTGGTCAGCCCGCTCTACCGCGACGGGCGCATCGTGCTGTGGGTCGGCAACGTGCTGCACCACCCGGACGTGGGCGGCATCGACGAGGGCAGCTTCTGCGTCAACGCGCGCACCCTCTACCAGGACCCGCCGCGCTACTTCCTCAAGATCATGGACCAGGGCGAGCTGGTCAACGAGGCGGAGCACACCTTCGTCACCAACTCGCGCCTGCCCGACATGGTGGCCCTCGACCTCAAGGCGCAGATCGGCGCCATCCATGCAGCGAAGCGCCGGCTCGACGGCCTTTTGGACGAGCGCGGCGTCGCGACGGTGGAGACGGTGGCGCGGCGCGCCATCGACGTCGCCGAAAGCCAGGTGCGCGCGCGCATCCGCCGCCTGCCCGAAGGGGCGTGGACCGGGCACGCGTGGATGGACGGCGCGCGGGTCGGCGACGACGGACTCCATGAAGTGCGGGTGCGTCTCACTCGCGAGGACGATTGCCTGCGCTTCGACTTCGCCGGCTCGTCGCCGCAGGTGGACGCGGCGGTGAACTGCACCTATCACGCCACGGTGGCCGGCGCCATCGTGCCGCTCTACACCTTCCTGTGCCAGGGCGAGATCGACTGGAACGACGGGCTCAAGCGCTGCGTGAAGGTGGACGCGCCGGAAGGCACGGTGGTCAACGCCACCTTTCCGGCGCCGGTCAGCATCTGCACCGTCGGCTTCCGCTGGCTGGTGACGGTCGCCGCCGCCCAGGCGGTGGCGAAGATGCTGGACGCCTCCGCCGACTTCCGCGACCGGGTGTGTTCGTCGTGGAACGTGTCCTCCAACTGCAACAACCTGTTCGGGCTGTCGCCGGAAGGCAGGCGGGTCGGCGCGCTGCTGTCCGATCACCGCGCCGGCGGCGCCGCGGCGCGCTCGTTCGACGACGGGTTCAGCCACGCCGGGCAGATCACCTCCTACGCCTCGACGCTGGGCAACGTGGAGGGGGCGGAATGGAAGCTGCCGCTGCTCTACGTCTACCGCAAGCGGCTGACCGATTCCGGCGGGCCGGGGCGGTTTCGCGGCGGGCTGACCGCGGCGGCGGCCGTGGTGCCCTACCGGACGCGGGAGCTGATCCTCCGGTCCACCAACACCGCCGGCACCGAGCAGTCCAACGCCCACGGCATCGACGGTGGCTATCCCGGCGCCGGGTCGCAGGTGACGCTGGTGCGCGGGTCCGACGTGTGGGCGCTGCTGCGGCAGGGGCGCGTGCCCGGCGACCATGACGGGTTCGGCGGCGAGGTGACCCACCTGCCGTCCAAGGCGGCGGACGTGCTGGGGCCCGACGACGTGATGGTGTTCTATGCCCCGGGCGGCGGCGGCTACGGCGACCCGGTCGAGCGCGAGCCCGATCGCGTGGCGCGCGACGTGGCCGACGGCCGGGTGTCGGCCCTGCGCGCGCGCGACATCTACGGCGTGGCGCTGGCGGCCGACGGCACGGCGGATGCGGCGGGCACCGAAGCGCAACGCGCCGCCATCCGTGCCCGGCGGCGCGGCGGCGCCATCGGCCCGTGGCGGCGCGAGGACCGCTACCACCATCCCGACCGGGCAAGCGGAAAGGACTGGCCGGTGGGCGACGCGGTGTCCCTGTCGGCGGCGGACGGCGAGACGCTGCGCTGCGCCCGCTGCGGCCATGCGCTCACCGGCGACGGCGGCAGCGTGGCGGTGCGCCATGTGCCGCTCGCCGCGGCGGGGCCCCACTTCGCCCTGCGCTGGGCCGGCGAGAGCCCGCACTTCGCCCTGGAAGAGGTCGCCTGCGCCGGCTGCGGCACGCTGGTGGACGCCGGCGAGGTGCGCCGCGACGGCTGAACGGCCGGGGGACGGCGGCGGTCCCGCGCGCTCTACCCCACCGTCAGCGCGGCGCGGCCGATGATGGCGCCGGACGCGAGGCGCTCGTGCATGGCCTGCGCCTCCTCCAGCGGGCGGGTCTCGGTGACGATGGGCCATACCTCGCCGCGCGCCACCAGGTCGAGCGAGTCCATCACCTCCTGGCGGGTGACGTAGCGGCTGCCGAGGATCTCCAGCTCCTTCACCACCATCGCGCGCGCGTGCGCCCTGAACGGCTCGCCGGCGCCGCCCAGCGTGACCAGCCGCCCGCCGATGCCGAGGGCGGCGAAGGAGTATTCCATGGTCGCGCCGGTCGAGACGTAATCGATGACGACGTCGGCGCCGCCGCCGGTGATGTCGCGGATGGCTTCCGGCACGTTCTCTTTCGATGCGTCCACCACCGCGTCCGCCCCGGCCTTGCGGCAGGCGTCGAATTTATCCGCCACGATGTCGACGGCGATCACCCGGCAGTGCGCCCAATGACACATCATCACCTGCTGCAGCCCGAGCCCGCCGCCGGCGCCGATGACGGCGACCCATTCGTGCGGCCGGATGCGCCCGCGGCGCAGCACCTTGTAGGGCGTCGCGATGGCGTCGCACACCACGCCGATCTCGGCCGGGTGGGCGCGCCAGTCGAGCCCGTCGGGCAGCCTGATGAAGTTCTGCAGCGGCAGCTTGATGTACTCCGCATAGCCGCCGTCGATCACCCGCCCCACATAGCCGCGGAAGCGGGTGGAGATGCTCGGCCGGTCGCTGCGCGTCCAGCGGTCGTCGCCGTCCATGACATAGAACCAGGTGGTGACCGGGTCGCCCACCTTCAGCGGCTCGCCCACGGTGGCGTGGCTCACCGGGCCGACGGCGACGATCTCGCCGGCGATCTCGTGGCCGATGACGATGGGGAAGCTGGCCTCGGCCCGCCCGGCGCGCACGTGCTCGATGGTCAGCCCGGAGCCGCAGGCGAGCACCCGGGCCACCGCCTCGCCCGGTCCCGGTGTCGGATCGGGCCGGGTCTCCAGCACGAACGGCGTGTTCGGCGCATGCAGGACCATCGCTTTCATGGATCTTCGCTCCGCTGACGCTGTCGGGTCTTAGCCGCGCCGACTGTACGCGGCGCCGCGGCGGAAAAAAAGCGGCGGCTCATGCTCCAGCATCTTGTGGCGGCGGGCGGCGGAATGTTTCACGTGAAACAATGGACAGCAAGGCTGACCTGTTTTTTGCCAACTCCCTGAAAAGGAATAAAAACCTCTTGTCGTTTCGGAACCGGAAATACGCATAACTCGCAATTTCCCAACATTATGCGACATTTTTTCCTAACTCCCCGCTACCAGATGTTGGGGTGGGGCGGGGGGCGGTTCAACCTGCCTCGGGGATGACGATTTGTGCGGCTCCGATCGCCGCCACGGGCGGCGGCGCCGGTCAGCGGCGGATCGCCTCCTTCGCCCGGTCGATGACCGGCTGCGGCACGTCGAGCACGGCGCGGAAGGCGGCGACGGTTTCCTCCCACGTCATCGGGTCGATGAAGAGGCGCTGGCGCCCGGCGTCGTCCTTGAGCCCCGGTGCGTTCGCCGCCGCCCAGAACGCCTGGCGCAGCGCCGCCACGCGCTCGGCCGGCACGCCCGGCGGCACTGCGAAGGGCCGCGAGATCTCGGTCGGGCCGTAGATGAAGCGCATGATCTGGCGCTCCTCCTCGTTGCGCGCGAGGTCATAGGCGAGCGGCGCGTCGCCGAAGGCCGGATGCTTGCGCGACCCCATCTGCAGGATCGGCACCAGCTTGCCCGACTGCATGTCCGCCTTCTGCGGTCCCACGGCGAGCGAGGCCCAGAAGGCGCACACCGCGTCGACCTCGCCCTTTTCCATGGCGAGGCGCACGTCGGCGGTGCCCTTGTAGCCGGCGATCACCTTCATCCTGTAGCCGAACAGGTGCGCGAGCAGGCGCGGCTGCTGCGCCGACGGCGAGCTCGATCCGGTGGCGCCGAAGATGATCTGGCGCTCGGCCGCCGTGGTGATGGTCCCGAGCCCGGAGCGTGCCGAGGCGACGCAGCCGGCGGCGTCGCGCGTCAGGTTGCCGAGCCACTGAAACCTGAAGATGTCCCAGCGCGCGTTGCGATGGCCCATCGACGGCGCGGTGATGCTCGACGAGTTGGTGAGGACGAGGATCGAGCCGTCCTTCGCTGCCGCGTTGTAGACGTGGCTGATGGCCGTGAAGCCGCCGGCGCCCGGCATGTTCTGCACGATGACGTTGGGCTTGCCCGGGATGTGCGCGCCGATATGGCGGGCGAGCAGGCGGCCGAAGGTGTCCCCCCCGCCGCCCGGGCTGAACCCGACGACGACGCTGACGGTGCGGCTCCGGTAGAAATCGGCGACCGCGTCGGCACCGGCCGTGCCGGCGGCGAAAAGCAGGGCGGCGGCGCAGGTGGCGCCGAGGGTGGCCTGCGGGGAGATACGCATGAATATCCTCGGATCTGCTGGATTGCTGGCGGCCGGGCGATCCCAGCATGGACCGAGGGTCGGCGATCGCCGCCGTGCCGTCAACCCGCGTTCTCGCCGGGTGCGCCGCATCGCCGCGGCGGGCCCTTCCTGCCGGCCGCTCCCGCTGTCGGGGATGTATCCGGACGGTTCTGTCCGGGCTCTTGCGGGCCGGACCGGGGGCTGCCCGAAAGGATTCTGTCGCCCCGGACAAGCCCCGGATTGCAAATCCGGGGCGCGATCCGGGGTCCGAAGCCGCACCATGCGCCGTCAGGTCCCGGCTCGCGCGGCGTTCCGCCGCTTGGCCGGGACGACAACGGCCATATGCGGTCGCCGTGCCCGCTTTGCGGGGGAGGATGAACAAAATAAGGCCGCACGGTCGCCCTCCTCCCCCGCGACGCGGGGTGGTGGAGGGGGCGGGCGCGGCGCGCCGCCTTGTCGCCCGGCGGGGCGGGTGGTAGGACAGCCCGTCGCAACAGCCCCGGAGAGACGGACCGATCCATGTCGACCAGCTTTCGTGAATTCGTAGACGACCTGCGCGACGCCGGCCAGCTGCGCGAGATTTCGCGCGCCGTCGACATCCGCCACATCGCCGCGCTGGTCGACCAGTCGGAGACGGCGCTGCTGTTCACCAACGTCGCCGGCTATGCCATGCCGGTGGTGTCGGGGCTGACCAACAGCCGCGAGCGGCTGGCCATCGCCATGGGCTGCCCGTTCGGCGAGATCGAGGCCCGCCTCAGGCAAGGCCTCGACCGGCCCATCGCGCCCCGGATGGTGAATTCCGGCCCGGTGCGCGAGGTGCTGGTGGAGGGCGACGACGTGGATCTCTATGCGCTGCCCATCCCGCTCTTTTCCATCCGCGACGGCGGGCCGATGATCACCGCCGGGGTGACGCTGGCGGAGGACCCGGAGCTGGGGCTCAACGCCGGCATCTACCGCTTCCTGGTCAAGGACCGCAACACCACCGGCATCGACATCGTCACCCCCAACAACCTGCGCAAGCTGGCCGAGAAGGCGTTCGCCCGGGGCGTGCCGCTGCCCATCTCCATCAACATCGGCACCCACCCGGCCGACCTCATCGCCAGCACCTTCAAGGCGGCGCCGGGGGTGGACGAGATGGCGATCTCCGGCGGCATGCGCGGCCGCGCGGTGGAGCTGACCCCGTGCCGGACCATCCCGACGCCGTGCATCGCCGACGCCGAGATCGTGCTGGAGGCCGAGATCCTGCCCACCGGCTGGACCCTGCCGGAAGGGCGCTTCGGCGAGTTCACGCGGCTGATGGGGGGCCTGCACTGGAACCCGCTGGTGTGGATCAAGGCGGTGGGCATGCGGCGCAATGCGCTCTACTACGCGCTGCAGATGCCGTGGGAGAACATCTGGCCGTCCGGCCCCATCTACGAGGCGGCGGTGAAGCGCGCGCTGCACGAGGCCGGGGTGCAGGCGACCGCGGTCAACGTCACCCCCGGCGGCTGCTGCCACTGGCACGCGGTGATCGCCATCAAGCCGCTGCCGGGCGACGGCAAGAACGCCATCCTCGCGTCTCTGTCGGTGGCCGACATGAAGCACGTCACCGTGGTGGACGACGACATCGACGTGTTCGACGCGACCGAGGTTGAATGGGCGGTGGCGACCCGGGTGCAGGCCGACCGCGACGTGCTGATCGTCTCCGGCGCGCGCTCGAAGCCGCTCGACCCGTCGATCCCCAGCGTGCCGGGCAAGATCCCCACCACCGCCAAGATGGGCATCGACGCCACCATCCCCGACAACGTGCCGCGCGAGAGGTATGAGCGCATCGCCTATGCCTATGCCGACGAGGTGAAGCTGGACGATTTCCTCGACGGCGCGGACGCGAAAGGCGGCGCGGGGAGGAAGGGCGCGGCGGCGCCGCTCGCCGGCGCGGCGCTGACCAATCTCGCGGCGGAAGTGCGCGCGGCCATCGAGCGCGCGCCGCTCTACTTCGCCGAGCTGGCGGAGATGTTCGCCGGCCGCGGCTTCCAGGCGGTCGCCCGCGCGCTCGGCGAGCTGCACGAAGAGGGCGTGCTGTGGCAGGACCCGGTGGGGAAATTCTGCCTCAAGGGGTCGAGGTTCGCGGCGGAGGATCCGAAGAAGAAGTAGGGGCGGGGCGGGGGCGCGGGGCGCGGCCCCGTTCGTCACGTCCCCTCGTCATGGCCGGGCATCGACCCACTGCTGTCCGGTTCAAGGAATCCGGTTGCAACACAGCGGCAGAACGACTCGCATGAGTCATCATGACGGCGCGTTTCACCACCAAATCGGTCTCGAGAGTGAGGCGAACCGTCGCCAATTCGTGAAATTCGGCCGTTTGAGGTGGTCCCGGTTCGTTGGACAGGTTGGCGGCCAAGTTAAGGTGTATTCCGGTTGCTGATCATGCCGCCAGAATCCTGTTTACCACATCCTGCTGATGCTGTTGAGCCTGTGGGGATGTGGG
>Ga0326597_10013285_pt1 | contig 10832 bp, 7 predicted proteins | sample RVTome_12_FD_203789 | JGI IMG/M metagenome (GOLD analysis project Ga0326597, IMG submission 203789) | Soil microbial communities from uranium-contaminated site in the Upper Colorado River Basin, Wyoming, United States - RVT100D185 | ecosystem: Environmental > Terrestrial > Soil > Contaminated >... | reverse complement strand
CCTTGCCTATCTCACCGGCGGGTTCTTCGAGGCCCGAAATGCCGGCCGGGCCCTGCGCGCCGGGGTCTTCGACGTCAACGGCCTCATGGTCGTCGCCGCCATTGGCGCCGCCGCCATCGGCCAGTGGGCCGAGGGGGCCGTCCTCCTCTTCCTCTTCTCCCTCAGCAACGCGCTCGAGGCCTACGCCATGGACCGGACCCGCCAGGCGCTCCAGGGCCTGATGGCCCTGCGGCCTGCCGAGGCCACGCTCCTGAAGGAGGGGAGGGCGGTTCGGGTGGCGGTGGAGGAAGTGGCGGTCGGGGATCGGATCCTGGTGAAGCCCGGGGAGCGGATTCCCGCCGACGGGGTGGTCCTGGATGGCCACTCGGCTGTGGACCAGTCCCCCATCACCGGAGAGTCGGTCCCGGTCCCGAAGGGGATCGGGTCGGGGGTGTTCGCCGGGACCATCAACGGGCAGGGGACCCTGGAGATCCAGGTCAGCAAGCCCCACGCGGAGACCACGCTGGCCAAGGTCATCCGGCTGGTGGGTGAGGCGCAGAAGGCCCGGGTGCCGGCCCAGCGGATCATCGACCGGTTCGGCCACGTGTACGCGGTCGGCGTGGCAGCCGCCGCTGCCGTCACGGCGGTCGTGCCGGTCCTGGCGTTCGGCGTGGAGCCGGCCGCGGCCATCTACCGGGGCATCACGCTCCTGGTGGTCGGCTCCCCCTGCGCGCTGGTCATCTCCACCCCTGCCTCGGTCCTCTCGGCCATCGCCAATGCCGCCCGGCATGGGGTCCTCTTCAAGGGGGGGGCTTACCTGGAGGCGCTGGGGCGGGTCCGGGCCGTCGCTCTCGACAAGACCGGGACGCTCACGCGGGGCGTTCCCGTCGTGACCGACATCCTCCCGGCCGACGGAAGTACGCCGGAGGAGGTCCTGGCCCTGGCCGCGGCGGTGGAGGGGCGCTCGGAGCACCTTCTGGGGCAGGCGGTGGTGACGGAGGCCCGGCGGCGCGGGATTGTGCCGGCCGAGGCGGCGGACTTGCAGGCCGTCGTGGGGCGCGGCGTCCTGGCCCGGGTGAACGGACGGGTGGTGGCGGTGGGCAGCCAGGCCTTCCTCGGGGAACGGGAGATCCCGGCCGCGACCTCCCTCCGGGCGGCCGCGGAGCGGTTGCAGGCGGGGGGGAAGACCGTCATCTTCGTGGCCGATGGGGCCGCGCGCGGGCTCATTGCGGTGGCCGACCAGATCCGGCCCGAGGCTCCCGCCGTCGTCCGCCTCCTGAAGGGGCTCGGCGTCACCACCACCGTGATGCTCACGGGGGACAACCCGCGGGTGGCGGCAGCGGTGGGGGCCGCTGCCGGCGTGGACGAGGTCTACGCCGACCTGCTGCCGGAGGCGAAGGCGGAGGTGGTCTCGGCCTTGCGACGGCAGCACCGGGATGTGGCGATGGTGGGGGACGGGGTGAATGATGCTCCGGCCCTGGCCCGGGCCAGCGTCGGGGTGGCCATGGGCGCCGCCGGCTCCGACGTGGCCCTCGAGACCGCCGACGTGGTCCTCATGGGGGACGACCTGACCAAGCTCCCCTACGCGCTCGCCCTGAGCCAGCAGACCCGCCGGGTCATCTGGCAGAACCTGGGGCTCTCAGCGGTCATCATTATCTGCCTGGTCCTCTCTGCCGTCCTCGGCCTCATCACTCTGCCCGTGGGGGTCGTGGGCCACGAGGGGAATACGCTCCTGGTCGTGGCCAACGGCCTGCGCCTCCTCCGGTTCCGCCCCGCCTCCTGACGGGATCCTCCCCCCAGCGCCTCGTAGATTTTCCCTCCCGAATCGGATAGATTACCCTCGCCGTGGATGCTGCCACGGCGCTTCGCTCCGGGAGGTCCGTCATGATACGTCTGCCGATTGTGGGACACAGGGGGGGCCAAAGCGGTGTGGGAAGCCTGGCCGCAGCGGGAATCGTCCTCCTCGCGGGCTGCGCCTTCCAGTCGGAGCTGACGGCGCGGGAGCAGGAACTCGAACTTACCCGCCGCCAGCTGGTCCGGGCGGAGGAGGAGGGGAAGGTCTTGTCCCGGCGCGTCGAGGCACTGGAGCGGACCGTCGCCGACCTCATAGCTTCCCGGACCGCGCTGGAGGGGCAGCGGGCCGAGCTCTCGGCCACGCTGGATAAGCTCCGTGGGGAGAACCGGGAGCTGCACCAGGCGCTCCGGGCGCGCGCCGACGAGCAGGCCAGGCGGATCTCGGAGCTCATCGAGCGGAACCGGGTCCTGGAGGTGGAGGTGGCTCGGCTCGGCCTGCTGGCGGAGCAACGCCAGCAGCAGGTCCAGGACCTGCAGGGGGAGATCCGCCGCGCCCAGGAGGCCCGGGTGGCCGTGGAGCGGGAGGTGGGGCGGCTCAGGGGCGCCCTCGAGCAGCACCAGGCCGAGGTGGCCCGCCTCACCCAGGAGACCCGGACCCTCACGGAGCGGGCCGCCCAGATCGCCCGGGAGAAAGAGGCGGAGATCGCCAAGCTCGCCGCCACCTACGATAACCTGGTGAAGGACCTCAAGAAGGAGATCGAGGCCGGGGAGATCCAGGTCACCCAGTACCGGGACCTCCTCACCGTGAACCTGGTGGACAAGATTCTGTTCGACTCGGGGCGGACCGACATCAAGCCCCGCGGTCTCGAGGTCCTGCGGCGGGTTGGGGAGATCCTGAAGGGCGTGGAGGGGAAGGAGATTCGGATCGAAGGGCACACCGATAACGTCCCCATTGGGGCCGCGCTGGCCCAGCGGTTCCCGACGAACTGGGAGCTCTCGACGGCCCGGGCGACGACCGTCGCCCGCTTCCTTCAGGAGACGGTGGGGATTGCACCGGGGAACCTCTCGGCGGCCGGCTACTCGCAGTTCCGCCCCGTGGCCGGCAACGAAAACGAGGAGGGGCGCCGGCTCAACCGGCGGATCGAAATCATCCTTGCCCCCCTCCCGGTGGGCCAGAAGGGGGGGCAGCCATGAGGCGGTCCGGGAGAGGGGTGGTCCTGGCAGGCGGCCTCCTGCTGGCGCTGGCCTCCTGCGGCGGTCCCCGGACCTACCTGCTAAACCTCGAGTACCGGCCCGGGGCGGCCCCCGAGCAGCAGGCTGGCCCGCTCCCCAGCGTCGCCGTGAACTTCTTCGCCGACGTCCGGGAGCGTCCGGACCGGGTCAAGATCGGCACCCTCACCGATCCGCGGGGGGGGACAGACACCTTCATCCCGGCGCGGCTGGGTGTGGACGAGGTCGTCACCCAGGCCGTCGCCGACGTCCTCGCCAAGCGTGGCCACGCCGTCAAGCAGATCCAGGGCTGGGACCTGACGCCGGCCGGGGCGGCGCCGGCCTGGGGGAATGTCCTGGTCGGGGGACAGATCCAGGAGTTCTGGATCACAGGCGAGCGCGCGATCCTGAACACGAAGACCGCGGCCCAGGTCCGCCTGAAGGCCCTCGCCGTCACGACCCGCACGCGGGAGGTCCTCTGGGAGGGGACGGTGAGCGCCGCCGCCGAGTCCACCGATGTGCTCTTCTCGGAAGAGCAGGTGGCCGCGACAGCCAGCAAGGCCCTCAGCCGGGCCCTTGACCTCTTCCTCGCCAACCCCCAGTTCCTGTCGCGGCTGAAGGGGGTCGGCCCGTAGCGCCGCGGGGCAGGGTTCGTTCGCCCGTACCGCCCGCTTCCCTCGACACCGGTGGCAGAGAGAGGCGGGCGGTATGGCTTTGGGGGCTCACCGCTGCTCTATGCGGTCGCGGAAGGCGTCGAGGAGGGCCGGGACCTGGACCATCCCCTTGCCCCGGAGGTGCCGGGCCAGCCAGGCGGCCTGGTTCGCGTAGAAGGACCGCGGGCTGTAGAAGATGGCGACGAGGTCGGCGGCCACCAGGAGCAGGATGAGCACGAGGGCCCGGATTCGCCGCTTCGCGCTCGGGAGCTGACGGGCCATGCCGGTGCGGTAGCGGGTCCAGGCGAACTTCATCCGGAGCCAGGGGCCCTGGCGCAGCCCCGGGTAGCGGGCCACCTTGAAGGCATCGTAGGCGCTCAGCACGTGGGCAAAGGCCAGGAGCGGGACGGCCGCCGCCGCCCAGAGGAGGGCCTGCTCGACGACCGCGCGGTTCTCCGGCCGCTGCAGGCTCTCGAACCCCGAGTAGGCAGCCAGGAGCGTGAGCCAGGCGAGCCCTTCCAGCAGGACCAGCGCCTGAAAGGTGGCCCCCTTCCGGGGCTGACCGTTCAGGTACTGGCCCCAGCCGGGCACGGCCAGGGAGCAGAGGGCCGCGCTCCCCTCGCGCTCCCTCCCGGCAAACCGATTCGGGCTGCGGCGGTCGGCCTCCCGATAGGCCTGGAGCGCTCCCCAGATCCAGCCGGCCGCCCCCCACACGAAGAGGAGGGCGAGGACGGCCGGCCCGGTCGTGTCGAGGCGGAAGTACCAGTCGAGCCAGCCGGCCAGGCGAGACCAGAAGATGGCCCCGACGGCGATGACCCCGAAGAAGAGGACCTGCAGGAGGAGAAGCCAATCAGCGATCGCGCGCTGGCCGTTGTAGAGCTGCCCGCCGCCCCACAGGAAGAGGGAGAGGGATGCGGCGCGGGCCGCGTCGCGCAGAGGCGCCCCGGCCCCGACCCCTGGCGGCTTCCGGGGGGTCTCGAGTGAATCGCCGAGGACGTAAACCTGAGTGTTAGCCATCGCGCTCAGTTGGGTGGTGGCCCGCCGGGGGAGTTTGCAAGCGGTAGGCCTGGGGGATCGTGAGACTGGCGTCTCCCCCGCCAAGTCGTTTCCGTGGGACAACGCCTTGAATCTGCGCGAGAAGCGGCGGCCGGGTCACGTCCGTTGGGCTTCTCCTGGACCCGCTCTTCGATTGCCTGACCAGGATTGGAGTTACTTTTTGTAACCGGAAGTCCCTATGGCCTCCGCCGGCGTGGTCCGGAGCACGCCGGTCTCCCGGATGAAGAAGGCCGCGAGGCAGGTCCCCGTCATTATAACCAGGCAAAGACTGAAGGCCTTGAGGTAGGCAGCCAGGGGGTAGACCCGCGCGCCCGCAACCATGGCTCCCTCCCAGCGCGAGTCCAGCACGGCCCCCAGGACAATCTGGAGGACGGCGGCGCCGAAGAACCCGCCGCCGTTCACCAGCGCGGTCGAGATGCCCATCGTTTCCGGCGGGCTCAGTTCCTTCGCGCAGGCGAGGCAGAGGAGGAGCCCGGCTGCGGTGAACCCGAGCCCGGCCATCAGGGCCGCGAGGCCGGCCCCGGGCCGGAGGGGGGCGCTCCCGAGGAAGAGCGCCCAGAGGGCGGTGTGGGCCAGGGCGGAGAGGAGGATCGGCCGGCGCCGCTCCCGCATCACCCGGTCCGAGAGGAAGCCCAGGACCGGACCCCCGAGCATGAAGCCTAGGGCGCCGAAGGAGAGGTGGAACCCCGCGACGGTCGGGGAGACCCCGGTGGTCTGGGTGAGGAACGGGACCCCCCACACGACGAAGAAGGCGAAGAAGGCCATGTCGAAGCCCATCTTGGTCATGAGCGGGGGCCAGATTCTGCGGTCCCGGAGGAGGGCAGCGGCCGCGGGCCAGAGGGCTAGTGCTACCGCCGCCGGTCGGACAGCGGCCTGCGCTGGCCGGTCCCGGACCGCCAGGAGGAGGGCTGCCCCGAGAGCGGCCGTGATGGCGCCCACGGTGGCGAAGCTCACCCGCCAGCCGACGGCGGCGACCAGGAGGGCGAAGGGGCCGCCGGCCAGGAAGCCTCCCAGGTTCCCCACCATGGCGGTGAGGCCAACCATGGTGGCGAAGGCCAGGGCCGGGAACCACTTGCTGATCAGTTTGAGCGTGTTCACGAGGACCGGGGCTACCCCGAGGCCGACGAGGACGCGCCCCGCGTAGGCCACCGGCAGCGACGGGGCGGCCGCGAAGAGAAAGGCCCCCGCCGTCATCAGGAGGGCGGAGGCCGCGAGGGTCCGCCGGGGGCCCCAGGTGTCCGCGAGAATGCCCGAAGGGATCTGGAGGAGGCCGTAGAGGTAGAAATAGACGGAGGCGAGTCCGCCGAGCCCGACCGCCGCGGTGGCGAAGGCTGCCATGAGGTCCGCCGCGATGACGCCCAGGGCGAAGCGGTGGAAGGTCACGAGTAGGAACAGGAGTGCCGCCGCGCCCCAGGCCACCCACCGCCGCATCGCCCCTCCTGCGCGAAACGGGAGGAATTATACCAGCGGGGCAGGCGCGGCCCAACCGGCGTTGACAACCCGGGGGACGTCCCTTAGGATGCCGCGCGCCGATCCCGGCAGGATGCGGGAGGGGCCGTGGACCTGATGGCGAGTTGGGTCTGGAAGCACTTCGAGGAGTACGTACGGAAGCACCTGGCCCGGCACGGGAAGCGGGAGCCGTCCCCGGAGGAACTCCGGGCGACCTTCGAGGCAATCTGGCGGGAGTCCTCGGCCACGCTCCTCGTCCAGGAGCCGTGGATGGGGACCTTCCGGTTCAAGACGCTAGCGCGGCTGCGGCCCGAGATCGCGGAGCCCTTTTTGGCGGACCCGACGGGCTACATCCTGACCCACTACGGCGGGGGGAAGTTCAAGGTGAACTTCCACCACGGACCGCACGTCGTCGGGACCCGCACCTTCAAGCCCGAGGGGGAGCCCAGATGGCAGGCCCTCCCCGAGCTGACCGAGGACTAGTGCCGCTGAAAGTAATCCGGCCCACTCCTGACAGACCGTTCTGCCGCGGGTCCTGTCGCCGGCGTGCCCCACTCGCGGCCGGGCTGCGTCACCCGCTCAGCCCCTTCCGCAATGCGCTGCATTGCGGAAGGAGGCCGAGGGGGTCCCACTCCGCCCGCCCGCTCGGGGGCCGCGCCCGGCGCCACCCGCGGCTCGGCGGCAAACCCAGGGGCAATTCGTTGGACCGGCACTAGCACCGGCACGCGTTCCTCGCTAGTCGAGCCCGTATTCCTTCCAGCGGCGATCCACCAGCGCCTTGACCTCCGGGCTCATCACGATCTCGTCCGGCCAGTCGCGCGTGAACCCTTCGCTCCGCCACTTCCGGGTGGCGTCCACGCCCATCTTGCTCCCGTAGAGCGGGAGCCGACTGGCGTGGTCCAAGGTCTCCACCGGTCCGTGGACGAACTCGATGTCCCGCTCCGGGTCAATGTGGTTCAGCGCCTTCCAGGTGATCTCCGAGGGGTTGTGGATGTTCACATCGTGGTCCACCACCACGATGACCTTGGTGAACATAGCCTGCCCCAACCCCCAGATGGCGTGCATGACCTTCCGGGCATGGCCGGGGTACTGCTTCCGGATGCTGACGAGCATGAGGTTGTGGAAGATGCCCTCGAAGGGCATGTGGTAGTCCACCACCTCCGGGAGCTGCTTGCGCAGGAGCGGGAGGAAGATCCGCTCGATAGCGTACGCCATGTGGCAGTCCTCCATCGGCGGCCGGCCCACGATGATGGTCTGGTAGATGGGGTCGCGGCGGTGGGTGATGGCCGTCAGGTGGAAGACCGGGTACGCGTCCGCCAGGGAGTAGAAGCCGGTGTGGTCGCCGAAGGGCCCCTCGGTCCGGAGCTCGTCCGGCTCCACGTAGCCCTCCAGGACGATCTCGGCCGTGGCCGGCACCTCCAGGGCGATGGTCTCGCAGGGGACGAGCGGGACCGGCTCCTTCCGGAGGAAGCCGGCGATCATCAGCTCGTCAATCCCCTCGGGGCTCGGGACGGTCCCCGAGAAGGTCGTGATCGGGTCGGCCCCCAGCACCGCCGCCACCGGGGTCCGCTGCCCGCGGGCCTTCGCCTTCCGGTAGTGGGTGGCGCCCCCCTTGTGTGCGTGCCAGTGCATCGCCGTGGTCTTGCCGTCGAAGACCTGCATCCGGTAGGTGCCGACGTTCCGGATGCCGGTCTCGGGGTCCTTGGTGATGACGAGGGGGAAGGTGATGTACCGGCCGGCGTCCTGGGGCCAGCACTGAATGACCGGGAGGAAGTCCAGGGAGGCGTCGGCCGTTCGGATCACCTCTTTGCAGGGGCCGTCCTTCACCATCTTGGGGAAAAAAGAGGCCAGGTCCTTCAGCTTCGGGAGGAGCTTGAGTTTATCCAGGAGCCCCTGGGGTGCCTTGGTCTCCAACAGGCCCTCGAGATCTTCGGCCACCTCCTCGACCGCCTTCACCCCCAAGGCCAGGCACATCCGCTCGGGCGACCCGAAGGCATTGATGACGAGCGGCAGCGCTGAGCCCTTCACCTGCTCGAACAGGAGGGCGGGCCCCCCCCGCTTGCTGACCCGGTCCGTGATCTCCGCGACCTCCAGGATGGGGTCCACGGGGACCCGGATCCGCTTCAACTGGCCGGCCTCCTCGAGAGCGGCGATGAACTCCCGCAGATCCCGGAACGCCATGCTCCCCTCCCTCAGGGCCGGCGGCCCGCCGGCGTGAAGCGCCCCCTCCCGGCCAGCGCGGCAAACCAACGCTCGGTGCAGCCCTGGGAGCGCCGCCCACTATACCCAAGCGCGTGAAAGACCGGCAAGGGAAATCTCCCGGCGATGCTGATATACTGCGACCACCTTGGAAAGGACCACACAGCACATCGGCTGGCGGCATACGGTGGTGGCGGCGGCGGGGCTCCTGCTTGCCGGGGGCCTCGTCCTCTACGCCACCCTCCGCCTCCCCGCCCCCGGGGCAATCCCCGCGGGGCCGGCCCGCATCTACAGCGCGCCCCTCTCCCTCACCCCCGGCCTCCCCCTCACCCGCGAGCGCTTCCTGGCCCGCCTCGTCCCTCTCGGGTACCGGACGGCGGAGGCGCTCCAGGATCCCGGCGATGTGGTGGTGGAGCCCGAGGCGGTCGAGGTGTTCTTCCGCCCCTTCGCCTATCCCGACGGGGAAGTCCCCGGCGGGCCGGTCCGCCTGGAGTTTGCCGAGGGCCGCCTCGCCAGAATCCGTCGGCTGCCGGAGGGGGAGGAGATCCCCGGGCTTCGCCTCGAGCCGGAACTCCTCTCGGGTGATCCTGGCGCCGGCCTCCCCCTCGCGCGCCCGGTCCTGCTCGATGAGGTCCCGCCCCACCTGACCGGCGCCATCCTGGCGGTGGAGGACCGGCGGTTCCTCAGCCACGGGGGGCTCGATCTCCGGGCCATCGCCCGGGCCGCGTTGGTGAACCTCCGCCACGGAGGGCTCGTCCAGGGGGGGAGCACCGTGACCCAGCAGCTCGCCAAGACCCTCTACCTCACGCCCCACCGGACCTTCTGGCGCAAGGCCCGGGAGGCGGTGCTGGCCCTCTTCCTCGAGCTCAAGTATCCGAAGGAGACGATCCTGGAGTCCTACCTGAACGCCGTCTATTTCGGCCAGCGGGGCGGCGTGCCGATCCGGGGGGTGGAGGAGGCCAGCCGTTTCTACTTCGGCGTGGGCATAGAACGGCTCACCCTGCCCCAGGCGGCCCTCCTGGCAGCCCTCATCCGGGGGCCGAACCTCTACTCGCCCTTCCACGACCCCGAGCGGGCGCGCGAGCGGCGGGCCCTCGTCCTGCGGCGGATGCGGGACGAGGGGATGATCACCGAAGAGCAGGAGGCGGTGGCCGGCGCCGCTCCCCTCGGCATCCGGTCTCCCGAGGAGGCCGAGGTCCAGGCCCCCTACTTCGTGGACTATGCCCTCCGGACGCTGGAGGAGGCGGGGGCGGCCGTGGAGGCGGCTCCGGCGCGCATCTTCACCACGCTGGATCCCCTCCTCCAGCGCGTGGCCGCGGCCAGCGTGCGCCGCGCCCTGGCGCGCCTGGAGAGCCGCTACCGGCACCTGCGGCGGGAGCGTCCGGAGGAGCGACTCCAAGCGGCCTTGGTGGCTCTGGACGTCCGGACCGGTGCCGTCCTGGCGCTGGTTGGGGGGCGGGAGTACCGGGAGAGCCAGTTCAACCGGGCCGTGCAGGCGCGCAGGCAGCCGGGCTCCCTCTTCAAGCCGTTTGTCTATCTGGCCGCTCTGACCCAGGCCGAGGGCAGGCCCGCCTTCACCGCCGCCACGCTCGTGGAGGACGCCCCTGTTACCCTGCTGGCCGGGGGGAAGCTCTGGTCTCCCGAGAACTACGACGGTCTCTTCCGGGGGCCGGTGACGGTGCGGACCGCCCTGGAGCAGTCCCTCAACGTTCCCACGGTCCGGGTGGCCGGCGCGGTGGGCATCGAGCGGGTCGTCGAGACGGCCCGCGCGGTCGGCATCACCTCGCCCCTCACCCCCGTCCCGTCCCTCGCCCTGGGGACTTCCGAGGTGACGCTGGTAGAGGTGACGGCCGCCTACGCCACGCTGGCGGCGGGCGGGCGGCGCATTATCCCGCAGCCTGTGGCGGCGGTGGCCCTTGGGGAGGAGGTCTACTTGGAAGAGCTGGCACCGGGTCCGGAGGCGGTGAGCCTCCAGGTCGCCTTCCTCCTCACGCACCTGCTGCGGGGGACGCTCGAGCGGGGGACGGCGGCGGAGGCTGCGGCCCTCGGCCTCAGTCGGCCGGCCGCCGGGAAGACCGGGACCACGGACGACTTCCGGGACGCATGGTTCGTCGGGTACACCCCCACGGTCGCCGTCGGGGTCTGGGTCGGCTTCGACCGGCAGGAGTCCCTCCGGCTCGGTGGGGCGGCCGCCGCGCTCCCCATGTGGGTGGACTTTTTGGAGAGCCTCCCCGTGGATGAGCCTGCCGACTTCCCGGTCCCCCCGGGAGTGACCTTCCGGACGGTGGACCCCGGGACGGGCGGCCTGGCCACCTGGGAGTGTCCGGTTCGCATCGAGGAGGCGTTCCTGGAGGGGACAGAGCCGACGGCGGCCTGCCCCGCGCACCCGGGCGGCCTGTTCCGCTGGCTGGGGCGGGGGGCCGAGCGCACACCGGCCGCTCAGCCGTGAGAGCCGGACCCCCTTTCCCTTGACCCCCGGGAAGCCGCCTCCCT
>Ga0326597_10013284_pt1 | contig 10833 bp, 11 predicted proteins | sample RVTome_12_FD_203789 | JGI IMG/M metagenome (GOLD analysis project Ga0326597, IMG submission 203789) | Soil microbial communities from uranium-contaminated site in the Upper Colorado River Basin, Wyoming, United States - RVT100D185 | ecosystem: Environmental > Terrestrial > Soil > Contaminated >... | reverse complement strand
TATGTGATGGCTACTTGTAAGACCTGGAAATATAGCTTTTTTGATTACATCAGCATGTTTTTCAAGACCTAATACTAAACCACCTTGCGGTCCAAATAGAGTCTTGTGGGTGCTCATAGTCATGGTATCAGCTCCCTCTCGTAAAGGATCTTGAAACTGTCCCCCCGCAATTAGACCTGCTACATGGGCAGCATCATAATTAATATGAATATTATAGCTTTTTAGAAAATCTGCAAGTTCTTTTACAGGATGAGGAAAAAGAAACAACGATCCTCCAAACATTGCCATTTTAGGCAATCTGTTTGAGTTCTTTAATTCTTCAATTTTGTTTTTTGTCTTATCAACATCTATTGCCATTTCTTCTGCATCAAAAGGATAGAATTCTATATCAAGACCATGAACTAAACCCGCAGTACCTGAATGTTCTTTTTTTCCATGTGAAATATGCCCACCAGCAGGAATTGATGGTGCAAGCATTACATCCCCTGGATTGGTAAATCCACAATATACGGCAAGATTTGCAATAACTCCAGAAATGGGTCGCACATCTGCAAATTCTGCTTTGAATAGAGTCTTTGCAAGTTTCATACATTCAAACTCTACCTTGTCTATGTATATGCAGCCAGCATAAACACGTTCACCAGGCCATCCTTCTGCGTAACGGTTTCCAAAATCAGAAAGTATTGCTTCTTTTACTGCTGGACTGGGAACATTTTCACTTGCTATTAGAGGAATGGAATTCTCAAACCATTTGTTATGCTCTTTAAGCATTGAAAAAATTCTCTTGTAAGAATTTTTGTAAGAACTTGCCATGCCTTGCGAACCAGTTTTCCCAATTTAAAAACACCGCTTGATACAATTTTCAAGATCGTCATAATGTCAAGAAGATATAAAAAGGGAAAGTGTCGTTTGTCGATTAATGAGTGTTAGAGGAACCATGCCTGTTATTTTACTAAAAGACGGTGCAACCGAAACTAAGGGACGTGAAGCTCAAAGAAACAACATTGCAGCTGCTAAAATTATTGCTGAAATCGTTCACACCAGTTTGGGTCCGCGTGGGATGGATAAAATGCTTGTAGATGATTTAGGCGATGTTACAATTACTAATGATGGTGCTACTATTTTAAAAGAAATTGATGTTCAACATCCAGCTGCAAAGATGCTAGTCGAAATTTCTAAAACAACTGATAATGAAGTTGGTGATGGAACAACATCTGTTGTGGTGCTTGCCGGTGCGTTATTAGAAAGCGCAGAATCTTTGATAAATCAAGATGTTCACCCAACAATCATTGTAGACGGGTATAGAAAGGCTGCAAAAAAAGCAAAGCAACTATTGCAAGAAATAGCTGATACCGTTTCTCCAAACGATAAAACACTTTTACAAAAAATTGCAAAAACAGCAATGCAAACAAAACTTGTTAGAAAGGATTCTAGCCATCTTGCTGACATAGTTGTTCAAGCTGTACTAGCTGTTGCTGAAAAAGACGGCGAGACATATCATGTTGATGAAGATGATATCAAAGTAGAAAAGAAAGCAGGAAAATCGATTAAAGACTCAATAATAATTGAAGGAATAGTTCTTGATAAAGAAGTAGTTCATGCTGGAATGCCAAAAAAAGCTTCTGAGGCAAAAATTGCACTTGTAAACACCGCACTTGAAATCAACAAAACAGAAACTGATGCTAAAATTAACATCTCCAATCCTCAACAACTGAAAACATTTCTAGATGAAGAAAACAGAATGCTAAAAACCATGGTTGATAAGGTTGTTGCATCAGGTGCTACTGTCCTTATCTGTCAAAAGGGCGTTGATGACATGGTACAACACTATCTTGCAAAAGCAGGAATACTAACAGTAAGACGAGTAAAAGAAAGTGACATGACAAAACTAGCAAAAGCAACAGGTGCTAGGATTACAACAAACCTTGATGATCTATTTGAAAAAGATCTTGGTACAGCTCAACTAGTAGAGGAAAGAAAGATTGAAGAGGACAGATGGGTTTTCATTGAAGGATGTAGACACCCAAAAGCGGTCTCACTCTTACTACGAGGTGGCTCACAAAGAGTTGTTGATGAAGTAGAAAGATCAGTTCATGATTCTATAATGGTTGTAAAAGACGTAATGGAGATGCCTTCTATAGTTGCAGGGGGCGGTGCACCTGAGACATATACTGCAACAAAACTAAGGACGTGGTCAAAGACTTTAGAAGGACGTGAACAGCTAGCAGCTGAAAAGTTTGCAGAGGCACTAGAGTCCATTCCACTTACACTAGCTGAAAATGCTGGAATGGATCCAATTGATACGCTTACAAATCTTCGCTCAAAACAACTAAAGGGTGAAAAATGGATAGGAGTTGATGTCATGAAAGCAAAAGTCGCAAACATGAAATCAAGTGATATAATCGAGCCTTTGGCTGTTAAGCAACAAATTATCTCTGCAGCCACTGAGGCAGCTTGTATGATACTAAGAATTGATGATGTAATATCTACTTCCAAAACTGCTGGTCCACCACATGGTGGTGAAGGCGGTATGCCCCCTGGTGGTATGCCAGGTATGGGAATGGGCGGCATGGGTGGTATGGGTGGCATGCCAGACATGGGCGGCATGGATATGTAGACATTGGCTAAAAAGAAAAATTTTTTTTATAAAAAAACCAAACAAACAGATTCCAAAAAAGAAGAAACTACAAAACCTTCAACTGGTGACAGTGAAAAAAACATTCCCAAACAAAGACTAACAACTGAGAAAAGTTCAAAAATTCTTAGCGGCATAAAATATGTTTACATAACTGTTTTCTTTGCACTGCTAGCAGGATTTTTTAGTCCACTTATTACCGGTCATAGTTTTGATCTTGTAATAATTGGAGTGATAGTTCTGTTTGTGGGGCTTGGAGGCGCAATTTTAGTTTACAAAGCTGCTACATCAGAAAAACTAAGAATGATCTATCTTGGAAGCGGCTTTGCGTTAATTACAATATCCCTAATTTTCATTTACGATATAATGGGAAAACCACTGATCACTTTCTAAACTCTACACATCAAAATAAAGATAAAACTCGTGAGGATGTGGTCTTAATGAAATCTCCCGCTGATCTTTTCTTTCTAACTCAATTATTTTATCTGTAACGTCGTTACTAAAAATTGGATTAAGGAATTTTCTGTCACTCTCAAGTTCATCAAGTGCTTCTCCTAAACTAGATGGAAGGACAGCTATTCCTCTTTTCTTTCGTTCCGCTTTTGTCATCTTGTAAATATCTTCATGAACTTGATCACCAGGCTCTAACTTTTTCTTAATCCCATCAAGACCTGCAGCTAAAACTGCTGAGAAAACAAGATAAGGATTTGCTGAAGGATCTGGGGCTCTAAACTCTAGTCTCTTTAGATATGAATATTTTGTGCCCTTGAAGTGTTGAGGCATTCTAACTATTGCAGATCTATTACTTGCACTCCACGCTATGTAAGTAGGAGCCTCATAACCTGGTATAAGTCTGTGATATGAATTGGTAGTAGGATTTGTTATAGCTGAAAGCGCTTTTGCATGATTAATTATACCGCCACAAAAATATCTCCCGACCTGACTAAGCTCATCCTTATCACTTTCATCAAAAAATGCATTTTTCTCATCTTTCCATAGACTAACGTTGGTATGCATTCCAGAACCAGCATCCATGGCAATGGGTTTTGGCATCATTGTAGCAACTTTACCGAATTTTTGCGCTATGTTTCGTACTACAAACTTGTAGGTTTGAGTTGCATCTCCAGCATTTGTTAGAAAATCATATTTTATGTCAATCTCACACTGCCCCGCGGTTGCAACCTCATGATGGTGATTATCGCATAAAATTCCAAAAGACTCGTTTAACATATCTACACATTCATTACGAAATGGTGTCAAAGTATCAGAAGGAGTGCTTGGATAGTATCCTTCCTTAAGCCCCATTGGATATCCTGTTCCTTCTTGACTCCACGGTGCCTCTATTGATTCAATTGAGTATGATTGACCCTTGTAAGGTGTTAATACATCCCAATGTACTTTATCAAAAACGAAAAACTCTACTTCAGGACCCCACACACTATAATCAAAACCTTGAGCCTTAAGATAACTCTCTGCCTTTTGTGCTATACTTCTAGGATCTCTCTCTAATCTTCCTCTTCCACCCCCCCAATAAACATCACAGATAAGTCGTGCAGTTTTCTTTTCTGTTATCCATGGTATAATAGCATAAGAGTTTGGATCTGGTTTGAGTATAAGATCAGAATCATCAATTGTAGTAAAACCTACAATTGATGAACCATCTAGTTTTGGCAGCCCATCTTGCATCTGCTCTGGTGTGAACATGTCGGCAGATATTGTAGTATGATGAAATCTACCAAGCAAGCTAGAAAATTGTAGATCTATAAACCTGATCTGCTCATGTTTTATTTTTGAAAAAACTTCATCAGGAGAATATGTTATTTGTGTAGCCTTTCCACCAATCACTTTATATGGCAATTTGTATTCCAGCTAACACAAATAGTTCCACCATTTAAGGTTGTTGATGTTTGATGGAAGAATTAGAAATTGATGTAAATTCATTGTACGCTACTTTGTTACGAGAAACTGAAAATGATACAGCACAAGAAGTTTCTCCAGATCTTTACATTTCAATTTCTAATTTTGTTAGTAAACTAAAAAGTGAAGGATATGATGGTATTGAATCCAAAGTAAAAGATGCATTAGTTATGATCATTACCGATATTGTTTCGCTTCTTTTAAAAATCAGACTTGAAAAAGCATTGAATGCTACTCATACTAACTTGATGAACGAAGAAAAATTTATTCTTGATGCACAAACTGAAATGGAAGAAAGAAAAGAAATGATCCTATCTGGATTATTGAACGGAAAACCCAAATTCTTAGAATCTATATCACATAAACACAAAACAAAACCAATTGTAGTACGTTTTCTAAAAGAGACTGATCAAATAGTTGGTGCAGATCTAGAGAAATACGGTCCTTTTAAGGTAGAAGATATAGCAACAATTCCCTATGAGAATGCTCAAGCGCTCATAACAAAAAACATTGTAGCAAAAATTCACTTGGAAGACTAGATAGAAATTACACCTAGAATTCGTCTAAATCATGTCTCATCTTGATATAGACATAGTTGATTTTCTTTTAATAACAATATATCCAGTAATAGGACTTTTTATAGTTGAGATAATTAGCAGGAAACTAAAGATTCCTTCTTGGTCAAAACTAATTACACAAGGGATTATCTCAGCAGCATTTGCAGTAATATACGTCACAGTAATCACTGCACATTGGCTTACATCAGTTGTCTTGTTTGCATTATCTGTAACATTATTTTATCAAGCACGACGTGCAAAGATCCATCCGGATAAATCAATATACTAACTCTATCTAAATCTGCCAAACATTTTTTTAAAAAAACCTACATTGCTTTTGCCGCGGATTACTCCTCTTTCTCCAAATCTCTTAACTCGGATCTGAGATAATTTAACACATCTATGTTCTTCAGGTAGTCTATGCTCAGCACAAAAAGGATCTTTACAATAATTACATTCAAAAGGCAGATCTTGCATCTCTCCACAATAAGCACACTTTGCTGCCTTCATGAGTAAACCAGCTCCTTTTCTTTAATAAATCATAGTTAAAAAAAACAATTTTTGTAAACGCATACCATCTGATCACTTACTAAAATATATTTACTATACAAAGAAGCTTTAATAGATTCTCATGATTGAAGGAAAGGTCGCAATAATCACAGGTGCAAGTAGTGGAATTGGTTATGCTACTGCAATAGCACTCTCAAAAGGCGGCGCTAAAGTTGCAATTGGGGCTAGAAGAACTGATCTGCTAGATAAACTCCAAAATGAGATTATACAAAATGGTGGGGATGTTTTTTCACAAAAATTAGATGTAACACAAAAATCAGATTGTGATTCATTCGTGAAAGCCACAGTTAAAAAATATGGAACAGTAGACATTCTGATAAATAACGCGGGGCTGATGCCTCTAAGTTTTGTAAAAAAGTTGAAGGTTGATGAATGGGACAAAATGATTGACGTTAACATTAAAGGCGTATTGTATTGTACGGCTGCAGTACTGCCATACATGTTAGAAAAGCAATCTGGCCATATAGTTAACATATCGTCAGTAGCTGGGAGAGTTGTTTTTCCGGCAGGAAGTGTTTATTGTGCGACAAAACACGCTGTAACTGCATTTAGTGAGGGATTACGACAAGAATTGAGTCCAAGATCAAACATTAGGATCACAACAATTGAGCCAGGTGTAGTTGCAACAGAGCTTACAAACACGATAACTGATGATTCATTAAAAGGCTTTATTGAAAATACAAAGAAAATGGGAGCATTGAAAGCAGAAGATATTGCAAATGCTATTTTATTTGCAGTACAAGCTCCAAGCCATGTAAATGTCAATGAAATTTTGATAAGACCAACTTCTCAAGAAAGATAATTTGTCTGATCAATCTATTCATGTTTTAATTTTAGGCGCAGGATTTGGAGGTCTTGCAGCTGCTAATGAATTAAAAGCTAGTGCTCGATCAAATGTGAAAATTACGGTTATAGACAAAAAAGACTGGTTTATGATGGATCTGGTAAAGCTATGGATAATCAAAGGAACAAGAAAGTTTGAAACATCAAAACGGCCTTTAAACTCAATTACAAGAAAAGGCATAGAATTTCTCAATGAAGATGTGATAAAAATTGAACCACAAAAACAAACAGTAGTGACTTCCACTAGAAAAATATCATATGATTATCTTATCATCTCACTAGGTGTAGAGCTTGCATCAGAAAAAATCCCAGGATTGCTAGACAATGGGATGATCCTATACGACATAAACGATGTTTCAAAAATTCATGAAAAAATAAAACATCTAAAATCTGGTAAACTTGGCTTTGCAATAATGGGCATGCCATACAAATGCCCCCCAGCCCCATTTGAGGCAGCCTTTATCATTAATACAATGTTAAAAGAGGCAGGTGTTCGTGACGCAGTACAAATTGACTTTTACAGTCCAGCCCCACTTACATTACCAATAGCAGGACCCGAAGTTAGCCAACAACTCTTGGAACTTTTAAAATCAGAAAACATCACATTCCACGGTCTGCATAAAACCATTCAAGTCGAGCCAAACAAACTCAAATTTGAAAATGGTGAGAGAGAATTTGATCTATTAATAGCTGTTCCTCCTCACAAGGCCCCAAAATCAGTATATGATTCTGGACTTGCAAAGGAAGGCGAATTCATCAATGTAAATAGAGATTGTAAAACAATGTTTGATAACGTTTATGCGATTGGCGATGTTACAAGCATGAAGGTAACAGACTCTATTGTTGTACCAAAAGCAGGGATCTTTGCTGAAGAACAAGGAATTACAGTTGCAAGAAACATCATTGCAAAAATAATACACGAAAAAGAAAAAGCAGTTTTTGATGGAAAAGGTGGATGTTTTGTAGAGCTGGGAACAAATCAGGCAGGATATGTTGAAGTAGACATGTTTTCCAAACCAACTCCACTCACTTTACTAAAAAGTCCGACAACACAACACATGCAAGAAAAAGAAAAATTTGAAGTAGATCGATTAGAAAAATGGTTATAGCTTTAGATTCTTATCTTCTAATTCGATCCTTCTTTTTTGTTGATAATCTAAATGATCTTCATTAGATGCTGAAATCTTATGACAAATAGAGCAAACCCTCAATACTTTTAGTTAATTGATCCGACGATTTAATAATTTCACTTTTTGCTTCAACACTTGGGGGCCGTCGTCTAGTTTGGCCATGATGCCAGCCTGGGGTGCTGGAGGTCGCAGGTTCAAATCCTGCCGGTCCCATTCATTGTCAGTCTATCAATTTCTTATACGAGTCATTTTGGTTTTATAACTTTAAAATCTCTAAAATTTTTTCAAAGTTTTGTCGATTTTGTTCTTGTTTATATGATCTTAAAATCTTGATAATTTTATTTTTTGAAGGCATTCTGTATATTTTTCTAACAATCTTTGATATTCCAGAACCAATACAAATTGCTTGAGTAGCAGATGTTACATTAGAAACTCTTCGTTGAGTACTAGCACTTTCATAATCAATTATAGTTGTTTTTGACTTTCCAATAACTACATGTTTTGATATAGTACTCAACTCTCCATGATCCAGACCAATTACATCAAGACTGTAACAATCTTCCAAAATCTTTTGCATTATTGATTTTAATAATTTGATATCTCGCTTACTCTTTAATTCATTTACCCACTCACCAATTTTTTTACCATCCAAATATTCCATTATTATGAAATTTTTACTCATTGCTAATAGCAATGGACCAACCCCTGCCTTATTTGCAATTTTTAGAAATTTTGCTTCTTTTACCATATTGATTCTTGAGGCATCAGTTCGACGAATTTTTACTGCAACAAGCTTGTTTTTGATTCTAGATAAAACCACAACACCAACATACCCTTTACCTAAAATGTTCAAGCTGCCAATTTTTGTTTGTCCTTGAAATGATACATCTCGTATGCCAAGTTTTTTTAATTCAATAATTCTTGTTTTGATTTGTTTCTTAGTAGCTTTTGGGTATCCAATTATTGTAGAATAAGGCTCTTGAGATAACTTGTCAAGTGGAAGAAAACATCGCATTATCTGTCGTGACAAGTTCTGTTAACGCCTCTTTAATGAATTTACTTGTCACTTTGCTTGCAGAAAATATTTTGAATCCTTTTTTTAAATCAGGTTTGAGTCCTTTTGGTATGCCTGTTTTATCTAAATGATTTTTTAGTATCTTGTAAAAATAATCGTGCATTATCTTGATTACGCTTTTGTAACGAGTGAATCCTTCCATTAGTATTTACCCACATGATTCTACTCTTCTTTACATTCTTTGTTATGAACATGCTAGAATCTGTTTCACTGTAAAAATCAGGCCCTTCTCTAATATACAACTCAGCAATTTTAGTAGATTGTAGTAAAAAGAATAATGCAGCCTCAGTTTTTTCATCAGTTACTGCTGATTTTCTTAGAACATTAAACTCCTCAATCTGCATTTGTGTTGCAAGTGAATTAGCAGCACGTTTTATCTGTCCCCAAATAATATCGGGGCTTCTCGGTTTGAAGTTAAATGTAACAACAAGAACGTTTTCTAGATCTTTCTTTGAAATTTTTGAACTCATTTTAGGTTTAAAAAAAGACATTGACGATTTTTTCAAAAAAGATCTACAGGCAAGTACGAACTTTCCAACATTCTCAATCGAAATTGCAGCCGCTAAATTTCTAGTATTATCTATAGGATCCATAATAACTACAACAGTATCAAACTCTTTGGACGCATTACCTATGATTTGATTTGGTTTTAAATTTGCAAAAGCCTTGATGACGTTTTCAAAAGTACCATAATTCCAAATCAATACTTCTACAACATAACCACTAAATCCCTGTTTTGCAATTTCTGCTCCATAGATTCTAACAGTTTTAAGAAATACCTTAAGCAGCCTAACTTCATCTCTCATCACACTTGTTAGAGATTCAAGCATAAACTGCGTATGAAACGGAGATCTATCCGCAGCACTTTTCCACTGTCCTTTTTCTATGTCATAACATGGTACTACATTGACCTTTGTTCCCTGAATTTTTGCTTCAACATAAGGATGATCTGAATATCTAACATATGGATGGAATTTTTTTAGTGAGTCAAACCCAATCTTCTTTGCAAGTTCAATAAACCTTTCTTCAGAAACTGATTTTTCAAACTTGATGAATATATCAATATCAGCTTTGTCTGGTAACCATGTACCTTTTGAATATGAACCACCAAATTCAACATCTACTATCTCTTGATATTTTGACGTCTGTTCTCTTACTAATCCGAGAGCAAGATTAGCAACCTTTGTCTTTTCTTGTTGTAATTTAGTTGACGGAATAACTATTCTTCTTGCATTATCAAGAATCTGTTTCATTGCTTTGCTTTCACCACATACAAGTCTGAATACACAGGTCCTTCAGGAGTAAGAGTGCTTTTTTTTAATTTGATATCACTAACTCTTTGATTACCAAACGATAAGCCTTTAATTTTTGCCAATTCATCTGTGATGTCATTAATCTTATTTTTAACTCTAAAGATAGTTACGTGTGGTTGGAAAGGTTTGTCTGGATTAAAACCAAGAGGAGATAACACAATAGTTACTTTTCTAGCAAGATCCGTAAGGTGTTTTGCACCATCTTTATCAACACCAACCCATATTATACGTGCAAATCGCGGTTTTGGAAACACTCCAAGGTTCTCAAAATTAACATCAAAAGGTTCAAACTCAATTGAATTTAATGCATTTTGGATATTCTCTAACATATTATCTGATACTTCCCCAAGAAACTGAAGAGTAAAGTGTATGTTTTGTAGCTCGATTGGTTTTGCGTTTATTTTTAAATTCGATTGAATTTTTTTTATTGATTCTAACACATCTTTGTTGCTAATTTCTACTGCAACAAAAGTTCGCATTACAAGTTTTTTGATCGTATCTTTATAATAATTTCCGGTACCTTCATAGAGCAGCCATAATGAGATGATTGGATTGTCAAAACTAATTGTTTGTCTTACTGGAATGCCAGGTGCAGGTAAATCTACCATAGCAAACGGTCTGAAATCTAAAGGATTTGATGTGATCAATATGGGTGATGCAGTAAGAACAGAAGCAAAAAAAAGAAATTTAGAACCAACTGGGAAAAATCTAGGCAAGCTAATGCTTGAGCTCCGAGAAAAAAACGGTCCTGGAGCAATTGCTGAACTAATATTAGAACAGATAACAACATCTG
>Ga0326597_10013283_pt1 | contig 10833 bp, 11 predicted proteins | sample RVTome_12_FD_203789 | JGI IMG/M metagenome (GOLD analysis project Ga0326597, IMG submission 203789) | Soil microbial communities from uranium-contaminated site in the Upper Colorado River Basin, Wyoming, United States - RVT100D185 | ecosystem: Environmental > Terrestrial > Soil > Contaminated >... | reverse complement strand
CGCGGGGCTCTACCTGCATTTGCACGCGGAGTTTCTGGCGGCCGTCCAGGTGCTGCTCTACGTGGGCGGGATCATGGTGCTGTTCCTGTTCGTCATCATGCTGGTGAACCTCGACGAGGCAGCGAAGGAGCGGGCGTTCAACAAGCAGTGGAGCGTTGGGCTGATAGCGGCTCTGGTGCTGGCGGCGGAGCTTGGATATTTTGTGATTCGCGGCGCAAGCGCGTTCCAGTTCGGCCAGTCCGGAGGCGGGTCGCTCGCCCCGAACACGCAACTGATCGCCATGGCCCTGTATCGCGACTATATGCTCCCCTTCGAGATCGCCTCGCTGCTGCTGCTGGTGGCGATCCTGGGGGCGGTGATCATGGCCAAGAAGCAGATTTAAGAGCAGTGACGAGTGACCAGAGACGAGTGACGAGCAAGAACTTGAGAGAAGTGAAGAGTGACAAGTGACGAGACAAAGTCGGGTAGCTACAAGGACTTACTTGTGTGGCAGAAGGGGATTGTGTTAGTTAAGCATATCTACGAGATGACACAAGCCTTTCCTGCCGAGGAACGATTCGGTCTTGTTTCTCAGATGCGGCGCGCGGCTGTTTCAATTCCTTCCAACATCGCAGAGGGGCAGGCGCGGCATACGACGCGAGAATTTATTCAGTTTGTCTCGCACGCGGAAGGTTCCGTTGCGGAACTGGATACACAGCTAATCTTAGCCACCGAGCTTGGCTATTGTAAAAACGGAAAAGCGGAAAGCACATTGCAACTCGTTTCGGAACTGCGCAAAATGCTCAATGCACTCCGGAGGACGCTTGCCGCCCGTCTTTAAATGTTTCTCGCTCCTCATTCGGCACCCTTCAGGGACGGTGCTCAATTTCTTGCTCGTCACTCGTCACCGGTCACTCGTCACTGAGGTTTTGCAATGACTGAAATTACGACAGCCCACTATGTATTCCTGAGCGCGGCCCTGTTTTCGATCGGGGTCATCGGCGTGCTCACGCGGCGGAACGTCGTGATCATCCTGATGTCCATCGAGCTCATCCTGAATGCGGTGAACATCAACCTGGTGGCGTTCTCGAAGCATTTTCTCTCGGTCAACGGGCAGGCGTTCGCGGTCTTCGTGATCGTCGATGCGGCGGCCGAGGCGGCGGTCGGGCTCGGCATCATCATCGCCCTGTTCCGGAACAAGGAGACGGTCAACGCCGACGAGATTGATCTGATGAAGTGGTAGACGACATGTACTTTCTCGAACACATCTGGATGATTCCGCTGTTCCCGCTGGCGGGAGCGATCCTGATGCTCCTGATCGGCAGGAAGCTGTCGAACTCCGTGGTCAGCCTGATCTGCCCCGGCGTGGTGGGGATCGCGTTCCTCTACTCGCTGGGGGCCGTGCTGCAGCTGGCCGGGCTGGAGGAGCATCGGCATGAGCTGATCCTCTACACGTGGCTGCCCGGAAACACGTTCCATCTGTTGGGCGGGGGGACGGCAACGCTGTCGGCTGATTGGGGCTTCCTGCTGGATCCGCTGTCCTCCGTCATGATACTGGTGGTCACGGGAGTCGGGTTGCTGATCCACGTCTACTCGGTGGGCTATATGGCCCACGAAGGCGGCTACTACCGCTTCTTCGGGTATATCAACCTGTTCCTGTTCTTCATGCTGACGCTGGTGCTCGGGAACAACTACCTGCTGCTGTTCGTCGGCTGGGAAGGCGTGGGGCTGTGCTCGTACCTGCTGATCGGCTTCTACTTCGACCGCCAGTCGGCGACTACGGCGGGAAACAAGGCGTTCATCGTCAACCGGATCGGGGACGCCGGGTTTATCCTCGGGATGTTTACGATGCTGGCGGTCTTCGGCTCGCTGCAGTTTACGGAAGTCACCGAGCGGGCTGCCAGCGGGGCGTTTTCCGTGGGCGACGCGGCGATCACGGCGATGACGCTGCTGCTGTTCATCGGGGCGTGCGGGAAGTCCGCGCAGTTTCCGCTTTACGTCTGGCTCCCGGACGCCATGGAAGGCCCGACGCCGGTCAGCGCGCTGATCCACGCGGCGACGATGGTCACGGCCGGCGTCTACATGATCGCGCGGTCGAATGCGCTGTTCGTGCTGGCTCCCAGCACGATGGCGGTGGTCGCGGCGGTCGGGGCGTTTACGGCGATCTTCGCAGCCACCATCGGCATCGCGCAGAACGACATCAAGCGGGTGCTCGCGTACTCGACCGTCAGCCAGCTCGGCTACATGGTGATGGCCTGCGGCGTCGGGGCCTTCGGCGCGGGCGTTTTTCATCTCTCGACGCACGCCTACTTCAAGGCCCTGCTCTTCCTGGGGGCGGGCAGCGTGATTCACTCGCTCTCCGGCGAGCAGGACATGCGCAAGATGGGCGGGCTGTGGAACCGGATACCGATTACGTTCAAGACGTTCCTGGTCGCCGCGCTCGCCATCATCGGGACGCCCGGGCTCTCCGGGTTCTTCAGCAAGGACGAGATTCTCTGGTACAGTTTCATTGCTCCGTTCGGGACGGGCTGGATTCTCTGGCTCGTGGGTTTCGTGACGGCGGGACTGACGGCGCTCTATATCTGGCGGCTGATGTTCCTGACTTTCTTCGGGAAGTCGCGCGTATCGCACGAGGCGGAGCATCACCTGCACGAGTCGCCACCGGTGATGACGATTCCGCTGATCGTGCTGGCGGTGCTGTCGCTGGCGGGCGGATGGATCGGCTGGCCGGCGGCTCTCGGCGGCAGCAACCACTTCGAGCACTGGCTGGAGCCGGTGTTTGAGCCGGCGGCCGCCGCGCTCGCAGCGGCGGAAGAGGCTCACCCCGTCGCCCATTCGGTGAGCCAGGAATACCTCCTCATGTTCCTTTCGGTGGCGATTGCGGGTCTCGGCGTGTTTCTGGCTTACACGCTCTTCCTGAAGAAACAGGAAGTCGCCGACCGGCTGGCGGCGTCCTACAGCGGCATCCATCGCCTGCTCCAGAACAAGTACTACGTGGACGAGATTTACGGCAAGATTTTCGTGGACGGCCTGGCCAAGGGCGGCGGAACGGCGCTGGGGCGGTTCGACTCCTCGGTGATCGACGGCGGAGTGAACGGCACGGCCTGGATGACGCGCTTCGGGGCCACGCTCTCGATCTGGTGGGACACCTGGATCGTCGACGGGGCCGTCCGCGCCAGCGCGTTCGGCGTAAAGATCACGTCCTATCCCGTGCGTCTGCTCCAGACCGGGCTGGTGCAGGGCTACGCGCTGATGATCGTGGTGGGCGTGCTGATTTTCCTGAGCTATTACCTGCTGCGGTGACGGTGCTTGTCCGAGCCGCGCGAGCAAGCGGGCACGGAAGCGGATGGATGAGGCGGATGGATGAGATGGATGGATGAGATGGAACGGCAGACCTCAGGGGCTGAAGCCCCAAATCAACAGGGAGGCGGGAGCGGCATGGCTGAAGGCGTGCCCTGACGAAAAACCAACGTTGTGACACAGCCTGTAAAGCCATGCTCTGACGTGTCGTGCCCAGACATCATTAAGGATTAAAAGCTATGTGGTTCTCGAATCATATTCTGAGCGTCGTGCTGTTCGTTCCCTTGCTGGGGGCCATCGCATTGCTGTTCCTCCCCAAGGAGAACAAGAACCTGATTCGGCTGGCGGCGAACCTGGCCGCCTTCGCGGGCTTCCTGGTCTCGGTGCCGCTGGTGTTCTGGTTTGACAGCGCGAACGGCGACTTCCAGTTCGTCGAACGGGCGGAGTGGATTCCCTCGATCGGCGCCAGCTACCACCTCGGCATCGACGGCATCAGCCTGCTGCTGATCCTGCTCACGACCGTGCTCGGCTTCCTAGCCATCCTGTCTTCCTGGACGGCGATCGAGGACCGCGTAAAAGAGTATTACGTCTTCCTGCTGATTCTCCAGACCGGGATGCTCGGCGTGTTCATGGCGAACGACTTTTTCCTTTTCTATGTTTTCTGGGAAGTCATGCTCGTTCCGATGTATTTCCTGATCGGGATTTGGGGCGGTGCGCAGAAGCTCTATGCGGCGATCAAGTTCTTCGTGTATACGCTGGTCGGGTCCGTACTGATGCTGCTCGGGATCCTGACGGTCTATTTCTGGAACCACGGGCAGACGGGCGAGTACACGTTTGACATCGTGACGCTGTCGAGCGTCAACATGCCGGCGGCCTACCAGTTCTGGGTATTCCTTGCGTTTTTTGTCGGTTTCGCCATCAAGGTCCCGATGTTCCCGTTCCATACCTGGCTTCCCGACGCGCACGTCCAGGCCCCGACGGCGGGATCGGTGATCCTGGCCGGCGTGCTGCTGAAAATGGGGACGTACGGCTTTGTCCGGTTCTCGCTTCCCATGCTCCCGGACGCGTCGAGCGACCCGACCATCGTGACCTTCATGCTGACGCTTTCGATCATCGCCATTGTGTACGGCGCGTTGGTCTCGCTCATGCAGAAGGACTGGAAAAAGCTTGTGGCGTACTCGTCGGTCAGCCACCTGGGCTTCTGCACGCTCGGGATTTTCGCGCTCAACCCGAACGGCCTGTCCGGCAGCATCCTCCAGCAGATCAACCACGGCATCTCGACCGGGGCCCTCTTCCTGATCGTAGGATTGATTTACGAGCGGCGGCATACGCGCGAGATCTCCGAATTCGGAGGGCTTTCGACCGTCATGCCGGTCTACGCGATCCTGTTCATGATTGTGGCCATGTCGTCGCTCGGGCTGCCCACGCTGAACGGGTTCATCGGCGAGTTCGTGATCCTGCAAGGAGCGTATGAAGTGAGCTGGGTGTGGGCGGCGCTCGGTGTTTCCGGCATCGTCCTGGGGGCCTGCTACATGCTGTGGCTCTACCAGCGCACCATGTTCGGGACGGTCGACAACCCGAAGAACAAAGTGCTGAAGGATTTGAGCTTCCGGGAGATCATGACGCTCGTGCCGCTGATTATCTGGGCTTTCTGGATCGGCCTGTACCCCAAGCCGTTCTTCGAAATCCTGGACAAGCCGGTGCAGAAGATCGTGCAGCGCGTGCGGCCGGACTATTACGCCACGCATCCGTCCGCAGCCGTGCCGGTGGCCGGCCTGACCGCTCCGGCGAAGGCGACGGAACCTTAGTTGTAAGTTGTTAGTTGTGAGTTGTGAGTTGTTAGTGATGCCGAGCGCGAACAGTTACACAGCATCGGCGGAGTTGGAGACGCAACTGATCTTGTCGGTGGAATTGGGTTACTCTTCTCGTGCACGCGTACAAGGGACCTTGGATTTGATTGAGGAAGTCCGCAAAATGTTGTATACCCTCAGAAAGAAGCTGGCAACTGACAACTTACAACTGCCAACGAATAACTGATCCTTATGCTGAGTGAATACTTCTCGCCCGTTGATTTCCTGGTCCTGAAGCCCGTGATCCTGCTCGCGCTGTTCGGCGTGGGAGTGATGCTCACGGACCTGCTTCTGGAGGAGGGCCAGAGATATTTGAGCGCCGTGACGGCCCTGGTCGGGATCGGCTTCGCGGCCGTGCAGATGTGGCTCATCCAGTCGGAGATGGCTGCCGCGGGAATCAGCGAGATGGAAGCGTTTCGCGGTGCGGTTCTGCTCGACCGCTTCGCTATTTTCTTCATCTGGATTTTCCTGATCTCCTCGGCCATCGCCATCCTGATCGCCATTCGCTACCTGGAGATCGAGCAGGAGCACCACGGCGAGTACTACGCCATCATGCTGTTCGCCACGGTGGGCATGTTCTTCCTCGCGACCGGCATGGACCTGGTTACCCTGTTCATTGGCCTCGAACTGATGGTGATCTCGGTCTATATTCTCACGGGATTTCTGAAGCGGGACCGCCGGTCAAATGAAGCGGCGTTGAAGTATCTGCTCCTGGGGGCCTTCTCCACGGGGATTCTCCTCTACGGAATGTCGCTTCTTTACGGGATCAGCAACTCGACAAATTTGAAGGACATCGCCTTCGCGGTCTCGCAGCGTCCGCCCGACGATCCGGTGCTGCTGATCGCGATCATCACCATGGCGACGGGGTTGTTCTTCAAGATCGGCGCGGTGCCCTTCCACCAGTGGCTGCCGGACGCCTACGAGGGCGCGCCCACGTCCATCACGGCCTTCATGTCGGTGGGGCCGAAGGCGGCCGCGTTCGCCTTCCTGCTGCGGATTTTCCTCGTTCCGCTCGGCTCCGCGCGCGCGCAGTGGGTGCCGCTGCTGGTGGGAGTCGCCATCGCAACGATGACGCTCGGGAATCTCGCCGCGATCAGCCAGTCGAATATCAAGCGGCTGCTCGGCTATTCCGCCATTTCGCACGTCGGCTATATCCTGCTGGGCCTTGTATCGGGAAATGAAACGGGATTGAAGGGAATCGCCATTTACCTCCTCGTCTACGTCTTCATGAACATGGGAGCGTTTGCGGTGGTGATCGCCATGCGGCGCCGCAATATCATCGGCGACGAGATTGGCGACATGTCCGGCCTGATCTACAAGAGCCCCACAGCGGCGGTTCTGATGCTGATCTTCCTGTTGTCGTTGGCCGGGATTCCGCCCACGGCGGGGTTCCTGGGGAAGTACTTTATCTTCCTTTCGCTGATTGAAACGGGGCACTTCACGCTGGCTGTGGTCGCGGTTCTGTACGTGGCCGTGGCGCTCTATTACTACTTCCGCATCGTCTCGCTGATGTTTATGGCCGACCCGATCGACCGCGAGCTGCCGAGCCTGTCGCCGGGCATCCGGATCGCGCTCGGCGTCACGGCGGTGATGACGCTGTTCATCGGCCTGTACCCCGACCCGTTCATCCAGATTGCCGGCCAGAGCGTCTTGTCGATGTTGCGGTAAGGGGGGATTCTATGGAGAACCGGTTGACAACCGGGTTTTTCCCCGCGTAAGGTGTTATCCTGAGAGCTAGCGCACGCGGGCAAGCGCATCTTCCTTCAGGCTGGGAGTTATTTCGTGGCTACCTCCTTAATTCTTGACTCCTGCCAAAGAGTCCAGCCGGGAGAATACACGATCGCCAATGCGGATGCATTTGAATGGCTGCGGTCTGCCCGCGAACACTCGATTCACGCCGTCGTGACCGATCCGCCTTATGGGTTAATCGAATATCAACTGAAACAGCTCGACAAGAGGAAGAATGGCCGCGGCGGTGTCTGGAGAATACCTCCCTCTTTCGATGGTTGCACCAGGTCCCCTCTTCCCCGTTTCACGGTCTTGACGGACGCCGAAAAAAAAGAGCTGCACTTGTTCTTTGAAACGCTCGCTGAGAGTCTCCGGAAGATCTTGGTGCCCGGCGCGCACGTTTTTATCGCCACCAATCCACTGGTCTCCCACTTCGTATATGAGCCTTTCCTGAAAGCGGGATTCGAAAAACGGGGAGAAATCATTCGGTTGGTCCAAACGCTTCGAGGGGGAGACAGACCGAAAAACGCCGAGGAGGAATTCGATCTGGTTTCTGTTATGCCTCGGTCTGGTTGGGAGCCATGGGGACTGTTCCGAAAACCCTGTGAAGGGCGCGTACAAGACAACCTGCGCAAGTGGAAAACAGGCGGGTTGAGAAGAATTTCACCAGACGAGCCGTTTCGGGACGTAATTCCCTCATCGGTGGCTCGGAATGGCGAGCGGGAAGCGGCTCCACATCCCTCGTTGAAACCCCAGCACTTTATGCGCCAGATCGTTCGAGCTTCGCTGCCGTTAGGGGAAGGCACGATTCTCGATCCGTTTATGGGATCAGGCTCAACAATCGCTGCTGCTAGGGCCTGCGGCCTGAATAGCATAGGAATAGAAAAAAATATCGATTTCTTCAAGATGGCCGAGCGTGCGATTCCGATCTTGGCTCTGTATCCAGTTTAGCCTTGGCAAGAAAACAGGATTTTAACCCCGAGGTTCCTCTTCCACCTGGCCTCACCACCGAGGCGATCAAGCGTGCTATCGAATTCATGGAACGCGAGCTTGCCGATCTGGTCGAAGTGTACATGGAGCAGTCCAACGTATTCAGCGCGATCGTCGGGATTATGGGCACCAGGGCGCTGGATCAGGTTAGCAATTATGAGAAACACCGAAACGTTGACACGGCTCAGCAACGGTTTCCTGACCTGAAACGTCGAGGAACTGGACAAAATCCAAGGCCGATTGATTGCCTGGAAAGCAAGGGAAGCAAACGTCCCTGGGCAATTCAGGCTCATTACAATCACGCCGGTTGGTACATAGTCTGGCGCTATCTCGTAGACACGACCGAATCAATCGAGCCCAGTCGACCAGTGCTTATTTGGCGAGTGGACGTAATCTTTCTGGAAGAGAGCGATTGGAAATACGAAAAAAGCGGCGCCAGGGAGGGAAAGGGCGGTCGTACGCACACGTTTGGGGTCAGGGACGTCGCAAAGAAGCTCAAAGGACATGCTGTTTACCACCGGAGCGATGTAACGCTTAAGGATGATAAACCCGTTGTGATGGAAGTCCAGGAATAGAAAAAGAACTCTGTGCCCGCGAATATCTCCATGGGTACTGAACACAAGAAAACCCCTTGGCAGCAGATCGGCGACTACGCATCCCTGGGGGTGATGCTGCCGGCCTCGACGGTCACGGGATACTTCATCGGCTTGCTGCTGGACCGCGCCTTCGGCACGAACTTTCTCTACATCGTCTTCCTGATCCTGGGGAGTGTGGCCGGATTCGTGGAGTTGTTCCGGATCGTGACAAAGAATTCGGGGCCGTCGTGAACGGGCGGGAGCGAGAGCAATCGATCTCGGAAATTCCGGAGGCGGAACAGCGGCTGCTGGCCGGAGTCGAGGGGCGGATCGTCCGCGCGATGGCGGTTCTGGCGCTTGCGGGAACAGCGGGTTTCTGGCTGTGGCGCGGCGGGAGCTGGGCGGCGGGCTTCGCCATCGGGGCGGTGCTTTCCGGCCTCAACTTCCTGTGGATGAAGAACGCCGTCAGCCTGCTGGCCGATGCGGTCGCGGCGGCCCCCCGGCCGGCCCAAGGCCGCTCGGGAACGGTGGCGCGATTCGTGCTGCGCTACGCGTTGATCGGACTGGCGGGCTATGCTATATTTCACAGTTCTGCGATCAGCCTGGAGGCTTTCTTCGGCGGCCTGTTTGTGGCCGTCGGGGCCATCCTGGCAGAGGCCGGTTATCAGGTGTATCGTGGATTTCGAGAACAGTGATTTCGAGAAGAGTAATTTCGAGAAGAGTAATTTCGAGAGCGGTGATTTCGAGAGCAGTGATTTCGAGAGCAGCAGGTTGCGGGACTCGTAGCGAACTATGGAACACGAGCTTTGGTTTACGGCATTGTTGAACGGCATTTTGGGCGGGCCGGTGGGCGCTCTGCTGGAAACGCTGGGGTTTCCGCCGGAGTCGCCGGCGCACCCGATTCCGAATCACGTGGCCATGCAGATTCTGGCGGCGGGGGTGATCGTGATCCTGCTGAGCCTGGCGCGCCGCCGTCTTTCGGTCGAAAGGCCCGGAGGGCTGCAGCAAACGTTCGAGCTGCTCTCCGAGGCGCTTGGCGAGCAGGCGGACGATATTGTCGGACACGGGGGCAGACGGTTTGTTCCGCTGCTGTTCACGCTGGCGATGTTTATTTTCCTGTGCAACGTTCTGGGAATCATCCCGACTTTGGAGACGCCGACCGACCAGATTACGGTGACGGTAGGCTGCGCGCTGGTGGCCTTCTGCTATTACAATTTCATGGGCGCGAAGCACCACGGAATTGGCCACTACCTGAAGACGTTCATGGGACCGATCGCCCCGATGGCCCCCTTGATGGTTCCGATCGAGATCGTCAGCCATCTGGCGCGCGTGCTGTCGCTCTCCGTCCGCTTGTACGCCAACATGCTGGCGGGGCATCAGGTGACGCTGGTGTTTACCGCGCTGGTGCCGCTGCTGGTCCCGGTGGTTTTCGAGGGATTGCACATTTTCGTGGCGGCATTGCAGGCGTTCATCTTTGTTCTCCTGACGATGATTTACCTGGCGGGAGCGGTGTCGGAAGAGCATTAGCGGCATAGGATTATTCAACTGTTCTATTGATTCTTCGATTCTTCCGGGATAGGAATGCGACCGACAAGTCTTCGCGCGGAGTGGGGCATGACGCACTCGCTCCCGTCTGAAAAATGCAGCCTCAATACCGATTGTTTTTTGATGAATCTGGAAACCCCAGCCCGAAAGATAGCGCACAATATTTTTGTCTGTGTGGTTGCATCTTTTTTATGGGAATCTATAGAGACGAGTTCAGGCCGGCTGTAGAAGCGCTTAGAAGCAAGCATTTCCCGGAACACGACAAAGAAGACCCCGTGATTTTGCACCGCGAGGAAATCAAGAGCAAGAGGGGATATTTTGCACCTTTACAAGAGGAGGCAAGGCGGGTTGCTTTCGATGATGATTTACTTTCACTCGTCGGCGGTTCTCGGTACCGCGTCATAACAGTTGTCCTCGACAAACGAATGTTCTTTGCTCGCTGTGGGGATGAGGCGGATCCATACATTCGATGCTTATGGGAATTGCTGGATGGTTACTTAGCTTTCCTGCGGAAGACACAGGCAACAGGGGATGTTTTGGGAGAAGCTCGTAAGGAACACCTGGACCAGCGCATAAGAAACGCGTACAAGCGGTTTTATGATTTCCATACGGGTTCTCAAATGTTGCTAACGAGTAAGGAAGTGAAGCTGAAGCCTAAGGCAAATGACATCCTGGGAACACAACTTGCGGACCTGCTGGCTTATCCGACTAAGCAAGAGATATTATTGGAAGCCGGGCTATTAGATGAGCCTGGAGTTTTTACGCGCCGTATATGGGAAATGATCAAAGACAAGTTTGTAAGCAAGGCATTTGTGCAACTATAAAAAAGCCGGAACTTGGTTCCGGCTTTCGACGGTCCTAACGGG
>Ga0326597_10013282_pt1 | contig 10833 bp, 7 predicted proteins | sample RVTome_12_FD_203789 | JGI IMG/M metagenome (GOLD analysis project Ga0326597, IMG submission 203789) | Soil microbial communities from uranium-contaminated site in the Upper Colorado River Basin, Wyoming, United States - RVT100D185 | ecosystem: Environmental > Terrestrial > Soil > Contaminated >... | reverse complement strand
AGCCGACGGTGCCCACGGTCCCAGTCGATGCGAGCTCCGGCAGCGAACTCCCACTGACTCGCAACGTCGATTGGTACAACGAGAACTTGTCCGAGGTTCCGGGTACCACCCCCAGCGAGATCATCGCCGGGGTTTTCGCCCGGAGCTCACCCCAGGACCGGTTTGCCCAGGCCACTCCGGCGGAGATCGCGGCGGCGGTGCCGGACATATGGTTCCCGGCCGCTCTTCCTCCCGATGTCAAGTACATCACGAGCCAGCTCGTCTATGACCGGTCGACTGGCCAGTTGGCGGCCGATCAGGTGGCGGCTTTTGGGTTGTGGGTTGTCGAGCCCTATACCCGCAGCCGCTCTGTCGGCCAACGAGGGATCCTTACTGTCGTTGCGGACCCCGCAGGCGCTGATCTCATCGAATCGGGAGCGGGCGACGTCTCTTGTGCGCGCTACACCAGCTTTGGTGGGGAGTGTCTGCAGATCGAGGTGGATGAGCAACCGGGGTGGAGCCTGTCCGACCAAACCGGATCAACGCTTGTCTGGTTCAACGGCGATCTTCGCTATGAGTTGTTTCTCCGTGTCGGCGTGGAGCCGGAGCTGGCCCTCGAAGTGGCCGAGTCGTCGCGACCTCTCCAAAATCTGATCGGGTGACGGCCATCCAGCCAATCCGAGGGGTCCGTTAGCCTTCCCCGCGATGTTCCCAACCTTTGGCTGGCACAGCTACCTCGGCCACGACGACTCGGATGAGCGCCCCGAGATAGACCGCGCCCTCCTCCGCCGGGTGTGGGACTATGGGCGACCCTACCGCCTCCTCTTAACCGGGACGCTGGTGACGGTTCTTGCCATTTCGGGTCTGAGCGTGGTTCCCGCGCTGCTAACGAGGGTGTTGATCGACGAGGCGATCCCGAATGGCGACATCGGGCTGCTCTCGCTGCTTGGTCTGGGGATGGTGGCGATCCCGGTCATCAACGCCGTGATCGGGGTGTTGCAGAGGTGGTGGTCTTCGCGGGCGGGCGAGGGCATCATCTTCGACCTTCGCCGTCAGCTCTATCGGCATCTGCAATCGATGTCATTGCGGTTTTTCACCAATACCCGCACCGGCGAGCTGATTTCTCGGGTCAATACGGATGTGGTCGGGGCCCAGCAGGCCATTACCGGGACGTTCATCACCATCATCTCCAACCTGGTTTCCGTTGTGGTGACCGCGGCGGTAATGCTTCAGGCCGACTGGCGCCTCACCGGACTGGCCTTGCTGGCTATGCCTCTCTTCACCCTTCCAGCCCGCCGGGTGGCGAGGGTGCTGCGAAGGATCACCAACGAGCAAATGGAGAAAAACGCAGCCATGTCCTCGGTTCTCCAAGAGACGTTCAACGTGTCAGGGGCGCTGTTGGTGAAACTGTTCGGCCGGGGCGAGCGGGAGGAGACTCGATACTCGGGTGAAGCGGCCGCGGTGCGCGATCTCGGAGTCCGCCGTGCATTGGTAGGTCGCTGGTTCTTCGCTTCCCTCGGTTTGGTGGCGGCGGTCGGAAGCGCAGCGGTCTTCTGGGTGGGGGGTCGCTTGGTGATCGCAGAGCAGCTCGAGATCGGTGACGTGGTGATGTTTGCGATTCTGCTCGGCCAGCTCTACGGGCCCCTCAGCGCTCTCACTAACAGCCGGGTCGAGCTGGCGACCTCGCTCGTGTCCTTCGAGCGGGTGTTCGAGGTGCTCGATCTTCGACCCGAGCTGGCGGAAGGTCCCGTTGAGCTGCGTGCGATCAAGGGGGAGCTCGAGTTCGATCACGTCTACTTCCGGTATCAGACAACCGAGCTGACGGGCCTGGAAGCGGTTCGCCGCAGTAGCTGGCGAGGCAGATCCGCCGAGGAAGGTTTCGTTCCCCAACAGGTGTCGAGCCGGGAATGGGCGATCCAAGACGCTTCCTTCCGGATCAACCCTGGGCAACTGGTAGCGCTGGTCGGACCGAGCGGGGCTGGCAAGACCACGATCTCGTATCTGATCCCTCGTCTCTACGACGTCAACCACGGAGCGATACGCATCGACGGCCACAACGTCGCCGATCTCACCTTCGAAACGCTGGCACGGGGAATCGGGGTCGTCACCCAGGAGGCCTATCTCTTCCACGACACTATCGGCGCCAACCTCCGATACGCCAAGGAGGAGGCGACCCTCGATGAGATCGAGGAGGCCAGCCGCGCCGCCAACATCCACGACTTCGTCGCCTCGTTGCCGGACCGCTACGAGACGGTGGTGGGGGAGCGGGGCTATCGGCTGTCTGGAGGCGAGCGCCAGCGCATTGCTATCGCCCGGGTGATCCTCAAGAACCCCGCCGTTTTGATCCTCGACGAGGCCACCAGCCACCTCGACTCTCGCTCCGAGGCCCTGATCCAGGATGCACTGGAGCGCTTGATGGTGGGACGCACGAGCGTGGTCATCGCCCACCGGTTGTCGACGATCCTGGCTGCCGACACGATCGTCGTACTCGATCAGGGCCGGATTGTCGAGAGCGGCCAGCACCTGGAGTTGTTGGGCAGAGGCGGCCTCTATGCCGAACTATTCGAGACCCAGTTCCGTCGTTTGGCGGATCTACGGCTCGACCCGGGGGAGCTCCCCGGTGTCCTCGCTCCGTAGGCCGGGGACCAGAACGAGCGGACATTGGGTCTTCTCCATGACCCGGGCCGAAACCGAAGTCCAGGCCTGCTCGGTAAAGAGGCGGCGGGTCGCTCCCATGACGATCAGGTCGGCCTCCACCTCGCGGGCCGTGTCGATGATGGCCTCGGCGGGATCATCACCCTCCACCAGTCGAATGCCTGCCGTTCGCCCGCGGGCGGCTAGTGCGGAGATGAGCGGGTCCACCACCCGGCGACCACGCTCCTCGAGATAGCGGGCGGCCTTGACCTCGGCCTGTCCTTCGCGGCGAAAGGCATCATCGAGAAGTGATCGTCGCTCCTCATCGTCGAGGGAGGCGAGAAAGGTTCGGGGTACCTGCACGACAGTCATTACGGTCACCGTGCCGGATTGGACAATGAGGTCACAGAGATCGGCGACGGCGGTCGGGGGGAGTACCCCGGTGGTGGCGACGAGTACACGCAAGAGAGCGTCAGGTTAGAAGCAAGCTTTGCAGTGTGTCCTGTCGCGCCACGGTGGCTCGATGCCAGAATGAATCAATGCAGCCCCTCACAGACGAGCTTGTCAACCAGGTCACCTGGAAGATCCCCAATCCCCTGGTCTTGATCGGGTCGGCGACTGGCGAAGAGTGGAATGCGATGACGGCCTCGTGGGTCACCCAGGTCTCGATGGAACCGGTCCTGATTGGGGTGGGGGTTGACAACAAGGCTGTCACCCATCGCCTGATTTCTGACGGCGAGCACTTCAGCGTCAACCTGTGGTCGGTGGAGGAAGCCCGGATATTCGTGAAGTTCTCCAAGCCGGCCGTACGCGATGACTCGACTCTCAACGGCAGACCGGTGTTCCTGGCTGCCACCGGCGCCCCGATCTTCGAGGAGTCCATCGCCTGGATGGACTGCGTGCTTCGGCATACCATCGACTTCGGCACCCATACCTTCTTTGTGGGCGAGGTGGTGGCGGCCGGCGCCTCCAACCTCGAGCAAAAAGCAGCCGCGATAACTGACACGAGAATGAAGTACGGCGGGGTGAAGCGGGGCGGTCACTAAGGTCGCCCTGTGGACATTCGTGTCGACGGCAAGGTTGCCTTGGTAACCGGCGGGAGCCGGGGCATCGGTCAGGCCACCGCCCTGGAACTGGTCAGGTCAGGCGCCGAGGGAGTGATGATCACCTCCCGCAAACCCGACAATCTCGAGCAATCGCGCGCGGATTTGTTGATGGCAGGCGCCCCTCCCGATCGAGTTGAAACCATCGTGGCCAGGGCCGACTCCGACGAGGACGCCAGGCAGGCGGTGATGGCCACCATCGAGCGTTTTGGCGCCTGTGACATCCTGGTCAACAACGCCGGGACCAACCCGGCGCCCGGCCCGCTGGTCACTGTCGACCTGGGAGCGGTTGACAAGACCTGGGCCGTGAACCAGCGAGGGCCCCTGGTGTGGTGCCAGCAAGCTGTGCAACAGTGGATGGCGGATCACGGCGGCTCGATCGTCAACGTTGCCTCCGTGGGCGGCATCCGTCCGGCCCCCATCATCGGTGCGTACAACATCTCCAAGGCAGCATTGATCCATCTCACCCACCAATTGGCCGCCGAGCTGGCGCCGCTGGTCCGGGTTAACGCGGTGGCCCCGGGGGTGGTCAAGACCCGTCTGGCCGGATCTCTCTGGGAAGGGCGCCAAGAGGAGGCGTCGGCGCGACACCCGATGGCGAGGCTGGGTGAACCGGCCGATGTGGCACGGGCGATAGTGTTCCTCGCCTCCGACGCCGCCTCGTGGATAACGGGTGTGATCCTCGCGGTGGATGGAGGGGTTGTCGGAGCCTCCATGTCGACCATCTCGTGACCCATCCGACCCCCGACCCCGAGCTGGCTCTGGCATATCTCGACGGCCGGCTCAACGACGGGCCTCTTCTGGCGGAGGCTGCCAGGTTGGGTGAGGAAGGCAAGGGGCGGGTGGTCACCTACAGCCGCAAAGTCTTTGTGCCCCTCACCACCCTGTGCCGAGATCGCTGTACTTATTGCACGTTTGCCAAGCCCCCCGGGACCGGGGGGATGTACCTGGAACCGGAGGAGGTGGTTGCGGTGGCCAGGGCTGGTGCCGCCCACGACTGCACGGAGGCTCTCTTTACTCTCGGCGACCGGCCCGAGGAACGCTGGCCCGAGGCAAGGGAGTTTCTGGCCGCTCATGGCCACGAGACCACCCTGTCTTATGTCGAGGCGATGTGCCGGCTCGTTATGGAGGAAACGCCTCTCTTTCCGCATGCCAACCCCGGGGTTATGACCCTTGAGGAGATGGCGGGTTTGCGGCCGTTCAATCCCTCCATGGGCCTGATGCTGGAGAACGTGTCTCCCCGGCTCATGGATAAGGGCATGCCTCACTTCAACTGCCCCGACAAAGACCCACAGATCAGGCTGGACGTCATCGACCAGGCCGGTGAGCTGCACATCCCCTTCACCACCGGCATCCTGGTGGGGATCGGCGAGACCAATGAGGAGATCATCCAGTCGCTACTTGCCATCGCAGAGCGCCAGCGCCGGTGGGGCTGTGTCCAAGAGGTCATCGTTCAGAACTTCCGGGCGAAGGCCGACACCCCGATGCGTGGTCACGCCGAGCCGCTTCCCGCCTGGTTCGCCCGGGTGGTGGCCGTCGCCCGTTGGCTCTTGGGCCCGGAGATGAACCTCCAGGTGCCGCCCAACCTCACAGAACATTTCGAGGTGTATCTCGGAGCGGGAATCAACGACTGGGGCGGGGTGAGCCCGCTGACGATCGATTGGGTCAATCCGGAGCAACCCTGGCCGCATCTTCAAGAGCTGGCCGCACGCACCGGTGCCGCGGGTTATGAGCTGGTGCCCAGACTCCCCGTCTATCCGGAGTTCATCGACCCGACCTGGTTGGCCCCACCGGTCCTCGCCAAGGTGAGGGGAGCAATCGATGAAGATGGCTACGCTCTCGCTGGCCGAGCCGTGCCTTCCCCAAGATGACTGTCACCTTTCTGCGAACCCGCCCGGCATCAGCAGTCAGCGAACTCACCGCCGCCACGCGTCGGCGCGAGGGAACGGTGGCCCTCGAGCTCGAAGAGGTGAACCCCGACGATCTGCGGCTGGCCGCGGCGGGTGGGCTCTTGGTCGTGGGGGTGGGTTCCGGTGCCAGGCTCTCACCCGCCGCCATCCTGGACCCGGCCGATGCCCTCGCTTCCGGACTGCCGGGATGGCGGGTCACCATCAATGCGGGCGGCTGGTCGCGCGAAGAAATCCTCGATGCGGCAGCCCGGACGAAAGCGGCCTTTGTCCGGGTGCCGCGCAGCCGGGTGGCGGAGCTAGCCGACCTCGGCCTTTTGCCCGGTGTCGAAGTGTCGTTTTCGGTTTTTGTCGACGACCTCGAGCAGGCGATCGCGGCGGTATCCGCCGGCGCCACGGATCTGATCTTACGAGATTGGGATACCGAGCGCATCGGGCAGTTGCGCGAATCATTCGAGGGCATCGAACTCGTGGAACGTTCCGTGTTCCCACTGTCGGTAAGCGTCGATGAGGCACGGTCCAGCCTGGATGCCTACAGCTTCCGCGCCTGGCTCGGACAGGTGGACGCCGCCGGAGCGGTGCGGCCCCGGATGGCGTGGGCACCCGGCAAGGATCTTCCGATCCCCGCCCCCCCGCAACGGCTGTCTGCCCAATGGACCGATGCCCTCTGGATCGACGGGGGGTCACCGTCGGAGTTGACCGGGGCCGGACCTTTGCTTCCCATCCTGGAGCGTTCGCTGGAGGGGACCCCGCCCGGTCTCCATGAGCTGATCGAGCTCTTGAAGGCCAGAGGAAACCAGGTTGATGCCATCGCCTGGGTGGCCGATCGCCTGCGGGCCAGGGCGGTCGGCGAGACCGTTACCTACGTCGTGAATCGCAACATCAATTACACCAACCAGTGCTATTTCCGGTGCGGCTTCTGCGCCTTCTCAAAGGGTCCCCGCAGCCTGAACCTGCGAGAGGATCCGTACTTGATCCCCGTCGAGGGGATTGTCGGGCTGGCGGAGGAGGCCTGGAACCGGGGCGCCACCGAGGTCACGCTGCAAGGCGGCATCCATCCCGAGTTCACGGGCAACTTCTACCTCGAGGTAGTCGAGGCGATCAAGGCTCGATTGCCCGCGATCCACATCCACGGCTTCACCCCGCTCGAGGTCTGGCAAGGTGCCCATACCCTGGGAGTGCCGGTGCGCGAGTTGCTGGTGCGCCTCCAAAGTGCGGGGTTAGGGAGCCTCCCCGGGACCGCCGCCGAGATTCTCGACGATCGGGTTCGTACCCATCTTTGCCCGGACAAGATCCGCACTTCCCAGTGGGCCGAGGTGATGATCACGGCTCACGAACTGGGGCTGCGCGCCACTGCCACGATCATGTTCGGTCACATCGACGACGCTCTCTCGTGGGCGAACCATCTCGAGGTCGTGCGGGCCATCCAGAAGCGAACCGGAGGATTCACCGAGTTCGTGCCCCTTCCGTTTGTGCATATGGGAGCACCGATCTTCCTACGCGGTCAGTCCCGCCCGGGACCGACCTGGGACGAAGCGGTGTTGATCCACTCGGTCGCCCGTCTCGCCTTCGATGGTCTCATCTCCAACATCCAAGCGTCCTGGGTGAAACTGGGACTCGATGGCGGGGGGCGCTTGCTTGCAGCCGGATGCAACGATCTCGGTGGCACTCTGATGGGCGAGATCATCACCCGTTCAGCGGGGGCCGAACACGGCCAGGAGGTGACGCCCGAAGAATTCCGCTCCGTGATCCTGGCTGCCGGACGTCATCCCGCTCGTCGCAATACGACCTACGACGTTCTCGAATCGGTCTGAGCCTCCTCGAGGGGATATCCTGGTCTCCCCCGCGCCACCCAGTCGTCAAATGCCTCCGCGGTGGTGACGTCCCGACCAAGGCCTGCCGCCATCACATAGCGATGGTGTAGCAAGTCGGTGTAGGCCTGCAGGGGGTCGACGATGCCCTCGAGGCTGCGGATTCGGGCCAGGGTGGGTTCAAACTCGCTTGCCCGCCAGCGAATGGCGTGCACCGACTTCCCGGTGGATGACTCGCCCCCGACCATGCATGAGTAGTAATGGAGATCCGAGAGGATCTGGCGGGCTTGGTTCTCGAGGGCATCGATGCCTGTCAGCTCCTTGAGCCGGTTGGAATGGAAGTTGCGTCCCCCCAGCTTCACCGAGATCCGGAACTCGGCGGTGTCGTCACGGTTCGGTACCAGCCCAACCTCCTCGACATCAAACCCCAGGCGATTGACCCGGTCGATCCGGTCTTTGATCCTGTAACGCTCGGAGGGCCGGATGGTCTCCTCGGCCCGCAATTCGGCCCAGAGATTGTGGTAGCGGGCGGCGATGTCGACTCCGAGGGTGAGATCGGCAGAGTCGAGGTCGTGGCCTGCTTCGGCGGCGATGTCGGCCATGCCCCCGGCCACGTTTTCGATCATGATGGAAACATCCTCTTGGCGTTGGCCCCGGCTCAGCTCGCTGTCGCTCGGCACCAGAAAAGCCGTCTCGGCGTCGACCATGATCGTCTCGATCGCTTCGGCGTCGAAGCGATACAAGACGTTGGAAAGAGAGCAGTCACCCCAAAAGCACCCTGCGAGATGGAGTTGGACCAAAAGACCGGCAAAAGCATCGAGCATCTGTTGACGGCGGGGACCAAACCCGGGTCCCGCCAGCATCTCCCGGTAGGAGAAGGAGAACGGTTCATAGGAGGTGATGAGGGCGGCGGCATGCTCCTCGGCCGGGTCTCGACGGCGACCTTCCACCAGCCCCACCGGGATCACGGCGGGAGCTGCCGAGGCCTCGAGGGCGCGCAAGACCTGGTAATCGGTGCGTGCAGGTAACACGCCCATTTCCTTGACCACGTAGATGCCATCGGAGTAGGACAGAAAACGGACCTCGTGACGGGAAATGCCCTTGGGGAGATCGAGCAGGTTGGCAACCCTCCACTGCGCCAATGGCTCTTGCCAGGGAAGGTCGAGAAAATCGGGATGGCCGGGACGTATGGTTATCTGCGGGCCCATGTCCCAAGCCTAAGTGCCGGCTAGCGACGGTAGGTGAGTCCCCGCAGGGCGGGGACGAATCCCCATTCGCTGAGAGCGGGGGCCATGCGGCTGATGCCGGCGGAATCGCTCCCGATGGTCTCGAGGGTGAAGCGGCGGTGTCTACCCGCGATCGCCGCGAGCTCGCGGGCGACCTCGGAGTAGCTGTCCGGCTCGGCCTCGAGCAATGTGAGGCGTTTACCGCCTCTCTCTAGGTAAGCCACCAGCCGGCCGCTCTCCAGGAACACGTAACTGCCGGCGCTACGCGATAGTCCGAGTTCGGAAGCCTCCGGCCAGGCCAATGCAGCTCCGTAGGGGTTGGCGGGATCGGTGGCGGCGAGAGCCAGCAGGCCGGTGTCGGGGTCGGAGCGAAGGCGGTCGACTGCTCCTGGTGAGGCGAATTGGGCGCCGCCTAGACCCTCAACGAAATAGCCGCGTCGAATCCGCCCGATCTCTTCCATGTGGCTGAGGACCGGATACAGACCGCCAAACCCTCCCGGAATCCCTTCGGCAGCGACGGCTGCCCTGGTCACGATGCCGTGCCGGTCGAGGAGCTGGTCCACCAATGCTGTTGCCCGCGTGGTAGGGGGGACCTCGGGCATCGTCAACAGCGACCACCGGCCCGCGCTGTGAGCAGGAAAACCCGACCGCAGACCTGGACGGGGCGACTGCTGGCTGATCCGCCTGCTCAATAGTGCCCGCAACGGGGCCAGGGTGTCGTTGGTGACCTCTCCAGCCCACACCAGATCCCAGAGGGAATCGAGGAGGGCCAGCGGGTCACCGCCTCCGGTCGCACCATAAAGATCCTGAAAGAAGGAGGCTCCTCTCTCGGCCAGATATGACCGGAGAACCTGGTGGGCCCCGAGTTCATGGGTCTCGGAGGCCGCTGGCTGCCAGAGCAATGGCAATTGGTCCCTGAAGTAGAGCGCCACCTTGCCCTCGCGGCCGCCCAAGGTTCCGCGGCCAGCCCAAACGAGCTCGCCCTCCAGCATTAGCTGGTCCAGGAGGGGATCGGATTCGTAGACGCGTCGCGGAAGTACATCCCTGAGGAGCACCGAGGCGGCGATCTCGGCGCCCTGGATCCGGCGAACGGCTTCGGTCAGGGCTGCCCTGCCCTTGCGTGGATCGGCGCCCACTCCCTGCCATCGGGGGAGCAACCTCCCGAGAGCGGCACCTTCCACTGGCTCGATCTCGCGCCGGAGCCCGGCAAGGGTGCGACGCTTCAAACGACGCAGAACCTCCAGATCGACCCAGTCTCGCTCTGCCCCGGTCCGGAAGGTCCCTCTCCCAACTCGCCCGGCCTGTTCGAGCAGATGCAGCGCCGTCTCGACCACCCCGGGCGGGAGCGCTAGAGCCCGGGCGACGTCGGTGGTGGTGAACGGCCCATGAGTGCGGGCGTAACGCCCGACCACGTCGCCCAGGGGATCGGCTACCGGCTCCAAGAACACAAAGGGCACCCCGGCTGGCGGTTGCACACCGAGGGCGTCGCGCAACCTGGCTGCGTCTTCGATCGCCGCCCACACATCCCGGCCTCCGAGCCGGACGGCCACTACCCGGTGGCTGGAGACGAGTTGGTCAAGTGCCGCCATGAGGTCGAGATGATCGGATCGGACCTCGAGGTCGGTAGTCGTGAGTGGCCCGAGGGTGCGGAGGAGGTCGGCGAGGGCATCGACGGACCCAACCCGGCGGTCGACCGTTAAGTGCTGGAGCTCAAGCTCGACCGCAGCCACCGTCTCCGCCGAGATCAGCTCCGACAGCTCGCCTTCCCCCAAAAGGCTCCGCAACAGATCGCGGTCGACGCTCAGAGCCGCTGCCTTCCGCTCGGCCATCGGAGTGTCGGACTCGTAGAGGAAGGCGGCCACGAAGGCGAATAGCAACGAAGATGCGAAGGGAGAGGGTGAATTGGTGTCGACCTCGGCCAATCGGATGCGGCGTGATCTGATGTTGGTCAGCAACTGTTCGAGGCCAGCGAGGTCGAAGTCATCGGAGAGGATTTCGCGATACACCTCGAGCACCAAGGGGAAAGAAGGGAACTGGCGGGCGACTCGGAGGAGGTCGGCTGCTTTGCGCCGCTGCTGCCAGAGCGGAGTGCGGCTACCTGGTCGGCGACGGGGAAGCATGAGGGCGCGACCAGCGGCCTCCCGGAACCGCGCCCCGAACAGGGCTGTGTCAG
>Ga0326597_10013281_pt1 | contig 10834 bp, 7 predicted proteins | sample RVTome_12_FD_203789 | JGI IMG/M metagenome (GOLD analysis project Ga0326597, IMG submission 203789) | Soil microbial communities from uranium-contaminated site in the Upper Colorado River Basin, Wyoming, United States - RVT100D185 | ecosystem: Environmental > Terrestrial > Soil > Contaminated >... | reverse complement strand
ACACCGAGGCGATCAACCGCTTTTTCGGCTCCTGACGGGAGTAGTGGGGTGTTGGGGGTGCGTTACACTCCCGTGCCCCATGTCGGAGTGGCGGAATTGGCAGACGCGCTAGGTTGAGGGCCTAGTGGGGTAATACCCCGTGGAGGTTCGAGTCCTCTCTCCGACACCACTGCACCGGACGGCACGACGCGGCGCCGAGATGCCGCAGAGTGCGGAACGACGCGGCCCTTTGGTCTTCCGTGCCTCACTGGGGGGAGTGGTGGGTGAGGGGCACCATGTAGCATCGGATGGATTCCATGTGAACCCGGCGGCACCGGTTCCGGGCACCTCGGCGACACCTCTAAGGCACGAGTCTGCCCTCTAGCCTTGTCCGATCCACGGCAGCCTTTCACCGGTGACTCGCTTGAATGCCGCGTGGCAGTCGCGTCTGAAGTTCGACAGCTCCTGCTTCTGATCGTCGGGGTGGGCGTCGTGCCACCGCTTTCTGACCTCATTCCATGTGAACCCTTCTCGGTGCCTGAATGCGAAGGTGGCGAGTCGCGCGTGGCGCTCGCCTAGACGACGGGGGCGAGGGTCCTCCGCGAGTTGTTTCGCTCGGGCTTCTCGGTAGAGGCGTTCGACGGTGGCTGGCGAGGTGGTCAAGGGCACCTCAAGCGTAATGGACTGTCGAGCCCGGTGCCATGGCGCCGGGAAGCTGGTTTCGATTCGAGCCCGGAGATGACGGGGGACCGCTCCCGTGAGGACGAAGGCCACGCCGTGTGGCTCTGACCAGCCGTATCGGTCTTTGAGTCGTGACGCAACCCGCTTGAGCTCGCCGAGGACTCCGTTTCTATTGATTGGTACGGCGAACGCCCACTCCTTTCCGGCTCGGGGGAAGGTAAGGGTGTCCATGCTGAGGGACACAACCTGCCCGGCGATAGAACGGTTGACAGCGGTCATCGCATGGCCCGCGAGCACGTCTTCTGGCGCCATCACCAGGGTGGCGAGGTGCGTCGGCTCACCATCGGCATTCGCAGTCATGTCGATCCATGTGCCTACGTCATCGAGGGCGAGCAGTCCGTCGGAAAGGTGTCCCTCTCGAAACCGGCTGACCTCGGGTCGACCCTCAGCCTCGGTGGCAAAGATCTCGGCGATCGCAGCGCCCCGGAAGTCAGGGGTGACAGGCGGACGATCTTCGGATGCGCGGCTCCGCAGACGCTTCTCTGCTTCGAGTGTCGCCGTGATACTGAGGACGCGCCCCTCTAGTTCATCCCAATCTGAATCGCCCTCAATGAACTCGGAGACGGCTCGAGTCTCGACCGCGACTTCGAATGCACGTTTGTCAACGTCAGAACCTAATTCGGCCTGGAGTCGTTCCCAGACCTCCTCTGCAGTTTGGGGTAGATCAGGCATCAGCACCAATTAGACGATCCCACACAATAGGTCACATGCCTGACTTGATCAGTGAAGGTCCATCACCCCGTTCAGCACCGATCGTGGTGACCGTCCGTGAGGCAGCGGGGATTCTGTGTTGCTCGGAGCGGAAGATGCGCCAGCTGGTGGCGGACGGTGAGATCCCGTCGCTCAAGATCGGGAGGCTCGTGCGGATCCCTTATGTCGCCCTCGTCGATTTCGTGGCAGATCGCCTGCGCAACCGACCCCAAGACGAGGCTCACAGTGTGGCGTAGGGAGGCAGACGAGATCAGGAAGGCTGCCGGTGCCATCGACCCGCCGACCTGGCATACGCAGAACGCGCTGCCACCCCTCGCCGAGGATGGTGAGCACCTGATGAGAGCCGCGCTGGCGGTCCCGCCCCCTCCAGTCGGATGGCCCGTGATGCGCAGCGAAGCGTTCGACGGGCCGGCGGGGATCATCGTGAAGACGCTTGCTCCGCACACAGAGGCCGACCGCGCAGCCCTGCTCAGCGATCTACTCGTGTCTGTCGGTAACGCCATTGGTCCCGGTCCCCATGCGGTTGCTGAGGGAGCTGACCACCCGGGCCGCTTGTACGTGGTGATCGTTGGTCGGTCGAGCAAGTCGAGGAAGGGGTCTTCGCGGGCAAACATTCGTCGCGTGATGGCGCATGCGGACCCGCGCTGGGCGACGGACTGTGCGCTGGGAGGGCTGTCGTCGGGTGAAGGTCTGATCCAGGCGCTCGCCGGCGAGGAGCAAACCGACTTGCGGAGGCTCGTGTTCGAACCCGAGTTCTCGCGAGTGCTCGCGGTGGCTTCGAGGCAGGGGAACACGATCTCAGAGGTTCTACGGCAGGCATGGGATGGGGAGCCGCTGCATGTGACTACCCGCCAAGCCCCTCTTCGGGTTGTTCGACACCACATTTCAGTCGTAGCCCACACAACGCAGGACGAGCTTCGCCGTTGCTTGCCAACCGCGGCGATGGCAAACGGGTTCGCTAACCGATTCTTATTCATAGTCGCCGAGCGATCCAAGCTCCTCCCGAACGGGGGCACCCTCACCGACGCCGACTATGCGTCGGTCGGCACTTCGATCGCCGACTGCCTAGAGGAGGCGGTGCTGGTCGGGCGGATGGTCCGTTCGAAGGAGGCAGCCGAGCTCTGGACTGATATCTACGAAGAGCTCTCCCGCCCGGCACCAGGCGTCGCTGGAGCTCTCACGGCACGCGCGGAGGCTCAAGTCCTTCGCCTATCGGTCGTCTACGCCGCCCTCGACGGGTCGCCGGTAATCGAACCGCAGCACCTGAGATCGGCGAAGGCAGTCTGGGACTACGCGGAGTCCTCGGTTCGATTCGTATTCGGCGGGGCCACCGGAAGCCATATCGCCGACCGCCTCTACGAGGCGATTGTCGCCGCAGGACCGAGAGGCATGTCGGGCACTGAACAGAGGGACCTGCTCGCGAGACACGCCTCCGGCTTGGAACGGCAGGAGGCACTTGCCCTGCTCGAGGAGAGAGGCCTCATCGTGACTACCGAAGAGAAGACACAGGGTGCGCCTCGGCGGACTGCCTACGCCACCGACTATGCACCTGACCGGAATGTGCGACCTAGGCGACCTAAGCGACCATGATCGCGCTTTGGTCGCTTTGGTCGCTTTGGTCGCTTTGGTCGCACCCATCGACAAGCCCTGTTGAGGCAATGGCATGCCCGGCCGAGCACCACAGCCTCCATTGTGTGGCAACCCAAAAACTGGTAGAATATCCTGTGATATCGCTTCCCGCCCATTGGGCGCCAGCTGCTTCGGTCGCGTCGAGGGCCTCCCCGTGAGTCTCTCAGGTCACGTCGTCAGCCGGCCCACGCAGGCAGGTACCTCGTGGGGTTATGTCATCGAACTGGGTACGGATCCCGGCACGGGACGCCGAGTCCGCCAGGTGCGGCGGGGCTTTGCCACCCGGAAGGAGGCCGAGTCTGAGCTGCGGCGGGAGCTGGTGGAACTCGAGGCAGGTTTCCAGGTTGATCGGAGCCTGATGACGGTCGGTGACTATCTGTTGGGGGAGTGGCTTCCGACGCACTCGCAGCAGATACGGTCGAACACCCTTGATTCGTACCGGTCGGCAATCGACCGGCATGTGGTTCCGCACATCGGCGCCATGCGACTTCAGCAGGTCGGCCCGCGCGACATCAACCGTCTCTACTCGAAGCTCGCTGAGGAGGGTTCGCAGTCGGGTGGCCCACTGGCTCCGAAGACCATTCGCAACGCGCATGTCGTTCTTCGCCGTGCCTTCGAGGATGCGGTTCGCTGGGGGCTGCTGCGCCGCAACCCGGTGTCCGCAGCTTCACCGCCGTCCACAGCCAGCCGGGGGAAGGTGCCCGATCCGTGGCAACGTCACGAGTTGCGGCGGTTTCTCCGTCACGTGGAAGGTGACCCCCTTGAGTCCCTCTGGTTCCTAGCGGGAACTACGGGGATGCGACGCAGCGAGGTCCTGGGGCTCCGATGGACCGACCTCGATCTGCCGTCGGGCCGGCTCTCAGTTGTCCAGACGGTGGTGCTGGTGAATGGCAGCCCGGCGATCGGACGACCTAAGACCCGTCGGTCTGCTCGGCGGGTCCACCTCGATTCCAGGACCGTCTCGGCCCTCGCCGCCCTCCGCTCAGAATTGAGTCCGGTTGTCAGCAGTGAGTTGGTGTTCACCCGGGGCGGGGGAGAGCCGCTCCGACCTGACTGGATGACCAACCGGTTCCGTCGCCTGTGCGGGGAGGCCGGGCTGCGGCGCATCCGGCTCCACGACCTCCGTCACACGTGGGCGACCCTCGCTCTCGAAGAGGGGATCAACCCCAAAATCGTCTCCGAGCAGCTGGGGCACGCCAATGTGTCAATCACCCTCGACACCTACAGCCACGTCCTACCGGGACTGCAGGCCGACGCTGTAGCCCGAGTGTCGGAGGCGATCTACGGCGCCGACGACGATCAGCCGTTCCCACCCCGTCTCCAAATCGTCCGCGGTTAGCAGAACCCCACCCGGTTCGTCGCTTGCCACGGAAGGTATCTCCTTGGTATCTCGGAGGCCACGACGATGCCGTTCGGGTATCAGGGGGCCGAGGGATTCACCTAAGGCGAGGGAAGGCAAAGGAGACCCCTCCCCTTGGCAGCCGGACAGGGGGCTCGTCCCTCCGAGGCGAGGGTCAATACCAGATGGCCGGATGCCGGCCAGCGGAGCCCGACTCGGGGAGCGTCCGGGCCTCACCGTGAGCCTTGCGGCGAGCCGACCAGGCTGCGGCCGCGGCGTCGAGCACATCATCCGACGCTGCCCGACCGGCGGCACCGACCTCTCCGGGGACGGTGATCCCTTCCGCTGCGAGCAGAGCCCGTCTCCGCTCATGGCCCGCCCAGGTGTTCTTGGGGTCACCGAGCTCAGAACCGGCCATGGCACGGAAAGACACCTCCGGATGTACCCCGATCACCCGGTCGTCCCGGACGGCATCGACTCGAGGATCTTTGGTCCTAGGGCGTAGGCCTGAGCCGATATTCCGATCCCGAACCGCTCCTTTGCGACCAGCCGCGCCTCCGCATAGGTACCTGCTTCGAGCAGGGCACGGGGTGGGGTCGGGAATCCGCTCGATCTCCTGGGACCAACGAACTTCCGGGCGGCCCGATCCGCCAACCGTGGAGGGCTCGCCGGCAGTCCGAATCGGGATGTCCACACCGACTGCCACAACGTCGGGCATTCCCTCGAGCAGCTCTCCAAACCCCGGTCCAGCCAGAGCCCGGGCGAAGCCGACCGAGTCCACGACGGCCGCGACCCATCCCGCTTTCGAAGCGTCGACACCGGCAACCAGCAGTCCACCCACGAAGGAGTGCTACTTATCGGCTGTAGACATATGGTCATCATGGCATCGAATCTCCGGGGGTGCCGGGACGACGAGCCCCCCGCTACCTCCATCGACGCCTCGCCGCCAACGTGGCGGCCCGACGCCGGACTCTCGGCATCTCCCAAGAAGAGCTTGCCGATCGTTGCGGTCTCCACCGCACCTACATCGGAGGCATCGAACGAGCCGAACGAAACATCACCATCGCCACCCTCGAGCAGCTAGCCGAAGGGCTGGGTGTTCAACCGGGCGAGCTTGTTCAATGACATCTCGGGGTTTCGGTCTGAGTCACCGCCCTGGCCGGTAGAGAGGCGTTCCCGCCTCGGCTGGGAGCCTCCGGGGATTCGGGCACGAACAGAAGGGAGGAGTCTGAACCCGCACAGCTATCGCGAAGGGAAAGCTCGACGGTCCGGGATGCTGCTCTAGCCTTACCACCAGCGTGACCACTCCGTCTGACAGCATCGATGCATCGACAACAATCAGGCTTGCGGCCGCTCGTACGCTGCTTGACCCAGCCCGAGTGGCTCAAGAGCACGATGTGCTGATCTCGACGTTCGAGTCGGCGCTCACATCCGGGCCCAAGTCAGCCGAGGAACTCCACGCCTTCGTTGAGGAGGTGTGGCCGCATGCAGGGATCAGCCGATCCCTCGTTGATCAAGCACTCGCTACTGCTGAGACTGCGAACCTGATCGCAAGAACAACCGAATTGCTTGGATCTGGCTGGACTCTCACCAGGAGCGGTCAAGAAGCATTGGTCGGTCCGACCGCGTGGGCGAGAGAAGCCCTGGGTCGGGCCAACAGGGAAATGAAGAGTCTCGCCGCCGAGGGTGATCTCTCCGTCAGCGACGGAGAAGCCGACGCGATGGTGGCGATTCTCGTGCGCGCGCTCAGCGCGGGCATCCAGGCGGCTGCAAGTGCTACCAGCGGCGATGTGTTCCAGTTGTCTCAAACGGTCCTCCAGCCTTTGGCCATCGACCAGCAGAGGATCGATGGGGCCATCCAGTCACTAGTGCCTGCGGGCGCACGGCAGGAGTTCCTCCTTTCGGGGGCGAGGGCAGCAGTGGATCCCACCGAGGAATTCGGGACGGAGCTTGTGACACACGTCACCGGCGCCTATGTCCTCCATGCGTTTCTTGCGCGCTACGACTACTTCGGTGACCAGGCACGTTCGATCGCTGGACAACGAGCCGTCTTGGATACTCCTGTTCTTCTTCTCTTCCTCGGGACCGAAGCAGAGGTCGAAGCGATCGAGAGACTTGTTATTGAGGCCGTCGCGGCCGGGTTTGAAGTGATGGTTACCGATCACACACTGGGGGAGCTTTGGGAACTCATCGATCGCGGCACAGCCATTATCTCGGAGGTGGAGTCCACGCTTGATGCTGCTGGTGACTCGTTCGTGGTTCGGCATATGCTCGATGAGCGAGCGATCGAACTCTGGCTAGTCGGAAAGGATGGCAGGCGTTGGGACACGTGGTCGGACTTCGTCGACGAGGTCAAGAGACTGGAGGCTCGCCTTACTGAGCTCGGTGTCCGCCGACGCGAGCATCAGAACACTGACCGTGAAGCAGTTGAGCGATGGAGGGAACAGCTGCAGAAAGAGGTTGAGAGGAGGGGAACAGGACGTGGGGAGCGGCCGATTGCCCGCGACGCCGAAACCATGGCGATGGTTCACCGGAGGCGAGAGCAATGGCGAATCTCCTCCACCAAGTCGGAGTGGCCAGGTGCGTTCATCATCTCAACCGATACTCATATGACGCCTGCGTATTCGCGTGCGCATCCCGAGGACAGTTTTCCGCTCTGTATTGCGGCCTCAAAGTGGGCCGCGCTCGTCGCGACCGCTCGACGGCACTCTGTTGTCGGTCTAGCAAGGTCCACGGCGGTCTTACTGACTCACGAGGCCGTGATTGATGTCGCCATGCGCTATCCGCCGGACGTCGTATTCGAGCTCGCCCGGACAATGTCAAGTGGCAGCTTCAGCCCAATCGAACTTGCCTCGCTCGGTCGGCGTATGGACGAACTCCTAGATCAAGGGGTCGATCTGACAGGGGACCCCAAGGAGGTGGCTGTCGCGATCGCAAGTGTGGTCGTCAACCTCCGGTCCCGCCGCCTGGCCGATGCAGCTGGCGCACATACTCAACGATCTACCGACGAGGCGCGTCGAGAACGCGCCGGACGGGAGGCGGCTGAGACACAAGTGAGGGCTCTGCAGGACTCCATCGCGCCAAGTACATCGCCGAAGGCCCCTCCTTCCCGGACGGTGATCATCGCGATGGCCGTCACCGCGCTGATCACTTCCGGGGTGATGCTCATCATCCTTAGTGATCTTCGGGGGCTGTCTCTCGGCCTCCTGGGGTCGGGTGTCTGGGTCTTGTTGCAGTCGCATGATTGGCGGACCAAAGCCGAGACTTCGTGGCAATCGTTACTTGCATCTGCAATCCCAACCGTCGTGGGCTTCTTCGTCGACCTAGCCGGCCGGTAATGAGCGCTAGATGGCTCATCGGTCGCGGCGGCGGTTGCGGCGGCATGCGGCAGGGGCCGGAGCAGCAGCCGGAGTCGGCTCGTCTGCCAGCAAGCGAGCTCTCAGCCTTCGTCCACACCGCACTCGGTGCACTGATATTCATGGAGCGAGATGAGGGTGGTCAGCGCATCGGACCGAATCGCTGCTCGGGGCGAGAAGACGCTCAAGGTCGCTCGAATCCAAGACCTGCCCAGGTGGGGTACGAAAAAGCGCGTGTGCGCGTGCGGGCACCCGGTACGGCACCTGCTCCCCCGGAGATGAAACCGAGAGCGCCGGGCCGGCGGGCAGTGCCGTGCAGATTCCCACCAGGTCGTGCGCCTCCTTCGGTCGCGGGCTGTCCGCCAAGTCGCTAGTTTCGCCGCGGACCATGGTGAACACGTCCGGATCCGAGCCTGCCGCTCTCGAAGCCCTTGCGTCACGAGAGCGCCTGCGTGCGGACTTCGGCAGCAATGCACTCACGGTCTTCGCAATACAGCTGAGATTCGGTATCGATGACCCGTCAGAACTAGCCGACTCTGTGGTCGACGGACCGAGGGACAAGAAATGCGATGTTGTCTACATCCACGAGGAGTCGGGGATCGTTGTCGTCGTTCAGTCCTACCTTGCGGAAGACCCCTCAAAGACCAACCCACCCCTCAACAAGGCGTCCGACCTCAACATCGCAGCGAGTTGGCTCCTGAATCCGACAGACCCCGAATCCCTCCCGCGGCCGCTCCGCACCGCCGGCGACCAACTGGGCCTCGCGATCAGGGAAGGTGACGTCACCTCGATCGAATTCTGGTACGCCCACAATCTGGCCGAGAACGACGAGATCGACGTTGAGCTCGCCCAGGCTGCTGCGACTGCCGCTGCAGCTATCGCTTCGCGTTACGGACCAGACGTGGCCGGGGCGATCGAGTGCCGTTCTTTGCAGATCGGACGGAACGCCCTGGACCGACTCTTCGCCCAACGAACAACGCGCATCCTGATTGACGAGGAGGTCGAGATCCCAGCAAGTTCCTGGATCTCCGAGGCAGGAGATGGATGGTCGGCTGTCTGCACTTCCGTTCCTGGCCCTTGGCTGCGGGAACTCGTCGCGACGTATGGATCAGACCGTCTCTTCTCGGGAAACATTCGCGATTACCTGGGCCGCCAGAAGAGTGGGCGGAACATCAACTACACCATCGAGCAGACGGCTGAGGAGCGACCGCGGGACTTCTGGGCATTCAACAATGGCCTGACGATCCTGGTCCACGAGTTGCTGCCGACCCGCAAGCGTCTGAAAGTCAAAGGTCTCACAATTGTGAATGGTGCGCAGACGACTGGCGCACTCGCGTCGGCCAAGTCGACCGAAGGGGTATCGGTGTTAGCCCGGTTCGTGGCAGCGACCGACAATGACCTCATCGAGCAGATCATCAGGGCAAACAACACTCAAAACGCGATCCGCGCATCCGACTTCCGAAGTTCCGACCCGCACCAGCGACGTCTACGAACGGAGTTCGATGCGATCCCCGGCGTGTATTACGCGGGGGCACGGCGTGGTGAAGCGGCACCCGCCGCGGGGGATCTGTTGATCGGATCGGATCAGGCGGCTCAGGCGCTCGCCGCTTTTCATGGCTCGCCTGAACGTGCGTACCACGGGAAGGGCCGCATATGGGAAGAGGACGCTCTCTACGCCCAGTTCTTCGGCGATCACACGACGGCGGCGCACATAGTGTTCGTGGTCTCCCTCCACCACTCGATTGTCTCGCTAAAGAGGGCCCTCCGATCCAAGGAGGGACGCACCGAGAGCGAAGACGGCATCCTCGACTTTCTCGCCCAGCGTGGGGCTCTCTTCATCCTGATGGCTGCCCTGGGCCGCTGCCAGGAGGACATCCTCGGCAGGCGGATCGCTGACCGCTTCCGCCTGTCCTTTGGCGATGCGGTCAGTCCCGATGTCGCGGAGGAATACTGGTCCCCCCTTGTGAACTCGCTCGCATCATTCCACGCGGCGCTCCAGCCTGCTGCGGAGAGCGGCCGGATTCGCGTGAAGGAGGTCCGTGATGATTCAACGTCCGCCTTCGCTGCACAGGTGCAGGCCGTTCGGCCAGTTCTTGGGGACTTGTTCGAGGAGTTCGCTACGAAGGTGGTGGACTAGCGCTCGACCTGGCAGTCGGAACGAGGCACCGGAGCAGGCACCTGCGGTGCCCCGGCGGATACTTGGCACCTGATCGCGTACGGGGTTGGAGGTGGACCCCCCGTAGGTCGCCTACCTGGCGCGATAAGAGACTGATACTGGACGCCGTCCGAGTGAACGAGTCCTTCGGGACACGCCGTTCGGTTACGGCTGAGGATTACCCCTGGTTCGGTGATCGAGCAAACGAACGAGGAGGCTGCCCACGACGTGAACGACCAGCCACGCATCGGATGGACTTGCCGGAGCCGCGTTATGTGCATCGCCCTTGTTGCTCCGGTCTGCCTCCAGCCATTCCCCAAGCTTCCGGTCGTAGTCCGTGAGGAGACCCATTCGAACGGCCGCGTCGATGCATTTCGAGACCGTGTTGCCGCGCGCGCCAAGGCCGCCGAGAGCTTCCTGGAGCGCGGTTGCGGCGTCGGTAATTGCGTCCTCGGGGCTGCCCTCGTGTATCTCCCTCAGTGCTCCGAGAAAGGCCGTCTCCGCAGCTTCCATCCCAGTTGTGTCACCCAGAAGGGATAGGGCCGGGCGAACGACGTCTTCGTGGAGTACGCGGGAGTCGAAGCCCACGAACTGATCGCCTACCAGATCGACCTTTACCCAATGCTCCCGAAGGACGGTCTCGATGGTGCTTCGTAGCGTCGGCAGGCGTCGTTCGTATGCCCATCGATCCTCTCGACTCACACCGCCCATCGACTCGACGGAAGCGATTGCCCCGAACCGGAGCACTGCCTCCAAGATGCTGAAGACAACGTCCTCGTCCGCCTGCTTGAGGGCGTCTACAACGTCGAGTTCTGGCCGACCGGTCCAGCCCCCAAGGTCAGAGAGGCCGAGATCCTCCAGCACCGCACGCTGGACCAATCCCCAGGGATCCGTCATGCCGAAGCCTTCACCGGTCCCGCTGAA
>Ga0326597_10013280_pt1 | contig 10834 bp, 10 predicted proteins | sample RVTome_12_FD_203789 | JGI IMG/M metagenome (GOLD analysis project Ga0326597, IMG submission 203789) | Soil microbial communities from uranium-contaminated site in the Upper Colorado River Basin, Wyoming, United States - RVT100D185 | ecosystem: Environmental > Terrestrial > Soil > Contaminated >... | reverse complement strand
GTGACCGACGTGGAGGGCGCCAAGCGCGTCATCAAGACCACGGCCCAGCTCTCCCTCAAGCTGGTGGAAGACGTCGCTTCCTCCCGGGAGGCGCTGCTCCAGGCCACCGGAGGCCAGGTGGCCGACAACATGGAGGTCGTCTCCGGCCAGGGCGACCAGCCCGGGCAGCCCATGTTCTACCTCGTGCGGCGCGAGGCCGTCATCACCGGCCGCGACCTGAAGAACGCCCGGGCCGGGATCGACCCCCAGACCAACGCGCCCGACGTGGTCTTCTACCTGAACCCCCAGGGTGCCGAGAAGTTCAAGCGCGAGACCGGGCGCAACGTGGGCCGGCGGCTCGCCATCATCCTCGACGGCAGCGTGGCCAGCGCCCCCACCATCCAGTCCCAGATCTCCGACGAAGGGATCATCACCGGCCGCTTCACCACCCAGGAGGCCGACGAGCTCGCCAAGATCCTGCGCGCGGGCGCGCTTCCCGCCACCCTCAAGTACCTCCAGGAGCTGACCGTGGGCCCCTCCCTGGGGAGGGACTCCATCCGGTCGGGGGTCGTGGCCTCCGCCGCGGCCATGCTCTTCATCACCGGCTTCATGCTCTTCTACTACAGGCTCTCGGGCGTGAACGCGGTGGTGGCCCTCCTCGGCAACATCCTGATCCTGCTCGGGGCCATGGCCTACGCGGGGGCCAACCTCACCCTGCCCGGCATCGCGGGGGTGATCCTCACCGTGGGCGTGGGCGTCGACACCAACGTGCTCGTCTTCGAGCGCATCCGCGAGGAGCTCAGGAACGGCAAGACCGTGCGCGCCGCCGTGCAGAACGGGTTCGAGCGCGTGTGGATCACCATCCTCGACACCCACGCGACGGCCCTCATCGCCGCCGCCTTCCTCTTCCAGTTCGGGACCGGGCCCATCAAGGGCTTCGCGGTCACCCTCGTCATGGGCCTCGTGGCCAACGTCTTCGCTTCCTACTTCGTGAGCAAGTTCCTCTTCGAGTGGGTGCTCGGCAAGCGCCACGTCGAGAGCCTGAGCATCTAGGGGCGCGCCATGGAAATCCTCAAGAACCCGAGCTACGACTTCCTGGGCAAGGCGAGGTACCTCGTTCCCCTGAGCATCGCGGCGATCGCCGCCGGCCTCCTCATGATCGGGCAGGGCAAGCTGCGCTACGGCGTCGAGTTCGAGGGCGGCACCCAGGTCATCGCGAAGTTCAAGGACGCACCCCAGGTCGACCGGGTCCGCGCCGCCCTGGAGAAGGTCTCTCCGGGAGCGGTCATCCAAAGCTACGGGGAGCCCAAGGCCAACCAGGTGCTGATCCGCCTGGGCGTCGCGGGGCAGGTTGCCGCCGCGGAGGCCGAGCTCGACACCTCCGCCAAGCGCGTCCTCGACTCGCTGGCCTCGAGCTATGCCGAGAATCCCGTGCTCGAGCACAGCTCGGAGATCGTGGGACCGGTGGTGGGGGCGGAGCTTCGGAGCAAGGCCATCTGGCTCACCGTGCTCGGGCTACTCTTCCAGCTCGTCTACATCGCGGTGCGCTTCAAGGGCGGGGTGTGGGGCGTGGCCGCGGTGGTGGCCTGCATACACGACGTCCTCTTCTGCCTCGCCTTCCTCTGCTTCTTCCGCTACGAGATCACGCTCAACGTGATCGCGGCCCTCCTCACCCTGGTGGGCTACAGCGTGAACGACACCATCGTCATCTTCGACCGGGTGCGGGAGAACCTGAAACAGCGCCGCAAGGACGCCATCGCGAAGATCCTGAACGACTCGGTCAACCAGACCCTGACCCGCACCCTCATCTCGAACGGCACGACCTTCCTGGCCGTGCTCGGCCTCTACCTCTTCGGGGGAGAGGTCCTCGCGGGCTTCGGGTTCACCATGGTCGTGGGCATCCTCGTGGGCACCTACTCGACGATCTACATCGCGGCGCCCCTCGTGGCCTGGTGGGCGGGACGTCGTCAGACCGGAGCGGGGGCGGTGGCGACGGCCAAGGCCGCGCTCTAGGCCTTTTCATCTTTTCACGCGGGGGCGGAACCCCAGGGGGCGGCCCCACGTCCAAGCCTCCGGGAGGCGGGTGCTAAGATGGCTTCGATGGGAGGCGTGCTGAACTCGCGACCGCCCGCGGAGCCCGAGACCAGCTCCGAGCCCGAGGAAGGCCTCTTCGTGGGCTCGCTCGTCGTCTCGGATCCCCATTTCGAGCGGAGGAGGCTGGGCAGCGGGGCTTCCGTGGTCGTCCACGTGGTCGCCCTCGCCGCCCTCATCCTGGGCCCGATCTTCTGGCCGGAAGCGTCTCCCGAGCAGCAAGACTACATTCGCGCCCTGCTCTACAATCCGCCGCCGCCGCCCCCGCCGCCGCTGCCCAAGGGCTCCGCCCTCGTGCAGAAGCAGGAGGTGGCCAAGCCCACGACGCCCGACCCCACCACCAAGAAGCCCGAGTTCGTCGAGCCCCAGACCCCCAAGGAAGAAACGAGGGTCCGGCCCGAGGACAAGCTGCCCGAGCACGAGCAGTTCGGGAGCGATACCGGCAGCGAGCTCGGCTTGCCCGAGGGCATGGAAGGCGGGGTGGAGGGCGGTGTGGTGGGCGGCGTGCTCGGCGGGGTACTCGGCGGCTGCGTCGGCTGCACCGGCGACGGGCCGGTGCTCGACTACGACTCTCCTCCCCGGCCGATCAAGATCACCCGCCCCCAGTACCCGCAGGAGGCGTTCATCAAGAAGATCGAAGGCGTCGTCGAGCTGGAGATCCTCATCGACGCCACCGGGCGGGTGGTGCACGCCCGCGTGATCAAGTCCATACCGCAGCTCGACCAGGCGGCCATCGCCACGGTCTACCAGTGGCTGTTCTCGCCCGCGATGAAGAAGGGGCGGCCCGTGGCCACGCGGGCCAACGCCCCCGTCACCTTCCGCATCTTCTGACCACCGGTCGAGGGCGTCCGCCCTCGACCGGGCCCCGTCCTCCCGGCGCAGGGACATCCTCCATTTAAGGGCGTCCGCGACCCCGGTCCGGGGCGGCACGGAACCCGTGGCCCGGGCCCGGTGTCCAAGCATGCGAGAACGGCCGGCCGTTCGGTCTTGACACCCCGAAAACAGGGGGTTTAGAATCCCGCCCTTCCTTCGGGAGGCCACAGTCAGCACTGGAAAGCGAGGGCGTTGATGGAGCGCAGGCTTTTCGAGGACCTCATCGAGTCGGACGTCGTCAAGCACAAGACGAGCCAGGGGAAGACGACGATGGTTTCGGTCATCCTCCACACGGTGCTCGTCGTCTTGATCCTCGTCGTCCCGCTGCTGATGTCCGACGAGATCCCCGAGCCCACGTCGGTGGTCAAGGCGTTCTTCGTCGAGCCGGGAGCACCCCCCCCGCCGCCGCCGCCCCCGCCCCCGCCGGCCCCCAAGGCCGCGGTCCAGCCCAAGGTGATCCCGAGGCCGGTGGAGGTCAACCCGCAGTTCACGGCACCGGTGGAGATGCCCCAGGAGATCCGGCCCGAGGAGGGCCTCGATCTCGGAGTCGAGGGCGGCGTACCCGGGGGTGTCGAGGGCGGCGTCCCCGGCGGGGTCGTGGGAGGGGTCGTGGGCGGCCTGCCCGACGCGCCGCCCCCCATGCAGGCCGTCCGCGTCGGCGGCCAGATCAAGGAACCGAAGAAGCTCAAGGACATCAAGCCCGTCTATCCGGACATCGCCAAGCAGGCCCGCGTGCAGGGCATCGTCATCCTGGAGTGCACCATCAGCCCCCAGGGGAAGGTGACCGACGTGAAGGTCCTGCGCGGCATCCCCCTGCTCGACCAGGCCGCGGTCGAAGCGGTGAAGCAGTGGGTCTACACCCCGACCCTGCTGAACGGGGTCCCGGTGCCCGTCATCATGACCGTCACGGTGAACTTCCGGCTGTCCTGACGCAGGAATCGCCGGAGGAATTTCGAGAAGCTCACTAGGGAGGACACGCAATGCAGTTTGATCTCCGGACCATGGCGGAGCACATGGGCGGCATCGCCTGGGCCGTCGTCATCGTGCTCTTCATCATGTCCATGTGGTCGATCGCCGTGATGATCGAGCGGTACTGGACCTTCAAGAAAGCCACGGACCAGTCGCGCGCCTACGCGCCCAAGGTCGCCAACCTGCTGAAGCAGGGCAAGCTCAAGGAGGCCATCGACAACTCCCACTCCCAGGCCGTGAAGTACTCCCACCTCGCCAAGGTGCTGGGGGCCGGCCTCCAGGAATGGCAGTACCAGCAGGAATCGGGCGAGGCGGCCAAGGACAAGGAAGCCGCGGTCGATGCCGCCAAGCGCGCGGTGCAGCGGGCGAGTGCCGTGAACATGGCCGACCTGAAGCGGGGCCTCTCGGGCCTCGCCACCATCGGCGCCACCGCCCCCTTCGTGGGTCTCTTCGGCACCACCTTCGGCATCATCAACGCGTTCTCGGGCATGGCCCTCACGGGGTCGGGCGGCATCGCCGCCATCTCCGCGGGCATCGCCGAGGCCCTCATCACCACCGCTTTCGGCCTCTTCGTGGCCGTGCCCGCGGTGTGGGCCTACAACTACTTCACCGGCCGGGTCGAGGGCTTCGGGGTGGAGATGGACAACTCCAGCTCCGAGCTCCTCGACTACTTCATCAAGAAGGGCGCCTAGATGCCGGCCGGAGCGGGTTCTCGGGCGCGGCGCGCGCCCGGGCCCGCCCCTTTTGGAGTCACCCAATGTCGATGCAAGTCAGCGGGAACAAGGGCGGGTCCATGGCGGACATCAACGTCACGCCCATGGCCGACATCATGATCGTGCTCCTGATCATCTTCATGGTCATCACCCCCATGCTGCAGAAGGGGGTGGACGTGAGGCTGCCCACCGCCAGCAACACCAAGGAGCGCAAGGACGAGCCCAAGACCATCATCGTCGCGATCAAGCAGGACGGAACCACCTACCTGAACGGCATCAAGATGGACAACCCCGCCGCCGACCTCACCCGGGCCGTGAAGGAGCGGCTCGAGGAGATGGCGGACACCGCAAAGGTGGTCTACCTGAAGGGCGACGAGAACCTCCCCTACTCGGAGGTCATGAAGGTCATGGACTACTGCCGCGAGGCGGGGGTGGAAGAGATCGCCCTCATCGCCGAGCAGAAAGTGCAGGGCTAGGATGGCCGAAGCCAGGCCGCAGCCCCACAAGAAGAAGCCGGTCCTCCACTCCCACGACGCCACCCGCCCGGCGGCCCTGGGGGCGACTTCCGACATCAACATCACGCCCCTCATCGACGTGATGCTCGTGCTCCTCATCATCTTCATGGTGGTGACGCCGCTGGCCCAGAAGGGCCTCGACATCGCCCTGCCCCAGCCCCCCCCGCCCAACCAGCCCCAGCAGCAGACCCCGCAGAACACGGTCGTGCTCTCGGTGGAGGAGGCGCTCATCTCCGTCAACAAGAGCCCGGTCGGGGACATGGCCGAGCTCGAGCAGCGGCTGCGCGACATCTACCAGACCCGTTCCGACAAGACCATCTTCGTGCGGGCCACCGGCGCCGTGCCCTACGGGAAGGTGGTGGCGGCCATGGACGCCGCCAAGGGCGCAGGGGTGGAGCGCATCGGGATCATCTCCGAGAAGATGATCGAGCAGGCGAGCGGGACGGCGGTCGGCGAGTAGGCCCGCCCGGATCATTCACGAGTCCGGGCTAGAGATCGCGGAGGGCGGCCGTCACCGGCAGCCGGGCCGCGCGCACCGCGGGAGGCACCCCACCCAGGAGCCCCATGAGAAGGGCGAAAGCCACGCCCAGGAGGAGAAGGCGGGGCGTCACCTGGAACGCGAAGGCCAGGTGGGAGAAGGTCTGGAAGTTCAGGGTGCTCGTGGCCAGCCCGTTCAAGGGGATGACCGCGAGGGCCCCGATCACTCCCGCCACCCCCGCCACCAGCAAGGCTTCGAAGGTGAAGGAGAACACGATGGTGGAGCCGGGGAAGCCCAGGGCCCGCAGCGTGGCCACCTCGCGCGCCCGCTCCGCCACCGCGGAGTACATGGTGTTGAGGGCGGCGAAGACCGCTCCGATGCCCATGACCGCGGCCACCATGGTGCCGAGCACGCGGATGAGGGTGGTCATCATCTGCGAAGCCTTGGCGTAGTACTCGGTCTCCCGCTCCACCTGTACGCGCATCCGGGGGTCGGAGGCGAACCGGCTCTTGAGCGCCCCGAGGGCTCCCTCCGACACGAGACGCGCGCTCACGCTCTGTTGAATCCCCCGCGGCCGCTGGTAGGTGCTGTTCACGAGGTCGCCGTCCCCCCAGAGCTCGGAGTCGAAGGAGCTTCCTCCCGCGTCGAAGATGCCCACCACCTGCCAGGTGTTTCCGCCCAGGGAAACCGAGCTCCCGAGGTCCAGGTTGGCATAGGAGCCGCGGGCATTCTTCCCCACTACCAGCTCGAAGAGACCCGGCCGCAGAAAGCGGCCCTCGGCCACCCGCACGCTCTGATGGACGGCCAGGGCGCGCGCCGAGACGCCCCGGAACTGGACGTTGGCGTCGGTTCCGGACTTCTTCAGGGGCAGCGCGGCCACCACCACCACCTCCGGGCTCACCAAAGGCCCCTCGGGACCGCGGGCGACCTCGGGCGCGTCCTCGATCACGCGGAGCTGCTCCAGGTTCACGACGCTGTCGATCTCCGAAGTCGCCCCCACCCGGCGCACCAGGGCGTTCCCCGCGGAGCCCGAGGTCACGAGGGTGGCCTCGAAGCCCTTGGCCAGGGAGAGCATGGCCACGAACACCCCCACCGTGCCCGCGACACCCAGGATGGCCACGATGGTCGTGCGCCAGCGCGCGCGGACGCTCTCGACGTTGTAGAGCAGGAGGAGTCCCATGGCCGCCTCTACACCCGCCGCAGGGCCTCCACGACCTTGAGCCGCCCCGCCGACCAGGCGGGAAGCGCGCCGGCCAGGAGCCCCACCACCAGAGCGATCGCGAAGCCCGCCAGGAGGCCCTGGACCGGGATGTAGAACCCCGGCAGCATGCCGCCCGTGGGGTCTCCCGCCAGGCTCCAGAGCTTCACCGCCAGGAGCCCCAGGCCGCCGCCCAACGCGGCCACGATCACGGTCTCGATCAGCACCAGCACCACCACGAAGCCGTCGGTGAACCCGACGGTCTTGAGCACCGCCAGCTCTCCCGTGCGCTCGCGCACGGACATGGCCATGGTGTTGCCGGTGACGAGGAGCAGGGTGAAGAACACCACTCCCCCGATGGCCAGCATCAGGAACTGGATGTTCCCGAACTGGGTCACGAACCCCTGCACGAAGGCGCTCTCCGACTGGGAGCGGGTCTCGAACGCCGAGTTCTGGAACATCCCGTCGATCGTTCGCCCCACCTCGGCCGCGGAGGCCCCCTTCTCGAGGCGTGCGATGTACCAGCCGATGAGGTCGCGGGCGTACTCGGGACCGTTCTCGTTCAGGTACTTCCAGTGGAACCAGAACTGAGTGAGGTCGTCGTTGGGCCGGCGCCCGGTGTAGATGCCCCAGAGGTTGAATTCCCAGTCGCCGGGATAGCCCGCGCCCTGGATGGGGATACGGTCGCCGACCTTCCAGCCGAAGCGATCGGCGATGGCCTTGCCCGCGATCGCCCCCTGACGGTCGGCGAGAAAGGCCGCCCACTGGTCGTCCGGCACCACGAACTCGTCGTAGACCGAGCGCCAGGTATCAGCATCGATCGCGAACTGGGCGAAGAAGTTCTTGGGGTCCTGGTAGACGCCGCCGAACCAGTTCGCGTAGGTCAGGGCCTTGATGCCGGACGTGCGCGCGACCTTGTCCCGGGTGGCGAAGGGGAGGGGCTGGATCATCGAGGTCTTGTTGGTCACGATCAGCCGGTCCGCCTGGGCCACGTCGAGGCCTTGGTTGAAGGCGCCGCGCACGGCCAGGAGGAGGCCAAGGAGGAAGAGGGCAACCGTGAAGGAGCCGATGGCGAGCGCCGTGCGGGTCTTGCGTCGGCGCAGGTTGCCGAGGAGCAGGGGCAGGAACTTCATTGCGTGAGCACCCCCTTGTCGAGGTGCAGGGTGGCGTGGGCCCGTTCCGCCGCGCGCGGGTCGTGGGTGACCATCAGGATCGTCTTCCCGAGCTCGCTCACGAGCTTCTCCAGCAGCTCCAGGATGTCGTCGGCGCTCTTGCGGTCGAGGTCGCCCGTGGGCTCGTCGCAAAGAAGGAAGGTGGGATCGGCAACGATGGCGCGGGCGATGGCCACCCGCTGCTGCTGCCCGCCCGAGAGCTCTCGCGGCTTGTGACCCATGCGGTCCTGGAGGCCGACCAACCGGAACACCGTTTCCACCTGCTTCCTGCGCTCGGGCCCGGAGAGAGGGGCGAGAAGGAGGGGCAGCTCGACGTTGCGGAAGGCGGACAGCACCGGGATCAGGTTGTACATCTGGAAGATGAACCCGACGTGACGCGCGCGCCACAGGGTGAGCTTGTGACCCGAGAGGTGGCTGATCTCGTCGCCCGCCACGGTGATGCTGCCGCGGCTGGGCACGTCGAGGCCGCCGAGGAGATTCAGGAGGGTCGTCTTGCCGGATCCGCTCGGACCCATGAAGGCGACGAAGTCGCCCTTGTCGACGTCCAGGTCGATGCCCTGGAGCACGTGCAGCTCCTCGCTGCCGCGTGTGTAGGTCTTGGCGAGGTCACGGACGACGATGAGGCTTTGGGAAGGACCCTGGGCGCCGAGCAGAACCATGTAGCGGAAGACCCTAGACCGGAGCCGATCGTCAGCGTCAGTGAGCCGGGCCGGGCCGGGCCGAAGGCGGCCCGGCGCAGCGTCGGCTTCAGGAAGGGGCGGGGGCGCTAACCTTGGGTCGGGGGCGGGGCATCCCCCGCCGGCGCGGCTCCCTCGGCCTCGGCCGCCGCCTGCTGCTGCTGCTTGCGCATGTCGAGGGCCAGCTTCTGGATGGTCGCGGCCTGCTCCAGGAACTCCGCGCGCTGTTTCGGGTTCTTGGCCACCGTGGCCTTGACGCGGTAGAGCAATCCCTTCGTGATGAGCGCTTCCCAATAGTCCGGCTTGACCTGCAGCGACTTGTCCACCGCTTCCAGGCCCTTGTCGGCATACGCTTCCTTCTGCTGGTCGTTCAGCATGGGGTCCCGGTAGGCCTTGTCCCAGAAGAACTGGGCGATGCGGTGGTGGCCCGTCTCGTCGTTCGGGTCGAGGTTCGCGCAGCGCTCGAGGGTGGCGGTGGCGTCGTCGAACCGCGAGCGGCCCTCCCACAGGGGCTTGTTGTAGAAGCTGGCGAGGGCCGCGCACGCCTTGGAATCGTTCGGGTTGAGCTCTGCCACCTTCCTGTAGGCCGCTTCCGCCTCCGCGACCTGGTTGAACTTCTCGTGGAGGTTGGCGATGGCGTAGAGGTTCTTCGTGTCGTTGGGAGCTTCCTGGAGAAGCAGGCTCATGTACTCGAAGGCCCTAGTCGGGTCCTGCTTGGGCGGCTCCGCGAAGATCCCGGCCAGGGCGGCCAGGGTGTTCGTCCTCACCTTCTTCTGGTTCTCCGTCTCCTGCTTGTTGGTCTCGATGGACTTCGTGAAGAACTCGACGGCCTTGTCGAGCCGCTCGAGGTTGTCGGGCGTCTCGTTGCCGGGGCGGAACAGGGCCTGCCAGGAGCTGCCCAGGTAGAAATAGGCCTCGCTGAAGTTGGGGTCGAGCTCGACCGCCTGCGTGTACTCCTCGATGGCCTTCTTGAAGTTCTCTTCCTTGTAGAACTTGTTGCCGTCCTTGAAAGCTGCCTTGGCCCGCACGTTGCACCCGGTCAGGAAACCGAGAGCCAGGAGCGCGGACGCGGCCAGGGCGAGCTTGCGGTGTCTCATGAGCCGTCTCCCCGGAAAAGATTGAAGCGCAAGGACCTCCACGGGTCCGCTTGGTCGAGGGCGCGGATTATAGGTTGAGGGGAAAGAGCAAGTCAAGGAAAGGGCGGGTTTGTTGACGGTCCGGGGGAGCCCTCCTAAACTCCGGACAGGCCGTGAGAAAGACGGCCAAGAGTGCCCATGATCCGCTTCGAAGACATTCACGATACGGTGAAGCGCCACCACCCCGGCGCCGACCTCGACATCCTGCGCAAGGCCTACATCTTCTCCGCCGTGGAGCACAAGGGGCAGACCCGGGCTTCCGGCGAGCCCTACCTCGTGCACCCCCTCGAGGTGGCGGCCATCCTCGCCGAGATGCGCATGGACCCCGCCTGCGTGGCGGTGGGCCTGCTCCACGACGTCCTCGAGGATACCCTCACGGATCCCGACCGGATCAAGGAGTACTTCGGCCCCGACGTGCTCCACATCGTGGAGGGGGTCACCAAGATCAGCAAGATCCCCTTCTCCACCTCCGAAGAGCGTCAGGCCGAGACCTACCGCAAGATGCTGCTCGCCATGGTGGATGACATCCGGGTCATCCTGGTCAAGCTCGCCGACCGCCTGCACAACATGCGCACCCTGCGCCACCTGCCCGAGGAGCGGAGGGTGCGGATCGCCCGCGAGACCATGGACATCTACGCGCCCCTCGCGGGTCGGCTGGGCATGAGCAAGATGAAGAACGAGCTCGAGGACCTGTCCTTCCAATACCTCGAGCCCGCGGGCTACAAGGACCTCCTGGCCCGGGTGGAGGCGAAGCGCAAGGCCGCCACCGAGTTCATCGAGAAGATGAAGGCCACGGTGAAGGAGAAGCTGCAGGCCGCGGGCATCGAGTCCCAGATCGAGGGCCGCATCAAGCGCCTCTACTCGATCCACCAGAAGCTGCGCCGCCAGCGGATCGACGTGGAGCAAGTCTACGACTTCGTGGCCCTGCGCATCCTCGTGAACGGCATCCCCGACTGCTACGCCGCCCTGGGGGTGCTCCACAACCAGTGGCGTCCCGTGCCCGGCCGCATCAAGGACTTCATCGCCATGCCCC
>Ga0326597_10013279_pt1 | contig 10834 bp, 11 predicted proteins | sample RVTome_12_FD_203789 | JGI IMG/M metagenome (GOLD analysis project Ga0326597, IMG submission 203789) | Soil microbial communities from uranium-contaminated site in the Upper Colorado River Basin, Wyoming, United States - RVT100D185 | ecosystem: Environmental > Terrestrial > Soil > Contaminated >... | reverse complement strand
TGGGGCTGCTATGTGATCGAGGTGCCGCCGGGCGGCGCGCTCAACCCCGAGAAGCACCTGTACGAGGAGATCTTCCTCGTCGTCGAGGGGCGCGGCTCGACCGAAGTGTGGATCGAGGGCGACACCAAGCGGCATGTGTTCGAGTGGCAGAAGGGATCGATGTTCTCGATCCCGCTGAACGCCTGGCACCGTATCGTCAACGCCGCCGCCGGCGGCGCGCTGCTGCTCGCCGGCACCACGGCGCCGAACGTGCTGAACATGCTGCAGAACACCGACGCGGTATTCAACAATCCGTTCGTCTTTCGCGAGCGCTTCAGCGGCGCCGACGATTTCTACCGGCCGAAGGACGACATCGAGCCCGATCCCGTGCGCGGCCTCGCCATGCGGCGCACGAACTTCATCCCCGACGTCATCAATTGCGACCTGCCCCTGGACAACCGCCGTTCGGTCGGCTGGCGCCGCGTCGAGCCTTTCATGACGAACAACTGCTTCTATTTCTGGATCGGCCAGCACGAGAACGGCCGCTACTCCAAGGCGCATGCCCACACGTCGGCGGCGGTCCTCATCTGCCTCAAGGGCAAGGGCTACACCTATAGCTGGCCGGAACGCTGCGGCGAGACGCCCTGGCGGGACGGTCGTGCCGACGAGGTGCGCCGCCTCGACTACGAGCCGGTCGGCATGGTCACCGCCGCGCCCGGCGGCGCGCGCTGGTACCACCAGCACTTCAGCGCGTCACGCGATCCGTTCCGCCTGACCGCCTGGTTCGGGCCGCACAATCCGGGCCGCGATCCCGGCGCCCCCGGCGAGAAGCACACGGACTACACCGCCATCGACGTGAACCAGGGCGGCACTGCGATCCCGTACTGGATGGAGGATCCTTACCTGCGCAAGGAGTACGAGGCGACGCTGGAGAAGAACGGCGTCCCGTGCCGCATGGACCCGAAGTGGTACGAGAAGCCCGCCGACGCGGATACCAAGACGACCGTCGTCTGAGCCGCTCGCATGAGCGAGCAAGCGGGCGGCAGGGTCTTCTTCAGCAGCGTGAGGCGCAGCCTCGAGGAAGAGGACGAGGTCCGTCTCGCCAGCGTCGGCGTCGACATCGGCTCCTCGACCTCCCATCTGGTCTTCTCGCGCCTCGTGCTCGAACGGCTCGACAGCCGCTACGTCGTCGCCGAGCGCAAGGTCGTTTACGAATCGGAGGTGCTGCTCACTCCCTACGCGGACGACACGACGATCGACGCGGCCGCGCTCGGCAGCTTCATCGACCGGCAATACGAGCTGGCGCGGATCGATCCGCTGTCGATCGACACCGGCGCCCTCATCCTCACGGGTGTCGCCGTCCGGCGCGGCAACGCGCGCGCGATCGGCGAGCTGTTCGCGGCCCAGGCGGGCAAGTTCGTGGCGGTGAGCGCGGGCGACGGGCTCGAGGCGACCCTCGCCGCCTTCGGCTCCGGCGCGGCCGCGCGCTCGATGCGGGAATCGGCGCGCGTGATGAACGTCGATATCGGCGGCGGAACGTCGAAGCTCGCCGTGTGCGAGGCCGGTGAACTGGCCGAGATCACCGTGATCGACGTCGGCGCGCGCATCGTGTGCTTCGACGCCGGGAGGCGCGTGACGCGCATCGAGGAAGCCGGCCGGCGCTTCGCCGAAGAGGTCGGCCTCGCCGTCGAAATCGGCAAACTGCCGGACGCGCAAGGGCTGGACAGGATGGTCGAGCGCATGGCCGATCGCCTGTTCGAGGCCATGCACGGGCAGACCTTGAGTCCCGGGACCGCCGCCCTGCTGCGCCTCGACCCGCTGCGCAACGAGCGCAGGCCGGACGTGATCACCTTCTCGGGCGGCGTGTCGGAATATATCTATGGACGCCAGGGGCGGGCGTTCGGCGATTTCGGCCGCCAGCTCGCCACGGCCATCCTGGAGCGGGTGAAGGCCTGGGGACCGCGCATCGAGAAGCCCGACGAAGGCATTCGCGCCACCGTGATCGGCGCGTCGCAGTACACGATCCAGGTGAGCGGCAGCACGATCTTCGTCGCGCCGCAAGACGTGCTGCCGTTGAGAAACGTACCGGTCATCACGCCGGACCTGCCCCTCGACGACGAAACCCTCGATGTCGAGCGGATCGCCGCCGCGGTGCGCACCGCCCTGCGGCGACTCGATCTGCACGAAGGCGAGCACGCGGCGGCGCTCTGCTATCGCTGGAGGGGGTCCGCCACGTTCTCGCGCCTCGATCGCTTTTGCCGCGGCGTCGCCGCCGGCCTGTCGAGAGCGCTCGAGCGCGGCTTGCCGCTGATCCTCGTCGGCGACGGCGACACCGGCGGCCTGATCGGCATTCACTGCCGCGAAGAGGTGCGTCTGCCGAACCCGGTCGTCTCGATCGACGGCATCATCCTCAGGGAATTCGACTTCATCGACATCGGCGCGCTGCTCGAGACCTCCGGCGCCGTGCCCGTCGTGATCAAGTCGCTGGTGTTCCCGGCCTCGGCCGCTCTCGGGCGCATCGGCGCCGCAGCATGAGTCATGGTAGCGTAAAGCATGATCATCGATATCCACGGCCATTACACGACCGAGCCCCAGGCGCTCCACCTGTTCCGCGACAGACAGCTCGCAGGTCTCGCCGACGCCTCGCGCAAGCCGGCCTCGACCGATCTCGGCATCAGCGACGAGGTCCTGGCGAAAAGCGTCGAGCCGCAGCGCAAGTTCCAGAGGGAGCGCGGCAGCGATCTCACGATTTTCTCGCCGCGCGCGGGCGGCATGGCCCATCACGTGGGCACCGAGGCGATCAGCATCGAATGGACGAGGATCTCCAACGACTTGATCCACCGCATCTGCACGCTGCTGCCCGAGAGCTTCGTCGGCGCCGGCCAGCTGCCGCAGTTTCCCGGCGTATCGCCCAGGAACTGCATCCCCGAGCTCGAGCGCATCGTGAAGGAGCTCGGCTTCGTCGGCGTCAACCTCAATCCCGATCCCTCGGGCGGCTACTGGACCGATCCGCCGTTGATCGACAGGCACTGGTACCCGCTCTACGAGAGGCTCGCCGAGCTCGAAGTGCCCGCGATGATCCACGTATCCTCGTCGTGCAATCCGAATTTCCACCACACGGGCGCGCATTACATCAACGGCGACACCACCGCCTTCATGCAGTTGATCCAGGGCAATCTGTTCAAGGATTTCCCGACCCTGAAATTCGTCATCCCGCACGGCGGCGGCGCGGTGCCGTACCACTGGGGCCGCTACCGCGGCCTCGCCCAGGACATGAAGCGGCCGCCGCTCGCCGAGCATGTAATGAAAAACGTCTTCTTCGACACCTGCGTCTATCATCTGCCGGGCATCGAGCTGCTCGCCAAGGTCATCCCGGTGGACAACATCCTGTTCGCTTCGGAAATGATCGGCGCGGTGAAGGGCGTCGATCCCGAGACCGGTCACTATTACGATGACACCAGGCGCTACATCGACCAGTTGAGCGGCCTCGGCGAGAAGGACCGCGCCAAGATCTTCGAGGGCAATGCGCGCCGGGTCTATCCGCGGCTCGACGCTCTGCTCAAGAAGCGCGGCCACCCTGGCATGAAAGCTTGATCGAGGGAATCGAATGGCAACCCCACCCCGCTTGAACGGCATCATCCGGGCGCTTGAATCCGGCCAGCATGCCTTCACCACCTTCGCTCCCGCCGACGTCGAGACGGCGATCGCCCTGCAGTCCTCCAGATACGACGGCGTCGTCTTCGAGGGCGAGCACAACGGCTGGGACATCCGCGCGCTCCGCGACAGCCTGCAGTACCTCCTGAACCGCGGGCAGATCGCCAGGGCCGGCTCGGTGGCGCCCGCGCTGGCGCCGACGGTGCGCATTCCCCCCAACGGCGCCGAGAAGAACCAGTTCTTCGCCAAGCAGGCGCTCGACCTGGGCTGCTACGGCATCGTCTGGCCGCACGTCAGCACGGTCGAGGAGGCCTATAACGCAGTTGCCGCCTGCCGCTATCCGCGTCTCAAGGGCAAGCCGCTCTACGAGCCGGCGGGCATCCGCGGCGACGGGCCGGCGCAGGCGGTGCGCTATTGGGGCATCACGCAGCAGGAATACTACGAGCGCGCCGACGTGTGGCCGCTCGCGCCGCGGGGCGAAATCTTCGTCGTCATCATGATCGAGGACACGGCGGGCATCGCCAACCTGCCCGACATCCTGAAAGACGTGCCGGGCATCGGCGCCGTGCTGATCGGCGAAGGTGATCTCAGCCAGGAGCTCGGCTATCCCCGCCAGTACGAGCACAAGGCCGTGCTCGATGCGATGGCGCAGGTCGTCGCCACCTGCAGGAAGCACAACGTCGTCGTCGGCCACCCGCACGTCGAAGCCGCGAACGCCGAGCGCATCGTCAAGGAGGGCTACCGCTACCTGATGTGCGCCGCGCCGCGCAGCTTCGCCGGCCTCGACAAGGCGCGCGGGCTCGCTGGCCGCGAGTGACGACGGCCATGGATCGCGTGACCGTCGCGGCGCTGCAGCAGATGAAGCGCGACGGGCGAAAGATCGTCGGCGTGGTTGCCTGGGACACCCAGATCGCGCGCATCGCGGACCGCGCCGGGGTGGACATCGTCTCGGTGGGAGACTCGGTGGGCGTCAATCTGTGGGGCCAGTCCACGGAGACGGAAGTCACGCTGGAAGAGATGCTCGTGGTGTGCAAGGCGGTGCGTCGCGGCGTGACGCGCGCGCTCGTCAGCTGCGACGTGCCCTTCGGTGCAACGCAAGAGGGCACCGAGGCCTCGGTGGGTGCCGCGCTTCGCCTCATGAAAGAGGGGGGCGCGGACATGGTGAAGATCCATGGCCTTGCCGACGCGGTACGCGCGATGGCTCGCGCGGGAATCCCGGTGTTTGCGGAGTTTCATGGAAACGAGGCCCCCGCCGGGAAGCTCGTGGAGGAGGCAAAGGGGCTGGAGCATGCCGGCGCCTCGCTTCTCGACTTCAGGCATTCCGGGCCGGCGGCCGGTCCGGCAGTCGCGCGCGCGGTCTCGATCCCGGTGATCGGCGGACTCGGCGGCGGGCCGTGGCTCGACGGGCGCGTGCGCCTCGCGCACACCGTCATCGGTTACGGGGCGAAATGGCTCGATGCGAAGACGCAAACGTACGTGAACACCGCCCAATTGAGCCTCGAAGCCTTCACGGCCCTCTGCGCCGACGTGCGCGCCGGCCGGCAGATCAAGGGCTGACGCGCCATGGCGAGCGCGGTCATCGACGGCATCACGACGCGCTACGAAGCGCTCGGTTCCGGGGCGCCTTTGCTGATGTTTTCACCCGGCGGATTCGACGGCACGCTGGAGAAGTGGTCCACGGCAGGCGTGTATGCGAGGACCCGGTTGCTCGAGCACCTGCGCGGGAAATACCGCTGCATCGTGTTCGACCGGCGCGAGACCGGCCAGTCGGGCGGCCGGGTCGAGCGCATCACCTGGGCCCACTACGTGGCGCAGGGTAAAGGGCTGCTCGAGCACCTGGGCATCCCGCGCGCGCACCTCATGGGCGGCTGCATGGGGTGCTGCCCGGTCGCCGCTTTCGGCGTCGCCCATCCCGAGGCCGTGCTGAGCATGATCCTCTGGTGGCCCGTGGGCGGCGCCCGGTACCGGATCAACGGCCACCAGCGCTTCGCGCAGCACCTGGCCTTCGTCCAGCAGCAGGGCCTGGCGGAAGTGGTCGCGCTCGCCGCCGGCTCCGGCAAGAGCTTCGGCGAGGATCCGAGAGTCGGCCCCTGGGCCTCGGTCATCCGGCGTGAGCGCGCCTTCGCCGAGTCGTATGCAAGTCAGGACGTGGGCCAATACAAGCTCATCGTGGACGGCATGCGCCGCGCGCTCCTCGACCGGGACACCGCGCCGGGGGCCGAGCCCGAGGACCTGCTCAAGCTCGAAATTCCCGCGCTCGTCGTTCCGGGCCGCGACCCGTCGCACGCGACCTCGGCGGCCCGATATCTGGAAGAATGCCTGCCGAAGTCGGAGTACTGGGACGTCCCACCCGCCGACCAGACGGAGCAGGCGGCGCCGGCGCGGCTGCTCCAGTTCCTGGATAGCGTCAGCGCCGGCTCAGGGTGACGGGGTGCTGGCGCTCTTCGAAAGGCCTCAGCGCGTGCACATTTACCCTGTAACCGGGCGAGATTTCTCCGAGGCGCGCGAGGCATCCGCGAGCGCAGTCGATTTTTCCCGGCCACAATCCGCATCGGCGGACGATCGCTCCGGGCGCGGTTCCAGCGCGCCGCGAAGCGGGCTCGATGCCGACCAGGGTAATCGACCCCGTTTCGGGGCACCTCATCAGCGCGTCTTTCCAGACCAGCCCGACGAGCCAGTACGCGTACACGGCGACCGCCACCCAGATTGCGGTCGCCATCGCCCACCCCACTGTTGCAAAGTCGGTCATACCGCCTCCTGCCGGGTGCTTCCTTTGAGTGGCTAGTCTGCGCCCGGAAACGGGCCTCGATGTTGCGCTGGATCAAGAACGAGTCATCCCGGCGTATCACCTGGTCAGCGCGGTTCTGTTAATCTTTCTGGCCGATGGCGCTTCCCGATCGTTTCCTGCTTGCCGGCGTCATGGGCTGGCCCGTCATGCACTCCCGCTCGCCGCTACTGCACAACTACTGGTTCAGGCGGCATGACCTTGCGGGTGCCTACGTTGCGCTCGCGATCCGGCCCGAGGGACTCGCCGCGGCGCTGCGCGCGCTGCACCCGCTGGGCTTCGCGGGATGCAACCTGACGATCCCGCACAAGCAGCAGGCGATGACGATCGTCGAGGAGGTCGACGCACTGGCGAGAAACATCGGCGCGATCAGCTGCGTGGTGGTCAGGCCCGACGGGTCGCTCGCCGGCACCAACAACGATTGCTACGGCTTCATACACAGTTTGAGGCAGGCGCAGCCGGGCTGGCGGGCGGACGCCGGACCGATCGCCGTGATCGGCGCGGGCGGCGGCTCGCGCGCGGTGTGCTACGGCCTCGCGCAGGAGGGCGCGAAGGAAATCCGGCTCGTCAACCGCACGCTTGCGCGCGCGAAAGGCATCGCCGAGGCGTTCGGCGGCCCGATCACCGCCCTGCCCTGGAAGCAGCGCCACGACGCCCTGGAAGGCGCGGCGATGGTCGTCAACACGACCAGCTGCGGCATGGCCGGCCAGGGCGCGCTCGACATCAGGCTGGACAAGCTGCCGGCGGCCGCCCTCGCCGCCGACATCATCTACGTTCCGCTCGAGACGCCGTTTCTCGCCGCGGCGCGTAAGCGCGGCAACCGGACCGTCAACGGCCTCGGCATGCTGCTGAATCAGGGGCGGCCGGCGTGGAAGGCGTGGTTCGGCATCGAGCCCGAGGTTACCCCGGAGCTGCGCTCGCTGCTCGAGCGCAGCCTGGCCGCGGCGTAGCTCAGCCGGGCGGGGCGACGAGCTCGAGCGTAAACAGGGCGCCCAACGTATCGCGGATTTCGCGGATGCTCAGGTGGCGCGAGAACGCGAGCCTGTGCCATCGCATGCACGCGATGCGCAGGACTTCAGGCTGTTTCGCCGATCGCAGGTCGAGTATCCGGGAATACAATTTGCTGTCGGGTCCGTCGTCGTCGTCGCCGCCGCCCAGCGCGAGCAGCAGGCCCGGCCGGGTGAAGGCACGGCTGACAATGATTTCCTGTCTCACTTTATGGACGACGAATTCATCCGGCTCGACCGTCTGCGGGCGCGGACGAACGCTCGACAGCTCGAAGCGGCAGTGCGGGTCGTAATCATCGAGGGTCGTGAAGGCGACGATCTGCCCGCGCTGGATATACACGCTCGCCCGGTCGGGCGGGATGGTAAGCGCCCGGTTGAGAACCAGCCGGGAACCGACCGGCATCGCGTAATACGGCGAGTCTTCGCTCGGCGCCACGTGCGTCTGGCACGCGCCAAGCAGTGCAACTGAAGCGGCCAGGAAAACGAACGCCCCGGGGCGTGAAACCCCGGGGCGCCGGTTCAGCAAGGTCATTGACCGGTCAGGTTTTAACTCAGAACCGCCCGTAGAGACCGATCGCTATGGCCGAAGGATCGGCACCGGTCGGCGTATCGTCGAGGAAAGAGTACGACGCCGAATCATCGTTGTCGATCTGGGTATACCACAGGTACCAGCCGAGGTTCTTGGCGAACTGATACATCCCGCCGATCGACATCTGGGTCGCCCCGAGATCGCTGGTGCTGCAGGCTCCCCCGCCGAACAGCGAACAGTCGCCTTCGTCGGCCATACCGAAGCTGGCCCCGAGAATCCACTTGCCGATCTTGTGCTCGACTCCCACGCGCCAGGCATCGCGCTCGTACTTACTGACCGCGCCTGCCGCGCCGGTATCGTTTTCATAGCTTAAGCTTTCGAACTCGACCCCGATCTCCGTGCTCTTACCCAATTTGTACACCGCAACCAGGGCGAGGCCGGTGTCTTCGGAGGAAGGGCCCACGCCTGCAGTAAACGCCCCTCCCAGGCCCGTGGTAGCGCCGTTGAAATCATCATGAATTTCATAGGCGGCGGCCAAATATAACGGACCCTGCTCCCACTCCACAGAGGCGCTCTTGCGTCTGCGCTCCCGCGTCGCGGTGTCGCTTTCCTCGGTGCCCCACATAACTTTAAATTGAAGGCCGTTCAGATTCGGCGACCAGTACTGCACCATATTAGCCTGGCGCCGGTGAAAGCTGGCTGCGGAGGAACCACCGCTGTATGGCGTCCGCGACAATAAATTGGAATTGGAAAGCGGGCTGCCCGAGCTGACGCCGAACATGTTGGTGGGGAAGTGTACCTGCTTGAACGGCGTGTCCCACTTGCCGAGGAATACCCTGCCGAATCCGCCTTTGACGCCCAGGGCGCTGTTGCGGCCGCACCACGTGCCCTCGTCGTCGTCGAAGTTGAGATCGGTTTCACATTGGAAATAAAACGTGACGCCGCCACCGGCATCCCCTTCGCCGCTAAGGCGAATATTGGAATTAAACGCCTCGACTTTCGGCTGATCGACATCGCCGCCGCCGTCATTGAATAACGTCGAGGTCGCAGCTTTACCGTCGCTCGCCTCTCCGCCGCTAAAACTTACGACTGCGGGATAAAACTTGCCGCTTAATTTAATCTCCGCATTGGCCGGGAACGCGAGCGCGGTCCCCAGTCCTGCCAGCGCTACAGCTAGGAGTTTCTTTTTCATGTGGTTCCCCCCAAAGAGGTGGTTGGTGCTTGAAACGCACGCTACCCTAGCAAGGGGGTCAATTTGCTGTCAAGCAAGGACCCTGGATCTGCTCGTGTTGCAGCGCCGCAGGCGCCGAACGGCTCATCCGAGCTTCGCTCGAAAATGGTCCCAGGTGCGCTTGAAAAGGCCCGCCGTCCAGAGCTTCTCCCGGCACAGCGCCCGTTCCTCCTCGCTGAACGAATAGGGCTTGCCGATCTGCAGCGCCATGTACTGGCGGCAGGCGTTCTCCTCCATGTAGGCCGCGAGCACGAACGCCTCGACGATGTCCTTTCCGACCGTCACCGCGCCGTGCGACTTCATCATCGCCGCCGGCCGGTCGCCGAGCGTGGCGGCCAGCCGGTCGGCCATCGGCCGGTTATTGATCGAGTTCGGCGAGTCGAGCACCGGCATCGGATAAACGAGCGACCCTTGGGCATATACCGGCTGGTAGCTCGCGCCGACCATGGTGAGGAAAGTCGACCACTTCGGGTGCGCATGCACGACCGCCCCGACATCGGCGCGCGCCCGGTAGATGCCGGCATGCAGGTGGAACTCCAGCGGCGGCTTGCCCTTGCCCTCGATCACATGTCCTTCCATGTCGATCGTGCAGATGTCCGCGACCGTGAGCCGGCTGCGCTGGCACGAGCCGATGTTGATCAGCATGCGATCGTCGTCGAGACGGGTGCTGGCATGGCCGTTGTAGTCGATGATGCCGGATTGCTCCAGCATGCGGATGCAGTCGACGAGCTGCTGCTTCGGCTCGGTATCCATCACCAATTCACCCGGCTGCGCCAGAGCTCCCAGGCGCGCATGCCGGCGGTCCGGTTGATCGCGTCCGCGAGCCGGCCTTCCTCGGCGTCGAGCACGGCCATCGGGCCACCGCCCCCGAGCGCCAGGGTCCAGTGCTGGATGCGGGCATTGACCTCGGTGTAGACCGCGCGGAATACCGCCGACGGCAGCGTCGGCCCGCACGCCACGGCGCCGTGCGCGCGCATGAGCACGACGTCCCTGTCGCCCATGGCCTCGGCGAGCGCCACGCCCTTCGTCGCGTTGCCGACCAGCAGGTCGGTGGCGCCGAACTTGCCGCGGATGTCGAACACCGGAACGCCGGCCGCGAGGAAGGCCGCGTTGTGGAACATCGCCTGCATCGGCACGCCGACGAGCCCGAACGGGATCACCGACGGCGAATGGCTGTGCACGACGGACATGATGTCCGGCCGCGCCCTGTAGATTTCACCGTGAATGAAGCGCTCGAGGAAGCTGCCGCGGCCGCCGGCATCGCAGGGATTGCTGTCCAGGTCGTACTCGATGATGTCATCGGGGGTCACCAGCGCCGGTGCGACCGAGCGCGCCATCAGATAGCGATCGGGCGCCTGCGGGTGGCGCATCGAAACGTGACCGAAGCCGTCGACGACCCCCTGGGCGGCGAGGATGCGGCTGGCGGCGGCCAGGTCCTCGATCAGTTCGCGGATCGCGCTACTCCCAGGCGCGGTTGTCGACGATGTTCTCGTAGGTGGCGCCGGGCACCACCATGTTCCACTTCACCGACCAATTGTAGGTGTCTTCCCAGCGCTCGCGCGTGTAGGGCTGCGGCGCGGCGTGCAGCAGCCGCCAGGTCTGGAACTCACGGGGCTCCAGCAGGCCGCCGGTCTCCCGTATGAAGTAGT
>Ga0326597_10013278_pt1 | contig 10835 bp, 14 predicted proteins | sample RVTome_12_FD_203789 | JGI IMG/M metagenome (GOLD analysis project Ga0326597, IMG submission 203789) | Soil microbial communities from uranium-contaminated site in the Upper Colorado River Basin, Wyoming, United States - RVT100D185 | ecosystem: Environmental > Terrestrial > Soil > Contaminated >... | reverse complement strand
CTCCACCTCGCGGCATGGATATTCGGTAAGGCAGAACCGCAGCGTTGCCAGCCCAGGAGTGACACCCACCGGGACGGTCGCCTGGCCGGACAGCGTTCCCAATCCATCTACCTTTGCTGTGCCCCACTGATCATCGGTGGCAGCATCGACCACGGGGCCAGAGTCTTCATCACAGCACCACCCTTCCCCGGAGATGTTGAGCGTCTCGCCGGGGAGCAATTCGCTGGGATCGACGGTGAGGCTCGGAGGGAGGACCGCGAAATCTGGGGCACCTTCGCACACGTCACCCAAGTCAACGTCGAAGTAACACACCTGAATGGCGAAAAGTCCCTCACGAGTGTCGAGCGGAACGACGCCCTCGCCTTCAAGCTGACCGGTTTCGTCGGCGATCGCCGACCCGATCACGAGGGCATCGGGTCCCCACACCACCTCATGTTTACGAGGTGGGTCGAAGCTGGCGAACCCTGATCCGGATAGGGTGATGTATGTGCCTGGGATGCCGACGTCCGGCGTAACCGAAACGATGGCGGTCACCTCGAACTCGGTCACAGCGCATTCGACGAACTCACCGCCAGGACCCGCGCAAACCTCAACACGGCCGAACCCTCCGACAGCGTCACCAGGAATCTCCGCAATCCCAGTAAGGACACCCTGATCGTCGATCTCGACCTTGGAGGCCATCGGCTGTCCCCGAAACCCCCACGTCACCGCGATCTCCTCGGGTGGCGTCCTTGGCCAATTGTCGCCAGTGAGTTCGACCGTGGTCAGCGGAGGCCCCTTAGTCGGGTCGATCCTGACCGTTGTCGGCTCCGGCACGAAGACCGGGAAGAAGAACGCCAGCGATGCCACCATCGCTACCAGGCGACTTCGCCCCGAACCCCCTGCGACAGTGTGTAAAGGCCCCGAAAACAAGGCGACGCGATACCCAGGAAAGGTCTTCCTGCTGCCCACAGGCTGTCCTCCTGAACTCCTATCTCACCAGACCACTGGTGTACCGACCTGACCGAGTTAAAAGCTCTTAGCTGCTGACCCGACCCTACGCGGATCTTCCATGGGCGGTCAGTGCTACCCGCAACTTGTAGGTGGCGATCGGTCGGAAATACCGAAACCCCAAGTAGTGCTTGGGGTTTCAGAAGTGGAGCTGAGGGGATTTGAACCCCTGGCCTCTTGCATGCCATGCAAATGGGGACTTGTAACCCTGGGTGCAAGGCTGTCCAACGTCTGGGTCCCGACGACCATCTTTCTGCGCTCGCAACTCCCCTATTCCCATTACGAGGGCAAACGGGGCTGTCACGCCAATGAATACGCCCACAAGGGCGAGAACCCACACTGTGAACGCCTTGGACTTCTCGACGTAACCAGACTCCAGTGACGACGGCAGCGCCGCTTGGCGAAGGAGACCGTCCTTGTCCACCAAGAGGTTTGCGTTGGGTGTCTTCTCGCCGCGACGGAACATCGGGAGAAAGTATTCCACGTCACGTCGGGCGATATAGGGGTGACGAGCGCCGGACGAAGGTCGGGGTCGGCCATGAGATGTTCCTTCCCTGCCGATCCGCCTCGAAGGAAAGATACCCTCGCGGCGTGCGAGGATGTTTGGTCGACGGGTGTGACCAGAGGCACAGAGCCAAGGGGCTCTGCCTGTAGCACTACGACCGCCAGCGATAGGCGATCCAACGCTTTGCGGGTCACTTGTCGCGGTACAGGTCGGTGGACAGGTACCGCACCCCGGAGTCACAGAGGATGGTGACGACCGTGGCGTTGGTGCCGAGGCGTTCGGCGACGCGGCGGGAGGCGACGATGTTGGCGCCCGAGGACGTCCCGGCGAAGAGCCCTTCTTCCCGTGCGAGGCGTCGGGCCATAGCGATTCGTGTCCATGAGCTCCTTTGCTTGGACGCCTTCGTTCCCCGCGCCGGCGACGCGGGCCTATCCGTAAGGGTGCGGATGAGACGAGCTGCGTGAGCAAGACTCGGTCTTCGTCCGACCACGCACGATGGCGGCCTGCTTCACTTCGCGGCGACGCCAAGGAGGACAAATGGAGGAGTCACATACGTTCTGGGAGCGGCTGGCAGCCAGGACGACACCGTCGGGGGCGCTCGAGACCGTCGAGGATCCGATGACGGTGGTGCGTCTGGTCACCGGAGTGCTCCTGTTCTCGGTCCTAGCCGCGAGTACGAGTGCTGCCTGGCTGTTCCTCCTCAACGAGCCCGCTACGGGTTTCGTCTTCATCGCACAGGCGATAGTATTGACCACCGCCTGGGTGTGGTATGCCACCACGGGGAGCATCCGCGGAATGGCCTTCATCGCCCTCTTAGGAGGTGCGGTAACCATCGTTTTCGCGCATGCCGTTCTGGGGGGATACGCCAACTCCGGGACGCAGTTGACGTGGGGAATCCTGTTCACGTTGTATGCAGCACTGGTGCTGGAACGAAGGTGGACCGCAGCCCTCGGCCTGTTCTTCATCGCCCTTGCGGTCGTCTTCGGGCTCCTCGAAGACGACCTTGCCGCTGGCCGGCCCGCCCCCGATCCGGCCTTGTCCGCGGCCCTGTTCTCCATCGTTATGGTGGGCGTCATCGTGCTGACGGCTCCCGTGTTCGTCATCGTCCTCGAACGTTTGAGCTTCGAACGAACCAGGGCGGAGTCGTTGTTGTTGAACGTGTTGCCGGCTGAGGTGGCGGGGGAGTTGAAGCGTCGGGGGGAGACCACGGCGCGCCGGTTCGAGTCGATCAGCGTCTTGTTCGCCGACATCGTCGGGTTTACCCCGCTGGCGGCGGAGATGGACCCGGAGGAGATGGTGGCCCAGCTCAACGAGGTGTTCACCTCCTTCGACCAGTTGGCGGACCGGTACGGGTGCGAGAAGATCCGTACCATCGGGGACAACTACATGGTCGCTTCGGGTGTGCCGACTCCGAGGGAGGATCACGCCGAGGCCTTGGCCGGGATGGCGCTCGAGATAATCCGGTACGCCGAGGGCTCCCCGTGGTCGTTTCGGATCGGGATCAACTCGGGTCCGGCGGTGGCGGGGGTGATCGGGACGAAGAAGTTCCAGTACGACGTGTGGGGAGACACCGTGAACACCGCCTCCCGGATGGAGTCGCACGGAGAGCCGGGACGGATCCAGATCAGCGAAGCCACCAACACCCTCATCAAAGACCATTACGCAACCACACCCAGGGGACCCATCGAGGTCAAAGGCAAAGGCACCCTCAACACCTGGTGGCTCGAGGGCACCATGGAGCTCGCTACAACCGGGTGAACTCGAGGAGAAGCTGCACGCCACCCCCCGGGCCCGGCGCTCTCAGGTCGACATCGGGCCGACCGTCTCACGATTGGCAGCCAGTGGTCACATTTCAGGGTTTGCCTCCGACGTGTGGCGAAACGTGGAGGTGGGCGAGGTGTGGTTGCCGTGGACTGAGCGGCCAGGAGACGCAAGGGTCTCAGGTTTGCGTAATGCTCAAAGAGATCTGGCTCGGGCGTTGGCCGTCCAAGCAGAACAACAAAGGATGTCGGGGCTCCTGTCGATTCGATGTTCACGGAAATCCGTCATCGCGGCGGCAGGTTCGGGCCGGTTGCCGTCACTAGACGCTGGGGGACCCAGTCGTGGACGTGATGGAACCCATCGTCGAACGGGCCAGCATCGAGCTCGACGGATGCCCTCAGCGAAAGTCGATAGAACTTCACATGGGTGAAGTCCTCGAACAAGATGTAGACGGGGTCGGGCGTGCTGTTCGGACCTTGGAATTGCTGTCCCGTCAGGACGGGCTTATGGGCTCCGACGAACGCGTCGAAAGTGTCGCCGACCACGACGCCGAGGTGCTCCAACCCCATTTTGTAGACGCGCTGGTGCACGGGCGGGATGAGCTCGATCAGCGGGACGAGTTTGCCGTCGAAGACTTTGAGCGGCTCGGCCGGAACGATCAAGGAGATCGGGCGACCGTTCCAGACGTTCTCGCGGTTCGCCCTCGCATGGCGCTCGAGAAGCGTGCGCTGGTGGACGTAGAGGTCCCAATCGGCGACCCGGACGGCGAGGTGGCTCAGTGCGTAGGGCGCGATATCGATGCCGCGGGCAGAAAGACGGTCACGCTGCATCGCCGCGAAGGCTCGATAGTCGCCGATGATCTCGGCGATCGGATCAGACGTCGCCACGTGGCAATCCTCCTTCGCCATCGTACTTGCTCCCGAGCGCGACGCTCCTCAGCAAGAGTCTCACGTGGTGACGCTGTCGTCAACCTTCGGGAGCAGTCGGTTTCCATGGCCCCTCGATGACCGTCGCTTCCTCGTCGCCGGGCCAGGGCGGCATCGTGATGCAGAGGAACTGGAGCGGGTCGACACCGGTGCAGCGGTACTGGAATGCCGTCCCAACCGGAATGTCGATGGAAACGCCTTGCAACAGATCGGTCGTCTCCTCACCAGTGCCGTCTCGTCGCCATATCTGCCCTTCGCCCGAGAGAACGTGCCAGAACTCGCTAACGGTGGCGTGGACGGTCGCCCGATTCACCTGACCTGGTGGGACGGTGGAGTGGATCATGCCGCCGGTCTCGCCTTCGATCAGATAGCGGATCTCGGCCCCGGCAGGGGAACGGCCCTCCGGGGTGGAAGGGAACGAGCGGGTCTGCATGGGGAACCTCCGTGTGCTTCCAAGCATTATCCCCACAGGGACGCTCGGTAAGAGGTCGGCTTAGATCGTTGTCGAGAAGGTCGCCTCACCGCTCCGACGCCGGCTGCGCGTCGTCATTACTCTCGGTTTCCCGAGGTGTTGGTCCGCTGGCGACCCCAATTTCCCGCACAGCGTTGATGAAAATCCCGAAGGCGCCGCCTAGGAAGGCGAGCAGCAGCAACTGCAAGAATCCAACCTCGGCCAACGCCACATTCAGAAGTACGAGGGCCACCAAAAACGGGATCGACAGCCTGATTCTCCGCCTCATACGATCATCAGGCCAGGCTGGACCGGGTCGGGTCTCCCCCAGCATGAGTAACCACATCAGCGCCAAGACGAGACTTGCGATCTTGATCGACATCTCCACGTCTTCGGTGACGGTATGGACCGCAACGGTTCCGAAGCCGATGGTGGTGACAAGGAATCCGCGTATCACGATGTTGCGAATCCGCCAGGCCGCGATTGGGTTGCCTGACAAAGCGCGGCGGTCCAAGGTCGCGATCAGACCCGCGAATCCGGCAAGAGAGACGCCGAGGCCACCCATTGCCATGAAGAAAAACTCGCCTGGCACCGGCTACGAAGCTACACGTCGAATCGCCGACTTTGCATCCGCGTTGTAGGGCGCATTCCCCGGCCGGGCCCTGGCGTATCAAAGACCTCGTTCCCCGCATGAATCTATTGGGTCCAGATCAGCGGGCGGCACCGGCAGGCGACCGTTTTGCTGTTCCGCTTCGTCACCCGGGAGGCCACGCCCTCACTCCCAAGTTTGGAGGGTCACCTCGGAGACAAGGACCGCCCGGGCTCTGCGTGACCGCCAACTGAGCTTCGGGCGGTTCGCTTGAACGATGTTGGGCTGGAAGCATATGCGCGTGGATGGCTGATCCGGTCGGCGACATCATCGGGGACTACCGGGCGTTCGACCTAAACACCGCACTGATCACCGAATGATCGCGGTAGCTACGCTCGCTGGGTGGACCTTCTCCATCGGAACATCAAGTTCGTAACGACTGCCGACGGTGTCCGGATCGCCTATTGGGAGTTGGGGGCAGGGGTTCCGGTCATGGTGATCCATAGCTGGAATATCAGCCACGTTGAGCTGGAGTGGACCGTTCCGTCGATCGCTTCCTTTTACGCTGCGCTTTCCGAGCGATACAGGGTCATCAAGCTTGACCCGCGAGGGCATGGTCTGTCCGATAAAAGCATTTTCGACCGCGGCGTGTCCGACTCCGGGGCTCAACTCGGATTGACAACTGAAGACGCCGGCCTCGACATTGCCGCGGTTGCCGGAGCGTGCGCGTTGGAGCGGTTCGTCCTGATGGCTGTCGGGTCTCAAGGTCCCGCCGCCATCGAGTTCGCTGCCCGCCATCCGGAGAGGCTCATCGGTCTAGTGCTCTGTGACACGGTGGACAAGATCGCGTCCAGCTACCTTGGTGTCGCCCTTGAGACCCTGGCAGCGATGTCTGAGATAGAGGCCGACTCCGGGGTCCCGGTCGCGGTGGCGATGTTCGATCGAGCGGCTCCAGGGGACGAGTTGGAGGCATGGGCTGCGCTCGAGCGTGCGAATCGTCCGGTTGGCAGGAGGGTGACAGCAAACATTCGGGCCATGATGGAATGGGATGCCAGTTCCCTGCTTGGAGCCGTCGCAACGCCGACTTTGATCCTTTCTTCCCGCAACCCAAACATCGATTTCCTAGCAGAGGCCCAGAAGCTCGCAGCGGGTATCCCGAACTCACAGCTCCGGCGGGTCAATGGAACCTTTGCGCCCTATGCCGCCGACCGGTCGGAGGTGCTTGGCGCCATGGCCGACTTTCTCGGCACCAGAATCAGGCCTGAAGCCGCGACGATCGCTTCGGACCGTTCGGACTTCAGAACGGTCGTATTTACCGATGTCGTCGGATCAACCGAGTTGTTGGAGCGGGTGGGTGACCAGGACGGGCGTTCTGCGATGCGCACGGTCGAACGACTTGTCGTAGACGCTGCCGTGGACCATGGAGGGAGAGTTGTCAAACACCTCGGAGACGGTTCCCTCATCTCTTTCGGTTCCAATTCGAACGCTCTTGCCTTCGCCGTCGCGCTACAACGCCAAATCACAGGGCCGGTATGGATCCGTATCGGCATGGCCGCGGGCGAACCCATCCAAGAAGACGACGACATTCATGGGGCGGTCGTGTCCCAGGCCAGTCGCGTCGCCGACCTTGGCTCGGCGGGAGAGGTCATCGTCGCTGATAGCGTGCGCCAGCTCGCCCTCGGCAAGGGCTACACGTTCGAACGAGTCGGCGAGGTGTCGCTCAAGGGCTTCAGCCAACCGACGACCGTATGGAAGGTCACCTAGGCCTTCGCCGAAAGCCAGCGATATGAACGGCATCGGCTGTCTGTCCGTGGGGCATAAATGTGATGCCATGAAGAGCGGGGCCCCGCTCTGTGACCCGGTACGAAACTCGGGTAGTCATCACTGTCGAGAGTGAGGAGGCCCTCGGTGACACTTTACGTTCGTGATGATTTTCTTCGACGGCGATCGGTGATCGTGGCATCGGGTGACAGGGTGGCTGACACTGAAACTGGAGGGGTGCGAAGAGTCAAAGGTGGCACTGACGACGACGGACCAGGAAATCATTTCGCAAACGATTGATATTCCGAGTTGGGCCGGACTTGTCAGTATCGACGCGCAAGCCCGCCTACAGATAACGAACGGTTCCGGGGTTCAGGGAGCTGTGGCAAACGTCCGGTTCAACGATGTTCTTTCGGGTGCCGCGACCGATGACGTTCCGAACGGGAGTATCGGCGGGGCCGTCAAACGCGAAGTCTTTCAATTGTCGATGCCGGGCGCGACGGTCGAAGGCTCCGCCTACGGTCGGGTAACGGTTGGCACAAACAGTGCGAACGCGACAACGCTTCACATCGTTGCCTTAGGGGTCCGCTGAGTAGACTTCCCGTATGAGAGTCAAGTGTGTCTTCTGTCTCGAGTTAGACGCGGAAGGCCACGATCCCGAGAACTGGCCCGAGGGCGCCGTTAGCGGGCACGCCGAGTGCAGAGAACGGTTCATGTCCGCGATGAACGAAGCCGTTGCTCGCCAGGACCTTTCGGCTTTAGAGGGAGTCGACTTCAAAGACCCGCTGTTGATGCACACCCTCTACTTGAGACTCACCCGCCTGCCCGCCCTAAGTGACGCCCCAAGTCAGTAAGCCGGTCGCGGCCAAGTCCTGTCGATTCGGTGTAACCCTCGGAGCGGGCCTGAGTCCACGCCTCCATAATCTGCGCCTCGGTGTATCCGTCAGCCGCGAGCTGATAGTGGATGACCGGACCTGGAAGGTCAGCGACCAGAAGGACGGCGAGTCGACGGACAAGTTCGGTGGGCATGGAACCCCTTTTCCTGTCAATCCTCCCCGGACAGAAGTTAGCCGAACAGCGACCGAAGCCGTTTTGCTAGGTTCCGGCTTGTCATTCGGGGAGGCCCCCGCTCCCGCCAGCGACACGGTTGGAAAAACAGTCACCTCGGATGACAAAGGACCGCCCGGGCTTTGCGTGACCCCCACCTGAGGCCCGGGGCGGTTCGCTTGCTCGGCCAGCGTCAATATGCGTCAGCTGTCGTCGACAACGAACTGAGCTCGGTCCACCCAGCTCTCGTAGCTCTCAGTCGGATATCTGATCGAATGAATAAGACCGAAAAAGTCCACCTGCCATTTGGTGACCGTCCATCCGACCCTGACATTCGGGTCGCCGATCTCAGTAAAGCCGTGCGTCTTTGGATACGGCAGAATCGCATACTCCACGCGAGCGCCCACGTGACGGTCGATGAGGCTGCCGCAATAGAACACGTCAACGAGCTCGGAAGAGATCGTCGTACCGGCCGGCAACCACCATGTCCACCCACTCCCGGGTGGGTGCGGGTTCTCGTCTCCGGGCGGGTCCATTCCCCACGCCAGCGTCAGCCGCACATCCGCGCGGTAGGCCGCGGTCGCGTAGTGACTCTCGACAGGCTCACCATCACCGAGCGGAGCGACGTTGTCCCGGTAAGTGGGGAATCCTTCGACTCGTGCCAGTCGGCCCTTTTGGAATTGGTCAGAATTCGCCTGACCTCATCGAGTTTCATGAACCTTATTCCTCCTCTGGCCTCACTTGTACGGGTTGTGGTGATCTGCCACCGCAAGAACCTGCCAGCCGGATCCTCGATCCCTGCGCCAGATGGAATCGAGGCGACCAAACATGGGCACCACCCAAACTGTGTCAACGACATCCGGCAAGTCTGGAGAATCGAGTGGAGGCTCATCGTTAAAAGCCGCTGCGGCTTCCCATTGACCCAACGAGACCCACACAAACAGGTGACGTTCCCCGGTCATTTCGCGGAGCTGCCGAGACTTGACTTCGATCTTCTCAGCCACAAGACGATCGACTGCGCCGCCGTCGACAAATCCGCCCCACCCCTTTGCAGCCAGGTAGAGCTTCTGGACGCCCTCCCGCGCCAAGAACCGATGCATGCCGCTTATACCCAGACGAGCGAGCTCCTCCTTGAGCAGGGGATCTCTTAGCTCACGATGGCTTTCCACCCCGTCTTGTTCGACGGCCCGGACCACATAGACCACACGATCGCGGTCCCAGTTGCGAAGGTTCGCGGCGACAGGGTCGAGCCAAATCTGCCATGTGTACTCAAGTAGATCGGATTCGATCGGCACGCCGAACTGGTGGATCTGCCCGTACATTCGCGCATACTCATGAGGTACTGCAATCGTCACCTCGAGCGCCCCGACCACCTCGCCATCGCGATAGATCACGAAGTCTGGAGGGTCCACATAGACCAGGGTTCCATCGATCCATGGGCCGATCAGGGTTCTTGCAGCGGCTTCCTCGCTCGGCGGTTCTCGAGAATCGATCATTCCTTCCGCTGAAAATACACACTCGACACGTGATCGTTTTCGCGTTGAGTCGAGGACTTGGCTTCCTCATTGGCTTCCTGACCAGCCGGATGCCTCGGAAAACCTAGTGGAGCTGAGGGGATTTGAACCCCTGGCCTCTTGCATGCCATGCAAGCGCTCTGCCAGCTGAGCTACAGCCCCGGGAATGACCACAGGGTACCAGACGTGTTTAAGCGGGACTCAGCGGTCTGCCACCAGCCGGGTGATGTTGCCTTCGTGGGTGACAACCAAGATCTCTCCATCGCCATCGAGTCCGAAAGCGTTTACCTGTCCAGGGCTCCCCAACTCCTCGGTATGGTCGATTAGCTCGGTAGCCTCGCCGTCCACCCATCGGAAACTCCGCACGAACCCCTGGCACCAGTCGGCATAGAAGTAAGTGCCGGCCAATTCGGGAATTGCGGTCCCTCGATAGACATGGCCGCCCGTGACGGCGCAGCCTTCGTCAGGGTTGTTGTACTCCACCGCCGGAAGCACATAGTCGGCGGGGTCGCACGGATCCTCTTGGAAGCAAACAGTCCCCTCGACGTTGGCCCATCCGAGATTGGAGCCGCCACCGGTGACGAGGGGTAGAACGTCTATCTCTTCGCGGGCCCCGAATCCGACATCACCTATATATATGTCGCCGCCTACGAAGTCGATGCCGAATCGCCAGGGGTTGCGAAGACCGTAGGCCCAGACCTCTGGCCCGCCCCCGCCGTTAGCGAAGGGGTTGTCAGCGGGGATGCCATAAGGATCTCCGCTGTCGACATCGATCCTGAGGATCTTGCCGAAGAAGCCCTCCGGGTTCTGCCCCTGGTCGCTGGCGTTGGCCCCATCGCCGGAGGAGATCCAGAGGTAGCCGTCGGGTCCGAATTCGAGCATGCCTCCGTAATGTCGGATGTCTGTCGACCGGGGCGGCTGGTCGAGATCGATCAGGACCCGTTCGGTATCTGGATCAGCGGAGTCCTCGGTGGCGGTGAACTCCACCAAGCGGCGGTTTGCGGATTCGCCGACGTAGTAGATGAATATCCGTCCGTCGGTGGGAAAGTCGGGATGAAGGGCGAACCCGAGCATGCCCTGCTCGATTCCGTCGAAGGCCACCCGGTCCTGGATATCGAGGAAAGGGTCGGGTTGGATAGTTCCATCCGCTTCAATAATCCGGACGCGCCCGGGCCGCTCGACCACCCAGACACGGTCGCTACCAGGTGGTGATACGGCATAGGTGGGCTGCTGCATCCCGGAAGCGACGGGTTCGAGGCGGAGGCCCGTAAAGGCGCCCAATGTCGTCGAT
>Ga0326597_10013277_pt1 | contig 10835 bp, 8 predicted proteins | sample RVTome_12_FD_203789 | JGI IMG/M metagenome (GOLD analysis project Ga0326597, IMG submission 203789) | Soil microbial communities from uranium-contaminated site in the Upper Colorado River Basin, Wyoming, United States - RVT100D185 | ecosystem: Environmental > Terrestrial > Soil > Contaminated >... | reverse complement strand
GTCCTGGCGCAATTCGACCATTCCCGAGGACTCGGTGCCGTGGCCGTAACTAGCGACCCGGACGAAGTCGATGAGGGTCGGCACGGTAACTTCCCGCACCAGGTCGGCAAAGAACAGGAAGGCCCCCTTGAGGACGCCCACCAGGAGGACCTCTTCCCCGTGGAAATCGCGGCTGATTTCCTCTCCCAATCTTCGGACCTGCGCTGCAATATAACTTTCTGAGTAGAGTGTTTTAAGAATTGGTTCTGACATGAAGCTCTAGTAGGAAAAAGGGTTGATGGCGTCGCAAAAAATCCGCCCTGCGGCGTTACGGCGTTTTTTCAGGACCTCGACATACCAGATGTATGCCTTCGCCCCTGAAAAACCACCAAGCCTTGCAGGACGAAATTTTTGCTTAGCCATCCTATGCGTTTTTGGGGGGGCATCAGGCTTGAATAGCCGTTAGTTTATAACAAATTGCCCGGCCGGATGTCAATTTTTTCAACAGCAACCTTATGGGTGTCTCGACTCTGGCCAACAGTGGTAATCCTGTGCTATATACCACTAAGGAAAACCTGTCCGTGGTTCAATGCGATAACAGCTCGGCTCGGGTTACCCGGGCAGGCAATTCAAGTTGCGAGGACTCGTCAATGAAAATCATTACTACTCTTTTACTGCTGGTTTTTTCCATCGTACCCGCCATGGCCGCCGGCCCCGCCATTTCGCCGGAAAAACCGATTTTTCTTTTTGGACAAATCGCCGAAGGCGACAAGTTTGAACACACCTTTCGCTTCAAAAACATCGGCGACGCCCCGCTGGTCATCAACAAGGTCCGCAGTTCCTGCGGCTGCACGGCGGCCCTGCTTTCCTCCGACGTGATCGGGCCCGGGGAAACCGGCGAAGTTAAAACCGTCTTTGATTCCAGCGGTTTTTCCGGACCGGTGAGCAAAACCATCTATCTCCACACCAATGATCCCGTGCAGGAAATCATCCGTTTTCAGCTCTCGGGAAATGTCCAGAAGGAGATCCACCTCAAACCCTCCCGGGTGCAGTTCCCGATCCTGACAGCGGCCACGCCGAGCCGGGCTACCGTCACCCTGACCAACAAAGGGCAGAGCACGCTGTTTCTTTCCGACCTGAAAACCACCAGCAGCGAGATGGTTGCGGAACTTTCCGTCACTCGTCTTGAGCCGGAGGAATCGGCGGTGCTGGAGGTTACCGTTACCCCGGACGAGGGTAAGCTGCGTTTTGCCGGATACATCACCCTGCGTACCAGCAGCCCGCGCAATCCACTGCTGCGCATTCCCGTTACCGGCAACCGGGTTGAAAGCAGCAGCGGTAAATGAAAGAAGGTCCTCGGCCTGTTTCCTGGCTCCGGCTGAAAACGGGGGGGCAGGGCAATTAATCCCTGCGCCTTCGGGCTGGCCGGATATTGCAATCATCCGGGAATATGCTTTAATTAGCAGGCGTCCTGGCGGCCGGGCTTTTCCGCCGGTCGTTTCTCCGAAAAGTTGTCGGAAAGCCATTCAGCTCCGGCTTTAATTGTCATTCAATCCAATTTTTATCCTCGGAATGCCAGATGCTGCCAGCGATCCAGGAAAACATTCTGTTGCTGAAAAGCTTTCAGGTTGCCACCCAGATTTTGCTCTGCCTGCTGCTCGGCTACCTGATGGGCGAAGCTTTTTTCCGCTTGCCGGAGGCCTTGCATTCCCGGTCCGTCCCCCATCCAAAATCCCCTGTCCGGCCAAAGGGGCAACGGCCGAAATTACTTTCCGGCTGGCGCACCGGCCTGTTTCTCGTTTTGGGCCTTTCCTTCAATCTGCTCGCGTTGAAGATTGCTTACCGAATAACCCTGATGCAGGGGCTCTTCTGGGGAGCCCTGATGGCCGCCTTTATCCTCGGCATCTGTCTGCTTTTGCTGGCCCGGCAATACTCAATCCGGCAGGATTTCATCACAGGTCTTTTTTTTCTTCTCGGCGTGGAGGGAGAGGTTCTGCTGTTCGGGGTCGCCTTTCTGCTGCTCAACGCCGAAAGCCTACTGCTTCGGCCCGAACTCTGGCCCTTTCTCGACGCCCGGCCGATCCTCTTCGGTTCCTGGCACGGACTGGTCCGTTTTGCCGAATTCCTGCTGCTGGCCCTGCTGCTGGCCACGGCGGGCAGGCTGCGCCATGGCAGCCATGGCGATCAACGAGCCCATCCGGCGACCCTGGTCGCGGTTCTGCTGCTGCCCTTCTGCCTGCTTCTGGAACTGGCCATGACACCGCAATTGGCCCGCACCCCGGCCTTTTTCATCCTGGCGGGCCTTTTTGTGGCTACCACGGCGGCAATCGCCTTGCTGTTGGCGGCCTCCTGTTTCGGCTCCCGCCTGAAGGTCGCCAATCCGCTGCTGGGCACCACCTGCTTGCTGGTTGCACTGTGGGTTCTCGGCAGCTTCACCGCCAGGGAAAGGGTGCTCACCCCCGTCACCCTTGCTGGTCTGACCGGCCTCGGCGAGGGCGCACCAGCGGAGGACCTGGAGTCACTTTTTGCCCCGGATGGTGAGACGGTCGCGACAGCCCCGGCCGCAAAATCGGGCGAGTCCCTGTTCAATCAGAAATGTACCGTCTGCCACCGATTCGACCAACGCCTGGTCGGTCCGCCCCTTGATTCGGTGCTGCCCAAATACCGTGATGCCAAATCGAAGCTCCAGGCCTATCTGGGGGATCCGGTCAAGATCGATCCCGACTATCCGGCCATGCCCGATTTGGGTCTGACCGAGCAGGAAACAGCAGCCCTGGCCGAATTTCTCCTGAGCCGGGATAATGCCCAAAAGCCCAAACAGACACCCGACAACACATGATGCAACGAATTATCACCCTCGCAATAGCAGCCTTTTTCGGGCTTTGTTTGCTGGCCGTTGCCGCCTTCGGTCTCTACTGGGTTCGGGGGCGGAAAGAACCGGTCCAGCCCATCGCCTTTCCCCACACGGTCCATGCCGGGCAACTGGGCCTGGCCTGCGATTTCTGCCACGAATCGGTGAACGAAGGCCGGCACGCCGGTGTGCCGGCCGTATCCAAGTGCATGTCCTGTCACGAAACCGTGGCCGCCGACCGGCCGGAAATCGTCAAACTCAAACAATACCGGGAAGGGGAAGAAGAGATCCACTGGCAGCAGATTCATGCGCTGCCCGATTTCATCTATTTTTCCCACAAGCGGCACGTCAAGGCCGGCCTGGACTGCGCGGCATGCCACGGCCAGGTCGAGGCCATGGCTGAGATTCAGCAGGTCCGCTCGCTGAAAATGGGCTGGTGCGTCACCTGTCATCGGGCCCGAGGCGCCTCCCTGGATTGCGCCACCTGCCACAAGTGATGGCGTCGCAAAAAGTCCGCCCTACGGCGTTACGGCATTTTTTCAGGACCTCGACATACTCTATGTATGCCTTCGCCCCTGAAAAAACACCAAGCCTTGTAGGACGAAATTTTTGCTTAGCCATCTTATGAATGCTTTCGCAAGAAAGCAAAAAGAGTGAATGGCTAAGCAAAAAGCGCCAAATGCAAGGCGCGCAATTGTCGAGGAATGAGGCGTACTAAGGTACGCCGAAGTGACGAGAGCAATTGCAGCAACGCAGCAGTTGGTGAGTTTTTGCGACGCCATCAAGTAAGGAGGGTTTTCATTCCATGGATCGTCGGGAATTTCTGCAAATGCTCGGCCTGGTTTCCGGCGCTACGCTGCTTTCTTCCTGCGGCTCGGACACGGGGCAGAAAGAGCTGATTTCCTACCTGGTCCCGGCAGAGGACGGGGTTATTCCCGGAGAGGCCACCTGGCGCCCCTCGACCTGCACCGAATGTCCGGCCCAGTGTGGCATCCTGGCCCGGCTGCGGGAAGGTCGCCCGGTCAAGCTGGAGGGGCTTCCCGAACACCCTGTCAGCCGCGGCGGCCTGTGCGTTCGCGGTCAGGCTGCTCTGGGGCGCCTCTACCATCCCGAACGCATCAAGACCCCCCTTCAGCGCGACGCCGAGGGCCGACTGGCAAAGATTTCCTGGTCGCAGGCCTTGGGGCGCATCGCCGAAGCACTGCAAAAGGGGCGGGAACAGGGCCGGCGCAACCTGTTTCTGTCCGGGCGCACCACCGGCACCCTGGCCCGACTCATCGACCAGAGCTGCCCACCCCTTTCCCTGGACCGATTGCCGGAGTTCGAGGCTTTTTCTCATGCCGCTCTGCGGCAAAGCTACCAGTCTCTTTTCAAGCGGGGGGATCTGCCTCATTACCGGATCGAACAGGCCGATCTGCTGTTGACGGTGGGCGCCGATATCCTGGAAACCTTCGTCAGCCCGGTCGACTACATCGGCCAATATTCCCGCGCCCGGCAGGAGAAGGGGCTGCCCTGGATCCATGTTGAACCGCACATGTCGCTGACCGGCGCCAATGCCTCCCTTCGCCTCAATCTCAATCCCGGCGCCGAGCCGCACCTGCTGTCCTGGTTGTTGCAAAAGGTTGCAGTAAGTAAGCGCTACCGGAGCCGCTGGCCCGCCGCTCTGGACCATATCCTGCCGTCGCAGGGCACCGCCGCCGTGGCCTCTTCCACCGGCCTGACCGTCCCGCAACTGGAGGACATGGCCGACAAGTTTATCGAAGCCAAAAAACCGCTGCTGATCGTCGGCGGCCTCGCCACCGCTCACGCCGGCGGACATGCGGCCGCCCTGCTGGGCGCCCTGCTGCAGTGGCTGACAGCCGTGCCCTGGGGCGGTCTCGATTTTGCGTCTTCCGCCAATTACGGGTCGGTGGGCAACTTTGTCGATCTGAAAAAGGCGTCGGACCGGCTGGCAGCCGATGGAGTCGGGGTTCTGATGGTCAGCCGCTGCAACGCGGCCTTCCATGCTCCGCAATCCCTTGATCTGCCGAATGCCATCAAGAAGGCCGGGTTGCGGGTCGGTCTGGCGGAACTGCACGACGAAACAACCGACCTGATGGACCTGATCCTCCCCCTGCCTCACAGCCTGGAATCCTGGGGGGATGCCGAGCCACGCCGGGGCGTTCGCGGCTTGCTGCAGCCGATGATCGCACCCTTGTACGATACCCTCGGCGAAGGTGACATCCTGCTGCGCCTGCGGCGCCTGATGGGCGATTCGGGTGCCGCGGGAAACTGGCAAGGTTACCTGAAGGATCGTTGGCAACGGGACTTCAACCGGAACGAGTTGGGACAATTGCTGGAGAAGGGCTATCTCACCGACCGTCCGGCGGAAAAACCGTTGCAACTGGATACCGCCCGCGCCGCCGCCGGACTTCGACGCCTGCACTGGCCGGCCCCCCTGCGGAAACCGGTCGCCGTCCTTACCCCGTCGATCCGGACCTTTGACGGCCGCGGACGTGCCCTGCCGCTGCTCCAGGAGGTCCCCGATCCCCTGACGACCATTTCCTACGGCAGTTGGGTGGCGGTCGCTCCCGAAACCGCGCAGAGACATGATCTGACCGACGGCAGGGAGCTGCGATTGACAGGCAGCCTGCCGGAAATCACCCTGCCGGTCAAGATTCAGCCGGGGCTGCCCCCTGACATGCTGACGCTGCCCATGGACTGCCTGGCCGCGCCGACAGTGGCCGTCGACCCCGTCTCGGGCGAAGCGGTGCGTTACCTGACCGACCTGCAACTGCGCCCCGGCCGCACCGTCCGGCGCCTGCCGATCCTCTCAGGGTCCCTGTCCCAGCAGGGTCGCGGCATCATTCCGAAACCGATTCACCGGGAAGAGCCTCGGCACAAGCGTCCTTCTCTCTACCCGGAACCGGCCTACGACCAGTACCGCTGGACCATGGCCATCGACCTCGAGCGCTGTATCGGCTGCGGCGCCTGTGCCGCGGCCTGTTACGTGGAAAACAGCGTGCCGCTGGTGGGCGCCGAGGAACATGTCAGGGGACGAGAGATGTCCTGGCTGCGAATCGAACCCTTTTATGACGAAGACGGCCGGGTCGAATTCATCCCGATGCTCTGCCAGCACTGCACCTATGCGCCCTGTGAACCGGTCTGCCCGGTATATGCCGCTTATCACAGTCCGGAAGGGCTGAACATCCAGGTCTACAACCGCTGCGTGGGTACCCGCTATTGCAGCAACAACTGCCCGTACAAGGTGCGGCGCTTCAACTGGTGGAAGCACGACCTGCAGCCGCCGCTGGACAAAATGCGCAATCCCGACGTCACCAGGCGCAGCAAGGGAATGATGGAAAAATGCACGTTCTGCATCCAGCGCCTGCGGGTTGCCCGCGATCGGGCCAAGGACGAAAATCGCCTGGTTCGTGACGGCGAAGCGACCCCGGCCTGCGCCCAGAGCTGCCCGGCCGGAGCCATCGTCTTCGGCAACCTGCTCGACCGCAATTCGCGGATTTATCGCCTGGTCCGCGACAAGCGGGCCTACCAGGTCTTCGCCGAACTGGGAACCGGACCGTCGGTTTACTACCTGCGTCCGGAAGGCGGGGCTAAACCGGAACCAACTGCAACCTGAAACCAGCGGATATCTGCCATGAATACCGGTCCCACTCCTGCCCTGCAGGTGGAAAAAGACGTCCTCGCGGCCATGAGCCGGCCCAGTCTCCGCTATCTGGCAGCCGTCGCCCTGACCGCCCTGCTCTTTGCCGGCGGGTTGGCCCTCTGGGCTCGTCAGATCGCTCTCGGCATGGGTGTCGCAGGCATCACCCACCCCGTCGGCTGGGGGGTCTATATCGTCAATTTCGTCTTCTGGGTCGGGATCGCCCATTCCGGCACACTGATCTCGGCGGTCCTCTATATCTTCCGGGCCCAGTTCCGCACCAGCTTTAATCGCATGGCGGAGGCGATGACCATCTTCGCCCTGATGGTCGCCGGCCTTTTCCCCCTGATCCATCTCGGGCGGGTCTGGCGCTTCTACTACCTGTTGCCCTACCCCAACCAGCGTCAACTGTGGGTGAACTTCCGCTCGCCCCTGGTCTGGGACGTGTTTGCCGTCTCCACCTATATGCTGGTCAGCCTGGTCTTCTTTTACGTCGGCATGATCCCCGACCTGGCCGTCACCGCCCGCCATCGGCCGGGATTCGTCGGCCGCATCTACCGCGTACTATCCCTCGGCTGGACGGGCGAAACCCGCCAGTGGCACCATTATGCCAAACTCTCGATGTTTCTTGCCGCCTTCGCCACCCCCCTGGTGGCCTCGGTGCACTCCATCGTTTCCTGGGACTTCGCGGTGAGTATCATCCCCGGCTGGCACACGACGATCTTCGCGCCCTATTTCGTGGCCGGGGCCATCCTCTCCGGCACTGCCATGGTCCTCACCCTGGTGATCCCTATGCGGCGCCTGCTCAACCTGAAAGAATACATCCCCGTCGACCATATCGAATCGATCGCCAAGATCCTGCTGTTGACCTCGCTGATCGTCAGCTTTGCCTACATCGTCGAACACGGCCTGGCTTTTTACAGCGGCAACCTTTTCGAAATGGAGCAGTTCCGGTTCCGCGCTTTCGGCGACTACCGGGTTCTGTTCTGGGTGATGATCCTGTGTAACGCCCTGCTGCCCCTGACCCTGTTCCTTCGCCGGCTGCGGCGAAACCTGGTCTACCTTTTCGTCCTGTCCCTGCTGGTCAACGTCGGCATGTGGCTGGAAAGGTTCGTGATCGTGATCGGTTCCCTGGCCCGTGACTTCGATCCCTACGCCTGGGGCAATTACACCCCCTCCCTGACCGAGATCGGCATCACCGCCGGCGCCTTCGGTCTGTTCTTTCTGGCTTTCCTGCTGTTTGTCAAGGTCCTGCCGGTGCTGTCCATCACCGAATTGAAGGAGCGCTGATCATGGCTGAGCGGCTGGTTTTCGACCATCATCAGGAATTTATGGAGGAGCTTCGCGCCATGCTCGCCCGGGGCGTCGACCCCAAACAGGTGCGCGTTCGCACCCCCTACCACGTTGCCGAAGCGGAAGAACTCCTTTTCCAACGCCCCAGCAGGCTGCGTTATTTCGCGTTGATCGGTGGCCTGGGCGGCTTCGGCGGCGGATTCGCCTTTGCCGCGTTGACCGCCCTGGACTGGCCGATCATCACCGGCGGCAAGCCGATCGTCTCGGTGCCGCCCTTCCTGCTCATCGGCTACCTGATGACCATTCTGTTCGGCTCATTGATTTCCTTCGCCGGTTTTCTGCTGCTGGCGCGACTGCCCGACGCCCGGATTCTGGACGAAACGGAGGAATTCGACCACCGTTTCGTCATCACCCTGCAGGACGAGGTTTCACCATGACCCAGGTCAAATTCAACACGGTCGGCATCTATATCCTGCTGTTGATCCTGACCGTTGTGATCGCCTTGTTGGAATTCGGCGGGTTTTTCGACGAGAAAGGCGCCCTGCTGCTGACCCTGACCTTTTGGGCGACCCTGGTTCAGGGGGCCATCGCGGTGGCCGCCGTCACCCTGCTGGTCAAGGCGAAGTGGATCGGCTCCCTGCAGAAAGAACTGCTGTCCTTCTATCCCCTGCTGCTCCTGCTGGCGGTGCTGTTCGCCCTGCTGTGGCCGCAGATCGATCTTTATCCCTGGAGTAAACAGCCAACCGCCTGGCTCAACCGCGATTTTTTCATGGGACGCAACCTGATCTGCCTGCTGCTGACCTATTTCGCCGGTCGCTGGCTGGCCCGGCGCGCCACCAGTCCCGAAGGAGCTACAGACCGCCATGCCGTCATATACCTGGTGCTGTTCGTCGCCAACCAGAGCCTGATCGGTTTCGACTGGGTAATGTCCGCCGCCTACCCCTGGTTCAGTTCCATGATCGGCCTTTTCTTTTTCACCGAAGCCCTGTATGGCGGTATCGCGGTGGCCGGAATGCTGTTCTGGCTTTTCCATCGCAGCCGCCTGGCTGCAGCTCCGGTTGAAACCCCGGCCCATGTGCGGGACGTCGGCTTGCTGCTGTTCGGCTTCAGTGTCCTCTGGGCCGGGCTGTTCTTCGCCCAGTACCTGCTGATCTGGTACGGCAACCTGCCGGAAGAAGTCATCTTTATCGTCGAAAGAATCACCGCTTCGCCCTACCGGGAGTTGAGCTGGTTCTTCCTGCTGGCCCTGTTCCTGGTGCCCTTCGTCTCGATGATGGGTGCCCCCGCCAAAGGCGACGTGCGCATGGTTTCGCTCATTTCACTGGTGGTCCTGGCCGGCCTTTTCGCAGAACGTCTGCTCTACCTGCTGCCGGTGGTGCCCCAGCACGGCGGCGCCCTGCTGGCTTACAACCTGCTGATCCTCTGCGCGACCCTGGTGGTTCTGCAGAGCCGGGACGAGATTCTGCCGGAAGGGGCCGCCATCCGCTGAAGCGGCGGCCAGTTTGCCGTTGCAATTCCCGCGGTAATGGGGTATATAAGCTGTTCGGCGCGATTAGCTCAGATGGATAGAGCGCTGCCCTCCGGAGGCAGAGGTCGCAGGTTCGAATCCTGCATCGCGCGCCAAAAATTCAAGGGATTTCAGCAGGGTAAAAACTTGCCGAAATCCCTTTTTTGGTTCGATGTCCCATCCCTGTCGGGATATTTCAATCTCGAAGACCGGCGACAAGATTATCCGCCAAAGCATTCATCAACAGAAAATAGTTTTCCAATCCAGCCGGAAGCTCCGCGCCAAGGGGATCGAGGATACCTGTCTTTGCCCCCGTCCCTTCGATCACCGTGGCCACCAGTCGCGATTCGAACTGCGGTTCGCTGAACACACAACGGGCATTCAGCGCTTTAATTTTTGCCCGGAGCTCCCGAATCCGCACGGCACCGGGTCTTCTTTCCGGGTCGATGGTGATGGAACCGACGGCGTTGAGCCCGTAAGCCGACTCAAAGTACTGGTAGGCATCGTGAAAAACAGCATAAGGGACACTTCTGTAAGGGTCCAGTTGGGTTGACAACCGAGCATGCAGCTTGTCGAGACGCTCCTTTAGCCGGGCGGCATTTTTCAGATATTGTTGCTGGTGAACCGGATCGATCTCGGCCAGGACGGCAGCTGTTTTTTCCACAACCTGTTTAGCCAGCAGCGGGTTGAGCCAGAGGTGCTGATCATGTTCCGCATGCTCGTCCGGGTCGTGGTTATTCTCATGGTCATCGATATGCGCTTCCCAGCTGCCGCCTTCCCGCACGGGCAGCAGAACAGATTCGAGCTCTTCGGCCAGTTCCAGTTGGCGGGCCTTGCGCCCTAAGGTCGACAGGGGTTTTTCCAGGAAACCTTCGAGTCGGTGGCCAACCCAGACGACCAATTGGGCATCGGCCAGCAGACGCGCCTCCGAGGGGCGCAAAACATAACCGTGCGGCGAGCCGCCTCCCTTGATCAGCAACTGCGGCTCACCGACCCCTTCCATGACCCCGGCCACCAACGAATGAAGCGGTTTGATACTGACCACCACTTTTGGGCCCTGGGGATCTGCCGCCAAGACATCAACGGCTGGAACAGCGAGGAAAACCGCAAACAGCACCGCAATAATAGATTTTCTCATCCGGACCTCCGTGCACAAGATCCTGATTGATCTTGGTTAGATGTTATAATATAACAAAAATTTGAAATTCAAACTGGATGGCGTCGCAAAAAGTCCGCCCTACGGCGTTACGGCGTTTTTTCAGGACCTCGACATACCTGATGTATGCCTTCGCCCCTGAAAAACCACCAAGCCTTGTAGGACGAAATTTTTGCTTAGCCATCGTAAGAGTAAGCATTTCTTGACAGGCCCTTAGGGAGAATAGAATGGCTGACGCCTCCCGGACGCATTTTGTCTGTAAGGATAACAATCATCAGAGCTGCATCGCCGAGGCTTTGGCCCGCGCCGAGCAGCTTTGCCGGCGGCGCAAGGAGCGCTTTACCGCAATCCGCCGCCGGGTGCTCGAACTGGTCTGGCAACAACACAAGCCGGTGGGGGCCTACGA
>Ga0326597_10013276_pt1 | contig 10835 bp, 8 predicted proteins | sample RVTome_12_FD_203789 | JGI IMG/M metagenome (GOLD analysis project Ga0326597, IMG submission 203789) | Soil microbial communities from uranium-contaminated site in the Upper Colorado River Basin, Wyoming, United States - RVT100D185 | ecosystem: Environmental > Terrestrial > Soil > Contaminated >... | reverse complement strand
CGCACCGGGGACACACCCAGAATTGATCGGGCGTCCACGCCATGCCAGCGCCGGGATCGCGCATATCCATTTCAGTTCCGCACCGTTGACAGCGAATGTGGAGAGCGGCGTCGGTCATGGGCGGATTCTAGTGTCCCGAGTGCGAAATAGCTAGCCAGCCTGCCGGGCGTGGCACGAAAAGGTCGGAAATCCCCCATGGCTTCCATGGAGAACGGTAGGATCAGCCCATGATCCCCGCCGTCGTGATCGCGGCCGGCAAGTCGACGCGCATGGGTCGACCGAAGGCGACGCTGCCGCTGCCGGACGGCGACACATTTCTCACGCGCGTCATCCGGACGCTGTCGAGCGCCGGCGTCGACGACATCGTCGTCGTGCTCGGGCCCGGCGCGGAGGCGGTCGCCGACAGCGTCGCCCAGCGGGGGCTACGGGCGCGATTCGTCGTGAACGACGACTACGAATCGGGCCAGCTCTCCTCGGTTCTGGCGGGGCTGCGCGCGATTGACCGCCCCGGCGTCGCCGCCATGCTCCTCACGCTGGTCGACGTGCCGCTCATCTCGCCCTCGACGGTGAGCGCCGTGCTGGACCGGTATCGCACGACGAAGGCGCCGATCGTCCGTCCGGTCCAGGGGGATCGGCATGGTCACCCCGTCCTCATCGATCGCCGACTCTTCGAGGCGCTGAGCCGGGCGGACCCGTCGGAAGGCGCGAAACCGGTTGTGCGGGCGCACGTGTCGCGGGCGGGCGACGTCGAGATTGACGACGAAGGGGCGTTTGCCGACGTCGACACCCCGGAAGACTACGCGCGGATAGTCGAAGACCCTTGATCCCCATTCGACCCCGCTCGTGCCGCCACGAACGGCTCGCGGTTGCTTTCCGCTCGCGCGGTCACTGCCGCCGGCTGTCTCGGGGATCCGGCGCCGTCACCGCGGCTTCGAGTCGCGCGGCGAGCGGAGCGAAGGTCGAGGTGGGCCCGTTCCAGAGCAGTTCGTCGATCGAGTCGAACAGCGGAATGTCGGATCGGAGCGTCGCAAGATCGCGAAACAAGAAGGCGCGGTCGCGCTCGCGCTCCAGCGCGTGTGCCAGCGCGCCAGGTCGGGAAGCGTTCACTCCCCACATGCGCCAGTCGGCCGGAATCGCTTCGAGATGGCCGTACTTGGCGAGCACGGCGGCGGTGGACTTGGCGCCCCACCCGGGCAGGCCGGGATAGCCGTCCGCGCTGTCGCCCACCAGCGCCAGGTAGTCGGGGATCGACATCGGCGGCACGCCGAACTTCGCGACGATGCCGGCTTCATCACGGATCGTGCGGAGCCGCCGGTCCATCTGCACGACGCGCGTCCCGCGCACGCACTGCGCCAGGTCCTTGTCGGGCGTGCAGATGATCACGCGCTCGACCCGCGAGTCTCGTGCCGCTGCCGCGGCGGCAGCGGCCAGTGCATCGTCGGCCTCGAACTCGATCATCGGCCACGTCGCGATGCCCAGCGCCATCAGAGCCTCTTCGAGCAGCGGAAACTGGTCGAGGAGGTCCGGGTCGATGCCTGCGCCCGTCTTGTAGCCGGGCCAGAGCCGGTTGCGGAACGATTCGATGACGTGGTCGGTCGCGACTCCCACGTAGGTGGTGCCCTTCTTGATCATCCCCAGAATGGACGCGAGGACGCCGCGCACGGCGGCGACCTCCCGGCCGTCCCGCTCACGCGCGGACGGGAGGGCGTAGTAGTGCCGGAACAGCTCGTACGTGCCGTCGATGAGGTAAACGTCCAGCGGAGGCTCCCGGATCACAGTATCCTGCCGGTTGGATAGATGTCGACGAAGTCCCCGACAGCCTTCGCGATCGCGCCGCCGATCGAGCCGATGCTCGCGAAGCTCGCCGTTGAGCTCCCGGCCGGGGCGTTCCTGTACGAGCCGAAGTGGGATGGATTTCGCGCGATCGTCTTCCGCGGCGGCTCCGAGGTCTTCATCCAGAGTCGCGACTTGCGGCCGCTGGATCGCTACTTCCCCGACCTGCAGGAGCCGCTTCTAACCGGGCTTCCGGACGGCTGCGTTGTCGACGGCGAGATCGTGATCCCGACGAGCCACGGGCTCGATTTCGACGCGCTCCAGCTTCGGCTTCATCCCGCTGCCTCGCGCGTCGCCATGCTGGCGAAAGCGACCCCCGCGGCGTTCGTCGCATTCGATCTGATCGCGCTCGGCGGCCGCGACCTGCGCGGCACGCCGCAGGGCGAGCGCCGCGCGCTGCTGGAACGGGCGCTGGCGGGCGTCAAGCCGCCGATCCACCTGACACCGGCGACCCGCGATCCGGTGGTGGCGACCGAATGGCTCGCCCGGTTCGAGGGCGCCGGCCTCGACGGCGTCGTCGCCAAGCCGGAGCGGGGGGCGTACCAGCCGGGCAAGCGCGCGATGATCAAGGTGAAGCACGCGCGTACGGCCGATTGCGTCGTGGCCGGTTTCCGCTGGCACAAGAACGGAAAGGGCGTGTTCGTCGGTTCGCTGCTGCTCGGGCTGTACGACGACAAGGGCGCGTTGCATCACGTCGGCGTCACGTCGGCGTTCACCACGACCGCGCGCAAACAGCTCGCGTTGGAGCTGGCGCCGCTGCGCGAGCGCGCCCTCGAGGGCCATCCCTGGCGCGAGTGGGCCGGCGCGGACGGCGGCGAGACGACACGCATGCCCGGCGGCCAGAGCCGCTGGAGCGGGGGCAAGGACTTGTCGTGGGAGCCGCTGCGGATCGAGCGAGTCTGCGAGGTCAAGTACGACCACATGCAGGGACCGCGGTTCCGACACGCCGCGATCTTCGGGCGCTGGCGTCCGGACAAGAGGCCGGGCGACTGCCGTTACGATCAGCTGGAAGTCGCGACGCCTTACGAGCTCGAGAAGGTCTTCGGCGCCTCACGCCTCGGGCGGTGACGTCGCGGCGGTCGCTCGCAGGCCTGTCCGTCCGCAGACTCGAGCGCGCGTGGCAAGCAGACTCGAGAGTCGGGAGGAGAAAAACAGCTCTACGGCAGCGCCAACGCCACGAACTCCGCCGCGTGATCCGCCGAGCCGATTGGGGCCACGATGAACTGCTTCCCTTGATGCATGTAGCTCATGATGGCCCCGGTCGTGCCGGCGGGAAGCTCCACCTCCCACAACACAGCGCCCGTTTTCTTATCGTACGCTCGGAGCTTCTTCCCGTTTGCTCCGCTCGGCGGCGTGGCCACCATGATGGTATCGCCCTGGCTCACGAAGAGCAGCGTTGGCGTCACGAGCGGCATGTCGCGGCTGGGCTGGCCCAGCGGGGGCAGGTTCAGATGCTTGAGAGCCGGGTGATCGCGTGGGCCGTCGCCGTTGGGCACCGCCCAGATATGCTCGCCCGTGGAAAGGCTGATCGCGGTGATCCGCCCATACAGCGGTTTCATCAAGGGCAAGCCACGCGGCCCTTTGATGATCTCCCGAGTACCACGGGTGTATCGAAAATTCGTCTTCGCCGGATCGCCGGGGACGAGGTCGGCCGCGAACGTGCCCGTGACCGACGGCACATACAGCATCCCGGTCTCCGGATCGAAGGCCGCGCCACCCCACTCCGCGCCTCCAACCTCGGTCGGCACCTGCAGCGTCCCCTTCGTGTCGTTGGGTCCGTCGCCCGCGATCGAAGGAGGCGTGAAGATCGGTCCGAGCACGTAGCGTTTGGCGATCTCGATCGCCTCCGCGCGCAGCTCGGGGGTGAAATCGATGAGGTCGTCCATCGAGAGCCCGTGCCGGTCGAACGGAGCCGGCCTGGTCGGAAACGGCTGCGTCGGCGACGTGCGTTCGCCCGGCGTCTTCGATGCCGGCACTCTTCGCTCCTCGATCGGCCAGACGGGCTGCCCGGTCACGCGGTCGAAGACATACGCAATCGCCTGTTTGGTGAGCTGCACCACCGCTTTGATTGGTTTTCCGCCGACAACGATGTCCGCCAGGATCGGCGCCGCATTGTTGTCGTAGTCCCACAGATCGTGATGAACCGTCTGGAAGTGCCAGACCCGCTCTCCGGTGGCGCATCTGACGCAGACGAGGCTGTTGCTGAATAGATTGTCACCGAGACGATGCCCGCCGTACATGTCGTTGGTCGGCGCGCCTGTCGGGAGGTAGGCATAGCCCAGCGTTTCATCGGCGCTCATCAGGGTCCACACGTTTGCAGCCCCGGTGTATGCCCACGAGTCGTTTTCCCAGGTCTCGCTGCCAACCTCCCCTGGCCTCGGAATGGGGTTGTAGGCCCAACGGGACTGGCCGGAGCGCACGTCGAATGCCTGGACCTTCCCTGGCGGCGCCTCCTTGTTCAACGGCGAGTCACTCATGGACGAGCCGACGATGACGACATCGGTGCACACCAAGGGCGCGCTGGTCCATCTGTAGCCAAGGGATAAGGGACCGAGAGCCGGCTGAAGGTCCACCCGGCCCTTCTCACCGAAGGTGGGAATGAGCTTGCCGGTCCGCGCATCGATGGCCCACAGGAACTGGCCGCGGACCGCCAGGATCCGTGCGTCATTCCCGTCCCGCCAATAGGCGACACCGCGGCTGGGCGCCCCGCCGATCGGCTGGTCCTCCGGCAGTTCCTGCACCCAGATCGTCTTGCCGGTGCCGGCGTCGAACGCCTCGACAAGGCCGACACCGTTTGACGCGTACAGGACGCCGCCAACCATCAACGGCGTCGAGCGCAAATTGTTCCCGAATCTCAAGTCGGGGTTCTTCGCGCGGAGCTCATCCGCGACCGCGGGCCGGCGCCATGCGATGCGAAGGCTCCCGACGTTGCTCGTGTTGATCTGGTCCAACGGGGAGTACTTGGTGAAGGCCTTGTCGCCCCCATAGTCGGGCCACTCGCCGCTCCTCGGTGCGCCGGCCTGGGCGTCGACCTTCACGCTCGAGGCCAGCACCACCGAGCACACCAGGCTGCCCAGCAGACGTCGCGTCATCCCGACTTTCATCGCTGTCCTTTCCCCCGATGCCCCGAGCACGGTCGGGCGCTGGTTACCTTGGTCGCCACGATTCCCCTGCCGACCGGAGCAGATTGTATCCCGGTCTGCCTGCGGCCAAAGCCCGTTTCCCCACGCCCCGTTCCGAGGGATGACGAAGGACGCGGACGCGTGAGACGGGGCCGCGCCGATCTCGGGGCCGCGCCGATCTCGGGCTTCCCCAGCCGCTCCGCTTACTGTAGATTGCTCACTACCAACCCTGAGCGGGAGGAGGACGAATCGTGATTTCAAGAGCAGCGTCGTTGACGGTGTCGTTCGCCATCATGGCTTGCGCGATTCTGGCGGCGCAGCGCCCCTCGGGGGGGACGGTGGCAGTCGACGCCGATGACATCGGCGGCGTGGTCAGGAGCACGAAGGGGGCGGAGGCCGGCGTGTGGGTGATCGCGGAGACCACCGACCTGCCGACGAAGTTTGCCCGGATTGTGGTCACGGACGACCAGGGCCGCTACCTGCTTCCGGACCTGCCGAAGGCGAGCTACCACCTTTGGGTGCGAGGCTATGGGCTCGTGGATTCAGAGAGGGTGGTGTCGACACCGGGCAAGGCGTTGGATCTGACGGCCGTGATCGCGCCCAATGGCCAGGCGGCTGCCCAGTACTACCCCCCCAACTACTGGCTGTCGATCATGAAGTTTCCGCCAGGCAAGCTGACGCCAGATGAATTGGCCCGCTCCGCGAAGTGCTCCCTGTCCTGTCACTCGCTCGGTGGCAAGGCCACACGGGAGATTCCGCCAGAAACCGCGGCGCTCGGGGATTTCAAGACCACCGAGGAGGCATGGGCACGGCGGTTGAGGTCGGGGCCCAATGGCGCCAGCATGATCGGCGCCTTCAGAAACCTTGGTCCGCAGTTCCGCATGTTCGCGGATTGGACCGACAGCATCGCGAAGGGCGAGTATCCGAAGGAGGCGCCGCCGCGTCCCGCCGGCATCGAACGCAATCTGGTGGTGAGCCTGTGGGACTGGGGCCCAACCAACGGTTACATTCACGATGCAGCCTCCGGCGACAGGCGCAATCCGACGATCAATGCCAACGGGCCGCTGTACGGGGCTTCCCAAACCCACGACGTCCTTTACTGGGTGGATCCGGTCAAGAACACGGAGGGCGCCGTCAAGATTCCGCTGCGTGATCCCGATGTTCCGCAGGTGCACGATGGCGGCGCGTTCGCATCCAATCCGGATCCGAAGGGACTTCTGCGGCTGCCGTCGCCTTATTGGGGGGAGGAGACCATCTGGAACGCACAAGCGGTGCCGCGCAGCGGAATAATCGACCACAAGGGCCGCGTGTGGATGGGTTTCAGGATCCGGCGAAACGAAAATCAGCCGTCCTTCTGCAGATCGGGCTCGACCAATAAGTTCGCCAAGTATTTTCCGCTGGATCCCAGACCGGGATCGAACGTCGGGGCGAAACAGACGGGCTTCTACGATCCCAAGACACAGCAATGGACGCTCATCGATACGTGCTGGTGGGTCGATCACAACGACTTCGCGGAAGATGCCGACAACACGCTCTTCACCGGCATGGATGACGTGGTGGGTTGGATCAACACCCGGGCGTTCGACGCCACCCGCGACGAACAGGCTTCGCAGGGATGGTGCCCCCTCGTCATCGATACCAACGGCGATGGCAAGATCACCACACCGTGGACGGAACCGAACGAGCCCGTCGATCCCGCCAAGGACCACCGCGTGAGCCTCAACTGCTACGCCGTGTCGGCCCACCCCGGGGACAACACGGCGTGGTGCAATGGAAGCGGCAGAAAGCTCGTGCGTATTGAACGCGGCCCCAACCCGCCGGAGACGTGCATTGCGGAGGTGTACGAGGCGCCCGCGTCTGCCGGCCCTGGTACGTCGCGCGGCGTCGACGTCGACAGCAATGGCCTGGTTTGGGTGAACTTCACCGGAAGCGATTTCATCGCGAGCTTCGACCGGAAGAAATGCAAGGTGTTGAATGGCCCGACCGCGACCGGACAGCACTGTCCGGAAGGATGGAAGTTCTATTCAACGATGGATCGTCCCTTCGAAGGCGCGCCGACCGTCACGACCACGCACACCTATCTCCTCAACGTGGACCGACTGGGCGCGCTGGGACTCGGCAAGGACACGCCGGTGACCTACCCCGAGAGCACCGACTCGCTCATCGCGTTGTCGCGGGAAACGGAAAAGTGGGTGAATCTCCGCGTGCCCTATCCGATGACCGCGATGTATACCAAGCACGTCACCGGGCGGATTGACGATCCCAAGGCCGGCTGGAAAGGCCGCGGGCTGTGGACCAACAGCGGCAGCTATGCGTTATGGCACCAGGAAGGCGGCAAGGGAACGAAGGGTAAGTTGATCAAGTTCCAGCTCCGCCCCGATCCCCTGGCGAAGTAGAACGGCCCGGGGTCCCGGCGCGTCACAGCCCTGCGCCGTGACGCCGGCGGGCTCTTTCGGGAGGCGACGGTTCGGACGAGCGGCCCGATGGCCCTGGAAGGGGGCCATCGGGCACCGTAGCCTCAGTCGCGATGCGGCGCGCAGAGCAGTCCGTTGTTGTAGCTGTCGAGCGTGACGGGCAGCGGCTGGCCGGCCGCCCACGCGTCGCTCGACGCGTGCACGTTGCTGCCCACAGGTCCATGAACAGCCATCCAGCCGTCGGCCGCGGCGATCGTGGCGTCGACGCAGGTGCCGTCGTTGCCGATCAGGACGTTCAGCTTGGCGGGGACGAGCAGCCAAGGAAATTCAAGACAAGCTCGACCGGCTGGACGAAGCGTTCCTCTTCGAGCGCCCGATCGACATCGACACGTACGATCGTCACGCCGAAAAGCTGCGCGAGGAGCTCACACTCGTCGGGATGGACGGGGTCACTCAGGCCAGCTCGACGCTCTCGACGTAGAGGGCATCCTGGCGTTCGCGGAACGTGTTCTGCCGCGTGCCTCCGACCTCTGGGTGCAGGCATCACTCGAACAGCGGCAGCGGTTCCAACAACTGTTCTTTCCGGAGGGAATCGCCTTCGACGGAAATCGCTTTGTTCGAACCGCCGTAACCGCACCGGCTTTCAGCCACGTGCGGCCAATTGAGGGTGGGCATGAAAGGATGGTGGCCCAGATTTTCCCCAGATGGAACCCACTGACCAGCTGGATGCGTCAAATCAATCGAAGACTTCCAGAGAGCCGCGTAAGGCGGTTTGCCAAACGGAAATCCGCCTCTCGGACATCTTCGATTTTCCTCGCAAATCCTTCACTCTCTTTCACTTCGCTGATCGGGCGACTTGGCTGCTGTTGGCTCTGGAGGCGCTGTCTTGGCGCGTCACAGGGACAATCGTGGGGACAGCGCAACGCTCGGCTCGACGAGCCAACGACATCGAGTCCCGCTGAGCAGACGAGCCACTCGTTCTTCGTTACTTCATTGGCTTGCTGACTGAAATAATGCGGCCAGCGCGCATCTCGACCACGGCATCGGCGAGCGCGGCGGCGTCGTCCGTGTCGTGGGTGACATAGACCATCGTCACACCAAGGTCGCGCTGGAGCCGAGCGAGTTCGGCGCGAAGCGTTGTGCGCAACTCCGGGTCGAGGCTCGAGAGCGGCTCATCGAGCAAGAGCAGGCGAGGCTGACCGACGAGCGCACGGGCAAGCGCGACCCGTTGCTGCTCGCCGCCGGAGAGCTCGTGAGGATAGCGAGCCGACAGTGGCTCAATTCGAACGAGGTTCAAAGCCTCGTGTATTCTCGCCGCCCGCTCAGCGCGTGGAGTCTTCACGGACCCCAGAACGAACTCCAGGTTCTTCCAGACGGTCAGGTGAGGCCAGAGGGCGAGGTCCTGAAACACAAATCCGATCCCTCGCTGGTGAGGCGGCACCATGCTGCGCCTGAGACCGGCCACTTTCGTGCCGTTCAAGGAAATCTCGCCGCTGTCCGGTACCTCGAGGCCCGCGATCAACCGCAGCAGCGTCGTCTTGCCGCAGCCGCTCGGCCCCAGGATGACGACAGCGTCACCAACGGCGACGTCGAGGGAGACACTGTCGACCGCCTGATGTGACCCGAAGCGTTTCGTCACGTTCGTGACGACGAGCGCCGCAGTGTTCACCGAGCCTCCCGGACCGATGCGGCCGCTCCGAGGACAGCGAGTGGGATGAAGATGACCGTGGCCTGCAAAAGGGCGAGCACGGCGACATGCGACGAGGGCGTGTTCGCGATGATGGTGTAGATCCGAATGGGCAGCGTCGCTTCACCCGGCGGCGCGACGAGGATGCTGACGCCGAGCTCGCCGAAGGCCAGAATGAATGTGATCACCCAGGCCGCGACAATACCGAGTCGGATTTGCGGCAAGACGATGCGCGACATGGTGCGAAGCCACCCCGCGCCGGCGACCGCAGCAGCCTCCTCATGCGACACGGGCACGTACCGTGCGCTCGCGGCGAGTGCCAGCGCTGCGACGGGAACGAATCGCGCGAGGTACGCGAGGAGAAACATGACATCCGTGCCATAGACCGTGCCCAACAGGCCCGGTCGATTCCACAGGCCGATCAGGCCGACGCCGACAATCGTGCTTGGCACCGCAAACACGACCAGCAAGAGGACGTCTGCGAGCTGCCCAATTCGACCGCGGGCTCTCGCGCGGGCGTAGCCGAGCCACACGGCAAGGCTCACCACGGCCGTTGCTCCAGCGGTCGCCAGCACAAGGCTGTTCGCGATGGCATCGCCGGAACCGTCGACCACGGACGACCACGACTGGGCGCCCAGCGCTTCACGGACCAGCACAACCAGCGGCACACCGAGCGTTACGGCGACCACCATGATGGCGACCATGGTGGCCGGCCGTCGCCACGCGTCAAGGAGGGCCGGACTCGTCCCCGAACCACGCCGCGTGGTCACCAGCCGCTCTCCGAGGATCGCGGCGGCGAGGACTGCCACGACGAGACACAGCACCAGCAGCGGCACGGCCACGAGGATGGCGCGGCCGAAGTCGTACAGTGCCGCGAATGCCGTGAAGACTTCCGTGGTGTACACGCGGACGCGCAGCAATCCTGGAACGCCGAACTCCGACACCGCCAGCACGAAGATGACGAGCGCGGCGGCGAAGACGCTCGGGGCCACGAGCGGTAGCGTGATACGCCAGAGCACTCGGCCGGCTGGCGCGACGACCAGCGCGGCTTCTTCGAGTCGTCCGTCGACTCGGCGCAGGGCCACTTCTGTGGCCAGCATCGACAACGGGTAGAAGACGAGGGTCAATACGACGACGGCCGCCGGCAAGCTGTAGGTCCACTCCGAGAGCAGGTCGCGTCCCGCGAGGGTTGCGACGAGTCCACGGCTGCTTCCGAGGTACGTCCAGGCGAGAGCCACAATGTAGGGAGGCAGCAGTACCGGCGCGGCGAGTGCGACCCGCAGGAGCGCCTTTCGAGGCAGGGCGACCCGGGCCAGTGCGAGACCCAACGGGGCACCAATCGCGGTGGCGAGGAGGGCCGTCCCCGTACCCAGAAGCGCCGTGTTCGAGAGCAGCCCACGCTGTCGTGCATCGAGCCATACAGTCGCGTACGCCGCGTCAGCGCTGCTCAGTGACACGAACAGCAGGTAGCCAATCGGGAACAAGCAGCACACGACGAACAGCACCGTAGCGCTGCCTACCACCATGGTTCGACTGGACGGCCCTCGCCACATGCTGTGCTCGTCTCTCCGGTCCCAGCTTCAGAGGCCCAGAATTCCGGCCAGGCGGGTCGTCACGTCCTCCACGCGACTCGCCGCCTTCGAATAATCGAGCGTCATGGGCTTGAAGGTGTCAATCGCGGGGATGTGCTTGGGGCCCGGCACACCCGCGTGGAGCGGAACCTGCACCGCCTCGGATTCGGCGAGCTGCCGCTCGACGTCCGGTGAGACCAGATAGTCA
>Ga0326597_10013275_pt1 | contig 10835 bp, 9 predicted proteins | sample RVTome_12_FD_203789 | JGI IMG/M metagenome (GOLD analysis project Ga0326597, IMG submission 203789) | Soil microbial communities from uranium-contaminated site in the Upper Colorado River Basin, Wyoming, United States - RVT100D185 | ecosystem: Environmental > Terrestrial > Soil > Contaminated >... | reverse complement strand
CGTCGGTGAGGCGGCAACCGAGGTGACGGTTCCCAATGTCGACGCTTCCACAGAAGCCGCCGCGCGGAGCGCGATCGAGGACGCCGGCCTGGTCTTCGAACGGGGCGTCGACGTCCTCGTGGCACCGGGGAGCCCGGACATCAACCGCGCCGTAACCCAGGATCCGGGCGCGGGGACCACTCAGGACGTCGGGACCACGGTCGTCGTCTCGTTCGGCAAGGAGGGCGCGACCGTGCCCAACCTGTTCACCGGTGGGAGCGGCGGTTGCGCCAACGCGGTGACGATGGCGACCGCCCAATCGCGTCTCACCTCGGCGAACCTGGTGATGCAGGCACAGACGGCGAGCGATGACGAGTACTCCTACACCCAGGGCACCCATGCCTGTGAGGGCCGCACCGTCCAGCAGAGCCCGCCTCCGGGTGAGCTCGTGGAGAAGGGTTCAACCGTGATCGTCACCTTCGATCCGGTCTTCGCGCCGCAGGACTTCGAGATCTACGAGCTGATGCCGACCGGTCCACCCGACAACAAGAGCGCCGCGGCCCAGTTCCCTGTGTTCACGTTCGAGCAGTCCACCGACGACGGCGGGGAGTGCCACGACCCCGACCCGTCGTACTCGGGCAACATCCGCCGCATCGACCCCCTACCCGAGGCGACGATCCCCTTCATCGACGGCAAGTACACGATCACCTATTGGGTGGCTGTGAACAACCCTGCCCGACCGGCGTGCCCGGCGTACACACCACCGCCGTGAGGACGTGCTGCGAGGCATTCCGCGCCGGGTAGCGCTCGCGTGATCGGGTACGGCCGGGTCACGCCACGGCGCCGGCGCTCATTCATCCACCCCGGATCGGGCCACTACCCTTTCGCCCATGCCCAAGTCCAAAGGTAGGCGGCGGCCCAGCCGGGTCGATGTGCCGCCCCCGATTCCCGAGAGCGCCAAGGTGTCCCCACCGTGGTACACCGCGCTGATGTTCGGCCTGATGGGCGCCGGGGTGCTGTTGATCATCCTCAACTACATCGGGATCGTCCCCGGCGGCCAGCAGAGCATGTGGCTCTACATCGGCCTGGGAGCCATCGGCGCCGGCTTCATGATGACTCTGAATTACCACTGAGCCTCCAGCCGCCAGCCAGAATCGCGTCCGGCCGATTCGTGGGTCAAGTAGCGGAGTTGAATCACATCGGTGTAGTTATCCAACAAGTTGTCGACAGCTGTGGACAACTCTTCCTGGAGGCTGGAGGCTGGAGGCTGGAGGCTGGAGGCTGGAGGCTGGCCGCTGGGGGCTCAGACCGGCTCCATTTCCTCCCGGCAGTGCCTGGGGGCAGCGATGTCCTCGCCCTGGGCGTGCGTCACCGTGAGACGCATGCCACAGACCGAGCATCGGTAGGGCTGCTCGACATCGACGATGTCGTCGGGATCGGGTTCCGGGGGCTGCGGCGCCGCGAGCAGCCTGACCCCCCACCGACCCAGCAGGAACACCGAGAGGCCGATGGCGACGGCGATCGCGATCCGCAGGATCTCCATCTACAGGATCTCCAGCACTAGACGAGTTCGAGCAGCGTGGCGTTGGCCATGCCGCCACCCTCGCACATGGCCTGCAGACCCCATTTGGCGCCGCGATGGCGCATCTCGTGCACCAGAGTCGTCATGAGGCGGGCACCCGAGCAGCCGAGCGGGTGGCCCAGGGCTATGGCACCGCCGTTGACGTTCGTCTTCGACCAGTCGGCTCCGGTCTCGTCGAGCCAGGCTGCGATCACGGAGGCGAACGCCTCGTTGATCTCGAACAGGTCGATGTCGTCGACCGCCAGCTCGGCCTTGTCGAGGATCTTGGCGGTCGCCGGGATGGGGCCCGTCAGCATTGTCACCGGGTCGGTGCCGACCAATGCGAAGCGATGGAAGCGAGCGATCGGCGTGAGCCCGAGCTCCTCGGCCTTGTCCTCCAGCATGATCAACATCGCGGCGGCGCCGTCGGAGATCTGCGAGGAGTTCCCGGCGGTGATCCGCCCATCGGGCTTGAAAGCGGGCTTGAGGGCGGCGAGCCCCTCCATCGAGGTGTCCTCACGGATGCCCTCGTCGCGAGTGATCATCTCACCGTCTACCTCGACGGGGACGATCTGACCCTCGAAGCGGCCCTCGGCCGTGGCCGCAGCGGCGCGGGCGTGGGAGTCGACGGCGATCGAGTCGAGCCGCTCGCGGGAGACGCCCCATTTGTCGGCGATCATCTCCGCCGAGATCCCCTGCGGCACGAGGCCGTGGCTGTAGCGCTCCAGCATTTTCGGGCCAAATGGGAAGCCCGGTCCTTGCGAGGCGGTGACCCCCATCGGTACCCGGGTCATCGACTCGACACCCCCGGCGATGACGATGTCGTAGGCGCCGGCCATGACCCCCTGGGCGGCGAAGTGAGCCGCCTGCTGGCCGGATCCACACTGGCGGTCGACGGTGGTGCCCGGGACCTCCTCGGGGAAGCCGGCGGCGAGGACCGCGTTGCGGGCCACGTTGATGCCCTGCTCACCGGTCTGCATGACGCAGCCGAGAATCACGTCGTCGATGCGCGCCGGGTCGAGCTGGTTGCGCTCGATCAGGGCCTGGAGGGGGATCGAGGCCAGGTCGACGGGATGGATGTCCTTGTAGACCCCGTTCCGCTTACCCGTAGGCGTGCGGACCGCATCCACGATGACTGCATTGCGCATGTCAAAACTTCCTCTCGGTTCGGCGCTCGCGCCCACGCGGGCACCCCCCTCCGGCTACGGCGGCAAAGCCGCCTCGCAGACTCCCCCCTCAGGGGGGAGGGTCCACGAGTTCCGGCCATCGAGGCCGGACCTCGTGGAGATGAGGGGATTCGAACCCCTGACCCCCTGGATGCAAACCAGGTGCTCTGCCGGGCTGAGCTACATCCCCGTTCGGTCAAGTCTACGAAACACCGGCCGGCGGCGAGTCGTTCCTCGGATTCTCAGCACCATCGGCCTTCCGGCAGTCCCTCGGCTACGGTTCGGGCGCGGCGACCCACGAAGGGATGCGAGATGGGGCACAGATCGAGGCGCTGGCTTCGCGTCACGATGGCCGTCGCTCTGCTGGCCGTGGGGGCCTGCGGCGACGACGCCCTGCCTCCCCCCGGCGCGCCGTCCACTATTGGAGAACAGCTCACGACCACCTCGGCGGACGGTACGCCGACCACTCAGTCGAGTGGCCCGAACCTGATCTGCGCGGACCCGCCCCCGGAGGAGATCGGCCTCGGGTCGACGACTACCGGAGAGACCACCGAGGCTCAGCCCATCCGATGTTTCTGGGTCCAGGTCCCCGAGGGCATCAGCAGCATCTCGTTCGAGTTGGGAGGGTTGACGGATGACCTCGCCCTCAACGTGGGCTACGGGTTCGCGGATGCGATTCAATATCACATTCGCGAGTTCTGGAGATCCAACGAGGACGGGACATCCGAAGAGGTGGTCGTCATCGAGAGCCCGCAACCGGGCCCGTACTACCTCTATGTAGGGTCTTCCGGCTTCGGTGACTTCTCGGCGTTCGACGTGGGGACGGCCACGACACCGGAGATGTCGGTTCCGCCGACGGGAGCCCCTGTACCCGATGCGAGTTCCTGCGCCGAGCCGGCGACCGAGATCACACCGGGCGAGTCCGTGTCTTCGGAGCTGGTAGGCCGAGAGGGCGCCCCCCACGCCAGGGTCTACTACTGCGTCGACGTTCCCGCGGGTGCCGCCGAACTCGCCGTCACGGTCTCGGGGCTCGAAGACCACCTCGACCTGCTGGTGAGGCTGGTCAGCGCCAACCAGCAGTGGTTCGACCTGAGCCGTGGAGGAACCGAGCGATCGGTCGTGATCGAGGATCCTGCACCGGGTGCCTATTACATCGACCTCGCCTCTGCTGTCACTGGAGCGTCGTCGGAGTTCACGCTGACGGTCGAATCCTCCTGACCGGTGGCCCGATTGGGGGTCGACCGGGCAGGAGGCACAGGTCGGGGAGGTTCCCTCGCTTGATAAACTCGCCGTCCCGATTGGGCCCGTAGCTCAGCCCGGTTAGAGCGCATCCCTGATAAGGATGAGGTCGGTGGTTCGAGTCCACCCGGGCCCACAAAGCGTTGTCGTTACGACAATACCCCGGGACTTTGGCGGATAGATCCTTCCGATCGCGTTTGCTGAGCTAACCGCTAGGCGCACCGGTCCCGCGCGCTGCCCGACCTCGTGCATTTGCGGCGCGAGCTTCATTCAGCCGGTCACGATGACCATGCCATGTATGTACGGATACACGGAGCAGTAGTAGGGGTAGGTGCCCGCCTCGGTGAACTCGAATGAGAACCCCTCGTCTCCGAAGAGGTCAAACCAGAAGGTCCCATCGCCTCTCACCAGCCTGTGGTACTCCGAGTCGTGGTTGGTCCAGCGGACGAGGGTCCCGACGGGGACAGTCAACTCGGCTGGGCTCAACGCCCGAGAGGCGTTCTCGGCGAGGTGGGCGCCGGCGATGATCTCTACAGATGCGGTCCGGCCCTCGACGAATGGAGCCAGCGCAGCGGTGAGCTCAGCGGCCCCAAGTTGACCAGCGAGGCGAGTGAGCTCGGCGTGCTCCTCTGCCTGGCAATGGCGGGGAAATGCCCGGAGTTCCTCCTCGAGCATCACCTCCCCGGTGTGGGGTGCGACCAGCCGGATCCCCAGAACAGCCGTGTATCGGGTGATGTCTGGGCCTCCGAGATAGGGGCACACCTCGATCTCGTGGTATTGGACCTCCGACTGGGCGCACACCACGAGGCCCACCTCGGCCACCGTCGCAGGGGACCACTCGGAGGGGATCTCCTCGGCCCAGGCGTGAGGCCGGCCATCCTCTTGGAGAAGCACCAGCTTCGCGGGCGAAGCGCTGATCGGTGCATCCTCGCCTGCCTCGGCGACCCTTTCACCGCGGCAGGCGGGGGAGACGGCGTCTGCGATCTCCTCGATCGAAGGCCGGCTCTCGTCGGAGGCACAACCCGAGCTCACCACGGCAACAGCGATCGTCACGGCCACCAAGGCCCGGCGACGCGCCGCAGACAGTCCGAGGTACCGACCGGTCACCCCGCCTGACCGTCGCGATGTCGGCGGGCCCTGTGGCGGCGCCGAGGACTGGGGACGCCTACGACGCCTCGCCGATGATGATTTCTCGCTCACTCCGTGATATCCCCGCAGCCGGGAGTCTATGGCGGAGGGCCCAGCGGTCAAGTCCTGACGCGCTCGCCCCGTGAATTGCCTGAGTGATGTCGCGTGTGATCCGACAACCTGCAGGTTCGCATTCTGTCCTGTCAGGCCCCGCTCTTCAGAGCGATCTTGAGAAAACCGGCACAACCGACTAAGATCTGGTAGCCGTGGCAGGCCCGCCCCCATGCCATGGAGAGGCCGACCGGAACGTTCCGATCCACGATCGCCCTTCACCTTCCGGGGCCTTGCTTCTCGTCTGCCCCGTAGACCAGAGAGCATCAGCGAGTCGATCGCGCAACGTCTGGAGAACACGCTTGGTCAACCGGGCCGGTCCTACTCGTCATGTCGTATCCGTTTCAGATCCTTCCAAGGCCGGACCCGCCCGTCGCCCGCGGCATTCGTCGCCACCGAGCAGCATTTCGCCGAGCGTCGCCACGAGAACCCCTGAAGGCAATGCTTCGATCGGGTTCGTCAGCACTTATCCGCAGACTGTCTGCGGTCTGGCCTCCTATACCGCGGCGCTGATCGGTGGGATAGCCGGCTACCGCGGCTCCCGTTCCGGTCTCGGGGTGGTAGATCTCACCGATTCAGCCGCACCCTCGACCACGGGTGACGTGGCGTATCAGCATCGGATCGGCGACCGCCATTCGCTCGAAACGGCGATACGGATCTTGAACTCGTTCGATGCCGTGTCGATCCAGCATGAGTTCGGGATCTTCGGCGGTCGGGACGGCGACGAGGTGATCGACCTCATCGCGGGCATCACCGTGCCCACTGCCGTCACATTCCATACGGTGCTCGAACACCCCAGCGAGCATCAGCGGATGATCATGGAACACCTGTGCGCCCACGCCGATCGGCTCGTGGTCATGAGCGGGATCGCATCGCAGCGGCTCGCCTCCTGTTACGGGGTCGACCCGGCGCGGATCGATATGATCCCGCACGGGGTGGACCCCGGCTTTGGCGGTCCGTCGCTGGTGAATGGTGGCCGTCCCCTCGTCCTCACCTGGGGACTCATCGGGCCCGGCAAGGGCCTGGAGTCGGCCATCGAGGCCTTCGCCGGACTGACCGATCTGGAGCCATCCCCTCGATATCTGATCTCCGGCGCCACCCATCCACGGGTGCGCGAGAAGGCCGGTGAGTCTTACCGTGAGGGCCTCGTCGCACTGGCCCGGCGCCACGAGTTGGAGGATGTGGTCGAGTTCGACGATCGGTACGTCGACCGGGAGACCCTGGCCCGTCTGGTGCGCAGCGCCGACCTGGTGGTCCTCCCCTACGAGTCGGTCGAACAGCTGACCTCGGGCGTGCTCGTGGAAGCGATCGCGGCCGGCAAGCCGGTCGTGGCCACTGCTTTCCCCCATGCCGTCGAACTGCTTTCCGGGGGTGCCGGTGTCGTCGTTCCGCATGGCGACACCGCAGCACTGCGCGCCGCCATCGGGGGTCTCCTCAGCGACGGTCCGGCGAGATCAGCGATGGCACGGGAAGCACGCCGCCTGGCCGACGGTTGGGACTGGCCCCTGATCGGACAACGGTTCGGAGCGATGATCACGGAGATGGCAAGCACGCGACGGTCTGAACGGCCTTCAGAGGCAGCACATGGGCATCATGCCGTGGCATGATCGGGCGGCGTCTCTGCGCCAGCCATCCTCGCCGCCATCCTCGTCAGCCGCGCGATTGCCGCCGCCTTCATTCGCCCATCTTCGGCGTCTCACCGACGGCATCGGTGTCTGGGAGCACGCTCGAGGCTCGACGCCACGCCGCGAGCACGGCTTCTGCACGGACGACAACGCTCGGGCCCTGATGGTGGTGTCCCGACAGGAGTCCTCGTCGGGAGGTCTGGTCGATCTCGCCGCCACCTACCTCGAGTTCGTCGTCGCAGCCCGCACCGCCGACGGTCGATTCCACAACCGCCGTCGTGCCGACGGCGCCTGGGCCGACACCGTAGGCAGCGACGACAGCCAGGGACGCGCCTGGTGGGCACTGGGAACGGTGGCCCGCCAGGGCCCCACCACCGCCATGCGTCGAACTGGAGTCGATGCCTTCACCGCCAGCTCCGCCTTCGCATCTACCCACCTGCGGTCCAACGCTTACGCCGCTCTCGGTGCCGCCGAGATGATCGCCGCCCATCCCGGGCACGCCGCCGCCACAGCGCTGCTCGAGCAGACGGCCGGCGTGATTGCCGATGCCGCCGCCAACACGATCCCGTGGCCCGAGACCCGCCTCACGTATGACAACGCCCGCATGCCCGAGGCACTGTTGGCGGCGGGGGCGGCTCTCGGTGATCGCCGGCTCGTGTCGATCGGTCTTCGGCTGCTGGAATGGCTCGTGGCCGTGGAGAGCAACGGCAACCACTTCAGCTTCACCCCGGATGGGGGGTGGGCGCCAGGCGAGTTGCGTCCCGGATTCGATCAGCAACCGATCGAGGCGGCATCGATGGCCGAGGCCTGCTTCCGCGCATGGGGAATCACCGGCGACCCCGCATGGAGAACAAGCGCCATCGACGCCGCTCAATGGCTCCTGGGGCACAACGACACCGGTATGGCCCTCTACGATCCTGCGACCGGATCGACCGGCGACGGCCTGATGGAGAACTCGGTCAACGAGAACCGCGGCGCCGAGTCGACGATTGCCGGCATTGCCGCACTGCAGATAGCCGCGCTGTGTGCCCAAGAAGGTCATCGGTTCTCGGCCCGATGACCTCGGTCCCGGTCGCCCGATCGCAGGTTCGACTCGCCGCGGATCCGCGGCGCCTCATCACCAAGCCCTACGTGATCGCCGATCAGGGCCCGGTGGTGGGGCGGAGTCGTGCCCAGCGACTCATCGACCGGATCCTCGCCCTATCGCCGAGCGAAGTGGCGGACACTCTGGCCGGGCTTCGCCTGAACTTCGGCCACCGCCATGCGGACCTCGACAGCGTCTTCCTCCAGGGCTTCTCGGCGGTGACCCATTCCGTCCCGGGGGTGACCGGGCTGTCCGACGATGTCCGGCTTCTCATCGGCGCCTACTGCACGCACGAGTACTCGATCGAGGGTGCCGCCCTCACCAATCCTTCGATAGTCCCGGACCCCGACCAGGCCGACGTTCCCGACGGCTGGCTCAGGGTCATCGTGAGCGTGCGCGCCGTTGGCGAAGGTCACATCTCTGCCATCGAGTTTCGGACGGGAATAGTGGGACCGGATGGCAGCATCGACCTCGATGAACCGGGCATCCCGCTCACAGGGGAACGGCGAATGCCGGACTTCGAAAAGAAGGACTTCTCCGCCAGGCTCGATGAGTTGGGTGTGCTCGCCGGACTGGTCGAGCGGGTACTGAGCGATCTCGACGACCGGTTCACCATGGCAGCTCTCGATCAGGCGTTGGCCGACCTCCGTAATCGCGAGCCGCATTCCGAGGACGTCGAGTCCGCCGTCCACTCATTGCATTGGCTCGCCTCATCGAATTATGAGCTCGCCTTTCCGACAGAGTCTGCGATCTCGCAACGAGTGCTGTTCCCGAGCGGGCCCACGGAGAGCCATGGCATGGAAGACGCCCGGTTCGTGCGGTTCATCGAATCGAACGGATCGGTCCGTTACTACGCCACGTACACGGCCTTCGACGGCCTTCGCGTCCTCCCCCAACTCATCGAGACAGTGGACTTTCGGACCTTTGAAATCTCCACTCTCAGCGGCCGGGCAGCCCGCAACAAGGGGATGGCCATCTTCCCGCGATCGGTCGGCGGGCGTTATGTGGCTCTCGGCAGGTCGGACGGCGAGAGCAACTACATCATGCGATCCGATGACATCCGGTCATGGGACGAGTCCGAGAAGATCCAGGTCCCTGCGTATCCCTGGGATCTGCTGCAAGTCGGCAATGCCGGTTCCCCGATCGAGACGGAGGCGGGGTGGCTGGTGATGACCCACGGTGTGGGCCCGATGCGCCGATACACGCTCGGGGCGATGCTGCTCGACATCGACGATCCCGGCAGCGTGATCGGCCAACTGCGCGAGCCGCTGCTCGAACCCGACGAGGAGGAGCGCGACGGATACGTGCCCAATGTCGTCTACTCCTGTGGTTCGCTCATCCACGGGGATCGGCTCGTGATCGCCTACGGGGCGTCCGACACCGTCACGAGATTCGCCACGGTTCCGGTCGATCCGCTACTCGCCGAGATGACCCGGGGCGCGCACCGCTCGGCCTGAACCGACCCCTCTGCGGCCCGGGCCCGTCCTCTGCATCCGCCCCGTCCCACGGGGCGTCTTCACCCTGCGGCTGGCGCCGGGCGACTCGAAGAGGCTGCGTGGACCCTTCCGACCCGAGCGCTGCCGCCAAGCACATCGAGGGTCACATCGCGTTCTGGCGCGGGGTCGAGATCGTCGCGGCAGACTGACCAAAGTGACCGTCACCCGAATCCGGATCCAGCGATGAAATCCTCCTTCGTGACAAGGGCCGGCTCGACCGTCCCTGCCATCACCGCAGCGCAGATGCGGGAGGTCGACCGTGTGGCGGTCGACGGAGCAGGTCCGACGCTGCTCCAGATGATGGAGAACGCCGGGCGGGAACTGGCGTCGACCGCCATGGACATGCTTGGGCAAATGTGGGCTAGATCGCGGGTGGCCGTGATGGCCGGCACCGGCGGCAATGGGGGCGGCGGTATCTGCGCGGCACGCCACCTGGCCAACCGTGGCGTCGACGTCACCGTGGTGACGACGGACGGTCATCGCCTGAATGCGGAGGCGCGCACCCAACTCGACAGCTACCTCCTGTCGCCCGGCAAAGCCGGCGGTCAGGAGCTGCTGGGCGATCTGCGAGCCGACCTCGCGATCGATGCGGTCATCGGGTACGGGACCGAGGGTGCCCCACGAGGCGCCGCCAGGGTGCTCATCGAGTGGACTGGACAGGCGAGCGCCCTGGTGCTCTCACTCGATGTGCCGTCGGGGCTCGATGCCACTACCGGACTCTCCCCAGGGGCCAGAGTGGTGGCAGATCGCACCCTCACGCTGGCCCTGCCCAAGACCGGGTTGGCGGCTCCGGAGGTGGGTGAGCTCTGGCTGGCCGATATCGGGATACCTTCCGGCGTCTTCAGGGAGGCAGGGATAATTGGCGTTCCGCCAGATCTGTTCGGTTCGGCCTTTCGTATTCCGCTGCAGTCAGGCTGATCCAGGTGGGCAACGGGCACCTCTTCTCGGTGGCCCGCGAAGGAGGACCGATCCGACCGTCGTCGTCCCGATCTCCCGGCCCCGCCGACTACCCCGCGGACTCCGGTACCAGCCGGTGGCGCGCCATCACCAGCACCGGTACCACGGTGAGCGCCGCCCCGACGAGGCACAGCACGGCGTAGTTGCTCGCCGCCAGCAAGAGCCCCGAGGAGAGGCTTGCGATGGCTCCCGATGTCCACACCACCGCGTCGCCCATCCCCTGAAGTCGAACGCGCCGTGCCGGGGCAGCCCCCTCCGTCAGCAGGGCACTTCCTGCCACGAACGAGAAGTTCCAGCCGAGGCCGAGAAGGAACAGGGCCACCGTCAGCATCCCGGTCGCCTGTTCGTCCGCCACCGCGGCCAGCAACCCGGACACTGCGAGGACCACCTGGCCCGCCAGGATCACTCGGAGCCGGCCGAAGCGATCGGCAACCATCCCGGTGATCGGCGACACGGCGAACATCCCGAGTGTGTGAGCCGAGATGATCA
>Ga0326597_10013274_pt1 | contig 10836 bp, 11 predicted proteins | sample RVTome_12_FD_203789 | JGI IMG/M metagenome (GOLD analysis project Ga0326597, IMG submission 203789) | Soil microbial communities from uranium-contaminated site in the Upper Colorado River Basin, Wyoming, United States - RVT100D185 | ecosystem: Environmental > Terrestrial > Soil > Contaminated >... | reverse complement strand
CGAGCCAACGAATGGGTATGACCTGAGCCTGCGCATTCAGACGATCTCCCGGGACGTCCTGCAGATGAACGCCGGATCGCTCTACCCGGCGCTCTACCGGCTCGAGGGGCGCGGGTTGATCAGGGGACGATGGGAGGAGACGGCAAGCGGTCGGCGCGCCAAGGTGTACTCGCTTACGGCCACTGGCCGCAAGCAACTCGCCGAAGAGCGCGAAAACTGGGCGCGGTTCGCCGGCGCCCTCAGCGCCATTCTGCGGACCACCTGATGCGTGCCCTTTGGCAGCTCTTGCCCTGGTTGCGCGCGATCGTGGCGCGACGCACCCCGGAAGACGATATGCAGGAGGAAATGCGCCAGCACATCGAGCTCTCGGCCGAACGCCATATCGCACGCGGAATGACGCCGGTTGACGCGCGGATCGCCGCCCGACGCGAGTTCGGCAATGCCACGGTGATCGAGGAAGACGCCCGTGACGCCCGCGGCATGCGCTGGATGCTATTCTCGTGGATCGACGTCAAGGTCGGCGTGCGCCAACTGCGCAAGCATCCGATGCTCAACCTCGCAGCAATCTTCGCGCTCGCCGTGGGCATTCCGGTGGGCCTTGCGCCGTCGCACCTCGCGCGTGCGGTCGAGTCGCCGCTGCCGAGCGATGCGGACAATCGGGTGCGGGCGATTCGATACTGGGATCCACTCCCAACCACGGTCGCGCCCACGTGGGACGCCGACTTCACGCATTGGGCGCAGACACTGCGCAGCTTTTCTTCGCTTGGTGCCTTCCGTACGTCGAGCTACAACGTGGCCCCGCTGGTTTCTGCGGGCGGACAGAACACATCAGCCGCTCCAGCCGCCGGTGCACAGCTCTCCGCCTCCGTGTTCCAGCTACTCGACGCTCGGCCGCTCTTTGGCAGGGTACTCGACGCCGGGGATTTCGCAGCCGGTGCCCCCGATGTCGTTGTGCTCGGCCACGGCCTCTGGTCGTCTCGCTTTGGCCGCGACCACGGCGTGCTGGGTCGCAGCATTCGCATCGGCCGCAACTTGCATGTGGTAGTGGGCGTGATGCCTGACGGTTTTGCATTCCCCACCAATGAAGCGTTCTGGCTCCCGCTCCGTTTCGCACCAGTTGGCGCGATTGACACCCGAATGCGTGTGCAGGTGATCGGCCGATTGGCAGACGGAGTATCGGCACGGCAGGCACAGGCGGAACTCCTCTCGAAGGGCCAAGCCCTGCTCATCGGAGCAAGCGCGCCCGAGTCAGAGGAACGTGCACGATTGCAGGCGGAGGTCGTGCCCTTCGGTCTCCTGTATATGAGCCTTCCCGCAGCTGGACTCGCCAGCCTGCCCGAGTATCGGTTCGTACAGCTCCTGACGTTCGTGCTGCTGCTCGTCGCCTGCGGCAACGTCGCGATGCTCGTGTTTGCGCGCACGGCGACGCGCCTGCAGGAGCTTGCGATACGCACGGCGTTGGGCGCGAGCCGAGTGCGACTCATCTCGCAGATATTCCTGGAGACGTTGCTGCTGGCAGTCATCGCAGCGGGTGTCGGCGTACTGGGAATCGATTGGGCGCTCGACCACGTGAACCTCGCGGCAATCGACGGCGAGGCCGCGATGCCCTACTGGCTGTCGCTGGATCTGACGCGCGAGACGGTGCTCAGCGCCATCGTGCTCGCCGCAGCCAGCGCGACTGTGGCTGGCGTGATACCGGCGATCGCCATCACGGGGCGTGCGATAGCAACGAACATTCGTGGCAAGGCGCGCGTGCGCTTCGGCAAGCTGACCAGCGCGCTCGTGGTGTCCGACATTGCCGCGTCAGTCGTGGCGATCGGATTGGCGTTCGCGGTGGCCCGTCAGGCCACAGACTTGCAGGCTGGCGATCGCGCCACGGGCATCCGCGCCTCGGAGTATCTCGCGCTTGAGATCCGCTTGCCGGAGGGCACGGCCGCGCGCCTCGCGGCGGCTCAGCGCAAACTCGTGGCTGCGTTGGAGAGGGAGCCGGGTGTCACTGGTGTGGCGGTGGCCGATGCGCTTCCGCGCCAGGAGCATCGCTCGCGAACCTATGAACTCGAGGGGGCCGGTCAGGCGTCAGCAGCCGCGCTCTGGACGCGGCTGGCGCGCGTCGACCCGGACTATTTCCGGGCGCTGGGGACCGCGGTTCTCAGCGGACGCGACTTTCAGCGCGCGGACGTGGAGAGGGTGGGAGAAGGAGTGCAGGTCGCCATCGTGAATACGGCGTTTGTGCAGCGCGCGCTCGGTGGTGCAAGTGGTGGTGATCCGTTGGGTCGGCGAGTGCGATTTCCCACAAACACAAATGAAGGGAACTCCGACTGGCACGTGATCGTCGGTGTCGTTGGGCCGCTGGGGGTGAACATCGTGAACGCCGATCGTGGCGAGGCGGTCTACATCCCGGCGGCGCAAGGTTCGATCAACCCGATGCAGATCGCCGTGCACTCGGCGAGCGCAGCGATGCCGCCGGCATCTCTCATCAGCCGCGTGCGTGAGCTGACGATGGCAGTGGACGCCGAACTGGCCATCGAAAAGGCGTCGGTGCTCAGCGATGTCCGGCAGGGGGACTGGTACATCGTGATGGGGATCGCGGCGGGGCTGTTGTTGATGGTCGGCGTGCTCGTCGCGCTCGTGACCTCGGGCCTCTTCGCCATGCTCTCGCTCGCCGTCACGGAGCGCACGCGTGAGATCGGCATTCGCGCGGCACTCGGCGCTTCGCAGCCAGCACTGGTCGCTGCGATCCTGAAACGCTCGGTGATTCAGATCGGCGTGGGAGCCGCTATCGGGGTTCCCCTCGCTGCGCGAGTCGTCTGCGAGCTCGGCGGCACCACATCCGCCGGCGGGTCGCCGGTTGCCGCCACGGCCGTGGCCCTCGCCCTGGCGAGCGCGATACTGGTGGCCGTGGGATTCGGCTCCTGCCTCGTGCCCACGCGGAGGATTCTGGCGATTCAGGCGAGTGAGGCCATGCGCACAGAGGGGTGAGGCGCGAGCGCCTCACCCGTGATTCGACTCGATCGGCGTGATCCGTGTCCACCGGTAGGGCCGAGTGGCCGGCGGCCCACACGCCGTTTCCGGGTCTCGGCGCTGTCGCTGGAGGAGACAAGGACCCGGGATGACGCCCCGCAACGCTGGCGCAAGGCGCTTTCCCGTCAGCGTGACTTCACTCGGTCAAAGCCCTAGTTCCACTTCAGCCCGCGCAGCTGATCGAGGTTGATGTTCCCGCCGCTGATCACCGCGGCAACCTTCGACCCCGCCGGCAGCTTGATGAGGCCGTGCAGCAGCGCCGCCACCGGCGCGGCCGCGGCGCCTTCGACGACCAGCTTGCATCGCTCCATTGTCCAGAGCATCGCCTCGAAGATCTCCTTGTCCGGCAGCGTGACGATGTCGTCAACGAAACGCTGCACGACGGAGAAGTTGATCTTCCCTGCGGTGCGTACGCGCAGGCCGTCGATGATGGTCTTGCACTCGATGGTCTGGAGCGAGCCGGCCTTCACGCTCGCCTGCATAGCGGGACCGTCGCTCGATTCCACGCCAATGACCTTGCATCCGGGATTGTGGCTCTTGATGGCCATCGAGACTCCCGCTATGAGCCCGCCGCCGCCGATGGGCACGACGATCGCGTTGAGTTCGGGCCAGTCCTTCACGACTTCGAGGCCGAGCGTGCCCTGCCCCGCGATGAGCTGCTCGTCGTCGAACGGATGGACGTACGTGAGACCTTCCTTCTCGACGAGTTCCTTCGCCTTTTCATTCGCCTCGTCCCAGATGTTCCCGTGCAGCACGACTTCGGCGCCGTACGCCCTGGTGGCTGCGATCTTTGCGGGCGTCGCGTTCGTGGCCATGCAGACGACTGCACGGATGCCGTGGATGCGTGCGGCAAGCGCAACGCCCTGCGCGTGGTTCCCGGCCGAGGAGCAGACAACTCCGCGCGCCTTATCGGCCGCGCCCATCTGCGCAAACTTGTTGAGCGGCCCGCGGATCTTGTAACTGCCGACCTTCTGAAAGCACTCGGCCTTGAGGCGCACCTCGTATCCAGTGCGTTCACTCAACTGTTGCGACGAGAGCAGCGGCGTCCAGTGGATGTGCGGCGCGATGCGCGCGCGCACGACTTCGTAGTCGGCAAGGGTCAGTGAGAACATCGTGCAAGAAAATACAGGTTCGCCCGACCGGACGCATCTACTGCGTGCCCGCGACAAAGCGAACTGCGTGGCCGCGACAATCCGAACTCAGTGGCCGCGACGATCCAACTGCGTGGCCGCGACGATCCACGGAGCGCCGCACGGAGATCCGCCGAAACAACAACTGCAGGGAACCGGGGACCAACGAACAACACGACACACAACTGGCGCGAACTACAGCGACAGACGGCATGTCGTTGCAGTTCCCCTAAAAAGCTGTTGCTGTTGCAGTCTCCGCGAATCTTCGCTGTTCATCAGCGAATCTCCGCGGCCCCGCCGTCAGGGGACAGGCTTCTTCGCCTTCCTCTCAGCCACGAGCTTTTCGAAATCCGCCTGCTCGAGGTAGGTCACGTCGACCCAGGCGTGCGCCATCTCGTCCACCGTGCGATCGCCCCAGCCCACCCACTGCTCCGGGTCCGGGTTGTTCGGGTTTCCCTTGGTGTTGTCGTGCCACGCCGTGAACACCAGCGTCGTTCCCTTTGGGAGCAGCGGCGCGGCGTCATCGGCGAAGATGTAGTTGTTGTGCCACTGCCACTGGAAGTTGTCGACGTTGCTCAGCACTGCACGCTTGCCGTCGGGGTAGACGGCTTCCATCATCATCGCCTTGCCGCGCATGTGCATGTGCGGCTGGAAGTTCTCAATCCGCGCCGGTGCCCGCAGAACGTAGAAGTTCTGCGTCATGGCCATCTTGTCCGGCGGAATGTCGAGCTGCGACCCCGGCGCTGCGTTGTACATCGTGAGAATGGTGCGGTTCTTCGGCTTGTAGCCCCTGGGGTAGAACCAGACGCCGAGTTCGACCTGGTCGTCCTTCACGTCCCGACCGATGGCGTAGTAGTGCAACTCCCAGCGAATTTTCGCGCCCGGCAGCATGAGCTTGCCGGCATCTTCATTGAAGATCTCTCCTGACTTGCCGAGCGCCCATTCCATGAAGAGCCCGGCAGACATCGGGCCCATTTCAGTCGCGGTGCTCGCCAGGCCGGTGACGCCGTGCTCCTCCTGCTCGAGCATCGTGAGCACGTGGTGCACCACGCGGCGACCATCGGGGAAGGACGGCTTGATCTCGATCGCCTTTACCCAGCGCTCTTCCGTCAGTCCCGTCTCGGTGGCGGGCCGGAACCACTTGTCCTCGCCGCGCGCGGTGCGCGTGAACGGGGCTGACTTCACGACGAGGTCGGGAGCGCCAAAGCGATCCTCGAACTGCCAGACGTTTGGGTCGGGCCATTTCACCGGCGGCGGCGCCAGCTTCGGATCGCCCTCCGGCGCACCCGCCTCGACCCAGTCGACAATCGTGTTGATCTCGGCGTCGCTCAGCGAGCGGTCGTTCTTGTAGTCCTGGATGCCGACCGTCTTGTCCAGGTGCCACGGCGGCATTCTGCGCGTGGCGACGCGTGACTTGATCCGCGTGGCCGCCCTCTTTGCGTCGGCGTAGGTGAGCAGCGACATCGGCGCGATGGCATCGGGCTGATGGCAGACCTGGCACTTGGCCTGCATGATCGGCGCCACATCCCTGGCCCAGGTGGGCGGATCGGCCCGTTTCGCAGCGGCGTTCGCAACGACAGTGGCGACCGGCTGGTTATTCTGGGCGCCCAGGGGCAGCGCGATGAGCGCAAGTGCGAAACCAGCGCGTCGAATCATTGGAGCACTCCAGTGACGTGCGTTGAAAGGCTCTGCGTGCGTTGAAAGATCGTGCGTATCAGTGCGTTACGGCGTGACCTTGACCTTCACGAATCCGTTCGACCAGCAACATTGCGAGTGGCCGGCACCCGCGACGCCGGACGCGTCGTTCGCCCGCACCCGAACCACGTAGTCGCCGGGCGCGCTGAAGGTCGCCACGGCGTTCGCAAGCCCGGTGCCCGCTGCGGGACGCGGGACCGGCGGCGAGAACGTCACATTGCCCGGGCCCGAGTGCCTGAACCAGGTCAGCGTCACGGTGGCGTTCCCGCGTCCGCGACCGGCGACACTTGTCCGCGCGTGACCGTCGTCGGTGGCCCAGAGCCTGAGTTCAACCGGCGCGCCAACCTTCGCCGTAACTGGGCCGGCCATGATACCGCCTGGGCCTGCTCCGCTCGGACCGTCGGCGGCGAACTTGAGGACGGGCGGCGTGTTATTGCTGCCCGCTTCGCCCTCGAGCGCGTCGATCTGCCAACTCGGGTGCAGATGGCCGGGAATGCGCATCGTGTCGCCGCGCACGATCAGCGTCCAGACGACCCGCTCGGTGACCGAAAAATTCGCCGGCACCGTCACCGCAAACACGCCCCAGTGACGGCGCGGATAGAACACGGCCGGCTGTCCGCGGTCGGCGGCGCCGTTTGAGAACCTGTTGTTCGGGCCGATCGGAACCTCAACCAGTTCCTGCACATTGCGGTTGAAGTAACCGAACGAAAGCGAAATCGTGCCGTCCGGGTTGTGGTACCAACCTTCGAATGCCGGAGTCACGTTCTGGCCGCGGTCGCGGATGGGGCTGAGCGGAAGGGACTGGGCGCCGGCTGTGGTCGCAAGCGCAACTGCCGCCAGACCGATAGTTCCGGCCAAGGCAGCGACGGTGGGGAAGGGTCGCATATGGCATCTAGGTTGCCGGTTTTCGGACCTCCTGTCAACAACCCGCGCCGGCGCGAACGCGAAAGCCGGCGCGAGAGCAGCCATGGCGAGCAAACGGGTGGCCTGCATGTATTGATATACATGCATGCACTCTACTGCTTACATGTATGCCCAAGCGTTCAAAACCGCGCCCGACTGCCGTCCGTGAGCCAGTGCAGGTCTATCTCGCACCCGACGACAGCTCGCTCCTCGCCTCCCTCGCGGGATCCGCGGGACTGTCCAAAGCGGAGGTCCTGCGGCGGGGCCTGCGAAGCTTTGCCCGGGAGCAAGGCGGCGGGGGCCCGATGCTGCGCTTCCTCGACGAGGGCGCCCAGGGTCAATGGCCGTTCGGCGTGGCGGCGAGGCATGATGACGTCCTGGCCGAGTCGTATCGAGACGCGCCGGGCACCGCCCGGAAGCGCAGGTGAACGCGGCATTCATCGACACCTCCGGGTGGTTCGCCGCGCTCAGTCCGAAAGAGTCCGGCCACAAGCTCGCCAAAACGGCGTACCGAAACTGGATTGAGGGCGGCGCCACGCTCGTCACGACCAACCTGGTGGTGGCAGAGATGCAGATCTTGCTCAGCCGGTTTGGAGGTGGCGGCGAGGGATTGCGGTTTCTTGACAGTCTCTATCAGGACGCGAGTCACGAGGTGGTGTTCGTGGATCGTGAGCTTGAACGCGGAGCCACCGATCGCTGGCTCCTCCGCTTCCAGGACCAGCGGCTATCACTCGCCGATGCGGTGAGCTTCGAGGTAATGAAGTCGCGACACATTCGCGATGCGCTCACACTCGACGGGCATTTCGAGGTGGCTGGGTTTCGTACGGTGCCTTGAGCGGCGGCGGTCGCAGCTGTGCCGGTCGCTCGCACGGGCCGACACCTTCTCGCGCTCACCCCCGCATCAACACTGCCGCCTCCGCCCGACTCGTGACCCCGAGTTTCGCGAGGACGATCTCGGTGTGTCGCCGGATCGTGTGCGGGCTGAGCCCGAGCGCCGACGCGATCGCGTCGTTGCGCATGCCGCGCGCGAGGTGCTGGGCATTGACCATCGCCAAGGACCTTGTTCGGATCAAATTCCATCTCCCCCGCCATTGTATCACCGCCCTCGACTGACGCTGTCGACTGGCCACCACCGCACAGTCAAGTGACCTCTGCGGGATCATCCCCAAAGTCCCAAGCCACACTTGGTCGAGCGGGTCAGCGCTTTCGTTCGAGGAGCTTGAAAAGCTCGCCGAGGGAAATGTCGAGACCTCGCGCGATCTGCTCGAGGCGGTCGAGGGTGATATTGGTCTCACCGCGCTCAACGCTGCCCATGTAGTTGCGATGGACCTTGATGCTGTCGGCGAATGCCTCCTGCGTGTACCCAGCCTCCTCGCGTACCCGCCGGATGGCGAGCCCCAACTCATATCGCAGTTCCTCTGACATGCGATAAACCCTCGCGGGTCTCGCGCCACATCTCCACACCGTAAACATGGGCCGTGTTTACATTGTGCCCGCCGTGCGCTATGGTTCCGCATGTCCGGGTTCAGGCCGCGTGAGGGTATTCGGCACCTGCCGTTCTTCGAGATCATTGCCTCCGAGGACGAAGGGACGCCACGCGCCGTTGCCGCGAAGGCTGGATTGCTCGTTCTGCGGCTCATCGAGCACTGGGTGCTCATGGGGCCAACGATGGTCGAGCCCGAGTCGAGCCGCGTCCTCTCGACACGAAGGTCGATTCTCGCGCTGCCCGCCGCCGACCCGACTCGCAGCGCGCTGATCAATGTCGTCAACGCCATGCAGACTTTGCGCGAGGTGCAGCTGGAGCCAATCCTGCCGCGTGTTGCCGCGTATGGCATGTTGCTTCGCCGCGAATCGTGGTCAACCGCGATGGCCGCCGATGTGGACCTCACCATCGCGCGGTTGGGCGGGCTCGATCCGCTACCACCTGACGGGCGGGTTTGTGAAGGAAGCCTGCCGTACGGGTCCAACCGCCGTCCATGACGCGCCGGGCCGCGGCCTCGGAGGTCAGGCTACGTGTGGTGAGATCGAGTCTCTCAGAGATGCTACGCGATGGCTTTTGGTACCGAATCGCGCGGGATTCATTTACACAAACATCTGCACGCCGCGGATAGTCGGCCGGGGTAAGTAGCCGGCTAACCCTTTTGAGCGATTGTTCCGCCTCCCGCGGTGCCTCATCATCCTGTCCATGAATCAAAGACTCATTGCATTCCTTGCGGTCGCGTCGATCGGCGGGAGTACCCCCGCCGTCGCGCAGTTGCCCGACTGGGTGAACCAGGTTCTCGCCGCCGCGCAACTTCCGGTGGCAGCATCGGAGGCGCGGCGCGAAGGAATCAGCAACGCCGACATTCGCTCAGTGCTTGATGCGCTCGTGAACTCCGGCGTGCCCGCGCACCAGGCGACGGCGATTATCGATACCACCCGGTCGGTGCACCGCGAACACGGGCCGGTCGACAACTTCGGCGCGTTTGTCCAGTCGCAACTCGCCGCCGGAAAGCGAGGCCGCGAACTGGCGGCGGCGATCCGGCAGGAGCATGAGCGGCAGGGGAAGGGCAAGCCCGGGCGGGGAGCACCGGGCGACAAACCAGGCAACCGCGGGCGAGGTCGCCCGCCGGGCGAATGACAATGCGAATCCTTTTTCTTGGAGTCGCGACGCTGCTCGCTGCCTCCGCCTGCACGAAAGCCGACAAGGGCGAGACCACGTCGGCTCCGGCTCCGAGTCGCGCCCGCACTGCGGCGCTGACTGCGAACGCGATTGCGGCCAACCCTGCGGCGGCCGATTCGATCCTCAATGCGGGCGGGTACACGCCGGATGGATTTCAAAACCTGATGTACGAGATCGCGGCCGACTCGGCGATGAGCGCCGAGTACGCCGGCGCGAGGGTTCGGTAAGGGCAGTGAACCGCGCGATAGTCCCTATCGCAATCCCCGTGCGTGGCAGAAATCAGGCTAGGTCGAAGCGATCGGCGTTCATCACCTTGGTCCACGCCGCCACGAAGTCCTTCACGAACTTCTCCTTCGAGTCAGCGCACGCATAGACCTCCGCGAACGCGCGGAGCTGCGAGTGCGAGCCGAAGATCAGGTCGACACGAGTGCCGGTCCATTTGACCGCATTCGTCTTGCGGTCGCGGCCCTCGTAAAGGCCATCGGAGCCAGCGGACTGCCATTGCGTGCTCATGTCGAGCAGGTTGACGAAAAAGTCGTTCGTCAGCGTCCCGGGCTTGTTGGTGAAGACGCCGTGCCTGGACTGCCCGACATTGGCGCCGAGAACGCGCAGGCCGCCGACGAGAGCCGTCATTTCAGGCCCTGTCAGCCTCAGCAATTGCGCCCGATCCACCAATGCCTCCTCCGGCAACATGAACTGCTCGCCGCGGAGATAGTTGCGGAAACCGTCAGCAACCGGTTCGAGCGGCGCGAAGGAGTCGACATCGGTCTGATCCCGCGACGCGTCCGTGCGGCCCGGCGTAAAGGGAACCTTCACGTCGTGGCCGGCGTCCTTTGCTGCCTTCTCGATCGCCACGCAGCCGCCGAGAACGATCAGGTCGGCAAGCGAAACCTTCCTGCCGAGCTCCTTCTGGATCGCTTCGAGCTTCTGAAGAACCGTCACGAGCTGAGCCGGTTGGTTGACATCCCAGTCCTTTTGCGGCGCAAGGCGAATGCGCGCGCCGTTCGCTCCACCGCGCTTGTCGGAGCCGCGGAATGTCGAGGCCGATGCCCAGGCCGTCGAGACCAACTGGGACACGGACAGGCCGGACGCGAGGATTTTTGCCTTCAGGGCAGCGATGTCCTGCTCGCCGATCAGCGGATGATCCTCAGCGGGGATCGGGTCCTGCCACGACAGCGTCTCCTTTGGAACGAGCGGGCCGAGGTAGCGCACAATCGGGCCCATGTCGCGGTGCGTGAGCTTGAACCACGCCCGGGCAAAGGCGTCAGCGAACTGATCCGGATGCTCGTGGAAGCGCCTGGAGATCTTCTCGTAGGCCGGGTCGAGCCGCAGCGAGAGGTCCGTCGTCAGCATGGTCGGTACGTGCTTCTTCGACTTGTCGTGGGCGTCCGGAATCGTGGCGGCGCTGCCTTTCGCTTTCCACTG
>Ga0326597_10013273_pt1 | contig 10836 bp, 11 predicted proteins | sample RVTome_12_FD_203789 | JGI IMG/M metagenome (GOLD analysis project Ga0326597, IMG submission 203789) | Soil microbial communities from uranium-contaminated site in the Upper Colorado River Basin, Wyoming, United States - RVT100D185 | ecosystem: Environmental > Terrestrial > Soil > Contaminated >... | reverse complement strand
CCGAGGGCAAGGCGATCCCGCCGACGCCCGCCATCGGCGGCGTCGGCGTCCTGCCCGACCTGCGCGCGACGGCGACCATCGCGCTCAAATCGGACGGCGACGCGATCCTGCTCGTCGGCCGAGCCGGCACCCATCTCGGCCAGTCCATCTATCTGCGGGAGATTCTCGGCCGCGAGGAAGGCCCGCCGCCGCCCGTCGATCTGGTCGAGGAAAAGCGCAATGGCGACTTTATCCGCGCGAGCATCCGCGAGGGGCTGGCAAGCGCCGTGCACGATATTTCCGACGGCGGGCTGCTGGTGGCGCTCGCCGAGATGGCGCTCGCCGGCAACAGGGGGGCGCGCATCGCCGTGCCCGCCGAGGCGGCGGCTCGGCCGCACGCCTATCTCTTCGGCGAGGACCAGGCGCGCTACCTCGTGACATCGCGGCCGGATGACCTATCTAAGGTAGAGGCGCGCGCGCGGGCGGTCGGCGTGACGGCCACTGAAATCGGCCGGGTCGGCGGCGAGGCGCTCGACGTGGCCGGCCTTCTCGCCGTGGCGATTGCAAAATTGCGCGAGGCGCACGAAAATTGGTTTCCGGCTTTCATGGCGGGCGCCTGAGGCGCTTGGCCGGGATGAGGCGGGCAGGCAAGGGGCGAATGCAATGGCGATGGACCCGGGCGAGATCAAGCGGCTGATCAAGCAGGCGCTGCCCGACGCCGAGGTCGAGATCCGCGACCTTGCCGGCGACGGCGACCATTACGCGGCCTCCGTCGTCTGCGAAGCCTTCCGCGGCAAGACCCGGGTGCAGCAGCACCAGATGGTCTATCAGGCCTTGAAGGGAAACATGGGCGGCGCCCTGCACGCGCTCGCCCTGCAGACCCGGGTGCCGGACTGAAGCGTGATCCGGAAAAGTGGGAACCGGTTTTCCGAAAAGATCACGCTCGACAAATCGAACTCGATCAACATTCGGTTCGCACGGGCCGCGGGCCATGGACAGGACGGGACCCGCTGGGCTATTTAACGCCTCACCGCTCGCCGGACCTTGAACCCGGCGGAACGAAAGGAACAGTCAAGATGAGCGACATCAACAAGTGGATCGACGACGCGGTCAAGGGCTCCGACGTGGTTCTGTTCATGAAGGGCACCAGGGAGTTTCCGCAATGCGGCTTTTCCGGCCAGCTCGTGCAGATCCTCAACCATCTCGGCGTCGACTATAAGGACGTCGACGTGCTCGCCAGCGACGAGCTGCGCCAGGGCATCAAGGAATACGGCAACTGGCCGACCATTCCGCAGCTTTACGTCAAGGGCGAATTCGTCGGCGGCTGCGACATCGTCCGCGAAATGTTCCAGAGCGGCGAGATCGCCGCCCTTCTGACCGAAAAAGGCGTTCCGCAGCATAACGTCGCCCAGGCCTGAGGACCGCCGCACTTGGCGATTGCCACGGCCGGACATCGCTCGTACCGTGCCTCGCTGGACATCCATTGGGGCAAGGGCGAGCGCGGGCGATGGCCCATCCTGACCGGCGGCATCTGATTTTATCCGGCGCGGCGACGCTCGCCTTGGGCCTCCTGCCGCGGGCCGCCGGCGCCGTCCAGTCCTGCACGCTTTCCGACGGTACGCGCTGGTGCCGCTCGCGGCTTGCCGCCGGCATGCGCGCGCAGAGGACCCAGCGGCAGAACCGCGACCAATGGTGCTGGGCGGCGGCCCTTTCCATGATCTTCGGCTATTACGGGCACCCGACCAGCCAGGAGCGGATCGTCCAAGAGGTCTGGGGCCGAATTGTCGATGTGCCTCGCCGTGTCGACAACGTCATGCGCGATATCAACCGAAGCTGGGTCGACGACCGCGGCCGGCGCTTCCGGGCGAGCGGCCAGCGGCTGACGCTGGACCCGATCGAGTTGCCGAAGCGGGCGGCCCGGGCGCTCGAGCGGGACCAGCCGCTGATCGTCGGCACCCTCGGCCATGCCACCGTGCTCACCGAGATGCGCTGGAGCATCGACGCCGACGGATGGCTTTTCGTCAGCCACCTGATCGTCAGTGACCCGGCCGACGGCTCGGTCCGCGACCTCACGCTTGAGGAGCGGTTGCTCACCGATTTCGTCGCCGCCGTCGACGTCCGGCGCTCTTGACGCGACTTTTGATGCAACCCACGACAGTTCGCGACCGCTTGGCGGCGCTCATCCCCTTCGCCGCGCTGATCGCCGGCGCGGTGGCTATCGCATTCGCGCCGATCCTGGTGCGCGTGAGCGAGGTGGGGCCGATCCCGACGGCGTTCTACCGGCTTGCCCTGGCGGTGCCGTTCTTGATGCTGATGGCCCGGCCGCCGGGCAGCAAGCGCCGCGCCGAGGCACCGCCTGTCCGGCGATCCGACTGGCTCCTGTTTCTCCTCGCCGGCGCCTTCTTCGCCGCCGACCTTGCCGCCTGGCACTGGTCGATCAAGCTGACCTCGGTCGCCAACGCAACGCTGCTCGCCAATGTCGCGCCGATCTTCGTGACGCTGGCCAGCTGGCTCGTCTTCAACGAGCGGGTCACCACGGTGTTCATGGCCGGGCTCGTGCTTTCGATCGGCGGCGTCACGGCGCTGGTCGGCGGCGGCTCGGCGCTCGCCGCCGGCAATCTTGCCGGCGACGCGCTCGGCCTGTTCACGGCCATGGTCTACGCCGGCTATCTGATGAGCATCGGCCGCCTGCGCCGCACCCATTCGACGGCCCGCATCATGACCATATCGAGCGCACTTTCCGCCCTCATGCTGCTGCCGCTGTCGCTGGTCTCCGGCGAGATCCTGTTCGCCGCGACGCTGACCGGCTGGCTGGTGCTGGTCGCCCTGGCGCTGATCTGCCAGGCCGGCGGGCAGAACCTGATCGCCTATGCGCTGCGCCACGTGCCGGTCGCCTTTTCCTCGGTGGCGCTGCTGGTGCAGCCGGTGGTGGCGGCGGGCCTTGCCTGGTTTCTGTTCGGCGAGCATCTGGGACCGGTCCAGATCGCGGGCGCCGTATTGGTGCTCACTGGCATCGTCATCTGCCGCCGCGCCGGCCGCGCCCCGCGCCTGCCACAGGGGTGACGAAAAATCGCCGACACAAGAAGGCGCCGGCGATTCTTCTCCCGGAACTCCTCGCCCCTTTCGGTAGCGCCCTCTATTTGGCGGGCAGCGTCTGGATGTAGGCCAGAATGTCGACCTGATCCTCGATGTCCAGAACCATCATTGCGACCATGCCCACGCCCGGTTGGCCGAAGCGGATCTTGTGCAGGGCCTCCCAGGGGTTCTCGGACCCGACGGTGCCGACATATTCCGGCTCTTTTTCGTCTCCGAAGTTGATCAACTTGCCGTCCGTGCCGTGGCACACCACGCAGATGGTTTGGAAGAATTGGGCGCCACGACGTGGATTGCCGCGCGCCTTCTTGGTCTCGCGGTCGATATACCGGTCCATCTCGATCTGCCCCTTGCTCAGGAAAAGCGCCAGCTTTTCCATCGCCGAATGGGTCATGGTCTGCTCGGTGAACCCGTGCGTGTCGTCCATGATGATCTGATGGATCTTTTCCGGCTCCATGCCGGCAACGCCGCGCACCCCCGTGATGCCGGTGGCGTGCGAACCTTTGGCATAGGCGCCGTCCTCGCCCATATAGTCCCAGCCATGGCATTCCTTGCAGCGCCAGGTGCCGGAGCCCTTCTGCTTGGCCGCCGCGGGATAGGCCGGATGGGTGTCCTTCGGCGCTTCTGCCTCCGTCACCGCCCACCATTTGTCATAGAGCTGGCCGCCCCGCGCGATGTCCCAGATATCGCCCGCGTCGTGGGCATGCCCTTCATCCGCGTTGGCGGCCTGCCCACCTTCCTGCGCGACCGCAGGCAGCCAGATCACGCCGAAAGACATCATCGATATTGCCGCCACCATAGTCGCGGCGGCCGACAAAGACGCCGGTATGCGTCGCATAAGCCAAGCTTTCATGTCGTATCTCCCTCTGATCCGATTTTCCCAATTGAACCCTTTCCAGCCCGGCTCAAATTCCGCGCCCGTCCGGTCCCAGGCCGATCGATGCGGCCGAGCGCGTAAGCCGCCTCGGCTACCGCCGGGTCCGCCCGGCTCGGCAAAATGTCCGGCGACGTGCCAGTCGAGGTATCAGCGAGAGTGAATTGCGGTCCGTCGATTGGAAAAATCAACGATTGCCTGCTCGTGTCGCCAGTTGGCTCGACACACGCTCGCTTGGTGAGTGCTGGCCGCGTCGCCGGTTTCATTAGCGGACCGGGATTGCAGCTCCCACAAGGCGGCTTTGTGACGCAGTGCGCCGTCACCCACCAAAAATAACCAGAATTTTCGCAGAATCCAGTCGTAATATGCATTCCGGAAACAGTGTGTCTACTGATTGCATACTCAGAAACGTGGAACCAAGAGGCCGTCTTCCTACAAATCGTATAATTGCAGGATATTCGTCCCGCGGGCGAAAACCAGCGGGCCGGCGGCGAGTTCCCTCACTTACCGCGAATAATATTCGACCACCAGGTTCGGCTCCATCTGCACCGCATAGGGAACCTCGGCGAGCGTTGGAATGCGCGCGAGCTTGGCGGTCATCTTCTTGTGGTCGATGTCGATATAGTCGGGCACGTCGCGCTCGGGGCTCTGGGTCGCCTCGAGCACGAGCGCCATGTCGCGCGATTTGTCGCGCAGCTCGACCAGGTCGCCGACCGCGCAGCGGAAGCTCGGGACGTTGACGCGCCGGCCATTGACCTTGACGTGGCCGTGATTGACGAACTGGCGCGCCGCGAACACGGTGGGCACGAACTTGGCGCGGTAGACGACGGCGTCGAGGCGGCGCTCGAGAAGCCCGATGAGGGCTTCCAGCGTGTCGCCCTTCTGCCGCACCGCGTCCCGATAGATGCGCTTGAACTGCTTTTCGGTGATGTTGCCGTAATAGCCTTTGAGCTTCTGCTTGGCGCGAAGCTGCACGCCATAGTCGGACAGCCGGCCGCGGCGCCGTTGGCCGTGCTCGCCGGGGCCGTATTCGCGCCGGTTGACCGGGCTCTTCGCACGGCCCCAGATATTCTGGCCCATGCGCCGGTCGATCTTGTATTTCGCGGAAACGCGCTTGCTCATCGCGGTCTCTCCTTGGTTCTCACATCAGAGAGACGCGCCCTCCTCTGCCCCGCCTCGGGGACGACAGGCGCTTCGGTCAAGCTTCAACCGCAAGCGCCGCGGGTGCGTCGAACGCCAAGGCGGGCCGTCGGACTATCCGCCGGCCCGCCTCGGCGGCCCTGTCCCCTACACGGCAATTGGCGTCGGTGTCAATCTTTGGCCGGCGCCGGTGCACTTTCCTTAAGGTCGTAGGCGGCGAGTGCCACGCGCAACGCGGCGGAGACCTTTTCCGGCGCGGTGAAAAGCGCAAGATCGGCGCCAGCGGCGGCGGGCGGAAGGTTCGCCTGCCACAGCCTGGCGGCGCGCCGGGCGATGGCCTCGGCCGGGTTCAGCCAGGCAACGGACCAGGGGGCGGCCGCGCGCAACTCGTCGATGAGCAGCGGATAGTGGGTGCAGGCGAGAACCACCGTGTCGGTGCGCCTGCCCGCATCCTCGACAAAAGCGGGCGCGATCTCGGCCCGCAGGACGGTCATGTCGACGGGCGTGCCGGCAAGCTTCGCCTCGGCCAGGCTCGCAAGCCTCTCCGCGCCGACGAGTGTGACGCGGCAGTGGTAAGCGTATTTGCGGATCAGCGCCTGGGTATAGTCGCGCTTGACGGTCGCCGGCGTCGCCAGCACCGAGACGAGCCCCGTCCCGGTGCGCTCGGCCGCAGGCTTGATCGCCGGCACCGTGCCGACGAAGGACACGGCAAACCGCGCCCTTAATGGCGCCAGCACCAGGGTCGAGGCGGTGTTGCAGGCGACGACGCAAAGTTGCGGCGAAAAGCGCGCCATCAGCCCCTCGAACAAGGCCACGACATGGTCGCCGAGCGCTTCGGCCTCCCAGGCGCCATAGGGAAAGGCCGCGTTGTCGGCGACATAGACGAGGCACGCGCCAGGGAGCGCCCGGCGGATCTCGGAAAGCACCGTCAGCCCGCCGACGCCGGAATCGAAGATCAGCAGCACGCGGTCTCCGCCGCCCGCCGGCATCATGGCCTCCCGCCCTTGCCCGGCCCGCCCTTCTCGCCGGCGAGCGCCTTGATGACGCCGCGCAGGCTGCGCACCTCCTGCGCGCTGAGCCGGGCGCGGTGCAGCATGGCGCGCAGGTTGCGCACCATGGCGGGCCGCTTTTCCGGCGGGTGCAGGAAGCCGGCCTTATCGAGCGCCCGCTCCAGATGCTCGAAAAGCGCGATGAGGTCGGCGCGGTTTGCCGGCTGCTGCTTGCGGGAAAAGCTGTCTAGGTCGATGTCAGTCGGGCCCGCCGCCTTGAACCATTCATAGCCGATCACGAGCACCGCCTGGGCGAGGTTGAAGGAGGCAAAGCCCGGATGGGCCGGAAAGGTCACGAGCGCGTCGGCAAGCGAGACCTCGTCGTTTTCGAGCCCCCAGCGCTCGCGGCCGAACAGGATGCCGACCTTCTGCCCGGCGGCGATCCGCGCCGCCGCGGCCCGGGCGGCCGCTTCCGCCGTGACCACGGGCTTGGCCAGATCGCGCGGCCGGGCGGTGGTGGCGAAAACGAAGCTGAGATCGGCGATCGCCTCGCCGAGCGTCGCAAAGACCCTTGCTGCGTCGATGACGAGATCGGCGCCGGAGGCGGACTTGCGCGCCATCTGGTTGGGCCAGCCGTCGCGCGGGTTGACCAGGCGCAGATCGGCAAGGCCGAAATTCGCCATGGCGCGCGCCGCCGTGCCGATATTCTCGCCGAGCTGCGGGGCGACCAGCACGATCGCCGGGCCCGCCGTCCCGGCCATGCGCCTTTTGTCCGATCCGGCCATGGCTTGAGTTATCCGCTTGATCGTCCGCCGTAAAGGCCGCCGCGCGGATGCGCGATTTGCCTCACTTTGCAGCGCAGCATGACGATGCTATAGGGGGCGCGCGCTCATTCGGCGCGCCTTCCATAAGACTATCGCGCACGAGGTCAACCGATGGCGAAGATCAAGGTCGACAACCCGGTCGTCGAGCTCGACGGCGACGAAATGACCCGGATCATCTGGCACTATATCAGGGACAAGCTGATCCATCCCTATCTCGACATCGAACTGGAATATTACGACCTCGGCATCGAGCGCCGCGACGAGACCGACGACCGGGTGACCGTCGACGCCGCCAACGCCATCAGGAAGCACGGCGTCGGCGTCAAGTGCGCGACCATCACGCCCGACGAGGCCCGAGTCGCCGAGTTCGGCCTGAAGCGCATGTACCGCTCGCCGAACGGCACCATCCGCAACATATTGGGCGGCGTCATCTTCCGCGAGCCGATCATCTGCCGGAACGTGCCGCGGCTGGTGCCCGGCTGGACGCAGCCCATCGTCATCGGCCGTCACGCCTTCGCCGACCAGTACCGCGCCACCGACTTCATCTTCCCCGGCAAGGGCAGGCTGACGATCAAATTCGTCGGCGATGGCGGCGAAGTGATCGAGCACGAGGTGTTCGCCGCGCCGGGCGCAGGCGTGGCGATGGCGATGTACAATCTCGACGATTCGATCCGCGACTTCGCCCGCGCCACCTTCAATTACGGCCTCGACCGGGGCCTGCCGGTCTATCTTTCGACCAAGAACACCATCCTCAAAATCTATGACGGCCGCTTCAAGGACATCTTCCAGGAGGTGTTCGACGCCGAGTTCAAGGAGGCCTTCGACGACAAGAGGCTCACCTACGAGCACCGGCTGATCGACGACATGGTGGCGGCCGCCATGAAATGGTCGGGCGGCTATCTGTGGGCGTGCAAGAACTATGACGGCGACGTGCAATCGGACACCATCGCCCAGGGCTTCGGCTCGCTCGGCCTGATGACCTCGGTTCTGATGACGCCGGACGGCAAGACCGTCGAGGCGGAGGCCGCCCATGGCACCGTGACACGCCATTTCCGGGCGCACCAGAGGGGCGAGGAGACCTCGACCAACTCCACCGCCTCGATCTACGCCTGGACCCGGGGGCTCGCCCACCGCGCCAAGCTCGACAATAACGCGGCGCTCGCCCGGTTCGCTTCGACGCTGGAGAAGGTCACCGTGGCGACCATCGAATCCGGCAAGATGACCAAGGACCTGGCGCTGCTGATCGGGCCGGGCCAGACATGGCTGACGACCACCGGCTTCCTCGACGCCATCGACGAAAATCTGCAAAAGGCGATGAGCTGAAGCGGGCCCCGATACCCTCCTCCCCTTGCGGGCCGTCGTCGCCCCCCGCTCCCCCTCGTCATCCCGCGCAAGCGCCGGCATTCCGAGCGCGGCGAGGCAAGGCCGCCAATTAAAGGTATCTATGGCCGCCGGCCGTAAGGCCGCCCCCGCGGGGGGCGCGGGCGCAAGCCCGCTTGCCCGCGAGCGAAAAGAACTGGCGTGCGGGCCCGCACGGCCCCGAGCTTGTCAGTCCGGCCCTGACCGTCGGTGTCGCCGATGACCGCGCCCGTGCCAGCGGCGATGATTCGGTGGCTTATGTCACGTCCGGGTTCCGGGGAGTAGCTCAACCTTCGCCTTGAATTCGTCCGAGAACCGTCTGCGTTACTTCATGGTGGATCGTCCTTCTTATCGTCCGATCCACCTTATGCCCCTGTCTGAATAACCGGCACCACTTGTGATGCCGATGGTGCGCGGCATCGGCATCAGGCTTCGTCGGCGCCCGTCATCATGGGGGCAATGACCGAGAACGGGGTGGCGCGCGCCAGCCAGGAGAACTCGCCGCGCTCCTTCATCTCGCGCGCCGCATCGAGGAGCGACGTCACCGCTAGGCGCTGAAGGGCCGAGCCGATGCTCACGCGCCTGACGCCAGCGGCATTCAGATCTGTAACCGTCAGCCCCGGCACTGCCAGCGCATTGACGGGCTTGCCCACCGAAGCACACAGGGTTCGGATCTGCGCGATCTCGCGCAGGCCCGGCGCGTAGAGCACGTCCGCCCCCGCACGATCGAAGGCCTGTAGGCGCCTGATCGTGTCGTCCAGATCGGACCGGCCGCGGAGGAAGTTCTCCGCGCGCGCCGTGAGCGTGAAGGGAAATTCCAGCTTCCGCACAGCCTCCACTGCCGCGGCCACGCGCTCCACAGCATGCTCGAATTCGTAGATTGGACGATCGGGATCGCCGGAATGGTCCTCGATCGAGCCGCCGACCGCACCTGCCTGCGCGGCAAGGCGCAAGGTCTCCGCGGCCTCCTCCGGGTCATCGGCATAGCAGTTCTCAAGATCGGCGGAGACCGGCAGATCCGTCGCTCCGGCAATCGCTCCCACATGTGCGATCATGTTGTTGCGCGAGACGCCGCCGTCTTTGCGCCCCGCCGAGTGGGCGAAGCCCGCGCTCGTGGTGGCCAGAGCGGCAAAACCCAATGCTGCCAGTATGCGGGCGGAGCCTGCATCCCATGGATTGGGGATTACGAAGGTGGCCGGTCCGGAATGGAGGGCAAGAAAGGCCCGGGCTTTCTTGGATTGATCGATCGGCATCGCGAGTTTCCGCCTTTGAAGGTGAAAGGGCCCGGACATGGTCGGTGGGACGCAGGGCGCGCTCCCCATGGCGCTGTCGGGCGCTTCCGGCGCCATCGATGTCATTGCGGACGGCGTCTCGAGCGGTTCCCGGTCATGGGGAACCATTTGACCCGGAACCGCCGCTCCGGCGCTCTAATAGAGCCCGCCGGTGCCCGAAGACAGCGCCCGGTCGGTCGCCGGATCGACGTTCGGCGTCCGGCCCTGACCGTCGGGGTAGCCGATGACCGCGGTTGCGTTGGGCGGATAGGTGCCCGGCTTGAAGGCTTCCATGATCACCTTCTCGTCGCCGGGACGCGCCTTGAGGCCGGTCCGGGCGTTGATGCGGTACATTTCGATGCCCGGCGGAACGCGGAACGGCACCGCCGGCTTGTCGGCCAGCGCCATCGCCATGAAGTCGCGGAAGATCGGGGCGGCGACCTGGCCGCCGGTCGAGCCGCGGCCCATCGGGCGCGGCGTGTCGTAACCGACGAAAACGCCGGCCACCAGATCCGGCGAGAAGCCGACGAACCAGGCGTCGCGTTCGTCGTTTGTGGTGCCGGTCTTGCCGGCGAGCGGCTTGCCGACGGCTTTGACCACGGTTCCGGTGCCGCGCTGCACCACCCCCTCCAGCATCGAGTTGACCTGATAGGCGGTGTGCGGATCGATGATCTGCAAGCGGTCGTCGGGAAGCTGAGGCTCGTCCTGGTTGTGCCAGCTTTCCGCGTTGCAGGCCGGGCATGGGCGCGCGTCGTGGCGGTAGATGGTCCGCCCCCAGCGGTCCTGAATGCGGTCGATCAGCGTCGGTCTGATGCGGCGCCCGCCATTGTCGATCATTGCGTAGGCGGCGGTGAGCTTCAAGACCGTGGTCTCGCCGGAGCCGAGCGCCATCGCCAGAACCGGCAGCATGCTGTCGTAGACGCCGAAGCGGCGGGTATATTCGGCGATCAGCGGCATGCCCATGTCCTGGGCGAGCCGCACCGTCATGACGTTGCGCGACTTCTCGACACCGAGCCGCAGGGTCGAGGGGCCGTAGAAATCCCCGCCATAGTTCTGCGGCCGCCAGATGTCCTGGCCGGCGCCGGGATCGATCTCGATCGGCGCGTCGAGGACCACGCTCGACGGCGTGTAGCCATTGTCGAGGGCGGCCGAATAGACGATCGGCTTGAAGGCGGAGCCCGGCTGGCGCAGCGCCTGGGTGGCGCGGTTGAACTCGCTCTCGGCATAGGAAAAGCCGCCGACCAGCGCGTGGACACGGCCGGTGTGCGGGTCCATGACGACAATGGCGCCCTCGACTTCCGGCACCT
>Ga0326597_10013272_pt1 | contig 10836 bp, 10 predicted proteins | sample RVTome_12_FD_203789 | JGI IMG/M metagenome (GOLD analysis project Ga0326597, IMG submission 203789) | Soil microbial communities from uranium-contaminated site in the Upper Colorado River Basin, Wyoming, United States - RVT100D185 | ecosystem: Environmental > Terrestrial > Soil > Contaminated >... | reverse complement strand
CGAGCAGCTGGCTGCCTTCGTCCTGCACCTCAATAGCGCCCGTCAGGAACAGCGGGTGGTGATTGATCGAGGGCCTGCCTTTGATGCGCAAGCCGACCGGCGAGTAGGGTGTTGGCTCACTGACGACAGCGTCGACGGCGAGCGCCTGCCGCACTTCCTCGCGACCGGTGAGCAGAGTGTTGACGCGCAGATCGAGCGGCGCGGGCTCGTTCAGCCCTCTGGCGAGCGCGGCGATTTCCGGTTCCGTAAGACGGGAGCGGAGCCGCTCGACGATCCAGTCCGGCAGCTCGGCGCGCAGCGCGAGCGGCAAGTCATCGAGGGGTTCCGCCTTGACCCGCGCCAGCCACGACTGCTCGTCCGGCTTCATCGCGGCCGCGAGCTCGCGGACGCTGATGCCGGCCACACGCGCCAGATAAGCGAGCACCATGCGCCTCGGCGTGCCGTCCGGCACAAGGTAGTCAACGGTGCGCTTGCGGCGCAGCACGCCATAGACCGTTTCGGCGACAAAGGCACGGTCATGGCTGCCAAGCGCGCGGTGCGCGCGGAAGAATTCGTGCAGCACCGCATCCGCGGGACGGTCGAACTTGAGCACGAGCTTGAGTGCCTCGGTAGCCGCCTCGAGTTGGCTGCGAGTGATCCCCATGAGTGACTGAGTGACTAAGTGACTGTGTGATTGAGTGACTGTGCGGCCGGTCCTGACCTAGTCACTTAGTCACCTAATCACTTAGAGCTGGTAACAAAATGAATTCCCCTCCTGCCCGAGGAGGGGTGCCCGCGCAAGCGGGCGGGGTGGTGGGAGCGAGGAGTGCCCACGTAACCACCCCGTCTGCTTCGCATCCACCCCTCCTTGAAAAGGAGGGGAGTAAAACAGGGCCGCTCATTTTGTTACGGGCTCTTAGTCACCGTTCCTACTCCTCGCTGACGCGAATCTCGCTCACCACCTGCTCGCCGGAGAAATTGCCATCGCGGTCGAAATGGCGGATCCGGACGGGCAGATGGTGGTAATCGGCGGCGAGCCAGACCTCGATGCTTTCTTCCCCCGGGCGCGGCAGCTGCCGCACCGGCAGCGCCCTGAGGGTGCCGAGCGGAGTCTCGATGCGCTCCTCGCCGGAAACCACGATTTCATAGAACTCGAAGCGCGTGCCGGTGGTGATCGGTACCCGGTAGCGTCCGGGGACGGGCGGCGCGAGCACGTATTGGAAGACGAAACTCATCAGATCCTGCGTGCCGGCGGGCAACGGCGCGCTCTTCTGCTCGCGCGCGTAGCCGTAGTTGAGGCTGCCCGCGTTCCAGTCGAAACGCGCTTGCGCCGCCTCGTTCCTGCCGCGGCGCGTGCGGCTCGCCAGAAACGTCTCGGGCCGCAATCCGCGCGGCGTGATCTTCCCCCGGCTCATGTACCGCAGGCGTTGCGACCAGAACAGGTCCACGATGCCCCCGGTTTCGGCTTCGCTCGCCAGCAGATAGGTATCGGCCCCGGCCTCCCACGACTGAACTGCGGTTCCGACATAGTATCGGTCGGTGCCGTAGAACAGCGTGAAGGAGATGCGGCCCCTGCGCGGCAGGCTATGCGCGGCAGCGGCCACGCTGGGCTCCGCGGCGAGCGCGAGCTGTTGCGGCGGCTCCGGCGCGGCGGGCTGCTCCGCCGCTTCTTCCGCTGGCGCCTCATCTGGCAGGAGATCCGGCAGGACCAGCGGGCTCGCCGCCGCAACGGCTGCTACCTCGGGGACGGGAGCCGGGGCGATCCGGCGCGCTGCCCGGACTTTCGGCCGGGGAACGGCCTGCTTCAGTTCCGGCGGCGGCGCGAGTCGCGCTTGAAGCAGCCGCGGCTCGCCCGGCGCTTGCGGAAGCGGCACCCATTCACCGGATATGACCAGCACGTGGAACGCCAGCGAGAGAAAAGCGGCGATGACAAGGCGCAGGCGGGTGATCATGGCTTGATCTCGAGCTTCCTGATGACCTGCTCGTAGCGCGAGCCGTCTTCTTCCAGTATCCGCATCTTGATCGGCAGGTAGCGGTGCTGCGGCGCGAGCCAGATCTCTGCACCGCTCTCATCGGGTCGGTGCTGCTTGACGACGTGCACCGTGCTCATGCGCCCCAGCGGGGTTTCGATCTCGACACCCGGATGGACGGTGTAGTGGTACTGATCCAGCTTGCGGCCGTTGGTCATCGAAAACTCCAGCCTCTGCGACCGATCAGGCGCGAGGAACATGAACTGGTACATTATGGAAAGCCGGTCCTGCGTGCCGGGCGGCAGCGGCAGGGTGTCGGTCTTGCCGTCGCGCGCGATCGTGAGCTGCTTTCCATGCCAGTCGAAATCGGCGCGCACCTGTCGCGGGTCATGGTCGCCGCGCTTGCCCTCGAAGAGCTGCGGGCGCAAGCCGGCGGCGGTCAGCCGGCCGCTGCTCGTCAGGCGCAGCGGTCGCCGCTCGAACAGCGCGAGCAGTCCAACAGCGCGGCTCTCGCTGACGATCCGGTAGCCGCCGTCATTCGCCTCGAAGGTTTCGTTCATGACTGCGACGCGCCTGCCGTTCCTGGAGACTTCGTAGCTCGCGGAGATGGCTTGCGGAGCTCCCGATTCGGCGGCGCCGCAAGCGCCGGCCAGCGCGAGCAGTATTGTTGCCTGGCCCAGTGCGCGCTTCATCCCCGCGACCGCCTCAACGTGCCTCGAGCGGCGGCGCGGTCAGGACGCCATGTGCGGCACGCGCGGCGTTGACCGTGACCGCGCCATTGCGGCCGAGGCTGAGCCGCCCCTCGCAGAACCAGCGTATCGCCTGTGGATAGATGCGGTGCTCTTCCGCGAGAACGCGGGCGGCAAGCCGCTCCTCGGTGTCGTCGGCTTGCACCGGCACCGCGGCCTGCACGATGATCGGCCCGCTGTCGAGAGCGGGCGTGACGAAGTGCACGGTGCAGCCGTGAATGCGCACGCCGGCCTCGAGGGCCCGCCGGTGCGTGTCGAGACCCTGGAAAGCAGGAAGCAGGGAAGGGTGGATGTTCATGATCCGGCCGTCGTAACGCTCGACGAAGGGCGGCGTCAGAACGCGCATGAAGCCCGCCAGCACGATGAGGTGGGGCCGGTGGCGGTCGATTTCGGCGGCGAGTGCCGCCTCGAACGCGGCGCGGTCCGGGAACGCGCGGTGGTCGGCCACGGCGGTCCCGACGCCGCGCTTGCGAGCGACTTCGAGGCCGCGTGCCTGCGGATTGTTGCTGATGACGGCAGCAACCCGCGCCGGCAGCCGCGCATCGAGCACGGCCTCCAGGTTGCTGCCGCGCCCCGAAATGAGGATGACAATGGTCTTATCAGCCATGAGTCATCCTCCAGGAGTGACGAGATACGGGTGACGAGATACGGGTGACGAGATACGGGTGACGAGATACGGGTGACGGGTCGCGCAACGCAGTTTGTCACCATTAATCGTCACCATCATTCATCACCTGTATCTCGTCACGGTTCATTAGACAATGACGACCTGTGCGCCATTCTTGGCGCGCTGCTCGATGCGGCCGATGCGCCACGCAATCTCTCCGGCGGCCCGGAGTGCCTTCAACGCTGCGCTGGCCTCAGCGGCGCCGACCACGGCGACCATGCCGATGCCGCAGTTGAATACGCGGTAGAGCTCCGCATCGGCGAGGTTGCCTTCCTGCTTCAGCCATTGAAACAGGTGCGGCAGATTCCACGCTGCACGCTCGATGCGCGCCGCCAGCCCCGCCGGCAATATGCGGGGCACGTTTTCGAGGAGCCCGCCGCCGGTTATGTGGGCAAGTCCCTTGACGGCGATGCGCCTCACCAGCTTCAGGACCGGCTTCACGTAAATCCGGGTCGGCTCGAGTATGACTTCACTCAACGCGCGACCGTGGAACTTCGCCGACAGGTCCACGCCCTTCACTGCGATGATCTTGCGAATCAGCGAGTAGCCGTTGGAGTGCGCGCCGCTCGAGGCGAGCCCCAGCACGACATCGCCCGCGGCGATGCCCGATCCGTCTATGATGCGGCTCTTCTCGACGACGCCTACCGCGAATCCCGCAAGATCGTACTCTCCGGCGGGATACATGCCCGGCATTTCCGCGGTTTCGCCGCCGATCAGCGCGCAGCCCGCCTGCGCGCAGCCCGTGGCGATGCCTTTGATGACCTCGGTCGCGGTTGCGACGTCGAGCCTGCCGCACGCGTAGTAGTCGAGGAAGAACAGCGGCTCGGCGCCGTGCGTGAGGATGTCGTTGACGCTCATGGCCACGAGATCGATGCCGATGGTGGCATGGCGGTTCAATTCGAACGCAAGCTTCAACTTGGTGCCCACCCCGTCGGTGCCGGCGACCAGCACCGGCTCGCGGTATCGCTTCCGCGCGATCTCGAACAGCGCGCCGAAGCCGCCGATTCCCGCGAGCACGCCCTTGCGCAACGTCCGCTTCGCGAAAGGCTTGATGTTCTCGACCAGGCGATCGCCGGCGTCAATGTCCACGCCGGCATCGCGGTAGGTCAGCGGGGCAGCAGGCTTCTTCAAGCAATGGTCTCGGAAGGGGGAGCAATATCGGGAGAGCCGGGGGTCGGGAGAGCAGGATTTTGGGCTAAGATATGGGCCTGAAAGCCGCCATCCCGTCCCTCTGCGTCGAACCCCTCACCCCCGCCCCTCTCCCAAGTGGAGAGAGGAGGCTCGAGATTCCCTTCTCCCTTTGGGAGAAGGGCGTGGGATGAGGGATGGCGTTGTCCAGGGCAGGCGAATTTTACCGTAATGAAACAGCTCGCGCTCGATTTCGCCGGCCCGCCGCGGCCCACGCTCGACAATTTCATCGCCGGGCGCAACGGCGAGCTGCTCCAGAACCTGAGGCGCCTTGCCTCGAGGGATACGCGCGAGCGCTACCTCTACCTCTGGGGCGGGCCGGGCAGCGGCCGCAGCCACCTGCTCAGGGGCACGGTGGCGGAGTTGCGGCGCGAGGGGGTGTCCGCCGTCTACGTTGCTTGCGCGGCGGGCATCCGGCTCGCGGACGGCCTCGAGCGCATGGACTGCGTGGCGCTCGACGACGTGGACCGGCTTGACGACGTGGGACAGGTGCTGGTGTTTGACCTGTACAATGCGCTTCGCGAATCTGGCGGCGCGTTGCTGGCCAGCGCCGCCGCCCCCCCGGTGCAGTTGAAGCTGCGCGAGGACCTGGTGACCCGGCTCGCCTGGGGGCTCGTCTACCAGGTGCACGCGCTCGCCGACGAAAGCAAGGCACAGGCGCTCGCCGACCATGCCGCCAGCCGTGGTTTCCGGCTCGCGCCCGAAGTGTGCGATTTCCTGCTGACACGGGCGCAGCGCGACCTGCCCACTTTGCTGGCAACGCTGGACGCGCTCGACCGCTACTCGCTCGAGACCAAGCGCCCGGTCACCGTGCCGCTGGCGCGCGAGCTGCTCCACTCGGTGGAGCGGCGGGATACGTGATGGGGGATGCGAGATGCGAATCCCCTTACCCCCCCTTTGACAAAGGGGGGTGCGAGTAAAGCGAGCGGGGGGATTCGAGAGGAGGATGCGGAATTGAGGATTGAGCTTTGAGCAAAAGACTGGTCCTGTTCGATCTCGATAATACCCTGCTCGCGGGTGACAGCGATTTCGAGTGGGCGCAGTTCCTGATCGAGTGCGGCGTGCTCGACCGCGAGGTGTACGAAGCGCGCAACCAGAGCTTCTACGACCAGTACAGGGCCGGAACGCTGGACATCCACGAATTCCTCGATTTTCAGCTTAAGCCGCTGTCGCGCCACCCCCGCGCGCAGCTCGCGGCCTGGCATCGCGAGTTCATGGAGCGCAAGATCCGCCCGCTGATCCGCCGGAAGGCGCGCGCGCTGGTCGAACGCCACCACAATGACCTGCGCGTCGTGATTACAGCCACCAACAGCTTCGTCACCGCGCCGATCGCGCGCGAGTTCGGCATCGCGGAGCTGATCGCGACCGAGCCGGAGCAGCGCGACGGCGAATTCACGGGGACGGTGCGCGGCATTCCGTGCTTTCGCGAGGGCAAGGTCGTGCGGCTCGAGGCCTGGCTCGCGCAGCGGGGCGGCTCGCTTGCCACGTGTACCGAATCGTGGTTCTACAGCGACTCGCAGAACGACCTGCCGTTGCTCGAGCGCGTCAGCCACCCCGTCGCGGTGGACCCGGACGAGACGCTGCGGGCGCACGCCGGGCGCAGCGGCTGGCCTATCATCAGCCTGGCTGATGAGTGATGAGTGATGAGTGATGAGTGTTGAGTGATGAGTTTTAAGTTTTCAATGGTATAACTCAACACTAAGCACTCAACACTGGTAATCAGGTGATCACCCGTTTCCTAGGCAAGGTCTTTTCCGGCCAGTTATTCAGGCCGGCGCAGCCGAAGATCATCGCGTTCGGTGCGCACGGTGTCGGCCGCCAGGCAATCAGTTCCTGCGCGCTGCGGACGACCCAGACGTTGCAACGCCACGATTTCGCCGCATTTGTCGTGGGCGGCGCGGTGCGCGACCTCCTGCTCGGGCGCAAGCCCAAGGATTTCGACGTTGCAACCGACGCCACGCCCGAGGAGGTGCGCGAGCTGTTCCGCCGCTCGCGGGTGATCGGGCGGCGGTTTCGACTGGTGCATGTCATGTGCGGGCCGGAGATGGTGGAAGTCTCCACGTTCCGCGGCGTGAGCACGGCGGAGGAAGCCGACGAGCGTGTCGCGGACGAGCATGGCAGGATTTTGCGCGACAACGTGTTCGGCAACCAGGAGCAGGACGCCACGCGCCGCGATTTCACCATCAACGCGCTGTTCTACGACCCATCCTCCCAGGAGATCTGGGATTATCACGGCGGCGTGCCCGATCTCATGAAGCGGCGGCTGCGCATGATCGGCGACCCGGAGAAGCGCTACCGGGAAGACCCGATCCGGATGTTGCGCGCGGTGCGGCTGGCGTCGAGCCGCGGGCTCGAGATCGACGCGGCGACGCGCCGGCCGATACGCCGGCTTGCCGGGCTGCTCGCCCACGTGCCGCCGTCGCGCCTGCTCGACGAGATGCTGAAGCTGCTGCTCTCCGGTCATGCCGCCCAGGGCGTCGCGCAGCTGCGCAAGGAAGGCCTGCATCACGGCGTGCTGCCGCTGCTCGATGCCGCCATGGGCAGGGCCGCGGGGGAGCGCTTCGTCATGGCCGCGCTGAGGAGCACGGACGAGCGCTTGCTGGCCGGAAAGCCGGTGTCGGCGGGCTTCCTGTTCGCGGCGCTGTTGTGGCCCGAGGTTCAAGCCGAGTGGAAGGTGCTGGAGGAGAAGGGCGGGCCGCCGATTCCGGCGCTGTACCAGGCGATGGACCACGTCATGCGGGCCCAGGCCGGAAAGCTCGCAATCCCGCATCGCCATGGCGCCGACATGCGGGAGATCTGGGCGCTGCAGCCGCGTTTCCTCCAGCGTGCCGGCAAGCGCCCGTTTCGCCTGCTCGAGCACCCGCGGTTCCGGGCCGGCTACGATTTCCTGCGGCTGCGCTGCGAGAGCGGCGAGCTCGAACCCGCGCTCGGCGAGTGGTGGGAGCGCTTCCAGCGCGCGGGCGAGGCCGAGCGCGCCCAGATGCTGATGGGCGAGGCCGAGCCGCGTAAGCGCCGGCGCCGGCGCCGCCGGCGAGGGATGAGGGACGAGAGCGGTAACGTGAAGGCAGAAGGATGAGGCCGGAAGCCGCGAAAAAACACTCGGCAGGGCGAGTCAGGAGTCACGGATCACGAGTCACGGCTTTCATAGCGTTAGGCAGCAACCTCGGCGACCCGGCGGCCCAGATCCGCCGTGCGATACGGACGCTGGCTGCGATGCCAGGGACCCGGTTGGTGAGCCGGTCCTCGCTTTACCGCAACCCGCCCGCGGGATATATCGACCAGCCGGAATTCGTCAACGCGGTGGCGAGAATCGAGACCCGGCTCGCGCCGCGCGACCTGCTCGAGCAGCTCCTGGCGATCGAGCGCGCGCACGGCCGCGTGCGCGATTTCCCCAACGCGCCGCGCACGCTCGACCTCGACATCCTGCTCTACGGCGAGCGGACCGTGCGCGAGCCGGGGCTCACCATTCCGCACCCGCGCATGCTCGAACGCGCCTTTGTGCTGGTGCCGCTGGCGGAGATCGCGCCGGACGCGGTGGTGCCGGGCGGCGGGTGCATCGCCGACCTCGTGCGCAACATTGACGCCTCAGGCATGATCAAGCTTCCCGAGTCGAACGCCTGAATCTCACCGCAGGGACGCAGAGGTGGAACGGGAACTGGAATGATGCTGAGGCGGGCTTTTTCCTTTATTTCTGCATTTCTTGGCGATCTTGGCGTCTTGGCGGCTAATTTGGATTTATGACGGTGAGGCTGCCCGAAAAATACCGCTACATCGTGGTCGAAGGCCCCATCGGCGCGGGCAAGACGAGCCTTGCGCGCAAGCTGAGCGAGCACACGGGGGGCATGGCGCTGCTGGACGACCCGGACGCCAACCCGTTTCTGCCTGGCTTCTACCAGGATCGCGCCCGCTACGCGCTCCCGACGCAGCTGTATTTCCTGTTCCAGCGCGCGGCCCAGGTGCGGGCGCTGTCCCAGCCCGACCTGTTCGCAGGGCTCACCGTCGCCGATTTCATGGTCGACAAGGATTCCCTGTTCGCACGGCTGACGTTGAGCGACGATGAGTTCGCGCTCTACCGCCAGGTCTGGGCGCAGTTGCAGCCGCAGGCGCCGGCGCCCGACCTCGTGATCTACCTGCAGGCCTCGCCGGAGACGCTGGTCGAGCGCGTGCGGCGCCGTGGGGTCGCCTACGAGCGCAGTATTCCGGACGAATACCTGGTGCGGCTCGCGGAGACTTATGCGCGGTTCTTCTACCAGTATGACGTGGCGCCGGTGCTGACCGTCAACTCCGAGAACCTGAATTTTGTTGATCAGCCCGGCGATTTTGATTTATTGTTGCAGCGCGTGATCGCCATGCGCGGCCCGCGCGAGTTCTTTTCTCTGGGAGCTTGATTCGGCCACAGAGAGCACAGAGAACACAGAGAAGTATCATATGACAGCCAGGTTCAACCCGGCCCTTCGCCTGAGGGGGAGGAGGAAAGGGTCCGTTGCTGTGGGCAAGCGTCCTTGAATCCTTCCCGCGCAGGGGGAAGGTCAGGTCGGCGCTCGTTCTGTAATTCTCTGTGACCTCTGTGTTCTCTGAGGCTAAAAGGATTTGACATGCGGATCACGCTCACGACGTTGCAGAAGATGGCGCAGGAGGGCAGCAGGATCGCGATGCTCACCTGTTACGACGCGAGCTTCGCCGCCGTGCTCGAGGCGGCGGGAGTCGATTCGCTGCTCATCGGGGACTCGCTCGGCAATGTGCTGCAGGGGCACGAGTCCACGCTTCCCGTGACCCTGCGCGACATGGTTTACCACACCCAATGCGTCGCGCGCGGCTCGAAGCGCGCCTTCATCATCGGCGACATGCCGTTTTCCACCTTCCAGGTCTCGCCCCAGGAGGCGTTCCGCAATGCGGCTGAGCTGATGTCCGCCGGCGCGCACATGGTGAAGATCGAGGGCGGCAGGCCGATGCTGGAGACCATTGAGTTCCTCACCGATCGCGGCATACCGGTATGCGGGCATCTGGGATTGACCCCGCAGTCGGTGCACGCGCTCGGCGGCTACCGGGTGCAGGGCCGGGGTGAGGACGCAGGCCAGCAATTGCTCAAGGATGCGAAGCGGGTCGAGCAGGCGGGCGCCGGCATGATCGTGCTGGAGGCCATCCCCGCGGCGCTCGCGGGCGCGGTCACGGAAGCGCTCAAGATTCCCACCATCGGCATCGGCGCCGGCGTGGACTGCTCGGGCCAGGTGCTGGTGCTGCACGACATGCTCGACGTCTATCCCGGCAAGAAGGCCAAGTTCGTCAAGAACTACATGCGCCCGGCCGGCACGATCCAGGGCGCGGTCGAGCTCTACGTCAAGGAAGTGAAGGCCCGGACCTTCCCCGGGCCCGAACACAGCTTCTAGAACCGAATAGACAGGATTTACAGGATTCACAGGATTAGAACAAGAACAGAATCAGAGGGATTTCGGTTTTGTTTGAATCTTGTTAATCCTGTTAATCCTGTCCATTGCTTTTTTTCCGCTCGCCTTCTTCATGGATGTAATTCATTCCGCCGCCGACCTGCGGGCGCGCCTGCAGCGGGAGCCGAACAACGTGTTCGTGCCGACCATGGGCAATCTGCACGACGGGCACATCCAGCTCATCAACATCGCCAAGCCGCGCGCGGCGTGCACGGTGGTCAGCATTTTCGTGAACCGCCTGCAGTTCGGCCCGCGCGAGGACTTCGACCGCTATCCGCGCACCCTCGAAGCCGACAGCGCGCGGCTGAAAGCCGCGGGCGTGGACGTCCTGTTCGTGCCGGAAGAGAAGGAAATCTACCCCGAGCAGCAGACTTTCGTGGTCGAGCCCTCGGACCTGCAGTACATCCTGGAGGGCGCGCATCGGCCGGGGCACTTCCGCGGCGTCGCCACCGTCGTGCTCAAGCTTTTCAACCTGGTGATGCCCCACTCGGCGATCTTCGGCAAGAAGGACTACCAGCAGTACCTGGTGCTGCGCGACATGGTGAAGCAGTTCGCGCTCCCGATCGAGATCATCCCTGCCGAAACCGTGCGCGCGGAAGACGGGCTCGCCCTCTCGTCGCGCAACGCCTATCTCTCCGCGGCGGAGCGCAGGGAGGCGCCGCGGCTCTACGGCGTGCTGAGGAAGGCCCGGGCCGAGATCGAAAAGGGCGCGCGCGATTTCCAGCGCATCGACCAGCAGTCGATGGCGGAACTTTCGAGCCGTGGCTGGCAGCCGGATTACGTCGCCGTGCGCCGCCGGGCGGACCTGCGGCAACCCACGGAACGCGATTGCGATCTGG
>Ga0326597_10013271_pt1 | contig 10837 bp, 9 predicted proteins | sample RVTome_12_FD_203789 | JGI IMG/M metagenome (GOLD analysis project Ga0326597, IMG submission 203789) | Soil microbial communities from uranium-contaminated site in the Upper Colorado River Basin, Wyoming, United States - RVT100D185 | ecosystem: Environmental > Terrestrial > Soil > Contaminated >... | reverse complement strand
GCTCGGAAATAAAAAATAAAATAAACCAGCTGTTCGGCTCCCAAATCGCCGAAGTGAAGGAATACACAAAGTATAAATGAAATATATATCATATTTCATATTTGCTGCATTTATAGTTGTAACGCTTCTTTTCTTAAGGAACGCGCTGAAGCCAGGTGATGAGCCCCAATTAATAACCGGCTCGGAAAAATGCGGTGAATGCCATAAATTAAAGATGCTTGGCAATCAGCTTGAAGCATGGCAAAACTCAGCTCACTCAAAAGCTTATAAAACCCTGCAGACGGAAAAAGCAGTTGAGTTCACTTCAAAAAATAATCTTGAATCCCCTGCTTCCAATAAAGTATGCCTGAGGTGCCACACTACGGAACATTTTTTAAAAGATTTTGACAAGGAATCAGGCTATAAAACCGAAGAAGGAGTTGGATGCGAGGCGTGCCACGGAGCGGGCTCAAAATACTCCCCTGCCGAGCTGCACAAGGACGAGGAGCAGTTTAAAAAATTCGGGGGAATTGTGGGCAGCGAGGAAACATGTTTAAAATGCCATTCGCCAAAAGGAAATAAAGAACAGAAAGTAATGGAAAATGTATGTCCATTCCAGGAAGATGATTTTGTTTATAAACCGGCATTTGAAAAAATTAAACACCCTGTTAACAAGGATAACTTTTAAATGACTACTAAATCGAAAACAAACGATGAATCATCAAGACCAATCGGAGTATTTGATTCAGGCATAGGCGGGCTGACGGTTGTTAAGGAGCTGAACGGCCTGCTGCCGAATGAGAGAATAATTTATTTCGGCGATACTGCAAGGGTTCCCTACGGCAACAAGTCAAAGGAAACGGTTATTCACTATTCACTGCAGGTTGCATATTTTCTGATGAAGAAGAAAATCAAAATGCTTGTTATTGCATGCAACACCGCATCATCTGTTTCACTGCCGACACTTAAGAGGCATTTTCACATTCCGATTATAGGCGTTATAGAACCCGGAGCAAAGAGCGCAATCCAAACAAGCCGTACAAACAATGTGGGAGTAATCGGTACTCTTGGAACGGTTAAATCAAATTCATATAAAAAAGCATTAAAGAAAATCAAGAGGAATGTAAACGTTTATCAGCATCCCTGTCCCCTGTTTGTTCACTTAGCTGAGGACGGATGGAATAAAAATAAAATTGCGCAGATGGTATCAAATGAATACTTAAAATCATTTAAAGGAAAAAATATCGATGCTTTAATACTCGGCTGCACACACTACCCTATTTTAAAGCAGGTAATACAAAAATCCATTGGCAGGAAAGTTGAGCTTATTGATTCAGGACGGGAAACTGCTAAGGAGGTTAAAAGGATTCTTGAAAAGAAAGACTTGCTTAATACTCATAAATTGACAGAGAAAAATCATTCAATATTTTATGTATCGGATTTCCCGCACAAGTTTAAGGATGTAAGCCAGAGGTTTTTATCGAAAGAGTTAAAATATGTGCATAAGGTGGTGTTGTAGGATTGCGGATTTCAGACTGTAGATTTTCGAATGTAATATTTTAAAACAAAAATTATAAGGGCGAGGTGACCTCGCCCCTACAGAAAAAAATTTAATAATGACAGAAACCGAAATCCTCCAAATATTCAAGGATTCAAACGCTTTGCTTGAAGGGCATTTTGTGCTGACGTCAGGCTTGCACAGTCCACATTACATAGAGAAATTCAGAGTACTTGAACAGCCGAAATATACGGAAATGCTTTGCAGGGAACTCGCCGCTAAATTTAAAGATGACAAAATAACAGTTGTTGTCGGACCGATGACAGGGGGAATAATTCTGGCTTATGAAACGGGCAAACAACTTGGGACGAAGGCAATATTTACAGAACGCGTAGAAGGTAAAATGAAATTCCGCAGAGGGTTTACCCTATCCCCTGTTGATAGAGTATTAATAGTAGAAGACATTATTACAACCGGCGGGAGTGTTATGGAGGTTATAGATGCAATTAAAGCTGTTGGTGAAAACACCAACAACGGTGTACCAACAATTGCTGGAATCGGCTCACTTGTTGACAGAAGCAGCGGCAAGACAAAGTTCGATTACCCGTTTAAACCGCTCGTAACAATGGATGTTGTATCGTATAAGCCGGAGGAATGTCCACTATGCAAGGCAAATGTGCCTATTACAAAGCCGGGAAGCACAAATAAGTAAAATTTTTACTGAAAATAATAATTAGTGTTTCTCTGTTTTAAAAAAATCCTTATATTATATAATATTGAATATTGCGGTCAGTTAAAAATTAAAAGCTGAACCCATCAGCTATTTAAAAAATTAATTTAAAAGAAAATGAAAGCCTCAATGCCATCATTTTTAAAAATTTTAGCCCTCCTTTTTCTGCCGTCTGCCGCATTCTCACAAACAAGCTTCAACATGTATTTGCTTGACCGTCTTGACCCCCATCCTTATTCAGCGGGGAATTCCATCGGGTGCTGGGGGTATGTTCAAAACGGAAGAGAATACGGAATCTTCGCAGCCAATAACGGCACATCCTTTATAGACGTAACGGATTCTGCGAACATACATGAAGTAGATTATCTCACAAGTTTTTACTCAAATTGGAGGGACTTCAAAATATACCAGCATTACATATATATTGTAAATGACGTAGCCGGTGGAATGCAGATAGCTGACCTTCAATATCTTCCTGACTCAGTTCATCTTGTTTCAACATACACTTTCACCGGATTCTCAAGAGCACACACTATTCAGCAGTCGGGTCCATATTTATATTTAAACGGAGGCAATTATCTTGTGGGCGGAGTTGTGGTTCTGGATATTACAAATCCGACCCAGCCCGTTAAGAGAGGTCAATGGGAAGTGCAGTATGTTCACGATGAGAGAGTCTTAAACGATACGCTTTGGGCGTGCAATATTTATACGGGCAAAATAAGCGTAATTAATGCAACAAATAAAGACAGCCTGAAGCTTATAACAAACTGGACAAACGGCTCAGGTCCTATGCCGCACAACTGCGCATTAACAAACGACCGGAGATTCCTTTTTGTAACAGATGAGATTCTCATCCCTGCTGTCGGAAGGTTAAAAGTCTGGAACATACAAAATATTTTTAATCCTGTTTATGTAACAACATGGTATCCTGCAGGGGGCGATTCATCCAATGTTCACAACGTTGAGATTTATGACAGCCTCGCTGTTATTTGTCATTACACCGCCGGCATAAGAGTATTGAATATTTCCAATCCCGCTAATCCTGTTGAGATTGCATGGTATGATACATACCCGCAAAACAACGGCAATACATGGAACGGCTGCAAAGGTATTTATATGATGCCCTCGGGTAAAATACTTGCCAATGACAAGCAAACTGGATTTTACATTGTTAAAATCGGAACTCCGATAGGAATTGAGCCAATCAGCAATATTGCTGCGTCTTATTCATTAAAGCAAAATTATCCGAATCCTTTTAACCCTGTGACAAATATAGAATTTTCTATTCCGAAAAATTCCAATGTAACATTAAAGATTTATGATATTTCGGGAAGAGAAACTGCAACTTTAATAAACGGGTACATCAGAGGAGGTAATAACAGGATAACTTATGACGCCTCAAACCTAGCAAGCGGTATATATTTTTATAAGCTAACAACAGAAGATCCGTCAGCGGACGGACAAGTTTATGCAGAAACAAAAAAGATGATACTGGTTAAATAGCAAGTTGCAGCGAAGCGGGGGTACCCTCTGGGTCAATCCCGCCTGGGCGGGACGGAATTTATTTTTACACGTTAAGGACAGATGATTATACCGAAACTAAGAAAATGATATTAATTAAATAAAATACATGTGAAAGTTTGAATTTACCGTTAATGTGATGAAAGCCGCACCTCGGCTTTGTTTACGCCATACAGCCGTTTTTAAATCCGGGGTAACTTCATTTTTCAGACCCTTAAGCAAACCATTGTAAAACCAAAGTATTTAATTTTGCCTGTCCTGCAAATAAAAAATAATGAAAATCTAATTTTTACGAAATAAAACTCCAACAAATCAAGAGTAATTTTGTAGCGTATTATCAAAACAAAAATATTCCTGGAGGTTCAAAATGCTTGCAGCAATTTATGATAACAAAAACGATTACTGGAATATTAATAAAATTTTGAATCAGGAAGATGATGTTGAATTGGAAGACGAGGAGCTTGATGAAGAAGAGGAAACAAAGAGCAGGGAAAAAACTCCCGATTTGAATGAAGATTGTATTTAGAGATAATGAGGACATTGCAATAGCAGAGTGTTTTTAGCATAAATTCATTAATACCCCCGCCTGCCTGCACAAGGCAGGCTTAATCCGCTTCCGCTAACCGCTGGAGTGGATTTTTTATTTATCCCCATGGGTTAAATCAATAAAACACTAACAATAAAACGTTAAGTGGCAAGGGTTTAACTTTACATTGATTATTCCTTAACGTAAGGGTATATTTGTGTTTGTTTTTTTCAGAATTTTAAAGAAAAGGAGTCACATTACATAATATATGGGCTTAATGAATAAGCTGCGCGATAAGACGCACATCATTTTGATAGTACTGATACTTGCCTTTCTTGCAACCATAGTTTTTGAATGGGGAATGGATTATCTCGGCTTAAGTGGAGGTGTGATAACCGAACTAGGGTCGGTTAACGGGACGGAGATAAAATATACGGATTTTGAGAACCAGGTTAACTTCGCAATCGAGCAACAGAGACAGCAGACCGGGGAAGACCTTGACGAAACGGTAATTTCGCTTATCAGAGACCAGGTTTGGGAACAGATGGTATCGCAAATTTTAGCCGAACAGCAAATTAAAAAGCTTGGGATTAAGGTTACAAACCAGGAGATATTAAACTGGGTTTATAATTCACCCCAGACCCTTCCTGAGCCGATTAAAAGGAATTTTGTCGATTCAACCGGACAGTTTAACATGGCGGTTTACCAGCAGGCGTTAGCGACAAAAACTCCCGAAGTGCAGAAGTTCTGGTCACAGGTGGAGGATTATCTCAGGCAAACGCTTCTTTCCCAGAAGCTTCAAAGCGTAATCACCGCAACAGTCAGAGTTACCGAGGGCGAAATTCTTCAAAAGTTTAAAGACGAAAACATTTCTGCTGATTTCGATTATGTATTTCTGGACGTAAACTCCGTTCAGGATAACCAGGTGCAAATTACCGAGGAGGATTTAAAATCGTACTACGAAAAAAATAAAGAAAATTTCAAAAGAGACGAGTCAGTGAAGCTAAGATATGTATTGTTTCCCGATATAGCCACAATGGACGACACGATTGGAACGGAAAAACAATTGAAGGCTCTGGTAAAGGACCTGAAAAAATTCAACACGGCAGATACAACAACCTGGGGAGTTGTAAACGATTACTCACTTTCCAAATACGAAGATAAATTCTTCAAGCCGAACGAAATATCTTCCGAAGTAGCTGACTTTTTTTTCAAAGCCGCTAAAGACAGCATTTCCGATGTTATAATGGCATCAGACGGCTTTCATGTTGTTAAATTAATAGACACCAAAGACGGAGAGGATGTTTTCGTAAATGCATCCCACATTTTAATCAATATTGGAACCGATACAATCGGAGCAAAGCTTAAATCTGAACAGCTTGTTCAAAGACTTAAGAACGGGGATGATTTCGTCAAGCTGGCTGCGGAAAATTCCGATGACCCTGGTAATAAATTCAAGGGCGGCAATCTGGGGTGGTTTACAAAAGGGGCTATGGTTAAGGAATTTGAAGAAGCAGTAATGGGCGGAAGCGTCGGTGAAATAAGAGGACCTGTTAAAACGCAGTTCGGATACCATATCATAAAAATAAATGACAGGCAAAAAAAGGAATTTAAGTTTGCCGATATAAAAATTATTGTCAAAGCCTCCGTAAGAACGAGGGATGCGGCAAGAAAAAGAGCTGAAGACTTTGCATACGTAACACAAAAGGGAAATTTTGACGAAGAGGCAAAGAAGCTTAATCTTCCAATTACCGAAATTCCCACTTATATAACCAAAGGTTCTTTTGTACCCGGGGCGGGGCAGAACAAATCGGTTAATAAGTTTGCATTGGATGAAAAAAAGGGAGCAATCAGCGACCCGGTTAAAATTCAAAACGGATACGCTGTTTACATGATTGCAGAAAAAATCCCTGCTGGTTATATTCCTTTTGAAGAAATTAAAGCAACCCAGTTGACCGCGGGCGTAAAGATTGAAAAAAAGCTTGATTTACAGAAGCAAACCGCAGATGCATTAAAAAACAGGGTTTCCGGCAGTTTAAGCACAATTAAAGACTTAGATACAAATATCAGGGTTCAGTCTGCTGATAGTGTTTCGATATCAAAGCCGAATCAATTGATTGGCTCCGATTTTGACTTCAACAATATCGTATTTAAAATGCAGGCAGGGCAGATATCCGACGCAATCAGAACAAACAGAGGATATTACATAGTTCAAATTAAGTCAATTACCCCTTTTGACCAGAACAAATACCAGCAGGAATACGAAAACATTAAAAGCGGAATGCTGGCTCAGAAAAAGCAGACTATACTTCAGGATTGGATAACTGAACTGAAAGAAAAAGCTGTTATTGTAGATAACCGAGACAAATTCTATCGTTAGTTGAAAATCATAGTAATCAGCTTGTAACATGTTTCATAAAAAATTAATAATAATCTTACTTTGGAGCTTAGCGCCGCTGCTGAATCCTTTTTTTATATATTCACAGTCAAAATTAGATGAATCGACTTACTACGATAATTCCAAAATATTCTCTGTATCAATTTACGGGATGTACATTTCTTCCGGCGAACTTCAAAATAATATTAACAACGAGGACCCGTTTTTAAGAGACGCTTCTATTGAGCTTAAAGGCGGATACGGATACGGAGGAGAGATTATATATAGTCCGAATTTGTATGATTTAGAAATCAGAGTCTACTTGTCATCTGAATACATAAAAATAACAGATGATGAGCTCGCTTTAAGGTTTATAGAAGATTCGGCAACTGCTTCCGTAAGATTTATTGAGGAGTTTTATATGATTCCTCTGGAAGCAGGATTGAAATGGAGCTTGCCCGTTGGCACGGAAAGATTTATAATATATATCGGCGGGGGGGCGGGTGTATATTTCGGAGACAGGAAGAGGTCAATAGGCTCTTTAAAGACCTCGACAATTTCAAAAAAACCCGGCTTCAGCTTAAATGTTTTATCGGGTATTGAGTATTATATAGGGAGGAACTTATCTTTAGATTTTGAGTTTAAATTCAGAGATGCCTCTTTTGAAGCCGAAAACATGTTCAGCACTGATTATATTTACATCGACGGGCATAACTTCAGACTTGATAACCCGTTCCGGTCTAGGCTGCTGATAAACGGAGCCCGCCTTTCACTCGGTTTGAAATATAATTTTTAGATTAATTAAGCATATTATATGAGAAAATTATTTATTGCTTTAATTGCAATACTGATGTTTCTGACTCTCCCTTCGGATAAGCTGAGAACAAATGAAAACAGAAGCAAGTCGCGCTTTGCTAAAGACCATTTCATAGTAAAACTTAAAAAAACGGGTAATTTACCTGCGGCATCGTATAATATATTTCAAAATTATGAAAATAGGGTGGAAGAAATATCCACCTCGCTGAATATAAGCTTAAAGAAAATTAAAAAACTTTTCCCGGTTGATTTAAGGAATAATGTTCACCTCTACAGAAAATATGAGCTTGAAACATATTATGTTGTTTATTTAAGAGAAAAAACCGATGTAAAAGAAGTCTGCCGAGAATTTGAAAAAACCGATTATGTTGATTTTGCCGAACCGGATTTCATTGGCGAATCGGCAGGAGTAAAAGGATTTTCCTCAATCCCCAATGACGAGTTCTTCAGCAGGCAGTGGGGCTTGCATAATGACGGTTCTGTAAAGACAACTCTCGGAAAGACAGGCAAAATAGGGGCAGACATGAACGTTATAAAAGGCTGGGAAATTGAGACAGGAAGCGACGATGTGATAGTGGCAATACTTGACTCAGGTGCAAAGCTGGACCATCCCGACTTGACAGAAAGAATCTGGATTAACGGCTACGAAGAAAAAAACGGAAGGGATGACGACGGAAACGGATTTATCGACGATATTAACGGTTATAATTTTGCTTACGATAACCCAAATGTACGGGATGACGGCGGGCACGGAACAAATATATCGGGAACAGTTGGTGCGTCCACGAACAATGCAACCGGATTTGCCGGGCTTGACCAAAGATGCAGGCTTATGATTTGCAAGAATCTGGATGAAGAAAATCTAGGCGAGTATTCCTGGTGGTCTGCATCTCTTTACTATTCAGCAAATAACGGTGCTAAGATAATTAATATGAGCGAGGGCGGATATGATTATTCAAAAACCCTTGCCAACGCTGTTAATTATGCTTACGATGCAGGTTGTTTGATTGTTGCCAGTATGATGAATAAAAATAATGACGACCAGTATTATCCGGCAAGTCTTCCCAACGTAATGGCTGTTGGTGCAACAGACACAGATGACAGCAGGTGCCGCGAATTTACCTGGGGCGGCGGCAGCAACTGGGGAAAACATATTGCTGTTGTTGCTCCCGGAAACAGGATATACGGTCTAGATTATAAAGATAATTACAATTATGATGTCTACTGGAGCGGAACCTCCCAGTCCACAGCATATGTTAGCTCAATTGCTTCTATGCTGTTAGCGCAGGACCCCGGCAGAACAAATAAAGATTTGAAAGAAATTATTACAAAGAGCGCAATTGACCGTATAGGCGACCCGAGAGAAGATTCCCCCGGCTGGGATAAATATTATGGATTCGGAAGGGTTGATTTATACGAAGCATTGAGCTACGGAAAATTTCCAAGCGGAAAGAAAGAAGTTAAAAAAAATAATCAAACAGAAAACCAGACTGAAGTAAACAACGAAAGCTCAAACAGCACCAGAGCCAAAGCAAATGACCCGGGCAATGAGGAAAAATACAAATCCGATGACAGCAGGCGTGCCAAGAAACCCAAACCCGAAGACAGATAAAGAATAATTTTTTATTTCACTCCATTTAAATTTTTAAAATAATCAGAATTTGCTTGATATAGAATTAATCAGAGACAAAGTTCTTAATAAAACCTTTATTACCGATATTTATTATTTCAAGGAATTAGATTCTACAAATGAATTTGCAAAAAAATTAGATGATAAAGATAATGTGCTGATACTTACCGATAATCAAACAGCAGGCAAAGGAAGATTGGGAAAAGAATGGGTTTCGGAAAAAGAAAAAAATTTAACTTTCACAATTAAGAAGAAATTCAAAATAGACCCTGAGGAAAGTAACTATATAAATTTTTTCTTTTCGTATTTTTTGCTTGAATCAATTAAAGAATTTTTGAACAAAAACTTGCCGAATTTAAATTCAGATAACCTTCAAATCAAATGGCCCAACGATATTTTAATGAATTCAAAAAAACTTTGCGGTCTTCTGATTGAATCCGTAGTAAATAAAGATGAATATATAATCGGAATCGGCTTAAATGTTAATCAGGAAAAATTTAACTCAGCCTTTGATGCATGCTCGCTTATTGAATACACAAAATCCGAAATCAATTTATCAGAGCTTTTAATTCATATAATTTTCTGCTTCAGTCGCAATCTGAGTTTGCTTGAGCAGCAAAATTTTGGTTTGGTTTTCAATTCATGGAAAGAATCTACCAAAATGATAGGCAAATCGGTTGAATTTATTGACCCCAAAAATGTTAAAAAAACTGCCAAAATTAAAGATTTTTTAGAAAACGGGGGAATAAAATTACTGATTAGTGACGAAGAAAAAGTGTATTTCAGCGGTGAGGTTAAAATAACAGGATTCGGTAGGTAAATGAGTTACAATGGCTCAAAATCACTTGATTTTAGTTTATTTTTTAGGTATTTTTGATGTTTGAAATATTTGGGACTAAGGGTAGGTAGCGAAGCGGTCAAACGCATCAGACTGTAAATCTGACGGCTTATGCCTTCGGAGGTTCGAATCCTTCCCTACCCACTTTTATTTTCAAAAAATTGTTCTTTAAGATTTTTCCAAGTGCTCTTTGAGATTTTCTGTCCGCCTGAGGCGGATTGGTAGAGCATCCCGCCTTGCGGGAGAGGTCAACCGATTCAATCCGACAAGCTGCGAAATGTTCTTTGAGATTTTTCTGCTGATGTAGCTCAGTTGGTAGAGCACTTCCTTGGTAAGGAAGAGGTCACCGGTTCAATCCCGGTCATCAGCTCTGTACAACTGAGTAATTAAATTTTACCAACTTGAAATTTTTTGCGGGAGTAACTCAGTTGGTAGAGTCACAGCCTTCCAAGCTGTTGGTCGCGGGTTCGAGTCCCGTCTCCCGCTCCAGAAGAAAAAAAATGGTTTTAGAAAATACTTACATTGAGTTGGCAGAGTCATCCGCCCGAGGCGGATTGGTCGTCCCGCTCGAAGGGGGATCTCCCGCTCTCGATAAAAATAACTTTTAAAAATGGCAAAAGAAGGCAGATTAATAATAACACTTGAGTGTACTGACTGCAAAAACAGGAATTACAGCACAACAAAAAATAAGACAAAACATTCCGGAAGAGTAGAATACAAGAAATACTGCAGATTCTGTAATAAGCACACTCTTCATAAAGAAACTAAATAGATACGTCAGTGGCTCAATTGGTAGAGCAGCGGTCTCCAAAACCGCAGGTTGGGGGTTCGAGTCCCTCCTGACGTGCAACCATCTTGAGCAGACAATAAAAACGGAACTTTGGATTGAAAGATAAAATAATAAATTTCTTCGGTGACATAA
>Ga0326597_10013269_pt1 | contig 10837 bp, 18 predicted proteins | sample RVTome_12_FD_203789 | JGI IMG/M metagenome (GOLD analysis project Ga0326597, IMG submission 203789) | Soil microbial communities from uranium-contaminated site in the Upper Colorado River Basin, Wyoming, United States - RVT100D185 | ecosystem: Environmental > Terrestrial > Soil > Contaminated >... | reverse complement strand
ACACCTCCTTTTTCATTTGTTGAAGGGGAATTCCTTCTAAAAGTATTTTATTTAAAAGAGCAATATTTCCGATAACTCGTTTTTAGACGAACTGAATGTATAATATCGACCTTTTGTTGTGTATTTTATACGAACTTGAATCAATAAAATAAGCAATAACGACTCAATCAATTTTACTCTACTAATTTTCATAAAATTATGCAACAAAAATATCTGGACAGACAAGACAAGAATTAAAATTAAGAAATTATAGCTTTAAAACTATAAAGGCCTATCTCGGTTGTTTAAGAGAATATTTTGATTTCAAAAAATGCTCGCAAAACTGCCTACCGAAGCGAGGAATGAGCACCCGAGCGAGGCGACTAAGAACAGAACCCCGACTGACCACGCGGAGCGTGCGCCTGTCCGCCTCTGGCGGAAAGTCAATCGCTTCGCGATTGAAAAAAAGGTTCGCGCAAAGGTTAGTATTTCACCACCAAATTTGATTTGTGCGGTTATTTATGAGAGTCTTTCTCTCTCAGCTAGAATATTTTGCCAATCAAGCAAAACCAAACACTTCCACGCATTAGAGCGTGGGAGTGTTTATTTTTAAAAGTGTATATAATTGATTTATTTACAAATTAGTTTGACAGTAATGATTATAAGATTACAATAAAATCGTATGGAAAAAGACCTCTCGGAATTAATTGAATATTTAGACGGTAAGTTTAACGAAAACAAGGAAAGACTAGATAGCTTAGAAGAGCAATTTAGATCTCTTCAGTCTTCTGTTGATTCTTACGCCAAGAAAGCGGATACATATTTCTCAGAAATGGTAGCTCTATCTCACAAAGTTGATCGTCACGAAAAGTGGTTTCAACAGGTTGCCGATAAACTCGGTATCAAGTTGGAATATTGAAGTCCGGAAATTATCTGCTAGAGGTTCGGTCTCTAGCACATTGCTTGACAGGGTGTGTTGAAGGATATAATTTGACTGTATGAAGAGTTGGTATAAGTTTATAGAAACCGATAAAGTTAAAAATCATGCTAGATGATCAAGATATCCAAAAAATAATAAAAGCTAATTTAGCGGTTTTTCCGTCAAAAGAGGAATTTGATAGCTTTAAAGAAGAAATGAGAAAAGACTTTTCTGATTTGCAAACTTCAGTTGATGCGTACGCTAAGAAAGCGGATACATATTTATCAGAAATGGTAGCTCTATCTCACAAAGTTGATCGTCACGAAAAGTGGTTTCAACAGGTTGCCGATAAACTCGGTATCAAGTTGGAATATTGAAGTCCGGAAATTATCTGCTAGAAGTTTGGTCTCTAACATGTTGCTTGGTGGGGAAAGTAAGGGAAAAGCGAGAAGGATTAATGAAATATCCCTCTCGCTTTTTTCTTACCGAATTCAAGCTGTTGAGGTAGCTCGACTGTCATTTCCTTCTCCTTCAGTACTCAACTCTCTTAAGAGGGCTTTGGCTCTCTGGGTGGTTTCGTTTTGAACGCCTTTAGCTAGTAGTGTGCTGAGATAGCGAATCACACTATTTTTATTTCTAGCCGCTATCGCTATTCTTAACCGTCTTGAAACAACCCTTGCATCCAACTTTGCCATTTTAATCACCTCCTTTCTACGGTTTGAGGTTAGCTTGAACATTAAAAGAACTTCTAATCTCATTTTAGCGTTAAGTCAACGGATAAGTCAATTGTTTAATTGATATTTTTTGCTACAATAAAAGTTGTATTGAGGCTGAGCCTCAATACAACTTTGATTGAAAAAATATATGAAAAAATCGCAACTGTATTTGAAGAGTCTTTTATCCGCCGCTTTAGTTTTTGTTTATATACTGATTGTAGTCGCCTTATTGTTTAATTTACAAGAAATTTTTGGCCAAAATGAGGAGGATCCAATCCTGGCTCCGATTATCGGATTGCTATTGTTTGTTATTTCGGCCACTATTACCGGATCATTGGTATTGGGCCAGCCAATCTTTTTTTATCTGGAAGGGAAGAAGAAAGAAGCTGTTTATCTTTTTGGTCTGACTGTCTCTTGGCTTGTTGTTTTTCTCCTCCTTGCTATAATGATGCTATTGTGATAAAAATCCATTAGCGTAATTTAATGAAGTGCATAATTTCCGGAAGGGTGATACGAGGAAATGGACACGGTAAAAAGATTGGTTTTCCCACGATAAATCTAGATAGGAGAAACTTTCTGAGATTAAAAAATAAACCTGCCTTTGGGGTGTATGCGGGGACGGTAAAATTTTTGGATAAGGTAGATCTGACTACTAGGGGGAGAATAAGAGCGGGGATTGTTATAGGTCCATTAGACGCAAAAAGGAGGCCAAAGATTGAAGCGCATCTAATTGGATTTGACAAAGATGTTTATGGCAGACAGGCAGTTTTAGAGTTAACAAAATTTATTAGGAAGTTTAAAAAATTTAAAACTAAAAAAGAACTTATAGAGCAAATAGTTAAGGATTTGAAAAAATGCTAAACCCGGCTCCAGTTATAGGTAAAATATGAAGAAATCGTACATAGGCCCTATTTTAATTCTTATTACGGCAGTCCTTTGGGGGGTGGACGGAGTTATTCGTCGGAATTTGTATGAGCTTCCACCTATAACGATAATTTTCTTTGAGCATCTTATTGGTTTTATTGTTTTACTTCCATTTGTTTTAAAATATATCTTTAAAACAAAGATAGGGAAGAAAGAATGGGGGCTTCTGGTAGTTATATCAATTTTGAGTGGTTTGTTAGGAACGCTCTGGTTCACCACAGCGCTTCTGAGAGTTAATTTTATTTCTTTCTCCGTAGTGTTTCTCTTACAAAAACTCCAGCCTTTATTTGCGATAGGCACAGCCAAGATTTTTCTGAAAGAAAAACTTAGCAAAGGTTATATGATTTGGGCAGTTCTAGCCCTTGTCTCTGCCTATTTTGTCACTTTTCCAAATGGTGTAGTGAACTTAGATACAGGTGGAGGGACTGTCATTGCGGCTCTCTATGCTTTGGGAGCAGCTTTTGCTTGGGGGTCATCAACCACATTCTCTAAAATGCTTTTGGGTAAAGTTCGGGCGGAAGTCAGCACTTTTTACAGATTTCTTTTTACTACAATTATTGCTCTACCAGTTTTACTTTTACTTGGTTTTGGGTCAAGCTTAACGGCACCGACTCTAACTCAGTTCGGATTTTTTGCTTTTATCGCCGTTTCTAGCGGAATGGTGGCGCTTTTGATTTACTACAAAGGGCTTTCTAAAACCCCTGTTCATATTTCCACCATTTTGGAACTGGCTTTCCCCCTTGTCGCTATTTTAATAGATGCTAAGCTCTATGGAACGGTGCTAGTACCGATGCAATGGATAGCTACATTTACTTTGATTCTTAGTATCTACAGAATTGCTATATTACGAAAGAGTGTCAGCGAGTCGGTCGCTTGATCTAGTTTTATTTTCTCGCTATGTTAAAATAGGACTAGAATTATGAAAGATAGTAAACAATATTTTGTAATCTTGGCGATTATTGTTATTTTGGCTTCAGCTACTTTGTTTCTGACCGGATTTTTCGGTAATTCTCTTCCGGGAACCGGAGATGTTGACGAGAAAATGAAAGACATATCAATCCTGGAAACCATGATTTCCGATCCCAACACGGAAACAGCGGAGCTGGTGGCTATCGATGGTAGCAACTCTTCCGGTGTTGCTTATCGTTTGTTGTTCGACGGTCTCAAGCATGTGGTAATGGCTCAGATGCCCGATCCGGCCGATGGATCAGTCTATGAAGGATGGTTGGTTCAGCCGGAGCCGCTTCAGTTTTTCTCTACCGGCGTGATGAGAAAAAACAGCGACGGCTACTGGGTCATCATTTACGACAATAACAACCCTTTCAAATCTTATTCCAAGGTGATTATTACCGAGGAGACCATTGTCGATGAAAAGCCGGAGCGTCATGTTATTGAAGGAGATTTTAATGAGTGAAACTTGGCAAAAAATTGATAATACCTTAGTTAAAACTTTTCAGTTTTCCGGCTTCTCTGAAGCCGTTGATTTTGTCAATAAAGTTGCCGATCTGGCCAATAAGGAAGATCACCATCCCGACATAGAGATATTTTCTTACAAGTTTGTAAAGATAAAACTGACTACTCATTGCGAGGGGAGTAAGGTTACCGCCAAGGACTACAAGTTAAAGGAGTTAATAGACCAGCTATGACTTTCAAAAAAGTTGCCATTGATTCAGCCAAGGAAGCCGGAAAAGTTCTTTTGGCCAGTTTTTCAAAAAAGTATAAAGTGATGACCAAAGCCGGAAAGGAGATTGTAACCTCGGCCGATTTGGCCAGCGAGAAAATTATTATTAGCAATATTAAAAAAAATTTTCCCGATCATCGGATTTTGTCCGAGGAAGAAGGCCGGGTCAAAGGTAGTTCAGATTATCTCTGGGTTGTTGATCCGCTGGACGGAACGACTAACTTCTCAATGAGGAATCCGCTCTTTTCTATTTCCATCGCTTTATTTTGCGGCAAAGATCCGATTTTAGGATTGGTTTATGTTCCGTTTTTAGGCGATCTTTATTATGCAGAGCGGGGCGGGGGAGCGACTTTGAATGGTAAAAAGATCAAAGTTTCTTCTGAAAAGAAGCTTAGTAATTCCTTTTTTGCAATTTGTCACGGCAATAGTTCAAAGGACATTAAAAAATCGGTCGGTATTTACAGTAAGCTGAAAGGGAAAACCAGAGATATCAGAAAGTTTGGTTCCGCCGCTATTGAGTGCGCTTGGGTGGCCAGCGGAAATATAGAGGGGTTTATCGCTCCGGGAGTCAAGCCCTGGGATGTGGCGGCCGGCGCCCTGATTGTCCGGGAAGCCGGCGGAGCGGTAACTGATTTAGACGGTTCTGCTTGGATTCTTGATTCTGAGGGGATTGTGGCTTCCGGAAAGTTATCCACAGCAAAACTATTTTTATAGCCATTAACTGTGATATAATTTAGTAATAACTGTTAACTCCCAAGTTTACTTGGGGCAAAGGTCGTTTTATATAACTAATATATAAAATCAATATGATAGTAACAAATTGGCTAGACACTACAGTAGTGGCTCTCCAGAATCTCTGGCAGGGATTCATTGAGTTTATCCCAAGCTTGATCGGAGCTTTATTGGTTTTTCTAATTGGTTGGGTCGTTGCCCTGGCTTTTGGAAAACTGGTAGCGGAAATCTTGAAGAAAATTAGGTTTAATACCATCTTCGAAAAAGGGGGATGGGAGTCTGCTTTAAAGAAAGCTGAGATCAAAGTTGATGCTTCAGAGTTCATCGGAGCTATTGTTAAATGGGTTTTAGCTATCGTCTTCCTGGCAGCCGCTGTTGAGATTTTGGGCTTTACCCAGTTAACTTCTTTCTTGACCGGAGATGTTCTTCCATTCTTGCCTAATGTAATTGTTGCCGCCTTCATTTTTGTGGTAGCGGTAATTATTGCCGATGTCTTGGAGAAAGTTGTTAGAGCTATGGTCGAGGGAGTAAATGTTGGGCACGGCGCTTTTGCCGGATCCATTGTGAAGTGGTCAATTTTGACATTTGCAATTTTGACTATCCTTTACCAGTTGGGAATCGGTTCGGTCTTTATGGCAGACCTGTTCAGAGGAATTGTCCTGATGATTGTTATTGCCGTTGGACTGGCCTTCGGGCTTGGCGGCAAGGAAGTTGCCGGTGAAATTTTGCGAGACCTGAAAAACAAATTTTCCTAAGCTTATAGAATATCTGAAAAGGAGCCCCTCTTTCAGGGGTTCTTTTTCTTTATCACCCTTACTTCTCCTTCTTTTTTTCATAATAGCAAGATAGACACTTCTACGCTTAGACGCGTGGAAGCGTAGTTTTGTTAGCCCCGTTAGACTAAAAATAAAAAATCCCGCAGGAAGAGGGAACTTTTTCATTCCATTCCTGCGGGTATTATGTTGTGCTTTTAGACTAAATAAAATAGTAGCAAAGCACCATTGCTACCGCCATGAACATGATTCCGGCCATGCTCGCTATTTTCACTGCTTTGAAATTGTTGTCATTGGCGGCGACGATGGCGAAGGCGAAGAAGGCGGCGAAGGCGGCGAAGGCGACGAAGGCGGCGGAGGCGACTATGGCGGCGAAGGCGGCGGCGACGACGACGGCGACGGCGACGACGACGGCGACGGCGACGGCGAGGGCTAAGACACTATTATCTGACTTCATCTTTCTTGCGATGAAGATCATAAAGATCAACATCGCAATGCAGGTGCTTGCTAACAAGAAAAATGGATTGAATTCCTCCGTGTCGTTCTGGTCGCTCGTCAAGATATGATACCCCGACGAGTTTTTCAGCACCTTATTCCCGGATTCAGCTCCAAGAGCTGAAAGGGGGAATGAAAGAAACATCATTATACAGATTGCCTTTTTCATCAGAACCTCCTTCAAAATATTGAGTTGTATTGAAGCGAGGCTTCAATACAAATCGAGAAATGAAAATTTCGGATTGAGGGCAAAATACGACGGAATATGTCTAAAACGATCTATCAAGATAATACTACCAATAAAACCATTTGTCAATATTTTTGAGAACCCGTCTGGTTATAGGCAAGGAGGTGTGAGTTGTATGGAAGCGAGGCTTCAATACAAATTAAGCGGTTGATTGTTTTGGGGTTTTGTAATATAATCAAAGCGCGGGGTGGAGAAGTAGTATCTTGCGAGGCCCATAACCTTGAGACCCGGGTGCAATTCCCGGTCCCGCAACAAGGATACATTAGGCCGGTGTAGCTCAGTGGTTAGAGCAAAATCTTCATAAGGTTGAGGTCGCAAGTTCGATTCTTGCCACCGGCACATGCCGGTCTTAAAAAGAATAAATAAGGATTTTTTTAAGAAATGGTCAAAAGATATGGCTTATATCTTAGGCTATTTTATTGCTGACGGGAGCATGATGATCAATAACAGAGGAGCTAAGTTTCTTGATTTCTCTAGCGTTGATAAGGAATTGATAGTTTCGATTAAGAGTACATTAAAATCTGAACATAAAATTAAAAGAAGAATCAGAGCGAGAACTAAACCGGTTTTTAGATTACAAGTAGGAAGTAAAGATATTTTTAATGATCTTTTAAAATTTGGGATTATGCCAAATAAAACTGGAATAGAAGTTATGCCGAATATTCCAAAAAAATACTTTGCTGATTTTCTAAGGGGATATTTTGATGGCGACGGAACAGTCAGTATCTATAACAGAAAAGACAGAAACAGTAAAACAATCCTTACTGGATTTACATGTAAAAACAAAACATTTCTTGAAATTATTAAAAAAACACTGTATGATAGCAAGATAGTAGATGGTGGAACATTATTTTATAGTGCCAAGGTGTGGCGGTTATGTTTCTCAGTGAGAGATAGTAAGAGTTTATACAACTTCATGTATAATGATTACGGCGATAAACTTTATCTTAGAAGAAAAAAATCGGTCTTCAAAAAGTTTTTTAAATAATGGGCTCGTGGAGAAGTCTGGAGTTCTCATCTCCCTGTCACGGAGAAAATCGTGGGTTCAAATCCCATCGGGCCCGCCAAACTGCTAGAGACAGCTTTAAAGAGCTGTTTTTAGTTTGTCAGAGCGGGTTAATTTTGTTTTAATAAAACTATGAATACTGAAATTGAAATAAAAGTTTTGGATATTGATTCGGAGGAGGTTGCCGGTTCGAGTCCGGTCGCTCCCGCCAGAATTCCAGGTTAGAACCGCATAGGGCGGATTTCCAATGTTGGAACTCTATTTTATTAATAAAACTTAATAAGTAAGTATGACATTAATTTATATAGGAATTATTTTGAGCTTTTTGGGTCTCGTCTGGACAATTTACGGAGTTTTTTCAAGCAAAAAATTAAAGAAATCAATAATTTCAGAAAAAAACATGATTTTAGACAAAATCTCAGGTATTAAAAGAATTATGCAATCCCATCTTGATAAAATCTATACTGACAGGAAGAGTCAGAATGACCAAACTCTAAACACGGTTCATATTAGGGAAGAAGATATTAAGGCGTTAAGAGATAATCTTGAAAATTTTGAAGAAAGATTAAAAGAAATAAAATAAATTTATTTATCAATCACTAGAGAAATTAGCCATTTGTGGCTAGTTTTTTGATTACCAAAATGATATAATATTAGTATGATTAAAACTCAACTTGGACAATTTTTTACCACAAATTCTGATTATATCCTTCAAGGATTAGAGGAGTTTATTAAAAATAAAGAAATAACCGATCCATTTGCTGGCAATCAGGATCTCTTTAGTTGGGCTAAAAAAAATAAATGTAAAAAAATTACTGGTTTTGATTATGATAAAAAATATACTGACGGCAAAAAAGTTTTTCTAAACGATTCGATAAATAATCCGAGAGAATATAAATTCGTTTTGACCAACCCGCCTTATTTACACAAGAACAAAGCTGATAAAATAATAAAAGATAATTTCTTTTCTGGCATTCATGCTTCTTTTGAAGATCTATATCAGGTTTCTGTTTATTCGATTCTTAATTCTGGAGAAGGTATTTTAATTGTTCCATTAAACTTTCTCTGTGCGGAAAACTCAAAAAAAATCAGAAATTTATTTTTTGAAAAGTTCAAAATTGTTAAATTAAATGTCTTTTCTCAACAGGTTTTTGAAGATACGACCTATAATGTTATCTCTTTCTATTATAAAAAAAATGACTTAGAGGATAAAAACAAGATATTAGCTACCATATTTCCAGAAAAAGAGAAAATTAACTTCACCATAGAAAAAAACTTTGGTTGGCAATTAGGCGGAAATTTTATTAATCAGGTAAAAAATGCTAAAAACTATTTAGAAATTTTTCGCTTGACCGAGGACTTTCTTAAATTTGGAGAATATGAAACTAAAATGGCAATTCAGAATATAAAAGAAATACGGAATTATAACATCCATAAAGACATAAAAAATATCTTAGAAAAAAACATTTTATTATTAAGAGCTATTGATAGTAAGAGCGGAAAAAAGATACAACTCGAAGATATAAGAGAATATGATATTTTGGGACTTATTGGTAAAAACACTTCTCGGAATATGGCTCATATAATTTTTGGCCAGGAAATTCCAGTCGAGGAGCAAAAAAAACTAATGCATAGCTTTAATCAAGAGCTGAATAAAAATAGAAAAAAATATCTTTCATTTTTCCTTACCAATTTTCGAGATAATGGTCGAAAAAGAATCTCCTTTGATTTTACTTATAAATTTTTGAATTATCTCTATGAGCAAAAACATTCAAAACAATCAACATTACTTTAAAGTATCTCAAGAAAAATCAGAGCCTTCTTTGGATAGTTTTTATATTTTTGATAATAAAAATCCAAATTTGGGAAAATATATCAAAAACACAAAAGAAATTAAGGAAATTTTAACTACAATTAAAACACTCCAAAAGAAAAAAGAAGATCAAAAGACAATTAATAAATATTTTAAAGAACTGCAAAGATCTTTATCGGAATTTTCTAACTGCTCCGAATTTATCTGTTTTGTTAATGCTTGCGACAATACATTGAATGCAGTCAAAAAGGATATAAATTTGATAAAACAAATCACCCAAAAGTATTTTTCCAAAAGATTGCTAAGGGATCTCGTCCCAGAAGAGTGGATTCAAGCAATATTGGATTCTAATTCATCTCGCAAAAAAGGAAAATGTGGTGAACTAAAATTAATATCTATTTTGGAAAAACTAGGATTTAAGGAAGTTAAAAATTGGGAGGATTTTAATAAATCAAGTAAATGTGTTGCTCAATTTTCTAAAGTATTTAGCGTTAAAAAAGTTCAAGAAAATTTAAATGTTAAAATTAGGGCTAAAAAACAAGGTAAAAAATTAGACCTAATCGTTAAATATAAAAATAAGATATTTTTAGTTGAAGCAAAGCATCTTAATACCGCAGGTGGCGGACAGGATAAGCAAATTTCAGAATTGATTGAAATATTAAATCTCAAGGAAAGAACATCGAACATCTTTTACATTTCTTTTTTAGATGGCAGTTATTCTAACATAGTTTTATCTAATAATAAAGCGGGCGACAAACTAAAAACACAAAGAAAAGAAATCAAAAGATATCTGAAGAAAAATCCACATAATTATTGGCTAAACACTGCCGGATTTAAAAATTTATTTTCTGATTTAGTAAAATATTAATAAATTTTTATGGCAAATTTTAGCACTTCAAACCACTTCGGGTTTTTCCTGTATAATTTGCTTAACCCCCCATTTTTGGTTCAATAGAGGTAGTAAAAGGTTCTAACTTGCGGAAATCTGCACCGCCAAACTGCTAGAGACAGCTTTAAAGAGCTGTTTTTAGTTTGTCAGAGCGGGTTAATTTTGTTTTAATAAAACTATGAATACTGAAATTGAAATAAAAGTTTTGGATATTGATTCGGAGGAGGTTGCCGGTTCGAGTCCGGTCGCTCCCGCCAAACAAGTTAAAACAGTCCTGAAGATGTTTTTAGCTAATAAAATATGCCTGCACGGTAGTGTTGTGCAGGCGTTTTTAGTTTCAGGGGCTGTTTTGTTATTCAATTTCTCCGGCTACTCCCAAGGCATCGGAAGCTGCGCCAGTCCAATAATAATATACTTCAACGAATGATTCTCTGAAAGCTATAGCAGCCCCCATTCCTACATGACCAATCTCTTTTTAGTCAGAAGTTCGGACGGAAAGACTGTCCATAATCCATTTCTTATGCTGGATTCTATGCAGGAGAAGCAAAGCCAGTAGCGTACTGGTTGTTGGGATAACCGCTCCATATTTTCGGTCCATCCTAGCTTGCTGATAGCTCATATTTGCCTCAAACAGCTTGAGAACAGGAATTATCAAGGTTCTTT
>Ga0326597_10013268_pt1 | contig 10838 bp, 10 predicted proteins | sample RVTome_12_FD_203789 | JGI IMG/M metagenome (GOLD analysis project Ga0326597, IMG submission 203789) | Soil microbial communities from uranium-contaminated site in the Upper Colorado River Basin, Wyoming, United States - RVT100D185 | ecosystem: Environmental > Terrestrial > Soil > Contaminated >... | reverse complement strand
TCCGCGTGCCCGAGGGCGGCCGGCTCTCCCGCAAGGACCTGGACGACCTCACCGCGTTCGTGGCCATCTACGGCGCCAAGGGAATGGCCTGGGTGAAGCGCCAGTCCGACGGCTGGCAGTCGCCCATCGCCAAGTACTTCACCGCCGACCAGCAGCGCGCCCTGGAGGAGCGCCTGGGGCTGGAGGTGGGCGACCTGGTGCTGTTCTGCGCCGACCAGGAGAAGGTCGTCCACGACGCCCTGGGCAACCTGCGCAAGGAGCTGGCCCGCCGGCTGGGGCTGGTAGACGACAACGTGTTCCGGTTCGTGTGGGTCACCGACTTCCCCCTGCTGGAGTACAACGCGGAGGAGAAGCGGCTCACCGCCATGCACCACCCCTTTACCTCCCCGGTGTGGGAAGACCTGGAGCGCTACGCCGCCAGCGACCCGCTCAAGATCCGCTCCCGCGCCTACGACCTGGCCTTGAACGGCGTGGAGCTGGGCGGGGGGAGCATCCGCATCCACCGCCCCGACCTCCAGCGCCGCGTGTTCGACCTGCTGGGGCTGGAGCAGGCCGAGGCGGAGGAGAAGTTCGGCTTCCTGCTGGAGGCCCTCCAGTACGGGGCGCCGCCCCACGGGGGCATCGCCTTCGGGTTCGACCGCATCATCATGTTCCTGGTGGGCACGGCCTCCATCCGCGACGTGATCGCCTTCCCCAAGACCCAGAAGGCGACCGACCTGATGGTGGACGCCCCTTCGACCGTGCCCGAGCGCAGCCTGCGCGAGCTGGGGCTGCGCCTGCGCCGTCCCTGACCCCCGCGGCGGCGTCCGTTGGCCCGTGGACGCGCCGCCTTCGCGCGCCGTCGTTGAATCGGTCGCCGGAACGGGCTAAGCTGGAGCGCGCCGGCACACTCCGCGCCACCGCGCCCGTGCCGGCCCCGGCCGCAGCGCCGCACCGGTGGGCCGCACCAGCCTCGGGGGAACCCGCCCATGGAAGCCCTGGTCACTCCCCAGAACCGCGACGCCGTGCTGCGGGGCATCAAGGCCCTGCTCTCGCCCATACAGGAGCACTGGGCCGACACGGAGGCCTACGGCAAGGCCGCGTTGGAGGTGCTGGGGCGCTCGGGCGCCCAGGCCCTGTCCGACCCCCGGCACGCCGCGGCGCTGGCGGGGCAGGTGTATGCCCTGGTGGTGCGCTTCCGCGGGCTCAACTTCCGCCCCCTGGACAACCTGCAGGCGCTGGACACGGTCTACCAGAAGCTGGCGCCCAACGTGGCGGGCAACCCGGTGCGCGACGGCAGCCTGTGGCTGGCCTACCGGCTCCACCAGTCGGCCATCAACTTCCTCCAGGCCCCGGAGGGCCGGGCGGCCCTGCCCAAGATCTACACCGCGCTGGAAAACCGCCGCGAGGAGATCGGCAAGGCCCTGGAGGAAATGGAAAAGCCCACCCTGGACGGCATCGAGTTCTACCTGGTGGGCGTGATCCGCGACGCCGTGGGCCCGGGCGTGGGGCTCTTCCAGCTCGGGGCCCTGGCCGGATTCGTGCTGGAGCGCACCCGCGAGGCCGCCCGCCAGATGCCCAACCTGGACCTGCTGCCGCCGGAGCACCTGGGCCATTCGGCCGACGCGCGCGTGGTGCACTTCTACACCGAGTGGGTGCGCAAGGCGGAGCTGGAGGACGCCCGGGGGCGCTTCTCCCGCCTCAGCGAGCAGGCCCGCAGCACCCGCTACGACGTGGTGCGGCGCGAGTTGATCCGCCACATCCGCGAGCTGGCCCCTTTCGCCCCCGCCGGCTTCGAGAAGTTCTGCGAGGCGGTGGAGGCCAAGCTGTTCCCCTACCCGGCCCCGATGGAGTGGGTGCGCTCCTTCCTGCGGCCCATCTATTCCAACGCCAGCCAGAGCGCCACCTTCGACAACTGCATGTCCGTGGCCAGCGTCCACCAGCGCTATGCCAAGCTGAAGGAGGAGAAGAGCGCCAACATCGTGATGCTGGAGCTGGGGCGGGCCTTCGCCCTGGCGGCGTTCAAGGCGGTGCAGGCCGAGTCGCTGCGCAACTTCATGAAGGAAATCGACCTGCACGCGGAGTTCAATTGGCCTACCTCCCTGGACGAGCTGAAGCCGGCGGTGGCGCCCCGCCGCTCCGGGCCGTGATCCCCGCCCCCGCGGCGCCGCCCGGGACCGGCGCCGCGGGGGATGAAAGCTGCGCCCATCTGCGGCATAATGACCCGAACGGGGCAAGCTGCCCCACTCACCTTGCGGTTTCCCTTCCGCCTTCGGGGGGTGAAACCAGCGTCCGGCGGCCCTTCGCGGCCGCCCTGCGCATGGCACCGTTCCTGCTGCCCCTGTTCTTAGGAGGCAGGCACGCCGGGGGTTCCGGCCGGCCGCACCGGCCGGCCAGCTCCCGCACCGGGGCCGGCGTAGCGAACTTTTCCAGCGGGAAAGGCTGCAATCCATGATCAAGAGCATTCTGAGCGCGGTGGACGGGTCGCCCTCGTCCGTGGCCGGCATGAAGCAGGCCGTGGCCTGGGCCAAGCGGCTGGGGGCGGAGGTGCGCGTGGCGTTCGTGGAGGACGAGCAGCGCTTCGTCTACTACCCGGCCGTGTCGTCCTTCGAGGGGGGCATGGCCGTGCCGGTGACCCTGCCCGAGGAGGACCTGGCCAAGGTGACCGAGGAGGTGCGGGCCGAGGTGAGCGAGCTGCGCAAGCTCTACGAGGCGGAGGTGCAGGCGGCCGGCGTGACCGGCGAGTTCCTCAGCCCCCGGGGCAACGTGAACGACCTGCTGGTGGCCGAGGCCCGCATGGCCGACCTGGTGGTGATGGGGCGGCGGGGCAAGAGCGACCCGGCCGGCTCCACCAAGGCCGGCCCCACCACCGAGACCCTGATCCACGACGCGGTGCGGCCGGTGCTGGTGGTGCCGGAGGCGGGCCGCATGAGCGGGCCGGTGGTGTTCGCCTTCGACGGCAGCGTGGGCATCAACCGCGTGCTCATCCACGGCGCCGTGCTCACCGCCAGCCTCAAGACCAAGGCGGTGGTGGTCACCGTGGACGACAACGCCGAGCGCGGCGCCGCGCTCCAGAACATGGCCCTCCGCTACCTGAAGCCCCACGGCATCGAGGCCGACTACGTGGTGCGCAAGGGTCGGCCCGCCAACACCATCGCCCAGGTGGCCGAGGAGCGACAGGCCGGGCTGGTGGTGATGGGCGCCTTCGGCCGCAGCCCCATCCGCGAGCTGTTCTTCGGCAGCACCACCCTGGACGTGCTGGAGCAGGTGAACTGCCCCGTGCTGCTGATGGCGTAACCCCCCGCCGGTGCCCGGCCCCGCCGCCCCGGTCCCGGGCGTGGCCCGGGAAGCCCTTGATGTTTGTGCCGGGTCGGCGGAGCGTTTATTCTCGTCCGGCGGCCCGGCGCCCCCGCCCGCACGATGGTCCGCCGGGGCTTGCGCGGCGCCGTACCCCCATCGGCGCGCCCGCGGTCCGGGCGCCACACCTGCCCCCATGAGTCGGCCCACGGTCCACTGGTGAACCCTTCCCGCTCCCCCGCCCCGCCCCCCGCGCGCCCGCTGCCGGCGGGGGCGCACGTGGTGCTGGTGCGGTTCGGCTCCCTGGGGGACGTGGTGAAGTGTACGGCTCTGCCGCGGCTCATCAAGGCCCGCTTCCCGGACTGCCGGCTGACCATGGTCACCGCCGAGGCCTTCGCCGAGCTGATCCGCGACAACCCCCACATCGACCGCGCCATCGGCTTCGAGCGCCGCGAGGGACTGCGGGGGCTGCTGGCCCTGGGACGACGCCTGCGGGCCGAGGGGGTGCACCTGGTGGTGGACGTGCACCAGAGCCTGCGCAGCCGCGTGCTGCGCTGGACCTTGCGGGCCCCGGCGGTCGGCTACACCAAGCGCACCTGGCAGCGGCTGCTGCTGATCCGGTTCCGCATCAACACCTACCGCCCCCCCCGAGGCAAGGAAGAGGACTTCCTGGCCGCCCTGGCCCCCTGGGGCGTGACCGACGACGGGGCGGGCACCGAGCTGTTCACCGGGCGCGTCGCCCGCGCGCCCGCGTTCCGGGAGCGGCTGGGGCCGGAGCTGGCCCGCATCGAGGCCTGGCGCGCCCAGGGGCTGCCCGTGGTGGGCGTCGCCCCCGTGGCGGCGTGGGAGCTCAAGCGCTGGCCCCTGGCGCACTTCCGAACGCTGATGGAAGCCTACGTGGCACGCACCGGGGGCGGGCTGCTGGTGTTCGGCGGGCCGCGCGACGCGGACGCCCATGCGCTGGCCGCCGGGCTGGGGGGCCACGCCCTGTCGCTGGTGGGGCGCACCTCGCTGCTGGAATCGGCCCACCTGGCCTCCCTCTGCGACACGGTGGTGGCCAACGACACGGGGATGACCCACCTCAGCGAGGCGGCGGGGGTGGACGTGGTGGCCCTGTTCGGCCCCACTTCCCGGGAGCTGGGCTACTACCCCACCCGGCCCGGCAGCGCGGTGGTGGAGCGGCCGCTGCCCTGCCGGCCCTGCACCCGCATGGGGGAGGGGCGCTGCACCCACCCCCTGCCCCGCGCCTGCCTGGTCACCATCACCCCCGACGAGGTGCTGGCCCGGGTGCTGGAGCGGCTGGGGCCGCGCCGGGCCAAAGCCGCCCGCGCCCCGGGGGCGGGAGGGGCCCCGTGATCGCCCGTGCGCTCTACCACTGGGCCCTGCTGCCCCTGGCGCTGGGAGCGGTGTGGCTGGCGGCCCGGGGCGCTCCCCGGTTGCGGGCCCACCTGGCCGCGCGGCGGGGCGTGTGGGACCGGCTGCGGCAGGCGGCGGCCCGCCGCGACCCGACCCGGCCCTTGGTGTGGTTTCATGCCGCCAGCGCGGGCGAGCTGCTCCAGGCGGAGCCGGTGATGCGGCGGGTGCGGGAGGGCGGCGCGCAGGTGGCCGTCACGCTTTCCTCGGTGAGCGGCCAACGCTGGCTGGCCCGCGTGGAAGCCTGGCCGGAGCTGGTGTGGGCCGACCTGCTGCCCTTCGACCTGCCGGGCGCGGCGGCGCGCCTGTTCGCGGCCCTGCGGCCCACGGCGCTGGTGTTCGTGCAGGCCGACCTGTGGCCGGGCCTGGTGTGGGAGGCGGCGCGGCGGGGGGTGCCCCAGGCGGTCGTCGCCGCCCGGCTGGGCGGCGCGGGGCCCCTGCGGCGGTGGCTGGGGGCGGGGCTGTACGGCCGCATGCGCTGCATCCTGGCGCTCACCGAGGCGGAGCGGGCGCGGCTGGCCCGCTGGGTGCCGGGTCACGCGGGGCTGATGGTGGGGGGCGACCCGGGCATCGAGACGGTGTTCCAGCGGCTGGCCGAGGTGCCCGCGGCCGCCCTGCCCGCCGCCCTGACCCGCGGGGAGGGTCCCGTGCTGGTGATCGGCAGCAGTTGGCCCGCCGACGAGCGGCGCTGGCTGCCCGCCGTCGTCGCCGCCCTGGCAGCGCACCCCGCCCTGCGCGTCGTGGTCGCCCCCCACGAGCCCACCGAGCCCCACCTCGCCGCCCTGGAAGCCGCCCTGGCCGCATTCGGGCCCCGCCGGCTCTCCGCAGCGGCGGAGGCGGCAGCGCGGGTGTGGCTGGTGGACAGCGTGGGGAAGCTGGCGGCGCTCTACCAGGCCGGCAGCCTGGCCTACGTGGGGGGCGGCTTTTCCACCGGGGTGCACAACGTGGCCGAGCCGGCCGCCGCGGGGCTGCCCGTGCTGTTCGGGCCCCGCCACGGCAAGTCGGCCATGGCCCAGGCCCTGCTGGCCGCCGGCGCGGCCACGGCGGTGACGGACGCGGCCGGGCTGCGGGCCGCACTGGCCGACGCCCTGGCCGACCCGGAGCGCTGCGCCGCCCGGGGCCGCACGGCCCGCGACACCGTGACCGCCGAGGCCGGGGCGGCGGCGCGCTGCTTCGAGGCCCTCCGCGCGGCCATTCCCGCGATCATTCCCTGACGGCGTCCCGCCCTCAGGCGGCGGGCGCTTCCTCGGGGCGGAAGAACTCGATCACGCGCCACAGCCGGCTCCCCGCCGCGGGGGGCTCCCGGGCGCCCACGTAGACGGGCACCTCGGGCAGAGCCGCCGCCACGGGCACCACCACCAGGTCGCCCTTGCGCTGGGCGGGCAGGGCCACGTAGCGGGGCAGCAGGGCCAGCCCCTGGGCGCCCGCCACGAGTCCCACCGCCGTTTCCAGGCTTTCCACCTCCAGCGCCACGTTCTGGGTGATGCCCCGCGCCTGGAACCAGTCGGCGGCGGCCTCGGAGAAGGCGGCCTTGAGGGCGATGAAGGGCTGGCCGTCGAGCTGTTCCGGGTGCACCGGGGGGTGGCGCAGCAAGGGGTGGCCCGGCGGCGCGACCAGCTCCAGGGGGCTGGTGAAGAACACCTCGCCCCAGGCGCCCTGGGGGCGGGGATCGCGCAGGGAGAAGATCAGCTCGGCCTCGCCGCGCTCCAGGAAGTCCGCCGGGCGGCGGCGGAAGATGGAGATGATGTCCAGCACCACCCCCGGGTGGCCCGCGTTGAACCCGGCCATGCGCGGCGCGAAGACCTGGATCTGGAGGCTCACCGCGCAGGCGATGCGCACCGTCTCCCGCGCGGCCCGCCGGCGCGCCTGCACGTCCTTCTCCGCCAGCCGGAGCTGCTGAAAGATGGCGGTGCAGGCGCGCAGCAGCCGTTGCCCGGCCGAGGTGATCCGCACCGGGCGCTGGCGGCGGTCCACCAGGGTCAGCCCCAGCCGAGCCTCCAGTTGCTGGATGCGGCGGCTGAAGGCCGGCTGGGTGATGGCGCAGGCCTGGGCGGCCCGGGTGAAGCTGCGCTCCCGCGCCAGGGCCGTGAAGCAGCGGAGCTCCTGCAGATCCCACTCCATGGCGGCTTCCCTCCAGCGTCATATTATGTCTATACGGCATGATGCCATAAGCAGATAGCATTGGCCAAGCGGGGCGGGTTTGTTGTTAGGGTGGGGGTGAGCCGTCCGCGACGCCGTGTCGCCGGACGCCCTCCAGACGCGGTCTGGTGTGGAATGCGCGCCGCTCAGGTGCCCCCTCGCGGGGCCGGGGGCGCACCACCAACCCTCGGGACGATAAGACTGTGGCCAAGAAGAACTACGAGGTGGACATCAGCGAGGTGCGCTGCCGCTCCTGCGGCGTGTGCTGGGATGTGTGTCCCACCAAGGTGCTGAGCTGGAAGGCACCGCTCAACAAGGCCATCGTGCAGGAGCTGTCGGCCTGCACGGGCTGCAAGCTGTGCGAATGGCTCTGTCCGGATTTCGCCATCGTGGTGCGGGCCGAAGGCGTGCCCCGGTTCGCCACCCCCATTCCCGAACCCCCCAGAGGTGCCATATGAGACGGCTGATGATGGGCGCCGAGTCGATCTGCGAAGGCGGAATCGCTGCGGGCGTGCGGTTTTACGCGGGCTACCCGATCACGCCGGCCACGGAGGTGGCCGAGTTCATGTCGGCCCGGCTGCCCCAGGTGGGCGGCACCTACGTGCAGATGGAGGACGAGCTGGGCAGCTTCTCGGCCTGCCTGGGGGCCTCTGCCGCGGGCGTGAAGGCGATGACGGCCAGCGCCGGCCCGGGCATCGCCCTGCAGCAGAACGAGATCGGCCAGGCCATCGCGGGGGAGATTCCCTGCGTGCTGGTGAACGTGGGCCGCCACGGGCCGGGCATCGGCAACGCCACCGGCTCGGCCCAGATGGAGGTCATGCAGGCCAAGTACGGGCCCAACGGCGACTGCCCCATGATCGCCCTCAGCCCCTCCACCGTGGAGGAGGGCTTCTGGCTCACGCTGAAGTGCGTGGAGCTGGCCGAGCGGTTCCGCACGGTGACCATCCTGCTCACCGAGGGGCTGCTGGCCCTGCAACGGGCGGTGGTGGACCTGCCGGAGGACTACAGCAAGCTGGAGGTGCACGCGCGCCCGCGGCCCGCCAACGGGGACTACGAGAACCCCTACATGGCCACCAGCATCACCGCGGTGCCGCCCATGGTGGACTTCGGCCAGGGGCCGCGCTCCATCTACCGCACCGGGGGCATCCAGCCCCAGCACGGCCAGGTGCAGACGCGCTTCGAGGCCCAGGACTTCTCCACCCGCCGCCTCAACCTCAAGGTGGAGTCGGCCCGGGACGAGCTGATCCTGGTGGACAAGCACCAGGTGGAGGATGCGGAGGTGCTCTACATTTCCTTCGGCACCCAGATCCATCCGGCCCTGGAGGCCATGCGGATCGCCCGGGAGCGGGGGGTCAAGGCCGGCTGCCTGCGGCTGGTGACCCTGTGGCCGTTCCCGGACGACGTGGTGCGCGAGGTGGCCGCCAACTGCCGCGCGGTGGTGGTGCCGGAGATGAACCTGGGGCAGGTGCGGGGGCTGGTGACCCAGGCCCTGGCGGGCTCGGGCATCCGCATCGCGGGCGTGAACCACGTCAACAGCCTCACCATCACCCCGGAAGAAATCCTCGCCACGACCCAGGAGGTGCTCGCATGACGACCCCGATTGCCAAGCAGGAAACGGCGCGCCCCAATCCCATGACCAACCTGGACGAGCTGGCCGCCCAGTACGGCGTGGTGCCCAACGCGCACTTCCGCTACTGCCCGGGCTGCGGGCTGGGCATGGCCCAGAGCGCCCTCATGCGCGCCTTCCAGCGCCTCCAGCTCGACATGAGCCAGGTGGCCGGGGCGGGGGGCAGCGGCTGCTACTCCATCATGGGCCACTATCTCAACATGGGGATATTGCACGGCTCCCACGGCCGCGGCTGCGCCATGGCCACGGGCATGAAGCTGGCCAACCCCAAGCTCAAGGTGGTGAACCTGCAGGGCGACGGCGACCTGCTCTCCATCGGCGGCAACCACTTCATCCACGCCGCCCGGCGCAACATCGACATCACCGTGGTCATGTTCAACAACTTCGGCTACGGCGACACGGGCGGCCAGTACGGCGCCACCACCCCCAAGGGGAGCTACACGGAAACCTCGCCCTACGGCATGCCCGAGGACCCCTTCGACCCCTGCAAGCTGGCCGTGGGGGCCGGGGCCACCTTCGTGGCGCGCAGCACGGTGTACCATGCGGTGCACCTGACCAAGGTGCTGGCCGAGGCCATCGCCTGGAAGGGCTTTTCCTTCGTGGAGGTGCTCCAGCACTGCCACGTGCTCTGGGGCAAGCGCAACGGCATGCCCAAGGCCTCGGACATGCTCAACTACTACAAGGAGAACTCCGTCCACCACACGCCGCGCCTGACCGAGGAGGAGCAGGAGGGCAAGTTCGTGCTGGGCGTGCTGCACAAGAAGGCCCGCCCGGAGTTCTGCGAGGAGTACGAGAAGGTGCGCAAGCTGGCCCAGGAAAAAGGGCGCGGCTACGGCCTGTCGCCCCTCCAGACGGGGAGCGCCACATGAGAACCGAGGTGCGATTCGCCGGCACCGGCGGCCAGGGGCTGGTGAAGGCCGCGGCCGTGCTGGCCCACGCCCTGGGCGTGGAGGCCAGCTACGACGTGGTGCAGACCCAGTTCTATTCCGGGCAGATCAGCGGCGGGCCCTCCTGCGGCGACGTGGTGATCGACGAGGAGCGGGTGGGCTACCCCTGGGTGCTCTCCCCCAGCATCCTGGTGGCCATGTCCCAGCCGGCGGTCTACGACCACGCCCCCCGGCTCAAGCCCGGGGCGAAGATCCTGGTGGACGACATCATGGTGGAGGACGTGGCCATCGTGCCGCCCGAGGCGGAAATCTACTGGGCGCCCTTCACGCGCCTGGGGGACGAGGCCGGCTTCCGCAAGGCGGCCAACATGGCGGCTCTGGGCGTCTTCGCCAAGTTCTCCGGACTGCTGACCCTGGAGCAGGTGGAGGCCGCGGTGCTGGCCCTGGCGCCCGGGAATCCCAAGATCAACCAGAAGGCGGTGCGGCTGGGGTTCGAGACGACCCTCGCCCTGCACACGCGCAAGACCGGTGAAACGACCGAATTCGTGCAGCAGGCATTCCGCGGCGTCTGATGCCCTCCCGGGGGCGGGGCCCTGGCGGCCCCGCCTCCCCGAAAGCTCCCCGCAGCGTTCCCGACAGGCCCGCCCTCCGGAAGAAAGCGGTGGTGTGCGCCGTCGCGGCGCCGCGCTTCGTCCGGGCCGGGCCGGCCAGGGGGCGGGGAGCCCGACCAAGGCGAGGTGAACGATGAGAACGGAAGTGCGATTCGCGGGGGTGGGGGGACAGGGCCTGGTCAAGGCCGCGGTGCTGCTGGCGGAGGCCGCCGGCATCCACGCCGGGCTGGAGGTGGTACAGACCCAGTTCTACGGCTTCGAGACCGAGGGCGGGCCCTCCTGCGGCGACGTGGCGATCAGCGACGCCCCCATCGGCTTTCCCTGGGTGGACCATCCCGACGTGCTGGTGGTGCTGGCGCAGTCGGCCCTCTTCGAGCACGCCCCCTTCCTGCGCCCCGGGGCCCGCGTGCTGGCCGACGACATCCACGTCACCGACGTCTCCGCGGTGCCGGAGGGGGTGGACCTGTTCTGGGTGCCCCTGGTGCGGAGCGCCGACGAGGCGGGCTTCCGCAAGTCGGCCAACATGGCGGCCCTGGGGGCCTATGCCCACCTGACCGGCGTGGTGACCTACGAACAGATGGAAGCGGCGGTGCTGGAAAAGGCGCCGGGCAACCCCAAGGTGAACCGCAAGGCCCTCCAGCTCGGCTACGCCGCGGAGCTGCGGCCCCACGTGTTCGCCCCGGGCGAGCGGGTGGCCTTCCGGCCCGAGGGGTTCGTGGGCGTCTGATACTATTTTGCGATCAAGATGAGTTGACGGGTCGAACGACCACCCCACCGGAGTCGCGCTCACGCGCGCCACCCCTCCCCGCGCGCGGGGAGGGGCCGGGGGAGGGGTTTTGCGATCAGGAAAACAGCTCGATTTGAATGCGGATTGGCTTGAGGAGT
>Ga0326597_10013267_pt1 | contig 10838 bp, 8 predicted proteins | sample RVTome_12_FD_203789 | JGI IMG/M metagenome (GOLD analysis project Ga0326597, IMG submission 203789) | Soil microbial communities from uranium-contaminated site in the Upper Colorado River Basin, Wyoming, United States - RVT100D185 | ecosystem: Environmental > Terrestrial > Soil > Contaminated >... | reverse complement strand
CGACGGCGATCGGGACCGAGCCCGAGGACCCCGGCCTCGACACGCGGCGTCTGTGGCAGCGGGCGATGCTCGGGCATGCCGTCAGCAACCTGGTCCCGATCGTCGCGGCCAACCGAACCGGCACCGAAGGCGGCCAGACGTTCTACGGCCACTCGTTCATATCGGATCACTTCGGGGACATCCGTGCCGAGCTCCCTGCCGGCGAGGAGGGGGTCGTCGTCGACGAGCTGGATCTGGGGGAAGCGGCCAGGCGACGCGCGGCCTTCGGCTTCTTCCGGGACCGGCGCCCGGACCTCTACCGGCGCCTCGTGGTCGACGAGTAGCCGGCCTCGCCGCGCGGTGGCCAACCCTTCCCGGGGACCCCGCATCCATTACGATAGTCGCGCGAAAACGAACCCCGCAGCCGGCTTCCCATGGCGACCGAGACGAAGAGCCTCGACATCGAGGTCATACAGCAGAAGATCAAGCAGGAAAGCGCTTTCGTAGAGCGTCTTCTGAACCAGGTGGGCCAGGTCATCGTCGGCCAGAAGACCATGGTGCAGAGGCTGCTCGTCGGCCTTCTGGCAGACGGCCACGTCCTCATGGAAGGCGTGCCCGGCCTCGCGAAGACGCTTACGGTGCGGACGCTGGCGCGCGCGATCGACACGACGTTCCGCCGCATCCAGTTCACGCCCGACCTGCTTCCGGCGGACCTGATCGGCACGCTCGTCTACGATCCGAAGGACCAGGAGTTCAAGACGAAGAAGGGTCCCATCTTCGCCAACATCATCTTGGCCGACGAGATCAACAGGTCCCCGGCGAAGGTGCAGTCGGCGCTGCTCGAAGCGATGCAGGAGCACACGGTCACCATCGGAGAGCACAGCTACGCGTTGGACGAGCCATTCCTCGTGCTCGCGACGCAGAACCCGATCGAGCAGGAGGGAACCTACCCCCTCCCCGAGGCCCAGGTCGACCGCTTCATGCTCAAGCTCGCGGTGGAATATCCGACCGACGAGGAGGAGCTCCTGATCATGCGGCGCATGTCGACGGGCACGCCGCCCCCGATCGAGCCCGTCGTGTCACCGGACGAGATCATCCGTGCCCGCTCGGCCGTCGAGATGATCTACATGGATCCGCAGGTCGAGCGCTACATCGTCGATCTCGTGCTGGCGACCCGTGATCCGAAGGCCTACGGGCTGCGGGACCTCGCCGACCTGATCGCCTTCGGAGCCTCGCCCCGCGCCACGATCTGTCTGGCCAAGAGTGCACGTGCACACGCGTTCCTGCAGCATCGCGGCTTCGTGACGCCCGACGACGTGCGAGCGATGGGAATGGACGTCCTCCGCCACCGCGTGCTCGTCACGTACGAGGCGGAGGCCGAGGAGGTCACGCCCGAGGACATCGTGCGACGGGTCCTCGACCGGGTCGAGGTTCCGTAGGAGCGCTGGGCCATGATCCCACGGGAGATCCTCAAGCAGGTCCGACGGATCGAGATCTCCACGCGAGGCCTCGTCAACGAGGTGTTCTCGGGCGAGTACCACTCCGTCTTCAAGGGACGGGGGATGAATTTCGCCGAGGTGCGCGAGTACCAGTACGGCGACGACATCCGCAACATCGACTGGAACGTGACCGCGCGGGCCGGCTCTCCGTTCGTGAAAGTCTTCGAGGAGGAGCGGGAGCTCACGGTGATGTTGCTCGTGGACGTGAGCGCCTCCGGCGACTTCGGGACCCGCGAGCGGCTCAAGGCGGAGGTGGGCGTGGAGATCTGCGGCTTGCTCGCGTTCAGCGCGATCAAGAACAACGACAAGGTGGGTCTGCTCATCTTCTCGGATCACGTCGAGAAGTTCGTGTCCCCGCGTAAGGGGCGGCGTCACGTTCTGAGGGTGCTGCGCGAGCTCCTGTACCACGAACCGGAGGGGACGGGGACCGACATCGCGGCCGCGCTCGAGTACCTTGCGCATATCCAGCGGAAGCGCGCGGTCGTCTTTCTCGTCTCGGATTTCCGGGACGAGGGCTTCGAGAAAGCGCTCTCCGTTGCGGGGAGGCGGCACGACCTGATCGCGGTGCGGTTGGCCGACGAGCGGGAGGAGGAGCTCCCTCCGCTGGGATTCCTGGAGCTCGAGGATCCCGAGACGGGCGAGCGCGTCCTCGTGAACACATCGAGCGCCGCGTTCCGGGCCGCGTTTCAGCAGGAGACGCAGCGCAGGGCCGCGGCACTGATCCGCGCGCTCAAGCGGAGCAAGGTCGACACGATCGACGTCCACACCGGGGAGCCCTACGTGAAGCCGCTCATGCGCTTCTTCCGCGAGAGGGCGAGGAGGCAGCGGTGAGACACGTGGTCCTGGTCGGCGTGTGCCTTCTCTTGGCCCCCTCGTCCGCCGGGGCCCAGTCGAGGCTGCGCACCGACGTCGACACCACCGTCGTGACCGTCGGGGACCGGATCACGATGACGGTCTCCGTCGACCACGACGCCTCGGCGCAGGCGCGCCTGCCCGACTCGCTGGCGCTGGGCTCGTTCGAGGTTCTCGCGGCGCGGGCGCTTCCCTTGGCGACCACGGACAATCGGACCACGTCGGCCTGGACGCTGACCCTGGCCGCGTTCGAGCTCGGGGAGCTCGAGATTCCGTCGTTTCCCGTCGAAGTGGTCGCGGCGGACGGCTCCCTCGAGAGCCTCGAGACGGACCCCTACGACGTCCGGGTGGTAAGCGTCGGCGTGGACGAGTCCGGCGAGATACGCGACATCCGCGGTCCACTGGGCATCCCGATCAGCTCCTTGGTGATCCTGCTTTGGGTTCTGGTGCCACTGCTGCTCGCGGCGCTTCTCTGGGTCGTCGTTCGGAGACTGAGGCCTGGAGGCGCGGACGTGAGTCGCGCGGCCCTCGGTCCGCTCCCGAGACCGCCAAGCGAGGTGGCTCTGGAGGCGCTTGCGGCTCTCGAGGCGTCTCCTCTGCTCGAGCGCGGGCAGGTCAAGGAGTACCACATCGCCGCCTCGGACATCCTGCGTACATACGTCGAGGCGCGCTTCCGCATCGAGGCGCTCGAGATGACGACTCGGGAGGTGCTCGAAGACCTCTCCGCCGTCGGCGCGGACGCCTCGTTTCGCGTCGGGCTTCGCAACTTCCTGGAGGCCTGCGACCTGGTGAAGTTCGCCAAGGCCCGACCGGACGCGGACAGGTCGCGGGCCGTGCTCGACCTGGGTCGGCGCATCATCGTGGAGTCGCAGCCTGTCGCGACCGCCACCGCGGGAGCCGCTTGATGTTCAGGTTCGAGGATCCGTGGGTACTCGGCCTTCTCGCGCTGATTCCGGTGGCGCTGCTCGTGCGGCGCTGGCTGAGGGGGCGCCGCTCCGGCACGCTCCGCTACTCGGCGGTCGACACCGTGCTGGCCGTCGGCTCCGGTCGAAGCCGTTGGCCCCTGGTCCCTGGCGTCCTGCGTGGGCTGGCGCTGTGCGCGTTCGTCGTCGCCGCGGCGCGGCCGCAGACCGGCATCGCGTCGGAGAACGTCGTCACCGAGGGCATCGACATCGTGCTGGTCGTCGACATCTCCAGCTCGATGCTGGCCGAGGACCTACAGCCCAACCGGCTGGAGGCCGCGAAGACCGTGGCCGCCGACTTCGTGACGGGCCGTCGCAACGACCGCATCGCCCTCGTGGCCTTCGCCGGTGAGGCGTTCACGCAGGCGCCGCTCACGCTCGACTATGGGGTGGTCACGGCGCTGCTGGCCGAACTCGATCCGAGCATGATCGAGGACGGCACCGCGGTCGGGATGGGACTCGCGACCGCGGTGAAGAGGCTGCAGGCTTCGGACGTCGCTTCGAAGGTGGTGATCCTGCTGACGGACGGGCGCAGCAACCGAGGCGAGATCGGCCCGGTGACCGCGGCGCAGCTGGCCCAGGCGCTGGGTGTCCGCGTCTACACGATCGGCGCGGGATCGAGCGGCACGGCGCCGGTTCCCGTGAACGATCCGCTGCGTGGTCGTGTCTACGCCAATATGCGCGTCGACATCGACGAGGAGACCCTCCGCGAAGTCGCTTCCCTCACAGGGGGTCAGTACTTCCGGGCGACCGACACGGAGAGCCTGGCCGAGATCTACGCCGAGATCGATCAACTCGAGCGAACCGAGATCGAGGTGGAGAACTTCACCCGGTACGCGGAGCGATTCCCCGTGCCTCTCGGGGCCGGCCTGCTGCTGGTCCTGCTGGAGGTGGGTCTCTCGCAGACGGTGCTGCGGAGGCTCCCGTGAGGGAGGCGTGCGACTGATGTTCCGGTTCTTCGACTCGGAGTGGCTGATGGCGCTGGCCGCGGTGCCCCTCTTGGCGGTGCTGTTCTGGGTCGCGGCCGTACGCCGCACCAGGGCGCTCGACGTCTTCGGCGACAGCGAGCTCGTCTCGAAGCTGACCGCGACCGCCAGCGTTGCGGCGCGTCGCTGGAAGGCGCTGTTGACGCTGGGCGCGATGGCCCTCGCCGTGTTGGCGCTGGCCCGTCCGCAGTTCGGCACCCGCGTGGAGACCGTGAGGAGCGTGGGCCAGGACATCGTGGTGGCCGTCGACCTCTCGCGCTCGATGCTCGCCGAGGACGTGTCGCCGAACCGCCTGGAGCGCGCGCGACTCGCCATTCTTCGCCTGATGGGCGGCCTGGACGGCGACCGCATCGGACTGGTCGCCTTCGCCGCCGGCGCGTTCGTACAGAGCCCTCTCACGACCGACTACGCGGCGGCGGGGATGTTCCTCAACGCGATGCACCCCGACCTCATGCCGGTGCAGGGGACCGATCTCGGCGCCGCTCTGCGGGTATCACTCGACGCGTTGGACCAGGGTGCCCGGGATTCGCGCGTCGTCGTCATCGTGACCGACGGCGAGGATCACGAGGACGACTTCGAGGCGGGGCTCGAGAGGGCCGTGGGCGCAGGCGTGCGGGTCCACGTCGTCGGCATCGGCTCGACCGAGGGCGTGCCGATTCCGGTGTTCGATGAGCTGGGTAGGCGCGAGGGCTTCCTTCGGGACGAGGACGGCAGCGTGGTGACCACCCGGCTGGGCGAGCAGACGCTCAGGACCGTCGCCGAGCGGACGGGGGCCCGGTACGTGACCGCCGGAGCCGGTGGTGCGGGCTTCGACGACCTGGTCGACGAGCTCGCGGGCGCCGAGGGAGAGGCCTTGGAGGAGCGACAGGTGACACAGTTCGACGAACAGTTCCAGATCTTCGTCGCAATGGCCCTGGCCCTGCTCTTCGCGGAGTGGCTGTGGCCGGAGCGGCGGCGCCCGCAGGCGGCTTGGGCGGGGAGGTTCGAGTGACGCTCGTGCCTCGATTCGGCGGCCGAGTAGTCCTCGCGCTCGTGAGCGTCCTCTCGAGCGTGCAGCCCGTGCTCGCCCAAGCCGGCCGTTCCCAGGTGCGGGAGGGCAACCGGCTGTATGAGGAAGGTCGCTTCCAGGAGGCGCACGAGCGGTACCTGGAAGGGCTGGCCGCCGCGCCCGAGTCCGGCGTCATGCGATTCAACGACGGCAACGCGCTCTATCGCGGCGAGGATTACGAGCGCGCCGTCGAAGCCTACCAGCGCGCCATCGAGGCGGGAGACCCCGCCTTGGAGAGCCTCGCGTGGTACAACCTAGGAAACGCGCTGTACCGACGGCAGCAGCTGGAAGAGAGCCTGGAGGCGTTCAAGCAGTCGCTCCGGCTGAACCCCGCCGACGCCGACGCGAAGCACAACCTGGAGCGCGTGCTGGAGGAGCTGCAGCAACAGGAGCAGCAGAACGATCAGCAGCAGAACGATCAGCAGCAGAACGATCAGGAGCAGAACGATCAGGAGCAGAACGATCAGCAGCAGAACGACCAGCAGCGGGATCAGCAGCAGGGGGATCAGCAGGAGCCGGACCAACCGCAGGATCAGGAGGAGCAGGAGGGGCAGGGGACGCCGCAGCCCGAGCCGGGCCAGATGACGCGGGAGGAGGCCGAGCGCCTGCTCGACGCGATCGACGAGGACCCGGACGACGTGGACCGAAGGCGAGCACCAGCCACAGGCAGGCGACCGCGGAGGCCCTGGTAGACCCGTGCGCGCGCGACTCCCGCACTGCTGTGTCGCCCTGATCGTCGTCCTGTCGGCGTTGCCCGCGCGGGCGTCCGGCCAGGACCTCGCCGTGCGCGCGTATCTCAGTCCCGGTGCGACCGTGGGCGTCGGCCGCCAGTTCGTTCTCAACGTCGAGGTGACGGGGACGCAGAACCTGACCGAACAGCCGGACATCCCCGATCTCGGCGCTTTCGCGCAGTTCCTGGGGAGTAGCCAGCAGTCGTCGATCCGTATGGTGAACGGACGGACCAGCGTCACGCTCACGATACAGTATCGCTTCCAGGCGATCACCGAGGGCTCGTTCGAGATCCCGGCCCTCGACGTGAATGTGGGCGACCAGGTCCGGACGACCGGGCCCTTGCGGCTCACGGTGGCCGCGTCGCCGCCGCCCGTGTCCGGTGGCGAGCCGTCTCGGGAGGGCGAGGTGTCGGACCAGGACCTCTTCGTTACCGCCGAGGCGACGAAGACCAGGGTCTTCGACGGTGAGCCCCTCGTGGTCGAGTACCGCATCTGGACCCGAGTCGACGTCAGCTCGTTCAGCCTCACCCGGGTGCCGGAGCCGGAGGGCTTCTGGGTCGAGGACATCACACCGCCCGGACAGCCGGAGGTCGAGCAGCTCAGCCGCAACGGGCAACCGTATACGACGGCGCTCATCCGGCGGGTTGCCCTGGTGCCCACCGGACCGGGCGAACGCACGCTCGCGCCGATCGGGCTCGAGGCCGAGGTGCGGGTGCGCAGGCGCGACCCGTTCGACGACTTCTTCGGCAGGTCGCTCTTCGGCACGGGCTCCGTGCCCACCGCGGTGCTCTCCAACGCGCTGACGATCTCGGTCGAGCCGCTCCCGGCCGGGCGGCCCGATCCGTTCAGCGGCGTCGTCGGCACGCTTCGGCTCACGACGGAGCTGGACCGTGACAGCGTGGACTCGAACCAGGCCGTGACGCTGACGGTGCGGGCGAGCGGCGAGGGCAACCTCCGCGCCGTTCCGCCACCTGACTTGGGGCTCCCCCCCGACTTCGAGGTCTTCCCGCCCGAAGTGACGGAGTCGGTGCGGCCGTTCGGACCGGGCCTCTCGGGCGAAAAGTCGTTCGAGTATGTCGTCATTCCCCGAGCGCCGGGCAGTCGCGAGTTGGGTCCGTTCGCCATGAGCTACTTCGACCGGGGGACGGGCACGTATCGGATGGCGGAGACCGATCGCCTATCGCTCACGGTGACCGGGTCGGCGCCGGGCGGCCCAGTCCAGCTCGGCCGTGGCGGGGTGGCGCAGCTGCGCGAGGACATCCGCTTCATTCGCTTGGGTGGCTCGCTGAGACCCGCGGGGCGGGGGCTCTTCACGGGCATCGGCTTTTGGATCTTCGCACTCCTGCCGCTCGTGGGAGTCGGGGGCGCGGTCGCGGTGCGGCGCCACAGGGACCTCCTGGAGGGTGATGTGGCGTACGCCCGTGGGCGGCGGGCGAGCCGGGTCGCGAGGAAGCGCCTCGCGCATGCGCGAGGCCTCGCGGGTGGCACCGACTCGAGAGCCTTCTACGCCGAGGTGGCCAGAGCCCTGCGCGGGTTGGCGGCCGACCGGCTGAACCTGGCGGAGGCGGGGCTGCAGGCCGACGAGTTGGAGGCTCGCCTGAGGCGGCGAGGCGTCGATGACGCCACGGTCCAGGAGACGATGGCATGCCTGGACCATTGCGATCGCCAACGGTTCGCGCCCCCCTCGACGGACGCAGGAGAGGAGGCCCGTTTCCTGGAGCGCGCGGGCGTGCTCATGTCGACCCTGGACCGGGCGATCCGATGAGGCTCCGATGCTTGGTCGCCGTGATCGCGCTGACGGCTCTCGTCACGCCTGCGGGCGTACACGCTCAGGAGGAGATCCTCGAGCGTGGCAATCAGCTCTACCAGGAGGGCGACTTCGTGGGGGCCATCGAGGCCTACGAGGCGGTCCGGGCCGCGGGCTTCGAGAGCGCAACCCTCCACTACAATCTCGGCAACGCGTACTTCAAGGCCGGGGACCTCGGGCGCTCGATCCTCGAGTGGGAGCGGGCGCTATTGCGCTCGCCCGGCGACCCCGACGCGGCGGCCAACCTGGACCTCGCTCGCTCGCTGACTGTGGACGCTGTGGAGCCGCTACCGCGGTTCTGGCTCTTTTCGGCCCTGTCGTGGTGGGTGAGGTGGCTGCCCGGAGGTCTCCTTATCGCGCTCGTGGGGGGTGCGTGGATCCTGACGTGGGCCGGCGTGATCACTCGCGTGTGGTCGAGGAGCCCCGACGTCCGGCGGCTGACGGGGTGGGTCGCGATCCCCGCGGCGATCGTGGTCGCCGTGTTCGGGACGAACCTCCTCGTGCGCGAGCTCGGACTTGGCGAGCCCGAGCGGGGTGTGATCCTCGCCGGGACGGTCCAGGTGCGCGCGGCACCGGCGGAGGAGGATGACCTCACGCTCTTCGAGATCCACGAGGGCACGCGCGTCCGCGTCGAGCAGCGCGCCGGTGACTGGGCGGAGGTGGTCCTGGACGACGGCAAGGTCGGGTGGGTACCCGACGACGTCTTCGAGGTGATTTAGGGCGGCTCAGCCTCCGCCCCCGACGACCGTGAACCGGAGGCCGACGGTCAGTCGTCGCGGGCCGCCGGGGGTCAGGAAGCGCTCGACCAGATCCTGCGGCGCGCGCCCGTTTTCGGAGATGACGCCGAAGGCCGCATAGTCTTGATCCAACGCGTTGGCCAGATGGACGAAGGCGGTGGAGGCGCCGAGTCGCCATTCGGCGTCGATGTCGATCACCGTCCTGGCGTCGATCTTCGGAAACGCCTCCTGGTTTCCCTCGTCCCCGATGAGGAACTGCGACCCCGTCCAGGACGTCTCGAGGCCGACGGTCACCGGTCCGCGCTCATACGACAGGCCTGCGGTCGCCGACAGCTCAGGCACCATCGGGAACCGGTCCCCGGGCTCGACCTCCGTCGAGCCCTCGTCCTCGGGCGGCGCGCCGGGGGCAGGCGGATCGTCCTCGGCGAGCGGTGACGCCAAGGCAGCCCGCGACTGGAAGGTCGCGCGGGTCCATCCGAATGACGCGCTGAGGGTCAGGCCGGTCACCATCGGCAAGGGCTGTCCGACGAAGGACGCCTCGAGGCCGGCGCGTCGCGTGCGCTCGACGTTCGTGAAGTAACCGCGCGTGGGGGTGTCCTCGTCGATGACGTTGAAGATGTCGTCGTGCACCTCGGTCCAATACGCGACCAGCGTCGCTTGCGACCCACCCCGACTCATGCGGAGCCCAGCCTGCCAGCTGTCCGACCTGACCGGGTCGAGTGGTGGATCCGGGCCGAGCTCGAACGGAAGCTGACAGGGGTCGTCGGGGTCGGCGCACGTGACCTCGAGGATGACCGGTGCGCGAAAGCCTCGTCCATAACCGCCGAACGCGCTCAGCCCGCTTCCCAGGTCCCAGCTCAGGCCCAAGCCGCCCGTCAGCTCGGAGAAGGTGTTCGTCCCGCTGTCCGCAGCATCGAGCAGGTCGCGCACGGGGAGCCTCACGTAGTCGTAGCGAAGCGACCCGTACGTCGCGATGCCCGCAGTCAGCTCCCACCATACCTCGGCGAAGGCGCCGAAGTCGTCCTCGTCCGTCTGCAGGTGCTCGGTGATCGCGGGCACGATGGACGGGAAGTTCTGGTTCGGCACTTCGTGGATCTCGATGTCCACACCGTTGCGCCCCAACTCGACGCCGCTCGCAACGAACACACCGTCGTCGGGCCGATAGCGCGCCTGGACGGTGGAACCGAAGGAGTCGATGTCTGTCACCCCGAGGGCGTCCGGCTCCGAGAGATTGTCGTTGGTCTGACGGAAGTCCGCGAAGCGCCCGTACGCATTGGCCTGCAGTGCCCACGCATCACTCAGCTCGCGTTCCAGTTGGCTATTGAGGAAGTGGAGCCTCGGAGTGAAGGCGTCGCCGTTGCCGCCGGTGTACTGCAGACGCCTCCGGTCTGCGGGCGGCTGGTCGATCTCGGGAGGAAGCGGTGAGCCCAGCAGCCACGACTCGGGCAGGGGCCCCGGACCTTCGAGAGAGTCGGCTTCGAAGGTGTAGGAGATCCACGCATCGGTGCGGTCTCCGCGCCACCCGAGCTTGGTGAAGACGGACAGCTCCTCCGATCGATTCAGGGCTCGCCAGCCGTCCGACACCCCGTAGGCCCCGAGCACGAGTGCGTCGAAGGAGCCTCTCGTGCCCGACGCGGTCCAGGAGGTGAACTTCGAGTCGAAGGAGCCGTACTGGACCTCCGCCGCGAGCCGCGGCCTTCCCTCGGCGCGCCGGGTGACGAAGTTGAGCGCACCGGCGATCGCGTTTTTCCCGAAGACTCCCACCGGGCCCCTGACGAGCTCGATCCTTTCGATGGCACCGGCGGGAATCAGCGAGAGGTGTACCTGCGAGGCATCCGGCTCGTTCACGCGGACGCCGTCGACGAAGACGCTCACGCTCTGCGGCACGCCGACGATTGGCGAGACCGCGAAGCCGCGAAGCCTTATGTCGGCCTGCGAGGAGCTGCCTGTCTGGTTGGTCAGCGTCACGCCGGGAAGCGCCGAGAGCGCGCTCGAGAGGCTGCCGCCCTCGGCGAGCGCGAGGCGCTCTCCGGTGATCACCTGCGAGGAGAAGGGCGTGCGGGCCAGCGGGACCGTGCCCGCGCGGAGTCTTCCGACTTCGACAGTGACCGTGTCGATGGCCACCACCGCGTCCGCGTCGGGGGCAGGCTGCTGAGCCCCGACGGGTACCGGGCGGTGCGTCGCGAGCGCGCCCAGGAAAACGGCGGCGGCCAGCACAGGCCGCCGCCGTAGCAGGA
>Ga0326597_10013266_pt1 | contig 10838 bp, 9 predicted proteins | sample RVTome_12_FD_203789 | JGI IMG/M metagenome (GOLD analysis project Ga0326597, IMG submission 203789) | Soil microbial communities from uranium-contaminated site in the Upper Colorado River Basin, Wyoming, United States - RVT100D185 | ecosystem: Environmental > Terrestrial > Soil > Contaminated >... | reverse complement strand
CACAGTAACAGTCACAACTGTAGCAGAAACCCCCTGCGGTTTGGCTTTAAGAAAGACGGTAACAAAGACATACTCTTCTAGAAGTGAGCTAAATCAAGTATCTTTTGGCCCTACCCCAAGAGGTTCCCCTGCCCTTGTTTTAACTAATGTAACTCCGGCTTTGAGTGCGTCTGCTTTTAATGTTGTGGGATATGGCGCAAATCTTGCGGCAGCTACTTCGGATATGGAAAGCTCTATAGGGATAGGGACATATCCAGCAACCTGTTCAACCCCGTCAATATCAGGGGGAGCTACTCTTAATCTTGTCGGGTTTGATGGTACTGGTTCAGCTAAATACACAATAACTGGTTCTGAAACATACCATCCCTATGCGATATATACATCCTCAGAAACCTTGACTCTCTATTACCTAGATGTCCATGAAGTATGGACTTATTCGGTGATTTAAATAATGGCTATCACTCTATCAACTACACTAAGAAACGCAAGACTAACAGCTATAGTAACTGAGGCTGGTGAGAACGCAGTCATCAAACTTTATACTGCTTCTTATGCAACTCTACTCGGTACTCTCACTTGTGGTACCACTCTGGGTACAGTCTCTGGAGGAGTATTAACCTTCGGAGTAATCACAGAAGACTCACAAGCGGATGCTGGTGGTACGTTTGCTTTAGCAAAACTGTTTAAGTCTGATGGTACTACAGAAGTACTGTCTGGGCTTACTGTTGGAACAAGCGGGACTAACATTATTACCAGCACGGCAGACTGTACTTTGAATACTCCTATATACATGACTACTGCTACTATTACTGAAGGTAATGCTTGATGGAACACTACATTATCCCACTTTTTTTCACAGTATTCGGTGTGCTTATCGCTGTCCTTGGATGGATTGGTGCTAGAGTACATAGCAAACTAGATGAACTAACCAGAACAATAGACATGAAGTTAACAGCAGTTGACAACAAGTTAGGTGGTATTGAAAGAGATTTGAGACAAGAGCTGTCTCATCTTGATAGGCGTGTAACCAGAGTAGAAACTCACATAGAGAGCTGATATGGCCTTACTAGACATTCTTGGTATCGGTACCAAATTAATAGACAAGCTTATCCCTGACCCCCAAGCTAAAGCAGAGGCACAGCTTAAACTTGCAGAGTTGGCTAGTGAAGGAAAGCTTGCAGAGCTTGCTGCTGACAACACTGAACAGCAAGAGCTTACTAAGAGAATGCAGGCAGATATGTCTAGTGATTCCTGGTTAGCTAAGAACATCAGACCTTTAACTCTTCTCTTCATTCTCTCTGCTTATACTGTATTTGCTTCTTTAAGTATCTGGGACTTGACAGTTAACGAAGAATATGTTAAACTACTAGGTAGTTGGGGCATGTTGATTATGTCCTTCTACTTCGGGGGCCGGAGCTTGGAGAAGATTATGGACAGACGAAAGGATAAGTAATGGAAGAAATTCTAGCAATCCTGTTCCTGAGTAGAGAGTGTACTCACAGAGAGCATCTGAAGACAGACTCTTATGCAGTACACAAAGCATTGGGTACTTTCTATGAAGAGATTATTCCTCTTGCAGACTCTCTAGCAGAAGCCTATCAGGGACGTACAGGTAAGAACCTTACTGACATCCCCTATTACTCTAATCCTATGAAGGGTACTATTCTTGTAACTCTCAAGAAACTTCTAAGTAAAGTAGAGGATGAAAGAACTTCCTGCTGTGAGGAGGATTCTACTATTCAGAATATCATTGATGAGATAGTCTCTTTGTATCTGTCTACAATTTATAAACTAACTTTCCTTAAATAAGGAGCAGTATGGCTACAAGTGGTATAACAACCTATGCTCTGACTAGAGACCAGATAATCCAGTTTGCCTTACGCAAGATTGGTGCTCTGGCTCTTGGTGCTACTCCTGATTCTACAGAGGTAACCAATGCTGCCCAGGCTCTTGACATGATGATTAAGAGCTGGGTTACTAAAGGCATTAAACTCTGGACAATCAATGAGATTACTATTCCTCTTGTGGCCAGCCAGACTAGTTACATCCTAGGGCCTACTGGGGCTACTCCTACACCGGATGTAGAAACTGACAAGCCAATGAAGCTTATGCAAGCATGGCTTCGTAATACTTCAGTAACCCCCAACAATGATATACCCCTGCAGGTATTGAGCCAGCAGGAGTACAACCAGTTTGGTAGTAAGTTCTCTACTGGTGTGTCTAATGCAACCTATCTTCAGGTTGGTAGAGACACGAGTACTTTGTACACCTACCTCACTCCTGATACTAATGCTGCTAGTATGTATCAGATGCATATAGTTACACAGAGACTTCTTCAGGATGCTGGTATTTCTACAGCCAATCTTGATTTTCCTGGAGAATGGTTGTATGCTCTGGGTTGGAACCTTGCTGCAGAACTATCTGTGGATTACGGAGTGGACCAACAAAGACTTCAGTATATTGAAGCTAAGGCTGGTAAGTTCCTGACTGAGGTTGAAGACTTTGACACTGAATATAATTCTGTGTTCTTTAGTCCTTCTCTCCCACAAAGACAACAACGATGATTGGCCCACAAGAAGTACCACTACCTAGACTTCCTCTCAGCATGGCGCTGGAGTCTAGGTCTGCCTCCACAAACAAGGATGCTAGATTAGTAAATGCTTATATAGAAACCTTACCTGATGGTACTGAGGAGGTAGTGTCCCGTCCTGGGACTGTTACCTTTGGTGCTACTGGAGCTGCTGCTGCAGCTAGTGGATTGATTGGTTTCAATGAGAAGTTGTATGCTGTACAAGCAGGTAATATCTATGAGATGAGTTCTCTTGGTGTCCCTACACTGAAAGGTACTACTGGTACAGGACAACTTAGTTTCTCTAGAACCTCTCAAGTACCTTACTTGTTCATGCATAATGGTTCTGTAGGAACTGTCTTGAATGGTAGTTCTGGAGCAGTATCTGCTGTGTCTGATACAGACTTCCCTCCAGCCCAAACCCCAGCCTTACCCTTAGCTTCGGGTGCTGTGTACCTAGATGACATGGTATTTGTTATGACTACCTCTGGTAGAATTTATAACAGTGCCATAGAAGACCCTACTACTTGGGGAGCTTTGGATTATATTAGTAAAATATCTGAGCCTGATGGTGGGGTTGCTATTGTTAAACACCTTAACTTTATTGTTGCCTTTGGTGACTGGTCTGGTGAGTTCTTCTTTAATGCTGGTGTAGCTACTGGCTCTCCTCTGGAGAGAAGTGCTTCTTATAAAATGGATATTGGTTGTGCTTCTGGTCCTTCTGCTATTGAAGTAGAACAGACTGTAGTGTGGGTGGGTCAGGCTAGAGAAGAAGGTAGATCAGTGTACATGCTAGAAGGGGTTTCTCCAGTACGGATTTCTAATCCCCCTGTAGAGAGATTTCTGGATGCCTCTACTCTTGCTTCTGTAGAAGCTAACGCTATCAAGATTGCTGGTCATGTGTTCTATATCCTGACTCTGAATGATTTGAACATTACCTTAGTCTGTGACATCTCTGAGAAGCGGTGGTACCAATGGTCTACATTGTCAGAATCCTCTGATATCGAATGGCAGTACTCTCAGATTGCTGCACTCAATGGGACTACCTATGCTCTGGATAGAGCTACTGGAGAGATAGATACTATCGAGACTACTGCTCATACTGACAACGGTGCTAGTATTCCTTTCAGGGTTGTAACATATAAAGCAGACTTGAAGGACAACAAAACAAAGTTCTTCCATCATGCTGAGATTATTGGTAATCGTTCAGCAGCTACTGTACAAGTTAGGTATTCTGATGATGACTATGCTACATGGAGCACTGCTCGTAGTATAAGCATAAACCAAGAACGTCCTGTCCTTAGACAACTAGGACAGGCTAGAAGACGAGCTTGGGAACTATATTCTACTTCTGCTGTTGAGATAAGACTCACAGCCTTGGAGTTCACAATGACGAAAGGTACATTCTAATGGCTTCTCCAAAGACAAATGAAGTGGCTCTCCAAAAGGGACTGGCTCCAGAAGCTACTCCAGAACAAAAAGCAGAGGCAGCGTTTGCTCTAGAGTTTCTGAACAATAGAGCTAACTCTGACCCTACTGCGGGTAGTGCCGGGAGGATGACAGAGAAGAAAAATAAAACCGCTATTGCCTCAGCTAAGAGTCAGTTAGCAAGCGTACCTAATCCTGGAGAAACCATAACAGGACTCTTGGCTGACCCCGCTGTTAAGTCTCTGTATGATAAGAAAATGTCAGAGGCCAAAGAGGCTGGCTCTTTTTTTAATACTACGCTTGCTCCTTTAGCAAAATCAGCAGCCATGTATGGGGCTGGTATTTTAGGAACACAGGCTCTTACTGCTCTTGCTTCTAATGCTGGTATGACTGGAGCTAGTGGTTCAGGTACTGCCGGAACCCAGGGGCTAGGAACAGTAGCTGGACAAACTATGTCTGTTGCTCCGGGGGCAAATCCAGGAAGTGTGGCTACTTTGAATAACGCAGTAGCAAACTCCTCTGGGTACTCACTTGCCCCTGGAGCTAGCACAGGTATGGGTGTTAGTAACCTAGGAGCAAATTTTGCATCAACTGCTGCCACTATTGGCTCTGGAGTTCCTGGAGGTACAAGTACTCCTTCTCCACAGGCTGGGCCTGGGACTACTCCTCCAGCAGCAAACCCTTCCCTACTAAACCAGGCTACTGGTCTTTACAATACAGTAGACCAATTTATAACTGATTTGCCTGGAACTAAAGACCAGGTACTTGGAGCAATTGGTGTTGGTTCTGGTGTGTATGACCTTGCTACAGGAAGACCAGATGCTGTTGCTCAGGCTGCAGACCCGTTCTCTACACAGAGAGGTAGATATGCCACTGACCTATCTAACTTCTCTAATGACCCTAACAGTAATAAGTTCTTCTCTGATTTGACTGCAAGAGTTAATGCTCCTGCTGCTCAAGCCTCAGCAGGGTCTTCTAACTATAGTGTTTCAGATTTTACTGGAGGTCTTGCTACTGGTAATTTTATTACTCAGTTGTCTGACTTGATGAAAGACCCTTCTTCTGTTATGAAGTTACCTGGGTTTGAGTTCTTGCAGAAACAAGGTATTCAGGGGGTTGAGCGTACCCTTGCTGCACAGGGTAGAACTGTATCTGGTAATGAGATGCTTGCTCTTCAAGAGCAGAGTCAAGGGTTGGCTAATCAACAGTATATGCAACAGTTAGGAATCCTGTCTCCTCTTGCTCAGGCACAGTCTGCTGAACAACAGAATATCTGGAGTGCCACTAACCAGATTGGTTCTAATCAGGCTATGAACAATGCTAATCTAGCTAACCAAACAGCCATATCCAACGCTGCTGCTAAACAACAACAGGAACAGTTTGCTGCTGACCTTCTAGCTAGACAGTACAATCAACAACAACAAACTCTAGGTGGGTTTGCTGGTGCTGGATTTAATCCTGCTACAGGAGCTGCTGCAGGGGAAACTGCGAAAGATGATGCCTGGACTGCAATCAATCAAGGAGTGGGAGCTTTGGCTTCATCTCCGGGACAACAAACAATAGCTAATCCTTCGGCATGGGGAATCGATTTGCCTTCAGCATCAAAGGCATCTTCAGGAGAAAGAGCTTTGGCTTCATCTCCGGGACAACAAACAATAGCTAATCCTTCCCTACCAGATGCGGTACCTGGAGCAATTGGTGTTGGTTCTGGTCTGTATGGCCCTGCTACAGGAAGCCCTCGGTCTGTTGCTCGAACAGCTATATAAGGAATATAGATATGCCTTTTTTGATGTCGGAAGTAGCACAAGGTTCAGATGCTGCTCTTAAGATTGCCCAGAACAGAGCTGAGAGTCCTTTGGTTGACCAGAGAGCACAAGCGTCTTTACTCAATGAACAATCAGTAGCTTCTTTTAATAAGGATAGAGCAACTACCTCTGGTCTTAACATGGCTGATTTAGCTAGACAGACTGAGATTTCTAATCAAGCAGCCCTTGGTGGTGGTCTAAGTACTCAAGCTTCTGTTCCTGATGAGTCTAAGGTAGAGTACAAGAACCTAGCTGAGAGTCTGGTTAGGACCTCTCCTGAGATTCAGAGAGCACAGAAAGAAGTTGCTTTACTGAATAAGAGGATTGAAGCTGTACGTTCTGACGATGACCTACGTAAGTCTCTTCTTAAACAGAGAGACGATACTGAGACAAGAATGAAAGACCTTCAAGCTACTCAGGAGAAACAACAGATTGATTTAGTTAAGAAACCACTTCAAAGTGCTTTCCTAGCTAACGACCAGTCTTCCTGGAACTCTGCTAAGGACCATCTTACTGAGGCCCAGAAACAGGTTATCAAATCTGCTGCTCTTGCTCAAGGTATGCCGGAAGACCAAGCTAAGGCTCTTGCTGAAATGGAAGGTGCTAGGTTTAGGAAGACACTACCAGAGAAATTTGGTGACTCCTCTCGTGTGTTTGTTGAACAACACCTTGCAGAACTCTCCTCTATGGAAGATACTTTTAAGCTTAGTAAAGAAGCTAGGGATAGAGAGAAGCATAAACTTGATATGCTTAAGACTAAGGCTGATATTGCTAAACTAGAGAAGGAAGCTGATAAGGGTACTAATGACCCTGAGAAGCTTGGTGATGCCCTCAAGAATTGGAATACTATTGCTAATACACAAAGTAACATTGTGAATAGGGATACTCCTATAGAACTTGAGTTGGCAGACGAAAGAATCAAAGCTGCAGAAGATGCCAGAGGGGGTTGGTTCCTAAGTAAAGGGGAAGAAACCAAACTCGATACTGAACTGAAAGCAGCTCAAGCTGAAAAGGATGCTATCCTAATCCGTAAGACTACTGCTGAACGTATGCTTGCTAAAGCACAGCAGAAGATGGAAGAAATCATTGCTATGTCTGAGGCTTCTGGTAAGCCTGTGGATAAAGACGCTCTCAAGCCTGCAGATAAACCTCTCACATCTTCTGACTACTCTCTCTCTAAAGAGATAGCCTCTGAGTTCGGGTCTATAGAAGCCTTTGTTCTTACTGCTAGAGAAAAGAATCCTAACCTAGCTGGTATGACTGATGCAGAAATCATACAGGTTGGAATCGACAACGGGGTTATTTCTAGAGTTGAAAAGAAATCTAAGGCTGACTTTGGAAAAGCTACTAAGAAATACCTACCAGACGCATAATTGAGGTAAAGAGATGGCATTCGATTTCTCAACATTAACACCAAAGGAAAGTAAGAAAGAGGAGGTTAAAAAGACCTCCTCTACTTCTTTCGACTTTAGTAAACTTACTCCTAAGAAACAAAAGAAAGAAGACATCTCTAAACTGGAATCTGGTACTACAGGTGTCTTAGAGAACCTTCTTCCCTCTGCCGCTGCTGTAGCGGGTGGAGCAGGTGCTATCACTGCCGGTGCTCCTTTGATTGCAGCATCCGGTCCCTTTGCTCCTCTTACCACTGTAGGTCTTGCTCTAGCTGGTGGTATTACTGGAGCTGTGGCTACTAGAACTGCACAGGATGCAGCTATGGAAGAGTTTGCTCCAGAGACCTATGCTCGTGCTCGTGCTGCAGAAGAAGCTAATCCTTTGTCCTATCATGGAGGTTCTCTAGCTTCTGTTGCTCCGTTGACTGGCGTAGGAGTTAAAGGACTTAAGACTATTGCTAATCTAAAGGTTAGTGGTAAGCCTATTGGTACGACTAAAGCTGTAGCTGGTACTGCTGGTGTAGGTGCTGGCTTTGAAGCTGGTAGTGAGTTGGCTACAGGACAGGAATTGAGTCCTGCTAAGATTGCTATGACTGCTGCGGCTGGTCCTATTACTCTTGGTAGTAATAGAGTTGGTAACTTTGTAGCTGGTATCAAAGAACCTAAGATTCCTTCTACACCAGAGACTAAACCTACTGACGTTCCTGTTACTGAGGCTGATATATATACTCCTAGTACTCCAGATGAGTATGTAATGAAGTGGCAGTCAGAGGTTAACCAAGAACCTAAACCTACTTCTCCTCTAGATATCCCACATACTCGTGGAGTTATCATGGACGGAGAGGTTCCTGCTATTCAGGAATCGGGTACCCCTAGAATTGCCAGAAGAGACACAGAGACAGGGGAAATCTTCTTAGACCCAGAGGCTGCTAAACTCTCGTGGGAGACTTCCTCTCCTACTGATAGACCCTGGATTAAAGAGAAGTTTGCTACTCCTGAAGAGTATGAACAGTTCCTGTTGTTGCATGAACAAGAACATAGCATCTCTCCTAAGAAAGAAGGAGAGACTGAGGTTGACTATGAAACTAGAATAAGTAGAACTGCAGAAGAGAAACTTAGAGAAGCTACTAAGAACCTACCTCCGGTTCTCCCTCAAGAGATTCCACATCCAGCTTCTGTTGTGAGTGGAGAAGACCTGTCTACCAAAGGTAAGACTGTACTTAAAGTTCATGGTCCAGAGGCTGCTAAGAAGTTCGTAGAAGACTATCAGAACTATCGTAATGAAAACTATGTAGAAGTTCCCAAGTACACAGAGAATGACCCCATGAACAATCATCCTCTGGCTGATTCTCTGTACAATCTGGATACTCTCGATAAGAGAGACCAATCTGTTGTTAAGACATTACTCTCTGAAGAACCGCAAGGGGTTATAGATAAGACGGTTGGTGGAGAAGCTCCCCCTAATTTGGCTGCTATGGGTATTACTGCAGAGAGAAGGAAAGACTGGTTTGCTTATCTTGACGGACAGATGAAGTTACCTCAGTCAGAGATAGACCTTATGAATAAGACTATCGCTGGCCTTAGAGAAGAACTTGCGGCTCTTGCTAAGAAAGAGGGTGCCACTCTGTCTGAGGACTACATGCCTAGACTCCGTTTGAGAGACCCTAAAGGTAGGTCTCTTAAGACTTGGTGGGAGGATATGACTAGAACTGAGGGAGCCTTTGCACAGAAGATGGCAGAGACCCCTGACGCTTTGGAAGAACGGAATCTGTTTGTCCTTGAGAAACAGGATGGTAGTAGAGCTGTAGTCCAGATTCGTAAGGATGGTATCTACTCTTATGATAAGGGTAAGATGAAGCTCCTGGCTAAAGGAGAGACTGCCCAGAAGCAGGTAGGTGATGAGTTCTTAGGAGGAAAACTTGTTGAAGCTAAGGTTCATGAGCTTGAGCATCACACTCCTTACAGATACTCTCATGACCCTGTTCTTAACATGCTGGTTCGTCTTAATGAACTGAAGTCTCTTGATAGAGCTAATACTTTTATCAAGGAGGTCACTGAGTCTCCAGCCTTTAAAGAAATTGGTATGGATGTTATCAATAAGGAGACGGGTAAGGTCAATGACGTACCTGCTGGTTGGAAGATACCAAAACACATTGACAGAATACCAATGCTTGCTGGTAAAGCTTTTCATCCTAAAACAGCCTATATCATAGAAGACTTTGCTAAGACTTGGGATAATACCATGATGCAGAAGCTTACCTCTGCTCTGATTAAGAACATGATGCTTAACCCCCTTCCTCACGTATTCAACGAGGCAATGCACTTGTACAATATCAGAGGAGCTTCCGGTTGGTTTACTCCCGGTGGGTTGTATAGATTCTTTCCTACTGCCCGTAAAGGTATGCAGGATGTGATGAATCAGAGTGAGCTGTATCGTGAGGTGATGAAAGAAGGTGGTTCTATTCTTGGTGCTGATGTCCGTAACAAAGACTTCATACGTGAGACTCTCGATAGAGCTGGTAAAGAAGCTCTAGGTAACCTTATGTTCAAGAAGGACCTGAAGTCTGTTGCTGCTAAGGTTGGGATGGCTCCTCTAGATTTGTACAATCGTTGGAGTAAGGCTTCTGGTAAGTTCATGTGGGTTACTCGTGATATGATGTACATGCAGATTATCAGAGAGACTATGTCTAGAAAGAACGTTGGGGTCAAGGAAGCTATCAATATTGTAGAGAAGCATATGCCGAACTACAGATTGCCTTCTGAGGTTGCAGGTTCTAGAAAGCTCTCTGAGATTCTTGGTAACCCTAACGTAGCAGTCTTTAGTAGATACCACTATGGTATGGTAAGGTCTCTTATAGAGACTGTGAAGGAAGCAAACCCTAAGAACCTTAAGACCCCGGAAGGACGTAAACAGTTCTTACACTCGATGGATGTTACTGCTGCTGTTGTTATTGCTTACGCAGCTTTGTATCCCTTGATGGATGCTCTGGCTAAGGCTACGTTCAACATGGAAGCAGAGCAGCGTAGAGCTGGTCCCTATCACTTGATACATGCTGCACATGAAGTAGAGTCTGGTAAGAAAGATATGCAAGCCCTGCTTGCTCCTGTCTTTACTTTCAATCCTATTCTTCTGTACTCGGGTCAGTTAGTTCTCAATAGACAGTTGTACTCTGGTAAGGAAGTGTATCATCCTAACGATACTGCTGGTATGATTGCTTCTGACGTAGCCGAGTACACAGCTAAGTCTGTTCCTCAGTACGGCCCTATGCAACAGGCGCAAGAAGATACAGAAGGGTTTAAGAAGACCTTTGCTAAACAATTGGATATCAAGTCTAAGACTAGAGAAGAGGTTAAGAAGCATGACTCTCGTGCTAAGTTCGTTGAACGTGAGCGTAAGAAACGTCTTCGTGAATACAAAAAAGGAAGAGATTAATGTCTAACCCGTTACCACCAATGCCACGAGACCCTATAGGGGAGAACCATAAGTGGAGAGAATGGTTTAATGTTGTCAGGAACTCCATTGTAGGAGTTGCTGGCAGTGTTCCTATTACTCATAATAGTTTATCTAGTACACAAGGAGGTACCTCTACAGAGAGGTATCACCTTACTCTTGACCAGCATACTAATCTTACAGATGCTGGGGAT
>Ga0326597_10013265_pt1 | contig 10838 bp, 10 predicted proteins | sample RVTome_12_FD_203789 | JGI IMG/M metagenome (GOLD analysis project Ga0326597, IMG submission 203789) | Soil microbial communities from uranium-contaminated site in the Upper Colorado River Basin, Wyoming, United States - RVT100D185 | ecosystem: Environmental > Terrestrial > Soil > Contaminated >... | reverse complement strand
GCTTCGAGGTGGGACACGAGAGCCTCCGTCGTGATACTGCCGGCGGCGGCGATGACACAGTTTTGCGGAACGTAACGACTGGTGTGGAAATCACGGAGGTCGGCCGCCGTCAGGGCCGTGACCGTGTCGCGGCTCCCGAGGATCGCATGCCCGTAGGGGTGTGATCCCCACAGGGTTCGGGCGTGGAGGTCATGGACCAGCTCCTCAGGATTGTCCTCCACGCCACGAATCTCCTCGAGCACAACGTTCTTCTCCATACGCAGGTCATCTTCGGTCAGGAGGGGACGGCGCACCAGATCGGTGAGGACGTCCACCGCTACCGGGAGATCGGTATCGAGAATGTGGGCTTGAAAGTTGGTGTGGTCGCGGGAGGTGTAGGCATCGAGAGAACCCCCACGACTCTCCAGCTCCCAGGCGATCTCGCGCGCTGTTCGGCGCTCCGACCCCTTGAAGACGAGGTGTTCCAGCAGGTGGGCGGTCCCCATTTGCGTGGGGACCTCATGGGCGCTACCCGACCGGACCCAGATGCCGATCGCCGTGGAACGCACGCCGGGCAACTGCTCGGCGAGCACACGAAGCCCGTTCGGCGCGACGCAACGGACCAGGCGCTCGTCGAGCTGTTCGAACTGCACCGGCTACTCCTTGGGCAGAAGAGCCTTGCGCGAGAGCTTCATCCGGCCTCGCTCGTCCACATCGAGCAGCTTGACCTTGACCATCTCGCCTTTCTTGACCACGTCCTCGGTGCGCTCCGTACGCGCGTGCTGCAGTTCACTGATGTGCAGCAGCCCCTCGACCCCGGGAATGATCTCGACGAACGCACCGAAGGCCGTAATGCTCTTGATCTGGCCCTCGTAGACCTTCCCGATTTCCGGCTCGGCCACGATGGCCGCCACCATCTCGCGGGCCCTCTCTCCAGCTTCCCCTCCCACCGCCGCGATCGTGATGATGCCGCTGTCCTCGACACTGATCCTGGCGCCGGTGGCATCCTGAATCCCGCGGATGGTCTTGCCCTTGGGACCGATGATGTCACCGATCTTGTCGGGCTTGATCTGTATCGTGATGATGCGTGGCGCGTAGGGCGAGAGTTCGGGCCGGTGGGTGGCAAGCACCTTCGCCATCTCACCGAGCACATGGAGCCGGGCGACTCGTGCCTTCTCGAGCGCGGTCGTCAGCAACCCCAGGTCCAGCCCCTCAATCTTGATGTCCATCTGGATCGAGGTGATCCCGTCCGCCGTACCGGCAACCTTGAAATCCATATCGCCGAGGTGATCCTCGGAGCCGAGGATGTCGGTCAGAATGGCAACCTTGTCACCCTCCTTGATCAACCCCATCGCGACACCGGCACAGGGAGCCTTCATGGGAACGCCGGCATCCATCAGCGCCAGCGACCCACCGCATATCGTCGCCATGGAGGACGACCCGTTGGACTCCAGAATCTCCGAAACCACACGCATGGTGTACGGGAAGCCCGCGAAGTCGGGCAGCAAGGGCTGGAGCGCTCGCTCCGCGAGTGCGCCGTGCCCGACCTCTCGACGACTGGTCCCCCGAATCATCCTCACCTCACCCACCGAGTAGGAAGGGAAGTTGTAATGCAACATGAACGACTTGGTGGTTTCGCCGACGACATCGATGCTGTCGATCCGCTGTTCGTCGTCACTGGTCCCAAGGGTGACGGCCACCAACGCCTGGGTCTCGCCGCGTGTGAACAAGGCCGACCCATGGACTCGGGGCAGCAGGGTCGTGTCGACCGAGATCGGTCGCACGGTGTCCGTGTCCCTGCCGTCCACCCGTTCGCCGGTGTCGAGGACCTGCGCCCGCATGAGTCGGTATTCGATGTCACCCAATGCGGCCGAAACCTCGCGCCGACGATCGGGGTAGGTCTCCGCCAGCTTGGCCTGGACCTCGTTCTTCACCTTGGCGGCCGCCTCTGCGCGTCCGGCCTTGTCCTTGGCGTTGATGGCCTTCTGCATCGCCTTCGTTGCCAAGCCCTCGACTTCCTTGACCAGGTCCTTGTCGACGGCCGTCGGTACCCATTCGATCTTGGGGCGACCTTCCTTCTTGATCACCTTGCCGACCACGCCGAGCAATTCCTTGATGCCCTTCTGGGCAACCCTGAGCGCCTCGACCATTTCCTTCTCACTGACTTCGAGCGCGCCACCTTCAACCATCACGATGGAATCCTTGGTCCCGCTGACCACCAGGTCGAGTGTCGAGAACTCCAACTGCTGGAAGGTGGGATTCAGGATCCAGTGTCCCTCGAACTTTCCGACCCGCACCCCGGCGATCGGCCCACCCCACGGCACCGTGGAAAGACTCAGCGCCGTGGAAGCCGCCAGCAGGCCCAGGACATCCGCGTCGTTCTCCTGGTCGGCGGAAATCACGGTCACGAAGACCTGCACTTCGTTCTGGAAGCCCTCTGGGAACAGGGGCCGGAGCGAGCGGTCAATCAGCCGACAGGCCAGGATCTCCTTTTCACTGGGCCGGCCCTCTCGTTTGATGAACCCTCCGGGAATCTTCCCCGCGGCGTAGGTCTTTTCCTTGTATTCCACCGTCAGCGGGAAGAACGGGAGGGTCGACGCGTTGGGCGACACGGTAATGGCCGACAAGACCATGGTGTTGCCAAACTGCATCATGACGGAGCCGGCGGCCTGCTTGGCCATCCGACCCGTTTCGATGATCAGGGGGCGGCCGGCAAATTCAGTTTCAATACGTTCCACGACGTGTAACCTCTTGTTGATATACGTGATGAACACAGGGCGCCCCGCACGTGTCGCGGGGGACGCCCCTCATGGTAGGATCTCCGACCTAGTGCCGGAGTCCGAGTTGTGCGATGAGGGAACGGTAGGTCTCGAGATTGATGCGCCGGAGGTAGGTCAGCAGGCGACGGCGCTGTCCAACCATCTTCAGCAGGCCGCGCCGGCTGTGATGGTCCTTGGGATGGGTCTGAAAGTGGTCGGTGAGAGATTTGATGCGCTCCGTGAGGACCGCAATCTGTACCGTGGTGGATCCGGTATCGGTCGCATGCGTCGCATGCTGCTCCAAGACCGCTGCTTTATCGAAACTCATTCATGCCTTCCCTGTCCGCGGCCATTTCCGCGATTCATTTCTTTGTAAACCATTGCAACAGGCAAGTATAGCAGGCAAGGCATCCCGCAGCAAGACCGTCACGTCTGGAAGATTCTGAAGAGGTCGTTGGAGATCGCCAGAACCATCAACAACCCCACGAGGACCAACCCGATGGCCGTGAGGCCTTGCCGGAGCCTCATGGGCAGGGGCTTTCGGAGAATCGCCTCCCCCACGAGGAACAGGAACTGACCCCCATCGAGGACCGGGACCGGTAGCAGGTTGACGACCGCCAGATTGACCGAAATCAGGGCCATGAACATCAGGAAGTCGATCCACCCCCGCCGGACCGAGGCCGCGGCAGACTGGGCGATCATGATCGGGCCTCCGACCTCGCGGGCCGAGACTCTTCCGGTGGCCATCCCGCGAACCAAACGAACGATCAGGGTTGTCGTTCCCAGGGTGGTCCGGGCGCCAGCGGTCACGGCCTCCGAGAATCCGAGGGAGACAAACGCCAGCGGCGGCGTCTTGTTCCATGCCCCGATCCGCCCAACGATGCGCGACTCTCCCGCCGCGGTCACCACGGTGTCCAATGCCGTCGTCAGGGTCACTTCTTCCCGCCCCGAGGCACGCCCTACCAGCAGACGCACCGTGGCCCCAGGCAAGGTATCGAGGTACGTCACCATGTCGTGCCATTGAAGGACTGGAGCGCCGTTGACACTCAGGACCGTGTCATCCGGGGCCAGCCCCGCCTGGGCCGCCGGGGATCCGTCGACGAGTTCCCCGATAATGGGATCCGAAAACGGCTGGAGTGCGGTGGCAGCCTCGACCCGTTCCCTCAGCGCATCACGGTGCAGGGACAGCACCACCGGGTCGCCCTTCTCGAAGACGAGGACGACCGAGTCGCCTGGTGCGTCCTGGATTCCTTCGAGAATGTCCTCCCACGATTCTACTTCTCGGCCACCCGCGCTCAGGACCCGGGTGCCTGATGGGATGTCGCGAAGGGGTTCGGCCCCAACCGGCAGAGCCGAATCCGACACGAACCCAATCGTGGTTGTCTGTAGGGTCGGCCGGCCCGCACCGAAGTAGACACCGGAAAAGACCAACCAGGCGAAGAGGACGTTCAGGGCGACCCCCGCGAGGATCACGATCATGCGTTTCCAGACGGGCTGCGCCTCGAAGGTCTCGGAGTCCGGCACTTTGGAGATGTCGATCGCACCGCCCTCGAGAGCGTCTCCTGCCATTTCCTCGCGACTGGCCATTTTCACGTAGCCGCCCAAGGGCAGCCAGGAAATGGTGTACTCCGTCCCGCCGCGAACCCTGGTCAATGCCGGGATCGGCTTGCCCATTCCCACCGAGAACCGGAGCACCCTGATCCCGGCCCATTTGGCCGCAAGGAAGTGCCCGAGTTCATGGACGAAGACGAGGACTCCCAAGACGATGATTAGCGACCCAATGGTCAACAAGAGACCGCTCACGCCAAGACCTCCATGGCCCGGGTCCGCGCCCAGGCATCCGCTTGATACAGGGTTTCAATGCTCGTTGCAGGGACCACGACGTGTTCCCCACATACCTGTTCCAGGGTATCGGCGATACGTGAGAACGGGATCCGCTCCTCGAGAAACGCGCCCACCGCTACCTCGTTCGCGGCGTTGAACACCGCCGGACTCGTTCCTCCCCTGCGCCCCGAGGCCACGCCACACTCGAAGGCCCGGAACACATCGGTCCGTACCGGCTCAAAGGTAAGGGCTCCAATCGCCACGGGATCGAGCCGACCGATGCCGGAGTCGGCGAGCCGCTCGGGGTATGTCAGTGCGTACAAGATCGGCAACTCCATTGATGGCAATCCAAGCTGGGCCAGGATACTACCATCGGCGAATTCCACAAACGCATGGATGATACTTTGCGGATGGACGACGACCTCGACCTGATCGAAGTCCAGCCCGAACAAGAAATGTGCTTCGATCACCTCGAGGGCCTTGTTGGCAAGCGTCGCGCTATCGACCGTGATCTTGTCACCCATCCTCCAGGTCGGGTGCCGGAGCGCCTCCGCACGAGTCGCCCGAGCTACGCGTTCCGGGTCCCACTCCCGAAAGGGTCCCCCCGATGCGGTGAGAATCAGGCGAGTTGGGGTCTCGTCCGTCCCGGCAAGGCACTGCAGCACCGCACTGTGTTCCGAATCGACCGGGACCAATTCCCCTCCCCCTTCCCTGGCCGCACGAAGGACCAGTTCGCCCCCCACCACCAGCGACTCCTTGTTGGCCAGAGCCACGCGTTTGCCCGCGCGCAAGGCCGCGAGAGTGGCATCGAGCCCGGCGAATCCCACAACGGCATTGACCACGATGTCGACGTCGGGATGAGTTGCTGCCTCGATCAGGCAGCCCGGACCCTTGCCATCTACGAGTCCGACGAACTCGGGGTTCCAGGTCACCCGCTGGGCGTCCAACAAGTCGGCGTTGCTACCGGCGGTCAAGGCAATGACCCGGAATCTGTCGGTTTGGCGCTTGAGAACCTCCAGGGTGGCCACCCCGATCGAACCGGTGGACCCCAGGACCGCCACCCCGCGCATCAGAGAATGCCGAAGTAGCGGTAGAGAATGGCCGAGAGAGGGATGACGAAGTAGAGGGAGTCGAGTCGGTCGAGGATGCCGCCGTGCCCGGGGAGGATGTGTGAGGAGTCCTTGACCCCGGCCTCACGCTTGAACAGAGACTCGGTGAGGTCACCCAACTGACCGGCGATTCCCACGACGGCGCCCACGATCAGTGCCTGGAACGGACTCACCGGCACATCCCACCGTGCGAGGACGAGCACCTGGATGGCCGGTGCCGCAATCAGCGCGGCCAGCAGGCCTGCCACCGACCCGGACCAGGTCTTTCCCGGGCTGATCGTCGGGGCCAGCTTCGGGCCTTTGAGTCGGCGCCCGAACTCCATGGCCGCCGCATCGCAGACCCAAGTCGTCACGATCGGGAAGAGCAGCAACAGTGCTCCAGGGATCGACCGCTCGCCGTACCCGGTCGCGTGCCGAATGATCATGGCAAACGAGAGGAGACCGCCGGCGTAGAGGGTCGCGAGAAGCGTCACCGCCGCAGAGGATAGGGGCTTCTTCTTGGGTCCGCGACGCCACAAGGCGTGCAGCAGGATGACGAGGAACCACACTACCACGGCGTAGGGCCAGGAGGCCAGGTCGTTCCGCCCAGTGGCGACTCCCCAGGCCAGAACCGGGAGGACCGCCGCCGAGCCCACCGCACCGTAGCGCCAGGGGGTGATCCCGTCTTGGCGGGCCAGGCGCACGATTTCGCCGGCACCCAGCCCTGCCAGAAGTAATAGGAGTACCGCGAGCACCGGACCGCCATACCACGCGGCGGCGATGGCAAGTGGAATCGCCACGATCGCGACTCCGATCCGCTGGATCATTGCGCTCGCCACGATGGTCTAGACCAACACGCGCCCGAACCGTCGCTCACGGTTCTGGTAATCGCGGATCGCCTCGAAGAGATGAACCCGGGTGAAGTCAGGCCACAGCACTGGCGTGACATAGAATTCGGCGTAGGCCAACTGCCAGAGCAGGAAATTCGACAGCCGGAATTCGCCCGACGTCCGAATCAGGAGGTCGGGATCGGGCAGCCCCGCGGTGTACATGTTGCTGGCGAGCGCGTCCTCCGTCACCTCGGATGCCAGGCGCCGTCCTGCCGCAACTTCTTCAGCGAGGAGCCGTGCCGCGCGTGTGATCTCGGCGCGAGCCCCGTACGAAATGCAGAGGTTGAGGGTGAGTGCTGTGCCTGAGGCGGTGTCGGCCATGAGGCGATCGACCGCAGCCCTCGCCGCTGGACTGAGACGTTCGATCTCACCCAGGATGCGTACCCGCACCGCTTGGCTCTTGAGTTCCGCCGACTCCCGGGCGATGTACTCCTCCAACAGCAACATCAGGGCATCGATTTCCTCCGGCGGTCGCTGCCAATTCTCCTGGCTGAACGCGAAGAGCGTGAGAATCTCGACACCCGCGTGCAATCCACCTTCGACGATCTCGCGGACCGCCGCCATGCCTGCCTGATGTCCGGCCGGTCGGGGAAGATCACGGGCCTGCGCCCAACGGCCATTCCCATCCATGATGACGGCGATGTGAGCCGGCACCTGGCCGTGGAGCCGAAGTGCCACGAGGAGTTCGTCGCCCTGGCTGCTCACACTTCCATGATCTCGGCCTCTTTGGCCGTCATGAGGTCATCGATCAGTGACGTGATTTCGTCGGTCAGCTTTTGCACCTCCTTCTCACCGTGGCGCTTGTCGTCCTCCGAGACGTGCTCCAATTTCTTGATGGCCTGGATGGCTTCGTGCCGGTGGTGTCGCACCGCGATTCTCCCTTCCTCACAGAGCTTATTCACGACCCTGACCAGATCTCTGCGCCGTTCCTCGGTGAGCGCCGGCAGCGGGACCCGAATCAGTCCGCCCTGTGAGGCCGGATTGAGACCCAGGTCGCCATCGCGGATGGCTTTCTCGATGGCGGGGGCAAGCGACTTGTCGAATGGCTGGACGGTGAGCAGGCGTGGTTCGGGTGCCGACACCATGGCAACCTGATTGAGCGCCATGCTGCTGCCATAGGCATCGACCCGAATGAGGTCGAGGAGGGATGTCGTGGCCTTCCCACTGCGAATCGTTGACATCTCCCGTTTGGTATTCTCGACGGCCTTCCCCATGTCCTCTCGGGCAGTGCGGAGTGCACTCGCGATATCAGTCATCGGACGATCGTCCCAACCCGTTCACCATCCAGAATCTTCTGGATGGCACCAGGCTGCTGGATGTTGAAGACGACGATCGGGAGGCCATTGGCTTGGCAGAGTCCGAACGCATTGGCGTCCATAACGGCGTAGCCATTCACGATCGCCTCCTGGAAGGTGAGTTCCGGGAGGAACGTGGCAGAGGGGTCGATCTTGGGGTCTCCGGTATATACCCCATCAACGTTGGTCGCCTTGAGGAGGACCTGCGCCTCGATTTCGAGGGCCCGGAGGACCGCCGCACTGTCGGTCGAAAAATAGGGATTGCCGGTGCCGGAGGCGAAAATCACCACTCGACCCTTGTCGAAGTGCCGTATGGCGCGCCGCCGGATATAGGGCTCGGCCACCGATTCCATGCGGACAGCCGTCATCACGCGGGTATCGAGCCCTTTGTGTTCGAGAATGTTCTGCAGTGCCAGGGCGTTGATGACGGTGGAGAGCATCCCCATGTAGTCGGCGGTGACCCGATCGAGTCCTTCCTTGCTCGCCGTCGTCCCCCGGATGATGTTGCCCCCACCGACGACCAACCCGAGTTCCACTCCGGTGCCCCGGACCCGACAGATTTCCTCCGCCAGGCGGTCGATTACTCCAAAATCGAGCCCCACGCCGTGCTCCCCGGCCAACGCCTCACCGGAGAGCTTGAGGAGAATCCGCCGGTAAGCGAGCGCCATCAGCTCTCGCCCACCTGGAGTCGAACGAAACGAACGACGGACACCGTGGTCCCGACCGTCTTTGCGGCATCGGCCATCAGGGTGTGGATCTGCTTCTTGTCGTCCTTGACCCAGCCCTGGTCGACCAGGACCTGCTCCGCGATGAACTTCTTCACTTTCCCCTCCACGATCTTGCCTCGAACCGCTTCGGGCTTCCCGCTCTCCGCCGCCTGTTCCTCGGCAATGCGGCGCTCCCGCTGGATGACCTCGGCGGGAATATCCTCCGCCAGGACGGCGAGCGGGTTCGCGGAGGCGACGTGGAGCGCGAGTTCACGGGCGAGTTCACGGACCGTCTCGCTTCTGGCCGCCTCTTCCGTTTCCGACGCGAGTTCGATCAACACACCGACTTGCTGGTTGTGATGAAGGTACAACCCGACCGTTCCGGTCGCACCAGGTGCGTACTTCACGGCGTCCTTGACCGCTACCATTTCTCCGGTCTTCGCGGAGGTCTGCTTGACCCGATCGGCGACGGTTTCACCGGTGGTCCCCGCAGCCTGTTGGGAGAGGAACTCCTCAAGCGACATCGGCGGAGAGTCGGCCAGTTGCCCCAACAGGGCGGTGGCTACCGCACCGAATTCCTCGGTCCGCGCGACGAAGTCGGTCTCTGAGGTCAATTCCAGGATCGCCCCCGCACTCGCGTCGGCGTTGAGCCGGCCGACGACCAGGCCCTGCGAGGTCGACCGTCCCGTCCGCTTTTCGGCTTTGGCGATCCCCTTGGAGCGTAGGAGTTCTGCGGCGCGCGACATGTCGCCCCCCGCTTCTTCGAGCGCCCGCTTGCAATCCATCATTCCGGCCGCGGTGCGAGCCCGGAGTTCGGCAACGTCTTTGGCACTAATTTTAGTCTGCGTCATGGTCTCCCAATCTTGGTTCGACATCTCGTCATGATACAAAGACCGCCGCCCACAGCCTCACGGGGCGGGTGAGCGGCGGCCATCGATCGGCATGCACGGTCAGGCGGTGGCGTCGCTCGGGGTAGCCGGTGCAGATTCGACGACCGTGTCCGGGACGTCTTTCAGCCGCGCCGCAATGGCTTCCGGCTTGGGCCGTCTCTTGCGAACCGTACGTCGGCGCCGGCGATCGGCATCGACATCTCCTTCGGTCCCGGCGTCGGTGCTGTAGGTCTCCGCCTCCAAATCGTCCACCGTTTCCCGCGTGGGGGCCTGGAGACGTGCTTCCTTGATCGTATCGCTCAGCACCGAAGTGATCAGAGCGACCGACCGGATAGCGTCATCGTTGCCCGGAATCGGCAGGGTAATCAGCTCCGGGTCCGAATTGGTATCGACGATCGCCACCACCGGAATCCCCAGCTTGTTGGCCTCGGCGATCGCAATCCGTTCCTTGCGCGAATCCACCACGAAGAGCGCCCCGGGCAGACGGCCCATGTTCTTGAGGCCTTCGAGATTCCGGTTGAGCTTGTCCCGCTCGCGTTCGAACATCAGGCGCTCTTTCTTGGTGTAGTTGGCGAAGTCGCCGTCGAGCGCGCCCTGCTCGAGGTCCTTGAGCCGCCGAATCTGCTTCTTGATCGTCTGGAAATTGGTGAGGGTCCCGCCCAGCCACCGCTCGGTCACGTAGAACGCTCCGCAATCGGCCGCCTCGCTCCTGACCAGGAGTTTCAGTTGCTTCTTGGTACACACGAAAAGGACACCATCACCACGCATGATGATGGGACGGAGCAGTTCCCGCGCCTTTTCCAGTTGCTTCAGGGTCTTCTGGAGATCGATGATGTAGATCCCCGAGCGCTCCGCAAAGATGAAGCGGCGCATCTTGGGGTTCCATCGACGGGTCTGGTGTCCGAAGTGGACTCCCGCCTCGAGCAGATCCTGAATTGATGGTTGTGTCGTTTGTTCTGTCGTCATCCGGTGCCGCAAGTCCTTCCTCATCGGGTTAGTCGTCCACCGCCATCACCTTCCCACTCGATCCTCCTTCTCAGGAGGGCACCCTCGCGGGAATCCGACGGTGTGCGTGATCGCCTGCCCCATCGTGGGGCGCGGCGGGTTCTCCGGTTACCGCTTGGAGAACTGGAAGCGCTTCCGAGCGCCCGGGCGACCTGGCTTCTTCCGCTCGACCGCCCTCGCGTCCCTGGTCAAGAAGCCGGCACTGCGCAGCTTGGCGCGATGCATCTCATCGGCCTTGACCAAGGACCGGGCGATCGCCAACCGCATCGCCCCCGCCTGTCCGGTCGTCCCACCGCCATCGACGTGGGCGCGAACGTCGAATGCACCCAGGGTATCTGTCGTGGTGAAGGGCTGCTGGATGTGTGATACCAGCGAACTGCGAGGGAAGTAGTCCCCGAGCG
>Ga0326597_10013263_pt1 | contig 10839 bp, 7 predicted proteins | sample RVTome_12_FD_203789 | JGI IMG/M metagenome (GOLD analysis project Ga0326597, IMG submission 203789) | Soil microbial communities from uranium-contaminated site in the Upper Colorado River Basin, Wyoming, United States - RVT100D185 | ecosystem: Environmental > Terrestrial > Soil > Contaminated >... | reverse complement strand
GACCGCAGGATTCGCCGAAGCTGTGCAGCCGGTCGCGTTGGTGGTGCTCCAGTTGAGCGTCGACGAAGCGTCGCTCTCAATAATGGTTGGACTCGCGCTCAGCGTCACCGTCGGCGTGCCGGACGGGCCGACCGTCACACTCACCGTCTGGCCCGCGCTGCCGCCCGCCCCCGAGCAAGTCAGCGTGAAGTTGGTGGTCGCAGTCAACGCCCCGCTCGACTGGCTTCCGCTGATCCCTACACTGCCGCTCCAGCCGGCCACCGCAGGATTCGCCGAAGCCGTGCAGTCGGTCGCGTTGGTGGCGCTCCAACTGAGCGTCGATGAAGCGCCGCTCGTGATAGTGGTCGGATTCGCGCTCAAAGTCACCGTCGGAGGAGGCGGCAACACCGTCACGGTCACCGTCTGTCCCGTACTGCCGCTTGCTCCCGAGCAAGTCAGCGTGAAGTCGGTGGTCGCGGTCAACGCCCCGCTCGACTGGTTTCCACTGATCCCTACGCTGCCGCTCCAGCCGACCACCGCCGGGTTCGCCGAAGCCGTGCAGCCGGTCGCGTTGGTGGTGCTCCAGGTGAGCGTCGACGAACCGCCGGTCGTAATACTGGTCGGACTCACGCTCAGCGTCACCGTCAGTGTCCCGGGCGGCGGGGACGGCGGCGACCCGCCGGCTCTGGTTGCGTCCTGCTCTGTTCCATCAGAGCCGACATCGGAAGCACCGCAGCCGACGATTGCGCCAACAAGCGCGGCTAACAAAAACGCGGCGCGACAACGCTGCACAATGTTCCTGCGATGTGTCGCGAGTGCGATACCTGCGCTCAGCGCTTCAGTACGTCCTTGCATTGCTGCCTCGGATATCCTGGCAGTCATGTTGCCCGCTACGCATTAACATGATCTGTGCCCAGAGAAGCGTCACCAGGATTACAGAAATTGGCACTACATGCGGATCCTAACATCTCATCACAATTGTCCAGCGGAGGATTTCACGATCATCGCCGATCTTCGCTTGGGAACGCCGCAAAAGTCGCATGATGAGGAGGTGCTGTCGTCTGCAGGTGACATGTGTCACGCGCGCTGCTGGCGAATCGCGTCTTCGTATGCATTGCGATATTTGGTTGCCGCGCCATGCCAAGAGAATCCGCGAATGGACGCCGCAATTTGCGCTTCATCCCAGCGGTGATCAAGTGCCAGGCCCAGGGCCGCGGCAAGCTGATCGGCATCATTCGGATCGACAAGCATGCCGGCATCCGCGTGGACTAGGTTAGGAATCGCGCCCACGCGCGAGGCGACGACGGGGCGACCGCAAGACAAAGCCTCCAGAACCACGTTCGGGCAACCCTCACGCACGCTCGGCAGGCAGAACACGTCGCAGGCGGCGAGCCAGACCGGGACGCGATGGTGATCTTCGCGGCCCACGAAGCGTACGCAGCCGTCGATCCCAGGTCCGCCTGACTTCGCGCGCAGCGACTCGAGCAGAGGCCCGTCGCCTACGAGATAGAGCTTGAAATCGCGTCCCTTCTGGTGCAGCCGGCGCGCAGCTTCGACCAGAGTTGGCAGTCCCTTTTCCTCGCTGAGGCGGCCCACGTAGACGATCGCACGCCCTTCAGCAGGAAGGCCAAGCACGCTTCGCGCCGTTGCCTTGTCGCGCACGCAGAACAGGTCAGTGTCCACTCCATTAAGTGTTGTAGCAATGCGCGAAGGCGGTATCCCTTCCGCGACCATTCGCTCCCGCAACTCTTCCGAGACGGCCGTAATCGCCGGCGAGCGCCGAAGCAGCGCGAGGATCTGCCCGCGCTTGGCTCGCTCGTCCAAGAACAGGTTCACGTCGCAGCCCAGCGCTGTCGGCACCACCGGAATGCCCAGCAGCCTTCCGATCCAGCCGGCGGCGACCGCGTCCGGATACAGCCACATCGGATTGATGACGCCGAACTTCTTGCGGCGGTGCAACCGCCACACCGTGGCCAACGTGCCGAGAAACATCAGCACGCCGAGCATCGGTTCCGATATCCTGGGCAGCATCGGGTACTTAGGCGAATACACATGGATGCCGCGAACGTCGTACTCGGTCGGCACAAGCGCGAAGCCGTACCACTGCGTGAAACGCCGCAAGATCGGCCAGCGCGGGAACCACGGCAGCGGGCATACCACCGTCAGGTCGCACAATTCGCGAATCTCCTGGGCCAGTTGCCAGGTGAAGATTCCGCGCGTCGGGTCCTGCGGCGTGGGAAAGAGATTCGTGAAAAGCAGCACGCGCAGCCGCGACCCTTCCATGGTGTTGGCGCTCATCGGTCGACGTACTTGCGATGCCACAATTCGAGCGTCAGCAGAGAAAAGATCCGCCGGCTCAGATCCTCGGCACCGGCCCGATGCCGCAGCAGGACGTGCCTGAGGTACTCCGGGCGAAAGTAGCCGCGCGACAGCGTTCGTTCATCCAGCAGGATATCCCGCACGCGCTCGAACAAGGGCCCGCGGAACCACACCGCGATCGGCACCGGAAAGCCTTTCTTCTGGCGGTAGATGATCTCCCGCGGCAAATACCGCTCCATGACTTTCTTGAGCAGATGCTTGCCCTCCTTGCCGTTGCGCCGCATGCGATCCGGAAGCGCTGTAGCGAACTCCAGGAGGTGGTGATCGAGCATCGGCACGCGCAACTCCAGCGAGCAGGCCATGGTCATCTTGTCGGCCTTGAGCAGAAGATCGTCTGGCAGCCAGCTTTTCAGGTCGACGTAGGTCATGCGGCGCAGATCCGAGCCTTTCTCGAGCGCACCAAACAGGGCCTCGAAGTGCTCGCGGACTGAATCGCCGACCCGCGCATGAAAATGCTCAACATACATCCGCTTCTTGATGGACGCGGTTACGTCGTTCGAAATGCCCCAGTAGCGTTTGGCCAAAGGCGTGCCGATCCAGTCCCAGTACTTCAGCAACTTTTCGGACCCTATGGTCCGTTCGCCGGCCCAGCGACGCAGCGAGCGCGGCAAGACGCGGGCAAAGGCGTGTAATCGATCCACCTTGGGCATGATCCGGTAGAGCGGATAGCCGGCGAGAATTTCGTCACCGCCCTCACCGGATAGAATCACGGTCACGTGCTCGCGCGCCAGTTTCGATAGCTGGTAGAGCGCCACTGCGGCGCTTTCGACGATCGGCTCTTCCGTGTGCTCCAGCAGCAGGTCCAGGGAGTCGAAGAATTCCCCGGATTCGAGAATGAACTCGTGGTGCTCGGTGCCGAACGCCTTCGCCACCACCCGGGCGTACCCGAGTTCGCTCGATTCCGGATCGTCGCGGTAGCCCACCGAGAAGGTCTTGACCGGCGCGTCCGTCAAGCGGCTCATGAAAGCCACCACGCTGCTGGAGTCGAGCCCGCCGCTCAGAAACGCGCCCAGTGGCACGTCGCTCATCAGGCACAATCGCACGCTTTCCATCAGCAGCTGCTCCAGCCGCTCTTTGGCTTCGTCGAAGGGGATTTCAAGCATGGGAACGCTTTCGATGCCCCAGTAACGGCTGACGCTGTGGCGCCCCCGTTCGCGCGCTAGGGTGTGGCCCGGCGGGAGGCGGCGAATCCCCTGGAAGAGGGTGCGTTCGCCCGGCACATAGCCGAGCGATACGTAGAAGTCGATCAGGTCCGCATCGACGGCGGGCTTGCCCCCCAGGGCGCGCAGGATCGGCTTCACCTCGGACGCGAACAAGAGCCGCTCGCCGTCGACGTGATAGTAGAGCGGCTTGATGCCGAGCCGGTCGCGGGCCAGCAGCAGCCGGTCGCGGGCGATGTCGTAGACCGCGAATGCGAACATGCCGCGAAAGCGCGTCGGGCATGAGTCGCCGTACTCCTCGTAAGCGTGGACGATCACTTCCGTGTCGGAGTGGGTGCGAAACCGGTGGCCCTTTGCCTCCAGCTCGGCCTTGACTTGCTGGAAATTGAAGATCTCGCCGTTATAGACGACGACGACCGACCCGTCCTCGTTGAACAGGGGCTGCTTTCCGCCTTCGAGATCGATGATCTTCAGCCGGCGATGCCCGAGCGCGACGTGGCCGTACACGAAATAGCCCTCGGCATCCGGGCCGCGATGCGCCATCGCCCGTGTCATTGCCTCGATCAGGGCGCGAGCGGCCGTGGCCGGAGCTCCCGAAACGATTCCGGCTATGCCGCACATGTGGGGATGCGCCGCCTGGTCATTTCCGAAGCTCGTCCCTGTCGATATGGGCTGCGCGCAGTATCTGTCTCGCGTTGCACTCCCAGGTGTGCTCGCGCGCCAGCTTCTCAAAGGCGCACGTGGCGATCTCCTTGCGCAGCTCGATCGAGGCGAGGAATGCCTCGATCTGCGCCACGAACTCGCCGAGATCGAGAGGCGAAAAGAGGAGCGCCGTTCGCCTGTCGACGTGCACATCCTCGATCGGGGGCAGCCGCGGCGCGACGATGGGCACCCGCAAGCCCATGTACTCGAACATGACGATGGGAGATCCGAACTCGTTCGAGTGCGGCAGCACCGCCACGTCGCCCTGGCTCAGGTACCCCAGCACCTCCTGCCGCGGCACGGCGCCGGCAAACACCGCGTGCCCGCTGAGCCGAAGGGCGTCTATCCGCTGGCGCGCCCTGGCCAGCACCGGCCCGTCGCCGACGACCAGCAGGCACACATGCGGAAACGGTACCACGAGCCGTGCCAGCGCCTCGACGAGAAAGTCGAGGCGGTCCCACGCATCGAACCAGCCCGCAACCACGATGACCTGCCGGCCGTTCAGCCCGAGCCGCGCCGTGAGCGTCGCGTCGCGCTGCACGCCGGCGAATTTCTCTAAATCCACTGCGTTTGGCACCACTCGCACGCGATCCGGCGGCACGCCGCGGGCCAGCACCCTGTCGCGCAGGTGGCTCGAGACGGCCAGGATGCCCGCGCAGCGGTGAAACAGGGCTTGCTCGAATAGGGCGCACGCGCGACCGAAGGTCTGGCGCCGCGCCCGGCCCCGGATGCCGCTGACTTCATTTGCCTCGAGAATGAAAGGGACCTTGTGCTTTGCGGCCTTCAGGGCGCCGGCGACGAGGAAAAAGGCGTAGCGCTCGTACACGATGTCATAGCGGCCCGCGGCCAACTCACGTTCCAGCCGGCGCGCAGCCGCGAAGTTGTACCCCATCTCGGCGAGCTCGAAGAGCGCGTTCGGCAGGTAGCGACTGATCCATTTCCACGCCGTTTGCACGCCGCGCGTCGGCACCCGCGACTTGTCCACCGGCGCCGCGCCTGCGCTGGCGAGCGGATCGATTCCTGCGGGCGACAGCACCGTCACCTCGTGCCCCATCCTTTCCAACGCGTGGACGATGCTGGTGATGTGAACGCCTTCGGCGCCGCGTCCTTGCGTGCGGTGATGGTAGAGAATGCGCAAGGATCGCCCCGCTGTCGTCACTTCAGGCTGCGCGGTAGACCTGCTCATACCGGAAAACCATGGTTTCGATGGAGAACTCCGCTTCGAGGTAGCGCCGTCCCTCGCTGCCGAGTTGCGCCCGCAGATCCGGCGACTCGATGAGGGAGCGCAGGGCGCGCGCCATGGCGCCGGTGTCTCCCGCCGGCACCAGCAGGCCCGTGAGTCCGTCCCGTACGGTCTCGGGCATGCCTCCGACCCGCGTTCCCACGACCGGCAGCCCGGCGCGCATCGCTTCCAGCACGGCGATCGACACGCCTTCGTGGTCCGATGAAATCACGAAAGCGTCGCTTGCCGCCAGAAGCTCCGCGACGTCGTGCCGGAATCCCAGGAATTCGACGCGGCGTTCCATTCCCAGCTCGCGCGCCAGTGCCTCGAGCGCGGCGCGCTCCGGTCCGTCGCCCACCAGCAGCAGTCGGGAGTGCCGCTCCCCAGTGGCATGGAACGCGCGAATCATCGTCTTGTGGTTCTTTATTTTCGCAAGGCGACCGACGGAGATGAACGTCACGCCGCCATCGCGGGCCGCGCGTCGCTGCGCGGCGCTCCCGATGCGTATGCCATTGTGGATGGTGGTCATGCGCCCGACCCCGATGCCAATGTCGTCGCGGATGTACGCCTGAATCGAGTCGGCCACGGTTACAAGCTTCGCAAACCCGCGGATCGCGTGTCGCTCCAGCGCGTGCCGGAGCGCGAGCTTCAGCCGCGAGCGCCAACCGGGCGCGTAGGCCGGGTAGGGACCGTGCACCGTGTGCACCAGGACAGGGGTGCGCGCGAGGAATCCGGCTAGCGCGCCTTCCAGGAATACGCCCCACTCGTGCGTGTGCAGGACCTCGATGCGCGAGGCCCGGACGATGCGCCCAAGCCGGAACGGCAGCCAATAGTCATTGCCCTCGCCCTTTCCCAGGCACAGCACGGGGATTTTGGGATCGACGCTGCGCGCCAGGTCGCCGCGGCGCTTGACGCAGCAGATGGTCACCTGATGGCGCGCGGCCATCTCGTTGGCGAGGTCAATGGCCACCTTCTCCGCGCCGCCGAATTCCAGCGACTCGATGACGTGCAGTACGCGCAGCGGACGGCAGGCCGCCTCGGGTCGGTTCATGGGCAGGTCGCCAGTTCCCGGATCTTGCTGTACATTTCCCACGCGGTGACGTAGCGCAATGTGCCGCCGTCATCGCGCCGGTACTGCCTCTCCAGCTCGCCCCAGAGCCGCTCGAAGCCGCTTTCGGCGAACAGCATCTGCATCGACTCTTCCGTGGCGCCGTGGGTGTGGACCTTTATGAAGACGTGCTCCTCGGCGCCCCTGACACAGATTCCGCAGTTGCCCCAGAGGCGCACTCGATGCGGCGTCGGCGGAGCGTCGCTGGAGAGTTCCGCGCTTTCGATTTTCGGCAGCAGGCCGTACTTGGCGTCCTTCCAGTTCAGCGTCAGCGGGCCCTGAATGAGCAGCAATTCACCCGGATCGCCCCAGCGACCCACGCGGACGTCCCGACCGCTGTCGTGGGACTTGCGCCGGCCGGGACGCCCACGGGAAAAATAGATCGAATTGATCTTTCGCGTTTGCGTGTCGCTAGGAGCCGAGGGCATGGTCATGTCCGCGCAGCAGCCCGTGTCGGCCAGGATGCCGATTTCGTTGTCGACGCCGCATAGGCGGCCGTCGGGGCTCGAGTTGTCGAGCGCCCAATTGCCGTGGATGAAGCAGTACAGGATCTTCCCGGTGGCCGGATCCTTTCGCAGCAGGCCGTGACGCTCATGCAGTGCTGCGGCGTAGCGGGTGATCACGCCGCGCAAGTTGTCCGGCGCGTCGTTGTCGTGGTGCAGGTGAATCTCTACGTCGCCCAGGCGCCTTTCGCACAGCTGTCGAATCTGGTCGAGGAGCTCGGCATCATATTCCTCGGCGGGGTAGAAGAACGTGTGCTTGGGGGAATTGCCGAAGCTGTCCCGGTGACGCGAGGCGACGCGCGGATAGCGTTCGATCCAATGCCTGACGCGCTCGCGCGCCCGTGCCCGGTCGGCCCCTCCCCCATAGGGCTCGTAGTGGTCGGCGAAGCAGAAATAGACGTGCCGCACGCGCACTTTACGGCGAAACAGCCGGGAACATTGCCAGAGGCAATAGGAGTACAGCCAGTACTGCAGGTTGCGCGAGCGCACCAGATGCAGGAACACCGCGCAGGCGCCCAGCAACAGGGCACCGCTGACCCAAATGATCGACGTCACCGCATTGCCTCGCGGCGATAGTTTGTCGCCTGCAACCGGTCGCCGGAGCCGCGAACGGCAATTGGCGGCATAGGGCGGGGCAGAGACGGCGAGGCGGACGGTTTCCGGATCCGCGCCGCTTCAGCCGGAACCCAGGCGGCGCTTGACCGCCGCGTCCAGCGGCTTCACCGCGCTGTCGCCCTGCGCGAGGCCCCGCAGGTGCATCTCGATGGCCGTCAAGCTCGTGGCGATGGATTCGAACACGATCGCGCGCTCTTCGAGCCGCCTCGCCCCTTCCGCAATTGCCGCCAGCGTCTCGTCGCGCAACTGCGCCGCTTCCTTGCCTTCGGCGGGACCGGGAGTCGATTTCAGCTGGCGCCTTTCGATGCGCGTTGAAAACAACGGCCATTGCAGCTCCTTCGCCGCGGTTTCCACGACCTCCGCGGTGGCTTGCTGCAGGCCGTCGGCATAGGCGCAGGTCAGCGTGGTATCGCACAGAGTGTTGATCAGGCGCGGTATCCCACCGGTGTACTTGTAGATGACCGGCAACGTGCTGCTCGAAAGCAGCTCCCGGCCCGCCGCTCCGACGATGTCCAGGCGGTGTGCGATGTAATGGCCCAGTTCCTGCTCGCTCAGCGCGCGGATGTAGTAGCGCAGCTTTATGCGCTGCAGCAACTGCTCCATCTCCGGACGGTCGAGCGTCTCCTGCAATTGCGGCTGGCCCACCAGGATGACGTGCAGGATCTTCTCCTTGCGCGTTTCCAGGCCGGCGAGCATGCGGATCTCCTCCAGCACCTTCATACCCAGGTTGTGCGCGTCGTCGACGATGAGGACGACCTGCTTGCCCTGCTGGAACTGCTCGACGACGAAGGTGTTGAGCATGTCCAGCAGCTCGACCTTCTTGGCGTTGAAGGGGTTCAGGCCGAACTCCACCAGCACGGCCTGGAGGAACTCGACCTCGTCGAGTTGCGTCTGGAATATCTTTGCCACCACGAAGTTGTCGTCCAGCTCGGACAGCAGCTTCTGGATCAAGGTCGTCTTGCCGCAGCCGATCTCGCCGGTGATGACCAGGAAACCCTCGCGGTTCCAGACGGTGTAATCCATATAGACCTTGGCACGGTTGTGCGGTTTGCTCAGATAGAGAAAACCGCTGTCCGGCGTGATCTGGAACGGTTGCGCGTTCAGGCCGAAATGCGCGAGATACATGACGGACTATCGCCTCGACTTCGGTGAGTAAAGGGGGCCGCTGCTGTAGGCCAGTTTCAGCGCTACCCGGCGGTTCACGAAGTTCCCCAAAGGAACGGTGCTTTCCGCCTCCGTGTACGCGCCCTCGACCGCGGCGCTCCAATTGCGGGTCAGGAGGTACGCTATGCTTATGGCGTGGTCGCGTTCCACGTCAGTCCGATCGACGCTCTGGAAGGTGCGCTTGACATACGTAGTGGCGGCATCGAATCGAAGATCGACCGATGGCCGCCAGTCCCACGCCAGCCGTCCGCCCCTCTCATCGAAGTCTTGGCCCAGGTTCTCGTAGTCGATTCTCTGGGCGAATCCCAGAACACTGTACCCGATTCGCGCGCCCTGGACGGCGTAGCTGAGGTCGGCGCTCTTGTTGCGATACACATCGGCGGTGGCAGTCGGTACCACGAACGCCGAAATCTCCGACCTGCCGAGCAGATCGCTAAAGGTGTCCGATAGCCTGTCTGCAAGCGAAGCCCGAAGCGTCGAATCCGGCGTGAGCAAGCGCGCAATCGAGGCCTTTGCGAGGCGGCCGTGGATCTTTTCCCCGCCCTCCGGGCTGAAGCGCGTAGCGCCAAGGTCGATCATTGCGACGTCGGTAGGAGTCGCACGCGTCTCGTAGTGGGCGAATAGGTCTTTGCGGCGAACCTTGGCGAAGAGAGCCGGGGGCTCGTAGTCTGCATTCATCGTTTCATAGCGCAGCGAAAAAGTTGTCGCGGCGGAAAACTGGTGCGCCAGTTGCGCGTAGCCGGACACCCGCTGGTTGTCGCCAGGGCCCTTAATGTCGAACTGGCCGTACCTGCCGCCCAGTCCCAACGAGCTCGAGGTATTCAAGCGCAGCGTCAGATCCGGACCCGTTCTCAGGCTATTCGTATCAGTGCGATTTGCAGGTGTATCCGGCGTTGTAAGATCGACGCGCGTTTCGCGGTAGATGTCGTCGACAGTCCACGTGAACTGCCTGGGCGAGATGGTCCACACCGCTGTCCCGTCCACAAAAACGCCCGAATCGTCAACAAAGGTCTCTCTGGCATAATGGCGCTCTTCCGCCTGCACAAGCACTCGCGCTTTCAGGTCGATCGTGTCTTCCTGGTAGAAAAACCCGCCGACCAGCACGTGGGTCTGCTCGGCGACCGCGTTTTCTGGAACGTGCGCCAGGTTGCTGTCGCGTGCCGCGGCGTATCCCACCCCATAGGCAAGCTCCCCCGCCACAACCGGGGCGACTCCGGCGCCAGACCCCACGAGCATCGGTATGGACCAGGAAGCAATTCGACGCGCGGCCGCCTGCAGCATGTCAACCACGCTGCCCCGGGGATGCTTGTCCCGGTCCTGGCCGCCAGGCGTTCCCTTGCCGCGGTTTCCAGGGAATTCGCGGCTCGTCATTGAAGACGACGCCGAGCAGTTTCTTGTCGTCGAACGCGCCCACGCAGCTATCGATCTGCGTGTTCGTGGCGCGCCCGTAGCGGGCGACGATCAGAACGTAATCGGCAAATTCCGACAGTATGCGGATGTCGGAGAGGTCCGACATCGAAGGACCATCCAGGACAATGAACCGCTCCAGGTAGCGCCGTCGTACGGAATCGATCAGTCGCACCATCTTCGCCGAGGTGAAATTCTCGGTTTCCCGCGGCGGATGGGTCCCGGCCGGAATCACGCGAAGGCGCGGGATGCCCACGGGATGGATGATCCTGTCGATGTCGATGTCCGGATCGTCGAGGTAGTCGGTCAGTCCAGGCGCGGACGGCTGCGAGATCAAACGGTGCACGTTCGGGCTCTTCAAATTGCAATCGATGACCAGCGCCGATTTCCCAGCGTCGAATGCGAAAGCGGCCCCGAGGTTCTGCGCGACGAAACTGCCGCCGCTCCCTTTGCTCAATGCGGTGACGAGAACGATGCTGTTCTTGCCCTTGCTCTGCTGAATGATCTTGGTGCGCAGTTCGCGGAAGACCTGCACCGCGGGGTCGTCGATATTGGACTTGTGGATGATGCCGCGCTCCGAGAGGTCATCCGGTCCGAGCA
>Ga0326597_10013260_pt1 | contig 10841 bp, 6 predicted proteins | sample RVTome_12_FD_203789 | JGI IMG/M metagenome (GOLD analysis project Ga0326597, IMG submission 203789) | Soil microbial communities from uranium-contaminated site in the Upper Colorado River Basin, Wyoming, United States - RVT100D185 | ecosystem: Environmental > Terrestrial > Soil > Contaminated >... | reverse complement strand
AGCGCGAGAGAGGCTCGCGCGGTCGCGGGAACCCCGAAGCGGTCCATCACCGGCTGGGCGCAATGGTGGCCCGTTCGAACCGCAATCCCTTCCTGGTCGAGGATCGTCCCGATGTCGTGGGGATGGATGCCGTCGAGGACGAACGAGAGGACGCTCGCCTTGTGCCGCGCTTCGCCTATGATTCGGAGCCCGGGAATCGATCGGAGCTGTTCGGTGCCGTAGTCCAGGAGCTCTTCCTCGTAAGCCGAGATGGCATCGAGGCCGATCTCGGTCAGGTAGTCCATCGCCGCACCCAGCCCGACCACGCCCCCGATGTTGGGCGTTCCCGCCTCGAACCGGAACGGGAGCCGGTTGTACGTCGTCTTCTCGAAGGTGACCGAGGCGATCATGTCGCCCCCGCCCTGGTACGGCGGCATCTTCTCGAGAAGAGCTTCTCTACCGTACAGGACGCCGACCCCCGAGGGCCCGAACATCTTGTGGCCGGAGATGGTGTAGAAGTCGCAGCCCAGGGCGGCGACGTCGATGGGAATATGGGGCGCGGCCTGAGCGCCGTCGATGAGAACCGGGACGTCTCTCTCGTGAGCGAGCTCGACGACCGTCCGCACCGGGTTGATGGTGCCGAGGGCGTTCGAGACGTGGGCCAGCGAGACGATTTTGGTTCGCGGGCCGAGGAGCTTCCGGAAGGCGTCCATATCGACGTCGCCTCGGTCATCGATGGGAGCCACCTTCAGGTGGGCCTTCTTTTCCTCGCAGAGCATCTGCCAGGGAACGATGTTCGAATGGTGCTCCAGGTGGGTGATGAGGACCTCGTCGCCCTCCCCCACGTTCACCCGCCCATAGGTCTGAGCTACGAGGTTGATCCCTTCGGTCGTGCCCCGCACGAAAATGATCTCGCGCTCGGAAGCGGCATTGAGAAAGCGAAGCGCCTTGAGGCGCGCGTTCTCGTAGGCTTTCGTCGCCCGCTCCGAGAGCTCGTGCACCCCTCGATGGATGTTGGCGTAGTCGTGCGAGTAGAGCCGCATCATCGCGTCCAGGACCTGGCGCGGCTTCTGGGCGCTCGCGGCGTTATCGAAGTAGACGAGAGGCTTTCCCTTGATGTCCTGATGAAGCGCGGGAAAGTCCGCCCGTACGCGCTCCACGTCGAACGGGCGCTTCGGCGCCTCCTGGCGGGTCGCGACTTCGGTCTGACTGCTGCTCATCGACGTCTCCTTCACGCCGCCTCGGCGAAGACGAACCGCCGCATCGCGTCCCGAACGGCCGCGATCCGGATTCGCTCGCTCACGTCGGCGATGAACCCCCGGGTGAGGATGCTCGTCGCCTCCTCACGGCTGATTCCACGGCTGCGGAGATAGAACAAAGCGTCCCTGTCGAGTTGCCCGATGGTGGCCCCGTGGGCGCATTTCACGTCGTCCGCTTCGATCTCGAGCTGGGGGTTGGTATTGACCAGCGCTTCTTCCGAGAGCAGCAGGTTCTTGTTCGTCTGCTGGGCGTTCGTCTTCTGCGCCCCCGGCCTCACGATGATGCGTCCGTTGAAAACCCCGCTCGCGGCATCGTCGAGAACGCCCTTGTAGAGCTCGCGGCTCGTACCGTGGGGCTTTTGGTGATCGATGACCGTGTGGTGGTCCACGTGCTGCGTTCCCTTCACCACGTAGAGTCCGTTGAGCGTGAGGTCCGCGCCCTCCCCATCGAGGAGGCTGTGAATGTCGATTCGGGAGAGCCGCGCGCCCAGCGACAGCGAGTGGTTCTGGAGCGCCGCCCCTTCCGCCTGGAGGAGCCTCTGGCTCCCGATGTGGAACGTACTCTCGCCTTCCCTCTGGATGCGGTAGTGGTCGACCTTCGCGCCGCTCGCGGCGACGATTTCGGCGGCGGCGTTGGTGAAGTAAGAGGGCCCGTCGTCCCCGAGATAGCTCTCGACGAGGCGCACTTCGGCCCCGCGCTCGAGGAGCACGATATGGTGCGGGTGGCTCACCGCGGGCCTTTCCGCGGAGCTCACATGGACGATATGGATCGGCCGCTCGACGACCACGCCCTCGGGCACCAGCACGAACGCCCCGTCCGCGAGAAAAGCGCGGTTGAGATCGGAGAACACGGTCGCGCCCTCCGCGGGATTCAAGCTCAGAACCGCCTCGACCTTCTCCGCATGGCTCTCGAGGGCGGAGGCCAGGCTCTCGACGACGACACCGGGAGGGAGTGCCCCGATTGCCGACAGCTCGGGCGAGAAGCGACCGTTCACGAAGACGATCTCGTGGCGCTTCCAATCCTCTCCGAGGTGAGACCTCAGGAGGGACGACCCGTGCTCGCGCCCCGTGCCAGCGTCGAGGGAGAACTCCATCGACGCCAGAGGAGCGACGCTCGTGAACCGCCAGGCCTCGTCGTTCGTCGTGGGGAACCCGCGGTCGAGAAACCTTTCGAACGCCTCCCGCCTCACGAGCGAGAGCCAGGAAGGCTCTTGTCCATGCCAGCGCCCGGCGTGCTCGAGGAACTGGCGCCGGAAGGATTCGATGGCGCTCGACGAGCTCATTGGCGCGCCCCGGCCTCGAGCCAACCGTAGCCCTCCTGCTCGAGCTTCAGCGCCAGCTCTTTTCCGCCCGAGGCCACGATGCGGCCTTCGGAAAGCACATGGACGAAGTCGGGCACGATGTAGTTCAGGAGCCTCTGGTAATGAGTGATGACCAGCAGCGCCCGCTCGGGCCCCCGGAGAGCGTTCACTCCGTTGGCGACGATCTTGAGGGCGTCGATATCGAGGCCGGAGTCGGTCTCGTCGAGGACCGCGAATTTCGGCTCCAGGACGGCCATCTGGAAGATCTCGTTCCGCTTCTTCTCCCCTCCGGAGAACCCCTCGTTCACCGGCCGGTTGATGAGGTCCTCGTCCAGCTCGACGAGCTTTACCTTCTCCCGAACGAGCTTGAGGAAGTCCATGGCATCGAGCGGATCCTCGCCGCGGGCCTTGCGGTTGGCGTTCAGCGCCGCCTTGAGGAAGTAGGTGTTATTGACGCCGGGAATCTCGACCGGGTACTGGAAGGCGAGAAAGACGCCGAGATGAGCTCGCTCCTCGGGCTTCATCGCGAGGAGGTCCTGGCCGAGATAGGTCACGCTCCCCTCGGTCACTTCGTAGGTGTCCCGCCCCGCGAGCACCTGGGAGAGAGTGCTCTTTCCCGAGCCGTTCGGCCCCATGAGGGCGTGGACCTCGCCCGCCCGGATGGTCAGATCGATGCCGTGAAGGATCTCGCGTCCGTCCACATTCGCATGGAGGTTCTTGATTTCGAGCATGATTCCTTATCCGACGCTCCCTTCGAGGCTCACGCCGAGGAGCTTTTGCGCCTCGACCGCAAACTCCATCGGGAGCTCGCGCAGCACTTCCCGGGCGAAGCCGTTCACGATCATCGAGACCGCGTCCTCCGTCGGGATGCCACGCTGGTTGCAGTAAAAAAGTTGATCGTCGCCGATCTTGGACGTCGTCGCCTCGTGCTCCATCTGCGCCGTGGGGTTCTTGACCTCGATGTAAGGAAAGGTGTGGGCGCCGCACCGGTCGCCGATGAGGAGCGAGTCGCACTGCGAGTAGTTCCGCGCATTCTTGGCACTCTTCTGGATCTTCACCAGACCCCGGTAAGTGTTCTGGCCGTGGCCGGCGGAGATCCCTTTGGAGATGATGGTGCTTCGGGTGTTCTTCCCGATGTGGATCATCTTGGTCCCGGTGTCCGCCTGCTGGTAGTTGTTGGTCACCGCGACCGAGTAGAACTCCCCGACCGAATCATCTCCGAGGAGGATGCAGCTCGGATACTTCCAGGTGATGGCGGAGCCGGTCTCGACCTGGGTCCAGGAGATCTTGGAGGCGACTCCCGCGCACTTTCCGCGCTTGGTGACGAAGTTGTAGATGCCGCCCTTGCCGTCCTTGTCCCCCGGATACCAGTTCTGGACCGTCGAGTACTTGATCTGGGCGCGGTCGAGCGCCACGAGCTCCACCACCGCCGCGTGGAGCTGGTTCTCGTCCCTCATGGGAGCGGTGCAGCCCTCGAGGTAGCTCACGTAGCTTCCCTCCTCGGCGACGATGAGGGTCCGCTCGAACTGCCCCGTCTCCGAAGCGTTGATGCGGAAGTAGGTCGAAAGCTCCATCGGGCAGCGGACGCCCCTGGGGACGTAGACGAACGAGCCGTCGCTGAAGACCGCGGAGTTGAGGGTGGCGAAGTAGTTGTCGGTGTAGGGGACGACCGACCCGAGGTACTTCCGGACCAGCTCCGGATGCTCCTTCACCGCCTCCGAAAAGCTGCTAAAGATGATACCGAGCTCGAGGAGCTTCTCCTTGAACGTGGTCGCGACCGAGACGCTGTCGAAGACGGCGTCGACCGCAACGCCGGACAGCCGCTCCTGCTCCTGGAGCGAGATGCCGAGCTTTTCGTAGGTACGCTTGAGCTCGGGGTCGATCTCGTCGAGGCTGTTCGGGTTCACCTTGACCTTGGGCGCGGAGTAGTACCGAATCGCCTGGTAGTCGATGGGCGGATAGTGGACGTTCTGCCACTGGGGCTCCTCCATGGTGAGCCAGTGGCGATAGGCCTTGAGCCGCCACTCGAGGAGCCACGCCGGTTCCCCTTTCTTCGAGGAGATCGTGCGCACGATCTCCTCGTTCAGTCCCTTGGGGATGGTATCCGCCTCGATCTCGGTGACGAAGCCGTAGGCGTAGGCCTTGTCCACGAGCTCCTGAATCTTGTCGGTCGATGTGCTCATGTTGCGTCCCTACTCGTGTTCTGGATGACCGGAAGCCGGGTCTCGCCGATACCCGCCGTCAAGCTCTCGAAATCTTCCTCGCAGATCTTCGCGATCGTCACGTCGGAGAGCATGCGCAGCACGCGGTCGTTCAGGCGCTGGAGCGGGCTCTTGACGCTGCAGGTGTCGAACTGGTCGCAGGTGCCTTCGTCGGTGAAGCACTGCGTGAGCGATAGCGACCCATCGACGGCCTCGACGACCGAGACCACGTGGATCCGCTCCGCGGGCCGGCCCAGACTGTAGCCGCCCTTGGTCCCCTGGTGCGAGACCACGATTCCCTCCCGCGCCAGTCGCTGGAGAATCTTCGCGAGAAGGTCGGGCGGTAGGCCGCACCCCTTCGCGATCTCCCGGGCGCTCCAGGCGCCTGCCTCACCCGCCCGATCCTGGTGCGCGAGGTGCATGAGCGCGATGAGAGCGTAGTCGACCTTCTTCGATAGTCTGAGCATTTTGAACTCCGACCTGTTTGGTCGGACTTATAATAGTAACTGCTGACTCCCCTGTCAAACGGTAAGTGACGGTTCGATAGTACATGCAAAATCGGACTTCTATGGTCCGCCTTTGGAACGCCCGGCACTCCACCGGGTCCAGAATGGCTGCTGCAGGGCGCTACAATGGAGCGTGATGGGATGTCTTGCAATCCTCGCCGCCCGGCTCGTACTCTCATTCGTGATGGCCGCCTGCGGGGAAGGAGAAGCAGAGCCGCCGACGGCTGCCCGGGTAAGTCGACTCGGCGAATCGTTCACCCTGCGCGTGGGCGAGGCGGTGAGAGTCGAAGATGCGGACGTCACGGTCACGTTCAAGGAGGTGGCGAGCGATTCGCGCTGCCCGAAGGACGTCATTTGTATTCAGGCCGGTGAAGCGGTCGTCCATCTCGCCGTCGTCAGCGAAGCCGGAGAGAAAGCCGTGCTGGAGCTCGGGGTCCCGCCGGGCGGAAGCAGCATGGCGGCGAGCTTCCAGGCTTTCCGAATCACCATCTTTGAGCTCAATCCTCAGAAGGAGTCCGGAAAACCGATCGATCCGGCCACCTACGTAGCGACGGTGAGGGTTAACCGGGCTTAGGTTCTCCCGCTTTCACCCCGGCGACGTTTTCGTTCCACTATCAAACAGGTCGGAACCTGTCCTACACTTCAAGCACTAGCGGGTTGAGCAGGTTTCCGTAAATCGAAGTCGATCGCTTTCACGTCAAGGAGTCTTCCATGCCCCATGCGAAGGCGTATTTCGAAAAGGTAGTTCGTCCGGTCCGGTCAGGCGTGCTCCTGAGCCTTCTGTGGGGTCTGGCCCCGACCCTGGTCTCGGCCCAGGTCCCGAAGGAACCGGCCATTTCCATGGATGCCCTCGAGTTCTTCCGGCCGGAGCTGTCCATAAGCACCTCGAACGTCTCCCTCGAGGAAGTCCTCGACCAGCTGCCGAACCAAGCGGCTTGGCAGACATTCCTCCAGAATCGTGCGGAAAGCGTCACCCGGATGGAGGTGCTCATCGACCCGCGCTCCGCGACGGCGGTCAACGTCCTCGCCTCCCAGCCGCTCATCCCGGGAAGAGGGAAGGCGAATCGAATCACGCTGGCCGACCTGAGTCGAAGCCTCGGTCACCCCATCTTGAATGTCGACGACAAGGTCGTCGCCGAGGCAGCCCTTCGGTACGCCCTGAGCCACCGCGATCTCTTGGGCATCGACGTGCGGCAGCTCGGCGAGGCCCGCGCCACGCAGGTGAACCAAAACCTCTGGCAGGTAAGCATCCCGCAGGTCTACCAGGGTGTCCCCGTCCGTGACGGCCGGCTAGCCGCCTCCATCAACCACGGCAACTTGGTGGTGATCGGGACCGAGGCCTGGGGCAACGTCCGGATCGAAACGACGCCGAAGATCAGCTCCGAGCAGGCCCTCGAGAACGGCTTCGCCTATGCCGGCGGACACGGTGTCGACGACGTGATGGTGCGCGAGCTCGGTCTCGAGATCGTTCCCGTGGCCCCGCCGCAGTTCCAGGCTGGCGAGGTCTTCGCGGGTCCCGTCGGCACCGGCTATGACCACTGGCTCGTCTGGACCTTCGTCTTCCGCCGTCCGCCCGAAGACGCCCTCTGGGAAGTGATGGTGGATGCCAGGAGCGGCGAGGTGGTGTCGTTCGTCGACAAGATCCAGCACCAGCAGAGCCAGATCGTAGGCGCGGTCTATCCCGTCACGAGCACGGGAATCTGCCCGAACGCCGGGCAGTGCGGGACGATGCAGGGCGACTGGCCCATGCCCTTCACCGACACCGGGCTCCCCTCGCCCAACAACTTCACGAACAGCGGCGGCATCTTCAACTTTCTTGGCGGGACGACGACCACGACCCTGACCGGCAGGTTCGTGGACATCGTGGACAACTGCGGCAGCATCAGCGAGAGCTCGACCACGGGGAACCTCAACCTGGGCGGGAGCAACGGTCAGCATAACTGCACCACCGCCGGCGCCTCCGCCGGCGACACCCCTTCCAGCCGCTCCGCCTTCTACGAGGTCAACAGAATCGCGGAGCAGGCCCGCGGCTGGCTGACCGGAAACTCCTGGCTTCAAAACCGGCTCACCACCAATGTCAACATCGTCGACACCTGCAACGCCTTCTGGAATGGGAGCAGTATCAACTTCTTCCGCTCCGGCGGCGGATGCCGGAACACGGGCGAGCTCGCGGGTGTCTTCGACCACGAGTGGGGCCACGGCCTCGACGACAACGATGCGGCGGGTATTCTCAGCAATTCGAGCGAAGCCTACGCCGACATCGCCGCCATCTACCGCCTTCAGAGCTCCTGCGTGGGCCACGGTTTCTTCGACGCTTCGAGCTCCGGGAGCTGCGGACTGACGGTGGACGGAACGGGCCGGAACGCCAACGAGAATCAGGTGGGCGGCACCCACTGCGCCCTCGACTGCTCGGGCGTTCGGGACGCGGACTGGGACAAGCACGCGGACCATCAACCGGACACCGCCCTCGGGTTCGTCTGCGGGCAATGCACGACGGGACCTGGCCCCTGTGGCCGGCAAGTCCACTGTGCGGCAGCGCCCTCGCGCCAGGCGGCCTGGGACCTGGCGGCCCGCGACCTGCAGGCGGCGCCTTTCAACTACGACAGCCAGACCGCGTTCATCGTGAGCAACAAGCTGTTCTACCAGGGGAGCGGCAACATCGGCTCCTGGCATGCCTGTACCTGCGGGGCGTCCTCCAACGGATGCGCCGCGGCGAACGGTTATATGCAGTGGCTGACGGCAGACGACGACAACGGGACCCTCAACGACGGGACGCCGCACATGACCGCCATCTTCAACGCTTTCAACCGCCACGGCATCGCCTGCGCCACACCGACGCCTTCGAACGGCGGGTGCAGCGGAGGGCCCACGGCGGCGCCTTCCACGCTGACCGCCACCCCCGGCAACTTTCAGGTCGCGCTCTCCTGGAGCGGGTCGGCGGGAGCTACCCGCTACTGGGTCTTCCGAACGGAAGGACACGCGGGCTGCAATTTCGGCAAGAACCGAATCGCAGAGATCACGGGCACGAGTTACACGGACACGCAAGTGGCGAACGGACGGATTTACTATTACAACGTCGTCCCCGCCGGCGCCTCCTCGGCTTGTTTCGGCCGGGCGAGCAGCTGCGTGAGCGCGACGCCCAATCTTCCCACCAACCCGGACTTCACTCTGGCCTGCAATCCCTCGAGCCTCAGCATCCCACAGGGCGGTAGCGGTGCGAGCGCCTGCACGGTTTCCTCCCAGAACGGCTTCGCGGGTGCGGTCAACCTATCTTGCACGGGCCTCCCGAGCGAAGCCACCTGCGGCTTCAGCTCGAACCCGGTGACTCCGCCCGCGGGCGGGAGCGTCACCAGCACGACCACGGTCTCCGTCGCCGGCACTACGGCCACCGGGTCGTTCCCGTTCCAGGTTCAGGGCGTAAGCGGCGCCCTCACGCGCACGTCCGCGATGAACCTCAACGTCACGGGGAGCGGCGGTGGGGGCGCGCAGACGGCCGTCTTCGACGCCGCGCTCCAGGCGCCCCAATGCGCCAGCGTGGGCAGCTCCTGCGATTCTGGCGCAACGCTCCTCCTGGGCCGGGATGGCAAAGGCCCGGAGCCCAACCAGCCGAACACCATCAACGATTCCTGCGCTGACGGAACCTCGGGAACGTTTCATATCGACGAGTCGAACGATCGCATCAAGATCGCGACCACCGACGGGAGCAACCTCGCCCCCGGTAAGACCGTCCGCGTCGAAGCGACGGTTTGGGCATGGACCACTCCGAGCGCGGACCGCCTCGATCTCTACCGCGCAGCCAACGCGGGGAGCCCGAGCTGGACGCTCATCGCGACGATCACGCCCACGGTGGCGGGTTCGCAGACTCTCAGTGCGACCTACGCTTTGCCCTCGGGGCCCTCGGGCGGGCTTCAGGCCGTTCGCGCGCGCTTTCGCTACCTGGGGAGCGCCGCCCCTTGCGGCACGGGCTCGTACAACGACCACGACGACCTCGTCTTTGCCGTCGATACTCCGGCCACGACCGTGGTCTTCTCGGACGACTTCGAGACCGACAAAGGTTGGACCCGCAACCCGAACGGAACGGACACCGCGACCACCGGACTTTGGGAGCGAGGCGACCCCGAGCCCACCGACTCCCTCGGCCCCAAACAGCTCGGCACGACGGTGAGCGGCCTGAACGACCTCGTCACCGCCCGCCTGGCCGGCGCCTCCGCGGGGGTCAACGACATCGACGGCGGCGTCACTTCCGTCCAGTCCCCGGCGATCGTGCTACCCGCCACGGGCGCCTTGACCCTCAGCTTCAGCTACTATCTCGCGCACGGCTCGAACTCCTCGAGCGCCGACTTCTTCCGGGTGAAGGTCGTGGGGGCGACCACCGTGACGGTCTTCGAGAAGCTGGGCGCCGCCGCCGACGTGGACGGCGCCTGGAGCTCGGCCAGCGCCAGCTTGAACGCGTTCGCGGGTCAGACGGTCCGCATCTTGATCGAAGCGGCGGACGCGAGCACGCTCAGCCTGGTGGAGGCTGCGGTAGATGACTTGAAGATCACGCAGCCATAACTGTCCGTAGGAGACCGGTCGGCCCGAAGAACTACGAAGCGAGTAGGCGGAGAGCCCGGAGGCCCGAGGGAACATCCGGTCCGAGACAGAGGCTCGAGCCTCCCATTCCCAGGACCACCGCGCTCTCGTCCGACGACGTCGAGCCAACCGAGCCAGCGCGCCTCGTCGTTTCCCGTCCAAAGCGCCTTCCCCCATAGCCTCGGAACGCGATTCTCCTCACGCCAGACACGAAGGCCGCGAGCGAAAGAATCCTGATAGGCGCCGAGCGAGAGCGTCTGGGGGTTCATGCCGGACGAGTTTACATCGTCCTGTGCTAGGCTACCGGATATCCATGCGGTCTCTACCGGGATTGGTCCTGGTCCTTCTTCCCGCGGTCGCTGTGGCGCAGCCCACACTGCCGCCTATCGGAGAGGTACAGCTCCTCGGGGGTTCGCCACTCTTCCTGACCCTGGATGCGGAGGGAGAGGGACCGCTTACCTATAGCGTCGAGACAAGCGACGCGCTCGTCACCGCGACCGTCCTCGCGGACAACCGGAGCCTCCGCATGCAGGTCGCGGGCTTCGGCGAGATGGTGTTCGAGCTCTTCGACTTCGCCGCGCGGCGCGTGACGGACCGCATCGTCGAGCTCGCCGACTCCGGGTTCTATGACGGAGTCATCTTCCATCGGGTCATCGATAACTTCGTCATCCAGGGAGGCGATCCCACAGGAACCGGCTCGGGAGGCTCTGCTCTCGGCGACTTCGACGATCAGTTCCACGTCGACCTCCAGCACAACCGCACGGGCATCCTCTCGATGGCGAAGCTGTTCGACGACACGAACGACTCGCAGTTCTTCATCACCGAGGGGGCGCAGCGGCACCTGGATTTCAATCACTCGATCTTCGGGATCCTCGTCGAGGGCGAGAGCGTTCGCCAGAGCATCAGTGGCGTGCCGGTGGGCGCCGAGGATCGGCCCGTGACGAATGTCATGATCGAGTCGGCCCGGAGCTTCGTGGACGAGGAGAACGCCGTCGTCCTGCTCAAAGCCCCGGAAGGCGCGAC
>Ga0326597_10013259_pt1 | contig 10842 bp, 10 predicted proteins | sample RVTome_12_FD_203789 | JGI IMG/M metagenome (GOLD analysis project Ga0326597, IMG submission 203789) | Soil microbial communities from uranium-contaminated site in the Upper Colorado River Basin, Wyoming, United States - RVT100D185 | ecosystem: Environmental > Terrestrial > Soil > Contaminated >... | reverse complement strand
ATTCGGATGCTCGCGGTAGAGGCGCGTCAGCGCGTCGGCGGCGCGTTTCTGCTGCGCGAACGTCAGGTCGTCGGGCGGTGAGTTGGCGACAACGAAGATGCCGTGGAATACGGCGGCCTCAATGTCCTGTGGATAGGCATCAACGATGGCCTTGAGCGCGCGCTCATACGCGAGCATCCGCGGCCGGTTTGGCGTCGTGGCGTAGTCGCGGAAGAGATCCGCGGCCGCACTGATGTAGGCGCGCTCATGCTCGTCGCGTGGCGGGCGCGACAGTCCCGCCTGGGCCGCCGCCCAACCCGGGCCCTGTGTGCCGGGCACACTCCCGCCGGCCATGGGGTTACTGAAGTGGGTCAGGGCAATGCCCCAGTGTGCAATTGTGCACGAGGCGTCGGCGGTCAGCACCGTCTCGAACGTGCGGCGGGCTTCGGGGAACCAGAACGAGTGGAGCATCGCCACGGCGCGGTTCATCTGCGCCTGCGCTTCGGCGTTGCAACTTGTAGGGAACGTGACCGTGCCGAGTTCGGCGGCGGTGTGCTGATGGTCCTGCGCGCGTGCGGCGGCTGAGGCGCTTGTGGCCGCGGCGAGTATGAGCGCGAGCGGGCGGACGCGCATTGGTGGCTCCTGAGGCGACACAGGATAATGTCGCCTCAGGAGACCCGGCGCTACTCCTCTTTGTAGACGGCTGCTCCCGCGACCGACCCGACGATCAGGCCGACGATCTGGATCGCGGTGGCCTTCCAGAACATACTGGGCTCGAAGTAGCCCATCGACGTGAAGCCGTACAGCACGAACGTGATGGCGAGGTATGGCACGAGTCCTGCCAGAACCGCCGTTTTCGGACCGGGTCCATGGCGCGGGCGGATCGAGGCGTAGGTCCAGACAACCAGCAGCCCCAGGAGAAAGTCAACGGCGACCCACGCGGCGATTGTGGCCGGTGCTTCTGCCGCGGCCGGATCGAGCCCGAGCCGTGTGGTGTTGGCCGCGTAATCTTCTGCGAGCACGAACATGTTCACCGTAAAGTCGAACACGTTGAACACCAGCCCCGCGACCAGCCCACCGAGAACGACCTTACCTGTGTTGATCTTTCCCATACCCGCTCCTGAAAAGGGAGACCCAAGGAACATGAGCGAGCCTATTATGCCGGTCTCTGAGCCGGCCCGCAACTAGCGCGCAAGATGCCGGGCAAGAATGCTGTCGAACGTCGCCAGCGCGAGCTTGGGAACGAGGTCGGCGTGACCATGAAAACCTCATCCGACCAGCGAATCGCGTCCGCTGCGCGAACGCGCGCGTCAGCGCGGGTGCGCTCTCGTTCGATAATGCTCGCGCAGTGGATCGTCTCCGCCCGGGCGGCCGAACTCGCCACCAAAATCCCGCCAGACAGAGTGGACGTGGTTGGCATTGTTCTGCGTGTTGTCGAACTCGATCAGGAACGTGGAACCCTGCACCCGGTAGTAATGCGGCCGGCCCGCCGCGAGTTCACCGGCCCACGCGAACGTCACGCGCGAGAGGTCGCTCCGTTCGAGCGCGGCGCGACGCGGCGTCGCGAGGTCATCGGCCATCTTCGACAGATATGTCTCGATCAGCCGCCGGAGCGTGGCCGCCTGCGCGGGTCGCAGCTCTGTGATCGCGATGCCTGCGGGGGACAGCGGCGAAACCGAAAGGGAGTTCCCGGTGACGATGTCGCGCGGGGCGTCGGTAGCGATGATGGCCCGTGCGCGCTGCGCCGAGTCGAGCGACGCAACCAGCTCCCGGCCCGCGTCTTCTTCAGCGGCAAGTGCGCGCACGCCCTGACGCGTGCCGGTGCGAACGTGCGCGGGGTTCGAGCCGAAGAACGACGGTGCCCACGAGAGCACGCTGCCAGAGGCGATGGTGAAGTTGAGTGACAGGTGATGCCCTTCGAACCGCCAGCCCCACGGCGCCGTGCCCGGCGTCCCGAAGATCGAGACGAAGTACCGCTCCGGGTCACGCGTCACCGGGTCGCCGCCCATTTCGCGCAGGGCGTTTTCGAGGTCGATGATCGTTGTCGCCGTGAGATAGCCGCGCTGGCTCAGCGCGGTTTCGAGCAACCGCATCGCGAGCGCGCGCTGCGGCACCGTCATTTCCCTGAGCGGCAGGCCGAGCCTCTCGCGCGGAATGAAATGCCAGTTGAGCCGTTCGGCGTTGTCGTAGGCGAACGCGACCTTGGCGCGCTGGTCGGATGAGAGCGCGCCAAGGAGGGCGGTGGCTGCGCGGGTCATCGATTCCGACGCACGCCCGCGCGGTTCGACGTTCCACGCCAGGGGCGCGGCAACGAGTGCGCAGAGTGCGCAGCAACGCAGGGCAAGGTTCATTGCGTCACCTCCCGGCTGATCCAGCGTTCTGTGGGGCGGTCTTCACGAGGTTCGGCACGCCATCCGTCATCCACTACGGCGTTCTTGCCGTTGTAGCGCAGCGCGTTGTAGTAGAAGTTCATCGGTGCTTGCATGATCAGCACCGGCACGGAGGTCGGAGGTCGGAGGTCGGGGGCGCCTTGGGCCGCGATCGTCGAGTGCAGGGTGGTAATCAGCGCAAAGATCGAGATGGCGAACGGGACAAGTCGTGGGCGAGCGAACGGCAGCATTGCGTACTCCGGCGTCGGAGGAGGATTCGAACAAGATGCGGTCGATTGAACGCGTGGGCCAGAGGGATTCGCGGGTCATGCTGCGGATCACGCTCGGCGCAATGGTGACGGGCTGTGCCGGCGACGCGGGGCGCGGCGGTGCCATTCGCACCGTCATCGACACGGTCGGAGACACGGTCATCGCGCGTACGTCCGTGACGCTACACGGAAGCGCCGGGCTCGCGTGACTCGACGGCGGCGCCGCGCGACGCCTACCGGCCGCAGGAAAAGCGCTGGGACGTGTTCGCCGATGATGGCGCGTATCTCGGCCGGGTGCGTATGTGTGGGGCAGCATCAGGGACGCCGACGACGTCCCGACGCTGGTCAAGTACCGCGTGACGCCGCCCTGATCACGCTCAGCGGAACCCGGGCGGTGACCAGACGAGAGAAAGGCCGAATGAGTCTCCGCCCCGAGTGAAGTTCGTACCGCCCATCAGCACGCTCGCGCGCATGGCCATCGCCCGCGTGAAACGCACATCGAGGCCGATGTCGAGCTCCATGCCGATGTCGGCGTCGCCGTCATCCCCAGGACCGCAGCGAGAGCAGTAGTCCAGAGCCACGCGCGGATGGACGTATGGCGTGAGTGCCGTCGGGCTGTCGAGGAGGAATGTATGGCCAAGGCTCAGGCCGAAAGGCACGCGCAGCAGCGAGAGTCCATCCCCGAAACTGCCGCCAACTCCGGCTGTCAGCGCCATGTCGATCGGGAAGTCCGCGTTGGCGCGGTGCGTCTGCTGGGCGAGACCGCCACCAATGACGAGCCGCATGTCACCGGGCGGACCATCCGCAACGCCAAGGTCGAACTGGAGATGCCGGTTCACTGTCGACGAGCCACGCCACTGGTACACAAGCGTGGTTGCGTCGCGGCCTCCGTCGGCGATCGCGAACGTGAAATCGCGCGAGGAGATGCGTGGAACCTGGAATGACGGGTAGCTGTGGAACTGGGCCTGTGCGGTGAGCGGTGCAAGCAGCACGCACGCGATACCGCCGAAAGTTCGGATACGCATGAGTCAGTAAGTGAGAGTTTGTCCCGCCCGGTGGTCTACCCCGCGGTCGCGCGCGGGTTCAGATGATCCGTCGCAGGCGTTGTCCTGCGCTGTAACGGCCGGGTTGCGGACCGAAACCGCAACGCACCAATTGGGTGCACCGACGTGCGCCTCCGATCCCCGACCCCCGACCTCCGACCCCCGACCTCCGACCCCCGACCTCCGAACAATGCTCTCATCCCGCATCCTCAATGCCCGCCCCGACACACTCGACTTCCGCGATCGGATGTACGAGACGACGCTCGTCGAAGTCCCGCAGCGCATTCCCGTCGAGCGGTTCCGCGCTGCACGCGTTCCAGTCCTCGATCAGGGCACAGAGGGCGCGTGCACCGGTTTCGCGCTCGCCACTGTTGCGCACTATCTGCTCCGCACACGGCGTGTTGTTCCTGACACCATCCGTGTATCGCCGAGAATGCTTTACGACATGGCGCGGCGGTACGACGAATGGCCGGGAGAGCAGTACGACGGCTCGTCTGCGCGTGGTGCGATGAAGGGCTGGCACAAGCACGGTGTGTGCGCCGAGTCTTTGTGGAAGTCGAAAGGCACGCGGCACGGCCTCACTCATCCGCGCACGGAGGACGCGACCAAGCGCCCCCTCGGCGCGTACCTGCGGGTGAACCACAAGGATCTCCTGGCCCTGCACGCCGCGATTACCGAAGTCGGCGTACTCTACGCAACCGCGAACGTCCACGACGGCTGGGACAGGCCTGACCGGAGAACCGGCCGCGTCAAACCCGACACGGGTTATGCCGGCCACGCATTTGCAGTTGTGGCTTACGACGAGCGCGGGTTCTGGATCCAGAACTCGTGGGGGGGGCGCCTGGGGTCTCCGCGGACTGGCGCACATCACATATGACGATTGGCTCGAGAACGCAACGGACGTGTGGGTTGCGCGGCTCGGCGTTCCGGTGGAACTGGCTTTTGGAGCGGCGGGCGGCGCAGCGGGTTCGCTGTTCTCGGGCAGTGCTGATGCGTCCCAGCACTCGGCTTTGCGCCCTCACATCATTGCGATCGGCAACGACGGCGCGCTCCGGGATTCAGGTCCGTTCGCAACGACACCAGACGACGTGCAGACGATTCTTACGGATGACTTCGCGCGAGTGACCAAGGGCTGGCCCAGGAAGCGAATCCTCCTCTACGCACACGGTGGGCTCGTCGCCGAGAAACCGGCGATCGACCGCGTGGCGAACTACCGCGAGGCGCTGCTCAAGGCGCACGTGTATCCGCTCGCGTTCATCTGGAAGACGGATCTGTGGACGACAATCGGGAACATCGTGCAGGACGCACTCAGACGGCGTCGCGCGGAAGGTCTCTTCGAAGGAGCCAAGGATTTTCTGCTTGACCGCGCGGACGACTTTCTCGAGCCGGTGGCGCGGCTGGTGGGCGGGAGGTCGGTCTGGTCCGAGATGAAGGAGAACGCGATGCTGGCGTCGGGCGCCTCGGGCGGCGCGGCGATTGTCGCCGAGCACGTGCGCCGGCTTGCGGCCGGCGGTGTCGAGTTGCACATCGCTGCGCACTCGGCGGGCTCGATTCTGATGGCGCCGCTTGTGGATCTGGTTACATCGGGAGGCGCGAATGTGAAGACGTGCACGTTGTGGGCGCCGGCGGCGACGATGCAGGTTTACGACGAGCACTATCATCCGGCGATTCTCGACGGCCGCATCGCCACGTTCGCGCTCTACACGCTCACCGACAAAAAGGAGCGCGACGACCACTGCAAGAAGATCTACAACAAGTCGTTGCTGTACCTCGTCGCACACGCCTTCGAGCGGCAGGAGCGCATTCCGCTGTTCAAGCCTGATGGCACCGCCGCTTGGAATGGCGAAGCACGTGGAGAAACACCGCGCACTGAAGAAGCTCATCAGCGACGGACGCGCGGAATGGGTGCAGGCTCCGAGCGAGGCGAACGAGGGGGAGCCTGGCGCGTCAAAAGCCGAGCATCACGGCGACTTTGACGACGATCAGGCGACGGTGAAGTCGACGCTTCGGCGCATCATCGGCGCGTCAGCGGGGAGGGCAGAATTTGCGTTCCCGCGTTCGGCGTCGAGCAGAAGGGACCGCAGGAAGGCGATGACGGCGTAGGGCACGCGGAGCACAGGGTACAGGGGGCTTACGCGCTACGAGTCGAGTACGGCGCGCACTCGCTGCGACAGGACGAGCCCTGTGTACGGCTTCTGGACGAGCACCGCGTCCCGTGCGGCGATGTCGCCCTGGAGCACCATGTCGTCCGTGTAGCCCGACGCGAACAGGACCTTGATGCCCGGCCGTTCTGCCCGAACGCGATTGGCCAGATCGCGTCCGCCGAGTCCCGGCAGCACGACGTCGGTAAAGAGCAAGTGCACTGCGCCTTCGTGACTGTCGAGCAGCTTGAGCGCCTCATACCCGTCCCTCGCCTCGACCACTGTGTAGCCGAGGCGGCGGAGGATCAGGGCGCCGACGCGGCGTACCGATGCCTCGTCCTCCACCATCAGAATTGTCTCGGTTCCCACCGCAGCCACGGCCGCCGACGGCTGCGGCGACTCGCGGTTCGGGGAGTCGAGCACCCGAGGCAGGTAAATCCGAAACGTGGTGCCGACGTTCAACTCGCTGTAGATGTCGATCGCCCCTCCGGCCTGCTTGATGATTCCGTGCGATGTGGCCAGCCCCAGGCCGGTGCCGCGGCCGACCTCCTTGGTCGTGAAGAACGGCTCGAACGCCCGCGCACGCACCTCATCGGACATTCCTGATCCGGTGTCGCTCACCGCCATCACGACGAACGGCCCGGGCGACAGGTCCGGGTGCATCGCGAGGTCGTCCGGTTCCACGTCTATGGTCGATGTTTCGATGACCAGGATGCCCCCGGTGGGCATCGCATCGCGGGCGTTTACGGCGAGGTTGGTCAGCACCTGCTCGATCTGTCCTGGATCTGTGCGGACTCTTGTGTCACTGCCGAGGCGCATCTCCAGTCTGATGTGTTCACCGATCAGACGTCGCAGCATCTTGCCCGTTTCGGCAACGGCGTCGCTCAGGTCGAAGACGACGGCGTCAACGATCTGCCGTCGTGAAAAGGCGAGCAATTGGCGAGTCAGCGTTGCGGCACTGTCACTGGCACGGCGAATCTCCGCCAGCTCCGCGGCGACCGGCGAGGCCGGGTCGATCTCCGCCTGAGCCAACTCCGTTGCCGCCATGATGACGGTGAGCAGGTTATTGAAGTCGTGCGCTACGCCGCCCGCGAGCCTGCCTACCGCTTCCATCTTCTGGGCCTGCGTGAAGCGCTCTTCGGCCTGGCGCAGCTCGGTGATATCCTCGCAGACGCCGACCATTCGGTAGACTTCGCCGTCTGTGTCGCGGACCGGGAACGCGCGGCCGCGGACCCAGCGGACGGTTTCGTCCGGACGCACAATGCGGAAGACGATCTCGTCCGCATTGCCGCCTCGGACCTTGGACTGCGACGCCGCAATCAGGGCGCGATCGTCGCGGTGGATTGTCTGAAACAGGAGCTGCGCGTCATAAGCTTCCTCGAGCGGGCGGCCCCAGATCTCGCTCCAGTTGGGACTGACGTAGATCGGCCTGAAAGCCGGGACGCCAAATATGAAGAATGCTTCCGTGATGTGTTCCGCCATTTCGCGGAATCGTTCGCCGCTCTCGCGCAGCGCTTGCTCGACCTGCCGGACGCGGGTGACGTCGACCAGGCCACCTTCGTACGCGACGGCGCCGGTTTCCGGATCGCGGACTTGGCGCGTCGTGTCCAGGACCCAGATGGGCTGCCCGTTTTCCCGCCTGAGTTCAACCAGCTGATTGCTGACGGCGCCGTGTTCATCCATCGACGCGCTGAATTGCTCGCGCTGGTCTGCGTGGATGTACCACGGCCGTACATCCGCGCCGACCACGACTTCCACGGAGGAATAGCCAAGCAGTTCGACGAATGCGGGATTCGCATCGAGCAGGCGGCCATCGGGCGACGTACGGTACAGCGGAATGGGCGCCTCGTTGAACAGCCGCTTGTAGGACACCTCTGACCGCTCGCGAGCGGCGTTCGCGTCGCGCATGCGAACCGCCATTTCGTTGAAGCTCTCGGCAACCGCGGCGAGTTCGCGGTGACGCTGTGGCGGCACGCGGGCCGACAGGTCGCCCCGCCCGAGTTGTTCGGCCGCCGTCGAGAGCGCCGTGAGCGGCGTGACGGCGCTGCGCAGAACCACCCGGACCACGAACAGCGCCGCAACGGTGAGCCCGACGATCGCAATCCCAAGTCCTGCTACCCACAGCCGGAGCCGCGCGGCCGCGCGTTCGTGCTGGGCGGACCGCTCCTGCTCGCGCAGCGCGATGAACTGATCCAGCCGCGCGCTCAGCTCTGCGGCGCGCGCCTCCATTTCGCGAATCCGGGTTGCCGCGCCGCGTGCGTCCCGCCGATCAAGCATGGCGAGCGCCGAGTGGGCGTCCACCTCCATCATCCGGTGCACTTCGTTGATTCCCTCGACGAGCACCCGCGCATCCAGGCTCATCGGCTGATGGATGTAGTCGCGCAGCCGCGAGTAGGCCACCTCGCCGAGCGAGTCGAAACGCGCCGTGCCGAGTGAGTCGGGGTGCTGCAGCTGGTCGTACGCGGCCAGCATCTGCCCGTATACGGATGTCATGATGCTCTCGGCTGCGCGTTGCTCTCTGACGCCGTCCTGGAGGTACGTCAGAAACTGGCGCTGCGCGGATGCGAACAACGCGGCGACCGCGACGATGACGAACGCCCCGGCGACGCCGAGTGAAATGCTGCTGATGAGGAGGCGGCTCCGCAGCGACGGGGTTTGCGTCACCGTGTCTCTGGACGTGCGGCGCCATCGGTGAGGGGCGCGATCTCCGCGAGGCAGTACGACGGCCGCGGGTCTCCGCCCTCGTCGAACGCGATGTCGCGGGTCGCTCCGCGATACACCGGCCGGGTGCGGCCAAGCGATCGCATGTAGTCGAGAATCGCCCCGCGCCGGGGGCCGGCCTCGCGCGCCGCAACCGCGACCAGCATCACGGCGTCGTACGTCAGGGCCAGTTCGGCGGTCAATGCGCGCCCGGTTCGGGCGCGGTATCGCTCCCGCAGCGACGCGAGTTCAGGTCGCGCGCCGTTCACGTCGACGAAGCACGCGTGCGTAATACCGGTGAAAACGCCCGTGGCGTTTGCCGTGACCTCGCGGGTGTCGATGCCGTCGCCGCCAAGGATGCGGGCATTCGGCACGTGGCGTCGCAGCACGGGGAGCAGGCGCTGCAGCTGCGGTACCCTGCCGAGCCAGACCACGTCTCTTGTTCCGCTGCGGACCATTTCCGCCACGGACGATTCGGCGTCCGGGAGGGTGTCGGCAGCCGAATGGGACGCTTCCACCGTGATCCGCACGTGCGACTGCGCCAGTCGTGCCGACAGTTCCTGGAACAACGGCTTCCCGTAGTCATCGTTCACGTAGAAGACGGCGACGGCGCCGACGGAACGCCGGACCAGCTCGTCGGCGAGGAACCGCGCCTGGTGCACGTCGCTCGCCACGAGCCTGAACGTGTATGGTCCGGCGCCAGTCATGCGTGCCGACGAACTCGTTGGCGCGACCTGAACGACGCGGCGGAGGTTGTAGATTTGCGCGGCCGCCAGGCTCGCGCTGCTGTTCGAGTGCCCGACGACTGCAATCACGGTCGGGTCCGTCGACAGGCTTTCGGCGGCGACGACCGCCGTCTGCGTCTGGACGTCGCCGTCTGCCGCCACGCGGAGCACGAGCGGACGCGCGCGAACACCGGAGGTCCTGTTTATCTCGGCCGCTGCAAACCGCGCACCTGCGACGCCTTCTCCGCTGGACACGACACCCACGCGTACCGGCGCATAGTCAACGCAGGCGATGGCGCCCGCCGCCGCTGCCACGAGGATTCCGGCACGGCACGTCATCGCGCGGCGACTCGGGTTCCGCCGGGGACTATCTCCAGCAGGACATACGCCGGCTGTGCGTCACCGTTCTCGTCGAACGCGATTGTACCGGTGATGCCGGCGTATGTCCGCCCGGATGCCGCACCTGACTCGAGGAACCGCTGAATGGCGTCACGCGTGTCCGCTCCGTTTCGCATGGCATCCGCGATGACCCCGACTGCGTCGTAGACAAGCGCTGCAGCATCGGTCAGCGCGCGGCCCGCGAGCGGTCTGAATCGGTCCGCGACGGCACGCAGCTCCGGATGCGCCGAGTGAACGTCCGTGAGCGACACGACCCAGTCTCCCTGGAACGCCACGCCGTCAGTTCCCGCGCCGATGAAGCTGACGCCGTCGCTCCCGAGAACGCTGAGCCCGGGCAGCGCGCGCCTGAGTGGATCACGCAGGAGTCGCAGCTCGGGCGTCAGGCCGATCCAGATCAGCAGGTCGGGATCCGCGGCGGCCACTGACTGCAGAATCCCGGTGACTTCGCGCTCGAAGCCGGGTCCGCCAATGAAGGGCGCCTCGTAGGCAACGCGAACGGCTCGTCGCCGGAGCGACTCGGCGAGCGCGCGCCGCAGCGCCACGCCGTAGTCGTCGTTGTCGTACAATACCGCGACGGACCGCACATCGCGCCTTCCCTCGACCTGTCGCGCGATGAACTCAGCCTGATGGTCGTCGCTCGCCACCATCCGGAAGCTGTACGGTCCGGCCGTCGTATAGAGGGGACTCGACGTCGTTGGGGCGAGCTGGGGAACACGACGGGCGTTGTATACCTGTGATGCGGCGAGACTTGTGCTGCTGCCCCCGTGGCCGATGACCGCCAGTATGCCGGGCTCGCTCGCCAGGCTGTCGGCGGTGGCGATCGCATTCTGAGTCGTGACGTCCTCGGGCTCGATGACCACCACGACCTCGAGCAACCGACCCCGAATACCGCCTGAGGCGTTGATGTCCTCTGCGGCCAGCTCGGCGGCGTGGTGTGCGCCGTTGCCTTCGACAACCGCGATTCGCAGTGGCGCTGGGTCGGCGCAACCCACGACAATCGCGAGCGCAGTAGCGACACCTCTTCCGGTCATCGGTTGTACCCCCTTTGATCTACCGCTCCGGCAGCGCCCCGTAGAACTGCCAGTTGTCGATCCGCATGCCGCGCGTGAGCCGCTCGCCGGGAAGCGCGAGCTTCAGCAGCGCGATCGGCATCGAACCCTGCCGCAGAATCTCGTCGTGGAACGCCTTCTCGGTCATTCTCCCTCTGTCCACAAGCT
>Ga0326597_10013257_pt1 | contig 10844 bp, 8 predicted proteins | sample RVTome_12_FD_203789 | JGI IMG/M metagenome (GOLD analysis project Ga0326597, IMG submission 203789) | Soil microbial communities from uranium-contaminated site in the Upper Colorado River Basin, Wyoming, United States - RVT100D185 | ecosystem: Environmental > Terrestrial > Soil > Contaminated >... | reverse complement strand
CGAGCGCCAGATAGTCCAGGGCAGCGAGCGACGCGCGGCGCGGATCGATCACGTTCGGCGCGTGCGCGTCCTCCGACGAGGAGAAGTCGACTATGCTCCCGTGCGCGACGCCGATGCGGACCGCGTCGGGCGCCACATCGCGACCGAGCTCGGCCGTCAAGTGCCGCGTCGGGTCGTCGCTCGCGTGGCGGCGCGTCAGCGGAGCAGGCAAGAGCACCGCGGCGCCGTCGCCGACGACGACCGGGTCGGCGCACGCGAGCACCCGGACCGCCGCGCCCGCGCGCTCGCGGAACTCCGCACGCGCGTAGACCGAATCCGGTCCGGCGAAGTGGTCGTGGTTCCCCGGCAAGAGGAAGACCGGCCGGCCGATCTCGGCGAAGCGCGAACAGGCCTGCGCGACCGTGCGCGCGTCGACCGTGTTGTCGTCGAAGACGTCGCCCGCAACGACGATGAACGCCGCGTCGCGCTCGCGCGCCAGGCGCCCGATGCGCTCGATCGACTCGAGGCGGATCTCGCGCAGCTTCGCGCCGCGGTCGCCCGGGACGTTGCGAAACGCCATGCCGAGCTGGAGATCGGCGCTGTGGACGAAGCGGATCATGCGGGAGAACGTAGGCGGCGGCGCTCGCGTCGTCAAGGCGCCCGGCCGAGCCTTGTCCGCGCACCGGTCGACACGCCATGATAGAACCTCGTTCGTCGACCGGCGGCGTGCGCGCAACCAAGGATCGCGATTCTCGAGGAGCTCATGTCCATCCTCGGACTCGACATCGGGACGACCGGCGTGAAGGCCGCGATCTTCCGCGACGACGGCACCTTCGTCGCGGCTCCCTACCGCGAGTACGACCTCGTGAGCCCGCGACCCGGCCACCTGGAACTGGATCCGCGGCGCGTCTGGGCCGGCATCCGCGACGTGATCACCGCAGCCGTCGCGGCGACTCGCGACGACCCGCTGCGCTCGATCGCGACGAGCACGCTCGGCGAGGCCGCGGTCCCCGTCGACGCGGAGAACCGCCCGGTCGGCGGCGCGATCGTCGGCTTCGACGCGCGCGGCGAAGACCAGGCGCGCGCGCTCCGCGAACGACTCGACGACGCCGAGGTCTACGGGATCACCGGCCACGCGATCAACGGCTGCCACACGCTCTTCAAGATGCTCTGGCGTCGCGAGCACGACCCGGAGATGTTCGCTCGCACCCGGAGCTTCCTCTGCTTCGGCGACTTCGCGCAGGCCTGCCTCGGCGTCGAGCCGCACGTCGATTGGTCGATGGCCGCGCGCACGCTCGCGTTCGACGTGCACGAGCTCGAGTGGTCGTCGCGCATCCTCGACGCGGCAGGGCTCTCGCCCGACCTGCTGCCGCCGGTGGTCGCGCCCGGCACTGCGATCGGCACGGTCGGCAAGAACGACCTCGGGCTCCCCGCGGACTGCGTGGTCTCGACCGGCCTCCACGATCAGGCGGCCGGAATCCTCGGCGCCGGCATCCGCCCGGGCGAGTCGATGCTCGCGACCGGCACCGTGATCTGCCTCGGCGTGCGCTTGCAGGTCGCGCCGCGCGCCGGCGCGATGGTCGCGAACAACCTGTGCTACTACCCGACCGCCGGCGACCGGCAGTACATCTCGATCGCGTACAACTTCACCGGCGGGTCGCTCCTGAAGTGGTACCGCGATCACCTCGCCGGCGACGAGATTCGGCGGGCCCGCGAGACGGCGGCCGATCCGTACGACGTGATCTGCGCCGGTCTACCGGAGGCGCCGACCGACCTCCTGGTGCTGCCCCACTTCGCGACGACCGGAACGCCGTGGCTCGACCCGCGCGCGCTCGGCGCGGTGCTCGGTCTGCGGTTGACGACCACCCGCGAGGAGCTCGTCAAGGCGATCCTCGAAGGCGTCGTCCACGAAGTGAAGCTCAACAGCGCGATCTACGCGCAGGCGGGCGTCGACATCGCGTCGTACAAGGCGATCGGCGGCGCCGCGAAGTCGCGCACCTGGATGCAGATCGCGGCCGACATCCTGGCGCGACCGGTCGCCATCCTCGCGGTCGACGAGGTCGCCGGGCTCGGCGCGGCGATCGTCGGCGCACGGGCGGCCGGCGTGCTCGCGAGCGAGGCGCAGGCCCAGGAGCTCGTCGACCGCTGCGCGCGCACGGTCGCGGTGCTCGAACCGCGCGCCGATCACGTCGCGCGCTACGCGGAGCGCTTCGCGATCTACCGCGACGTCTACCCAACGACGCGGCGGCTCTCGCACCGCATCTTCGCGCTCAGCGAATGACCGGCGCGGGGGCCGCCCAGCGTAGCGCCACGGCGAGCATCACCGCCCGAACACGAAGTCCGAGTCGAACTGCACGCGATGGCCCGAGTCGCTGGTCGCCGTCGTCGAGAGGAGCAGCAGCGAGTAGCCGCCGTCGGCGTGGAACTCGTCGATCGTGTTGTCGCCGAAGACATCGGACTCGCGCAATTCGACGCGCAGCGAATCGTCGCGGCGCCAGGCGACACGAAACGACGGTGCGTCAGCGGACGAGGTCTCCCAGGTGTGGGTCCACGCCTCGACGACCGCGTTCGATGAGTCGAAGACCCGCGTCTCGTGTCCGTCGACGCCGTGGTAGACCCGGACGTAGACGTCGGGACGACCGGGCTCGAGCGCGGAGTGGAGCTGCTGGCGGTAGCTGTCGCCGTCGATCGCGAAGCCGCGGAGCCGCACACCGTACTCGCGCCGCTCCGCGGACTCGCGGAGCGCCTGGCGCCAGGCGAACGCCTTGTCGCGAAGTCGCGCATCGTCGACCTCCGCGATGTACGCGCCGAGGAGCGCGTCCGCGCCCTCGACGTCGGACCACCGCGACTCGATCGTGCGGCGGATCTCGCCGAGTCGGAGCGCGTCGTCGGCGGACAGCGCGTCGACGTCCGCGATCACGTCGCGCGCGACGGCCGGCGTCGCGCCGCGCGTGCGCCGTAGGCGCGGCGCACCGTCGAACCAAACGAGGACGAACCCCGCGACGAGCACGAGGACCGGGAAGAGCATGAGGAGACGATTGCGGAACGCGCGTCCGGGAGAGTACGTGACCCGGGGCCTCTGGACCCGCGGCCGACGCGTCGCGGCCGGGACAGGCGATGGCACGCCGGCGGCTCCGTCCGCGAGCAGTTCCGGCGACCGTGGTCCCGGCACGCGCAGCTTGCCCTTGCGCAGACGATCGAGGTCGCGCAGGAGCTCGCGCGCGTCGGCGTAGCGAGTCTCGAGCGGCCCCCAGCAGCGCGCGAACACGAAGTCGAGCGCCGGCGAGAACTGCTCGAGCCCGACGCGCCCCGACGGTCGCTCGCCGACGAGGAGCTCGTAGAGGATGATCCCGAGGGCCCAGACGTCCGCCCGCGCATCGGCCGGCGGCGCCGCGGCATCGACCGCCCGAGCGCGCTGCTCGGGACTCATGTAGTCCCAGGTCCCGCCCGCGATCGACTGACCAGCGATCGAATCGAGACTGCGCGTCGAGTGCTGGAGCACCGACTCGGTGAGCGCCGCGAGCCCACGGCCGAGACCGAAGTCGGCGACGCGCGCGTTACTCTTCTCGTCGAGCAGGATGTTCGCCGGCTTGAGATCGCGGTGGACGACGCCGCGCTCGTGCGCTACCGCGATGACGACGACGATCTCGCGGAAGAGTTCGAGCGCGCGCTCGAGCGGCAAGCACCCGCCGGCCCGTAGTCGCGCGGCGAGGTCGCCGCCGGCCGCGTACTCCTCTACGATGTACGGAACCGGCCCGTCGAGCTCGACGCCGAGCACCTGGAGCACGCCCGGGTGGTCGAGTCCGTGCTGCAGGATGCTCTCGCGACGCAGCAGCTCGACGAGCTCCGGATCGCGCGGCAGCTTGACCGCGACGGTCTTGCCCGGGAGCACCGCGTGGCGAGCGCGCCAGACCGTGCCGAAACCGCCCTCGCCGAGCAGCTCCTCGAGCACGTACTCGCCGACGCGATCGCCGGCGCCGGGCACGGGTCGGACGCTCGGCGCCGGCCCCGCTCGAGCCGCCTCGCGCCATCCGCCGCTCGCTCCTCGCGTCGCGCCGCTCATGATCGGGAGTATACTCGCCATCGTTCGTTCGGACACCTCGTCGCGGCTCTCGGGGCGCTTCCGTCGCGTCTCGGGCGCTACCGCGCGGCGGGCCCGGCCGCCTCTCCCGTCGCGACCCGCCGCCGGAGCTTTCAGCGCGGTCCCGGTCCGGGAGATCTGCGGCGGATCGCCCCATGGCCCGACTCCGCCGCGTTCCGGCCCGTTCCGCCTCTGGATCCGCCTCTGGATGGTCGCCGGATTTGCCGATAGCATAGGCGCTTACGATTTCTCCGCGGGAAAACCCCCAGCGCGCGTCCACCGGGCTGCGAGCGAGCGTTCCGGCGGCGAGCGAGCCGCCTCCACTGGCGGACCGCGCGCCGTCGAGACGACGTCCACGGCTTCCAGAGCTTCCCAGCGCAACCGCCGTACCCACAGCGACGACGACCACCGATGACTGCGCCCACGATCCCCGAGCGCGACTGGTCCCGCGTCCCCCCCGAGCTCCTCGCGGAGATCGACGTCTTCGAGACCGAGCTCCATCGATTCCTCGCGGGCTCTATGCCCGAGAAGGTCTTCCTCGAGTTCCGGCTGCGCCACGGCGTCTACGGCCAGCGCCAGGCGAACGTCCAGATGCACCGGATCAAGATCCCGCTCGGCCGCCTGAGCGCCGAACAGTGCATCACGCTCGCCGACCTCTCGCAGGAATACGCGGACGGCGTCAGTCACATCACGACGCGCCAGGACGTCCAGTACCACTTCGTCGACATCCACGACACGCCAAACCTGATGCGCCGTCTCGCCGAGGTCGGGATCACGACCAAGGAAGCGTGCGGCAACACGGTCCGCAACGTCACCTGCTGCCCGACCGCCGGCGTCTGCTCCGACGAGGTCTTCGACGTCTCGCCGTACGCGCACGCGATGGCGTACTTCCTCTTGCGCCATCCCGACGCGCAGAACTTCGGTCGCAAGTTCAAGATCGCGTTCTCGGGTTGCGCGCAGCACCACTGCGGCCTCGCCCGCATGCACGACATCGGAGCGGTCGCGAAGCTCCGCACCATCGACGGACGGGAACGCCGCGGCTTCGAGATCTGGGTCGGTGGCGGTCTCGGAGCCGTGCCACACCAGGCCCAGCTCTACAGCGAATTCGTCACCGCCGAGGACACCTTGCCGCTCGCGCAGGCGATCTCGCGAGTCTTCGCGCGCCTCGGCGAGAAGAAAAACCGTGCGCGCGCGCGGATGAAGTTCCTGGTCGCGAACCTCGGCGTCGACGAATTCCGTCGCCTGGTCGAGGCTGAGCTCGCCCGGCTGCCGGAAGACCCACGCCGCGAGCAGATGTTCCGCGACGCGCTGGCGCTCTCGGAGAAGCCGCTGCGTCCGGGATCCGAGCTCGACCTGGCGAGCCCGACGCTGAGTGACGCGTTCCGTGCCTGGCATCGCGCGAACGTCGAGCCGCAGGTGCAGGCCGGCTACTCGATCGCCACCGTCTTCCTGCCGCTCGGCGACATCACGGCGGACCAACTCCGCGGGCTCGGCGAGGTCTCGCGCCGGTACGTGCGCGACACCATCCGCACGACCGTCGAGCAGGACATCATCCTGCGCTGGGTCGCTAGCGGCGATCTGCCGGCGCTCCATCGCGACCTCGAAGCGCTCGCGCTCGCCGCGCCGCTCGCGTCCGGAATCGGCAACATCACCGCGTGCCCCGGCACGGATTCCTGCAAGCTCGGCATCGCGTCGTCGCGCGGCCTCGCCGGAGTGCTCCATCGCGAGTTCGTCGACGACGCCGCGTCGGGCGAGGGGATGAGCGACGGCCAGGGCGGCCTGCGTGACGACGTCGCGGTGAAGATCAGCGGCTGCTTCAACTCGTGCGGCCAGCACCACGTCGCGAACATCGGCTTCTTCGGCACCTCGAAGCGCAAGGGCGGCCGCGTCGCGCCGCTCTTCCAGGTGATCCTCGGCGGTTCGACGCTCCACAACGCCGACTCCTACGGCCTCGCGGTCGCCAAGGTCGTCGCGCACCGCGCGCCGGAAGTCATCCGCAAGTTGACCGCGCTTTACGACGCCGAGAAACAGCACGGCGAGACGTTCAACGACTGCGTCAACCGCCTCGGCAAGGCCCGCATCCGCGACGAGCTCGCGGGGTTCGACGAATTCGGGGACGACGAGACCGACTTCCACGACAACCGCCAGCCCTGGCAGTACGTCAAGGACGTCGGCGCCGGCGAGTGCGCCGGTGAGGTCGTCGAGCAGGCCGAGTTCCTGCTCGACGACGCCGAGCGGCTGATCTTCGAAGCGTCGCTCCACCTCGAAGCGGGACGAACGCGCGAGGCCGCCGAAGTGTCGTTCCGCGGCATGAAGGCGTCGGCTGACGCTCTCCTCTCGACGCGCGGCCTGCTGCTCTCCGATCGCTACGACACCGGCGCCGAGCTCCGCGCCCGCTTCGTCGAGACGGGAAACTTCTTCCCCGGCGTCGCCGAGTACTACGCGAAGGCCGCGAGCCAGGAGCCGACGGGAGTATCGCCGGCGCTCGCGCGGCAGCGGGTCGAGGAAGCGAACCTCTTCATCGAAGAAGCGCACGTCGTCTACAGCCGCATGGCCGGCAAGCAAGTGAAGTGACCGCCATCGCGCCGCAGCCCCGCGACGGATCCAGGGGCGCCGCGAGGAATCCAGGACGACGACCCGGACGATGACTCCGCCGACTCCGCCGACGGCCGCCGCGACCGGTGACCTGCAGAAGATCGACGTCAAGTTCGGCGTCCGTTGCGGCGACGACCTCGACTGGGACGTGCTGCTAGGCGTCTTCGGACGCTGGCGCCTCGAAGCGGGCGAGGAGATCGTCGACCTCGCCGACTACGCGCACGTGCCGCACGGCCCGAGCTGCATCCTCATCAGCAAGCGCTGGCAGTTCGGAATCGACTTCACGCGCGGTGCCGGTCTCGGTCGCGCCGCGGGATGGTGCGGCCTGATGTTCTCGAGTCGCAAGGGCCTCGACGGCGACGTCGCGTCACGTGTCCGCGCGGTCACGAGGGCGGCGCTCGAGCGGAGCTCGCAGCTGCTCGCCGAGCCGGAGCTCTCGGGCCGCGCCGAAGTGCTCGTCGGCGAGCTCGATGTCGTCTTCAACGATCGGCTGCTGTTTGCGAACACCGACGCGTCGGACGCGCGTGCGCGGCCCGCCGTCGCGGCGCTGGCACGAGCGCTCTACGGCGCCGCCGAGGTCGAGATCGCCCGCGAGGCCGACCCCGGCAGGCGCCTCGGCTACGCGCTGCGAGCATCGCCCGCACCCACGGCCGCGGGCGCGCTGTCCCGACTCGCCTGAGCGACGCGGCCGCACGCGAAGCCGTGGCGGGTCGGAACCCGGCGGCCGAACAGCCGTACTCCAGGGTAGCCGTGCTGCAATCCACGATGACCCGGAGCCAGCGCCAAGACGAACACCACGCCGGTGCCCCGAACCGCTCGCGCGAGCGAGCGGCGGGACCGACGACGGCTTCGTTGGAAGACAGCGAGTGCGTGCTCCTCGCGCGCGACGGCGACGCGCGGGGCTTGACGGAGCTCGTGCGGCGGTACTCCGCGCACGTCTTCGCGCTCCTCGCGCGGGTCTTGCGCGACCGTCACCTCGCCGAGGACGCGACGCAGGAGGTCTTCTTGCGCGCCCACCGCGCGATCAGCCGCTTCGACGCGACGCGGAGTTTTCGCTCGTGGCTCTACACGATCGCGTGGAACCACGCGCGCGACCTGCTGCGACGTCGGGCCGCGCCGACCCCCGATGGCCGCCTCGCGTGCCGCCTCGGCGATCGCGACGGCGACGGCGACGGCGACGGCCACCGATCCGAGCTCTCGCACGCGGACCCGCGGGCACGGCCACCCGAAGAAGCGCTCGAGCTCCGGGAGCGCCAGCGTTGGGTGCGCGACGCGCTCGACGCGCTCGGTGACGCCGAACGAGCGATCCTGCTCCTGCGCGACTTCGAGGGCCTCTCGTACGACGAGCTCGCGCAAGTCCTCGACTGGCCGCTCGGCACGGTGAAGTCCCGTATCCACCGCGCGCGCCTCGAGCTGAAGGCGACGCTGCTGCGACTCGACCCCGGATTCGCGCCGGCGGTACGCACGACTGACGCGAGCGGAGACCCGAATCATGGACTGTAGGACCTGCCGCGACCGCCTCAGCGAGCACCTCGATGGGATGCTCGCCCCCCCTGCTCGCGACCGCGTGCTCGCGCACGTGAACGGCTGCGAAGACTGCCGCCGCGAGCTCGGGTTGCTGCGGGCGACGGTCGCGGCCGTCGCGGACCTCGATCCCGGCGCGCCGGCGCCCGAGCTCGCCGAGCGCATCATCGCGCGGCTCGAACGCGATCCGGCGGTGACGGCTCGCGGAGCGGAGACCGGCCGCCGCTGGAGCGGCGCGCGATTCGCGAGCACGATCGCCGCCGCTCTGGTTCTCATCGTCGCGTTGACGCTGTGGCTCGATCCGTTCGATCCGTTCGATCCGCAGCCGGCCGCAGACCCGCTCGCCGCTCGTCTGGCGACCGAGCTCGAAACGCTGCGCAACGACCTCGCGGCTCGCGACCGCTGGCGGGAGTCGCAGCAGGTCGAGCTCGACCGGCGACTCGAGGAGCTCTCCGCCGCGCTCCGCGTCGCCCGCGAGCACGCGGCTCGGTCCAGCGCGGAAGGAGCGGCCGCGCGCGCCGGCGTCGAACGACTCAACGCCGAGCTCGCCAAGCTCTACGCGGCACACGCCGCGAGTGAAGACGAGCGGCGGGTGCTCGAGTCGCGAGTGCGCGAGCAGGGCGCCGAAGCGCGGCGGCTCCACGAGGCGCTCGAAGACGCGCGGCGCGAACACGCGGAGCTCGTCGCGCGCACGCCGGCGTCGCCGCCGTGGACTCCGCGCGCGGCGAACCCTCCGGGCGAGGAGCACGGCGCGGCGCCCGGAACGCCGGCGCGGCGAGCGACGTCGACGGCGATCCTCGCGACCACGGCGGGATCGATTCGCGGCCGCGGGTGACGTTGCGGCGCGACGGAGACGGCGTCGCGATCGAGTATTCGGGACCGCGCGGCGAGGTGATCGCGATCTTGTCCGAGCTCGCGTCGCGAGGTGCCGATCCCGAAGCGGCCGCCCTCGCAGAGAGCGCGCTCGCGGCTCTCCTAGAGAGCGCGACCGGGGACTCGCCGAGCGGAGACGGACGATGATCCGATCCCGCGTCGAGCTCCGCGCGTCGAGCGCACGTCGATCGCGACGCGCGCTGGTCGTGACGGTGCTGCCGTTGGCGCTCGCCGCTTGCCGCGGTGCCAGCCTCCAGGAAGACGATGCCGGCGGTCTGCTGCGCGCGGTCCCCGTGCCGCTTTCCGCGACCGCGTCCGACGCCGACCTTCCGGCCGAGCTCCGCGTCGACGCCGGCGATCAGGTGATCCGGCAGTCGTACACGATCGGACTCGACGGGCGATTCACGTTCACTCGCAGCGTCGAACGTCGCGTCGGCTCGCTCGGCATCCGCGCCGCCGATGTCTCGCGCGACGAAGCGGCCGCGCTCGGCGCACCGCCGCTCGCGGGCGTCGTCGTGCGGTCCCTCCACGCCGGAGGCGCCGGGCAGACCGCTGGTCTCCTCGTGGGCGACGTGATCACCGGCTTCGACGCCCGCGAGGTGCTTTCCTTCGACCAGCTCGAATCGCTGGTGCGCGAGGCACGCCCCGACGCCGTCGTCGCGGTCGACATCATCCGCGCGGGCGAACGCCGTCAAGTGCCCGTGAGGATCGGCGGCAACGACATCGTCGTCGGTGCGCGCGCGCTGACGCGCCCTCTCGAGACCATCGACGACTCGCGCCACACCGGTCTCGTGCTCGCCGAGATTCCCGGCGACATCCGGCCGCTCGTCCTCGGTACTACGCGTCCCGAACCCGGCTTGCTCGTGATCGGGATGGTGGCCGGCAGCCCCGCGTTCTTCACCGACCTGCGCCACCGTGACTACGTCTTCGAGATCGACGATCGCCCGGTCGGCACGATCGCGGAGCTCGCCGCAGTGCTGCGCGGGTTGAGTGTCGGCGACGCGATCACGGTCCGGGCCTGGCGCGGCGATCGCCTCATCGAAGCGCGGCTGCGGCCGTCGAAGGACGCGACCGCGAAGTATTCCGTCGACATCCTCGGTATCCTGCGGGTCGACCGCGCTCCCGCGAAGCGCGAGTTTTCGCTCCTCTGGTCGCTCTTCTGGTCGAGCGAGACGCGCTTCGAGATCGCCGAGCGGAACGAGCGCACCTTCCACGAAACGGAGAGCGGCTGGAGTCTGCTGCTCGGCATCATCCGCTACGATGCGTCGCCCGAGCGCACCGCGCTGCGCGTCCTGTGGGTCCTCCCGCTCGAGTTCTCGCGCGAGCGCCGGTGAGGCGCGACACCGCGCAGCAGGCGCCACGTCGCTCAATCCTCCGTGGCGACCCGCTCCTGGACGCCGGCGGCGATCGCGAAGCGCATGGCTTCTTCGATGCGCATGTCGATCTTCTCGACGGACGCGCGCGGCACGATCGTCGTGAAGCCGCCGAGCTGGTAGCTCATCGGCAAGTAGACCGCGACCTTCTCCTCGTCGCCGATCCCGGCGGGCAGATCGCTGAAGTCGGAGCGCGTCTGGAATCCGATCAAACGGATGTTCGAGTCGCCGAGCGTCACCATCACGACCTGCCCGAAGCCGCGATCCTCGGCTCCGGAGAACAAGCTGACGAGGTCGCTGATCGCACCGTACAGAGTCTTGACGAGCGGGATGCGTTTGAGGATCGATTCCGCGATCCGGAAGCTGCGCCGGAAGACCCACGAATGGAGGAGGACGCCGATCCCGATCACCGTCGCGAC